>Ga0335070_10001099_pt1 | contig 30891 bp, 32 predicted proteins | sample Lox_Sample_13_FD_206722 | JGI IMG/M metagenome (GOLD analysis project Ga0335070, IMG submission 206722) | Soil microbial communities from Loxahatchee National Wildlife Refuge, Florida, United States - Lox_Sample_1.3 | ecosystem: Environmental > Terrestrial > Soil > Wetlands | place: USA...
TGATTGTCTGGGCGAGATCGCTGGAAAAACTGTTACTGAAGAAGTATTGGACAGGATATTCTCAACCTTCTGCATCGGGAAGTAGAAATTACCGGTGACGCAGATATTTAATTCTAAGCTTCCTCCATCCCTTCAATGAAGGCCTTTACGTTCTGTCCCAGTACACTGTGATTATAACCGCCTTCCAGGATGGCAAAACACCCTCCGCCGTTCTTATCACTAGCTTCCTTGACCATTCTTCCCATCTTTTTGTAGTCCGCGGTAGAGAGGAGCCCTCCCCAATCTTCCGCATGATTATCAAAGCCGGCGGAGACACCTATGATATCAACTTTTTCTGAAAAGAGGCGGCTCTCTACACTTTTCACATATTCTTCGGGATAAGATGCCGTAGGATTATATATAGACACGTAACCACTACCTTCAAGAAGGTTAACCGTCCCATCCCCGAAGTGCAGATCGAAATCCAGAACAAAGGCCTTTTTGATCAGATTTTCCCGTTTTAACTTTTCTAGCGCTATCGCCATGTTGTTAAAATAGCAGAAACCCCATGCACTCCCGGCCGATGCATGGTGTCCGGGCGGCCGGATTAGGGCAAAACAAGGCTCTTTTAAGCCTATCTGGGCAGCCTGTATGGCACCTCCGGCAGCCAGAGCAGCAATTTGGTAGATACCATCGCTATTGACCCTTTCTATGTGATACGGAGTATGAACAGCGGCTATATCTTCTTTCTTTGCGGGTATTGCATCTACAAAGGTCACACTGTTACGGATGGCTTTGTAAACGGCTTCAATCCGCCCAGGCGCGGCAGCGGGATCCGAGCAATACGACTGGTTGAAATCCTTGTGATAAATCACTTTCATAATTATGCCTCCTAAAAAATGTATGCGGTTAGTCACAAAATATATTTAGGAAATCCAGAATCTTCAAAGTATTCTTGGATACGTGCATATCCTTGAGCTCCTCCGAAGAAACCCACCTGGCCTCCAGTGCATCATCAGCACCCTGTACCTCACCGCATATATAATCAGCCATCAAGTCAACAATTACGTAGTGAAACCGAACTCGACCATTTCCATCCATTTCAAAAAAATCAAACGAGTAAACAGGCTCCTTTGCCTTTATCGTTATTCCTGTTTCTTCCAATATCTCCCGTTCAGCGCCCTCTTGCAGGGTTTCGCCCAATTTTAAAGAGCCGCCGGGGATGGCCCACAGTCCCTTGTTTGGATCAACACCCCGTTTTACCAGAAGTATCTTCTCCTCTTTGATTACCACCGCCCCTACACCACAAATCGGACGGTCGGGATATTCGCGCTTGGACATATTACCTGCACTTTCTATTTTTCGTGAATCCTGAATTCAAATTTTACCTCCATCCATGGATCAGGATGGTTGTTGAATACCCTCTCAATAAACATGATATGATTTCTCCTGTCAATCATGATAACCGAAGAGGAGCGTGTGCCATATTTCGGGCTCGTTATGAATATGGAAGATAGTATCCGCTCCCATTCCAGTCCGACCCCCGTGTCGGGAAGCTCTTCATCGCGCGGCCTTGATCGATCTGCCAGAATATGAAAAATATCTTCTGGGAGAGGATTATCTGACCTGGAGAGTAATGATCCAAGGGCCTCCTTACTACGCTTAATCTTCGGCCATGGTGTATTAAGAAGCCTGTTGCTAAGACCATACAGACCCGGTGATAATTCCATCATGTCCCCCCGGTTCGATATGTAGAATAAATGATTCATATCACCCAGGATCAGACTGAAACCGTTATATTCAAACTTTTCAACTTCTATCTTTTCCAGATAAGCTTTTGGCTCCTCCTGACCGCAGAGGAAATCTCTTACCAACCATCCCCGCGAAGGTGCCTTTTGCCCGAATGGCGGCCGCTCGCGGTAGTTTGTAAGCATGGCGAGACGCCCTGTTTTCGTAATTCCCAGCCATGTACCTCCTCTCTGCAGATCTTTGCCCGCAATCACTCCCGGCGCATCATCCCATAAAGATACCGCTGCCGACGGTCTTTCGTAAAACTCATCACGATTTGCCGCAAGGATAAGGGGATACCTGTCATGCATACCGTAGGATAGAAGGATCAGGCACATTTTTCGATCTTCCACCAGAGGCCTTTATCTGTTTCTTCGCAGATAGTCATACCTATCTTTTCCAGTACCCTGCGCGATGCCAGGTTGGACTTCGTTGTCTCTGCGAGCAGAGAAAATACGCCGGGACGCTCGAATATCCACGAAATTCCACATTTCAGCGCCTCCGTTATGTATCCGCTTCTCTGATACTCCTGTCGAATCATATATCCGATTTGAACGGCGCCATTTTTATCCGGATATCTCTGGAAACAGAATCCTCCTATGATTACATTCTCCGCCTTCAGTATAATCAGAACGCTCTGCCAGTCTGCATACCATTGATCCTGCTTTTTATCTCTTATGACATTCTCCAGAGAAGTTCTCATGGCCGCTTTGATCTCTCTGTCGATCTGTTCCCCCAAGATCATGCTCGCCAGTTGCAAGCCGAGTCTCTGCTCAATTTTCGGATGATCGTCAGGATTCATGCTCTCAAAATCAAGGGGCACCAGTTTCAACCTATCCGTCTCGATTACTTGCAAGTTCGGCATACCATTTCGCACGGAATACTTTAGTTTACAGACTCTTTTTGGTTTCTTCCAGCAGTTTTTCCATTACCTCGCCGGCCGAATGATTGATGATAATATCGGCGATCTCGTCGCAGGGTGTAGGTGTATTATTTATAATCACCAGTTTGGCCCCTGACTCCTTGGCGTATATTGGAATAGAGGCTGCCGGGTATACGACCAGTGACGAGCCGATAACGATCATAAGATCACACCTTGTCGCATGAAAGGTTGCATTTTTCAGTGTCACCTGCGGCAGCATTTCTCCAAAGAAGATCACATCAGGTTTTAAAATACCATGGCAGAATTCACAATCAGGAATATCATTCTTTGGGCGGTACCTCTCCAGTATTTCGCCGACCGGATAGCGGGCACCGCAGTCCATGCATCTTAAATATCTCATGTTGCCGTGAAGTTCATACACCTTATCCGGAGAGTTCCCGGCCTTTTGATGGAGGTTATCGATATTCTGTGTGACGACACATGTCAACTTGCCTAGCTTTTCCAGTTCGGCAACAGCACGATGGGCCTTGTTAGGTTCGGCATCGGTTATCAGACCTCCTTCAAGAAGGATGTTCCACTGTTTTTTTCTGGTTTCCGGACTAGACAGGAACTTCTGAATGGTAAAATCTTCCGGATCGAATTTGGTCCATATCCCACCAGGACTGCGAAAATCAGGTATGCCGGACTCGGTGCTTATTCCGGCACCTGTAAAAACCACGATACTCTTAGCATGTACTATCATTTCTGCCGCTGCAACGATTTTCCCATTTAATTGGTCAATAGCCATGAACGCTCCTCGATTTTCTATAAATATTCCGCCGCTTAATTTATTATAAAATGTATTAGGCGTAACCTCCATCCCCAATTAATACTAATGATTCTAATACACCATCTGCTTTGAAAATACAAAACGAAAAGGTGGTGCGGAAAAACACATCTTCTGTCAGGGTGTTCAAAAATGGCCGGATGCAAGGCGCACAAGGCCTGAGTCGTGAGGCGTACATAGACGTACGTCGAATGACAGAGGACGCAGGGCAACGATGCAGACGGGCGTTTTTCAGCAGCCTGGAAAAAGGAGATATTGACACTTCACGATATATCCTTTAGAATCGCAGCTCGACGCGGATCTTCTACTATCTGTACAATAGGCCTAAATCCGTCTTTTCAATTAATCGTGATGAGTCACTAGAAGGAGGAAGATAATATGTTTGCAGGAAAGAGATCAAAAGTAGGAGCAGCAATTTTTTTATCTCTGTTTTTTTTCATATGGGCAATGGAACTGGATCTATTTGCCAGGGTTGGAGGGGGAACATCTTCCGGCAGTCGAGGTTCACGTTCATACAGTTCCCCAAGCAGTCCCTACTCTTCAACGTCTCCATCCAGCCAGTCCTCGTCTCCATCACAACCGATGAGCCCTCAGACTCAGCAGCCCAGCATATGGAGAAGCCTTGGCATGGGAATGGCGGGTGGTTTTCTGGGGAGTCTGCTTTTTGGCGGTATGGGTATGGGTGGCTTTAACGGCAGCGGCATCGGCCTTTTAGAGATCATCCTTATCAGCGGTCTTCTCTATTTTCTATATTCATATCTCAGAAGAAGGAAACAAGCAGAATCTGCCGCCGGGACTTATTATCAGACAGGCGCTTCCTCCGCGGAACGGCAGACATCATTCTCAGCCTCTCCTCAATACCAGGGATTTGCTGAGACTGACGTTCAGACGGGAATCGGCCATATTCGACAGTTGGACGCTTCTTTTGATGAAGCCAGGTTTTCTGACCTCAGCATGGATAACTTTTTCAAGATTCAGGGTGCGTGGATCAACCGTGATATGGCAAGCGTAAAAGATATCCTCACCGAGGAGATGTTCGGAATTTTACAGAGGGATGCCGATAAACTGCGGGCGGAAAAGAAGATCAACAAACTTGATAATATCGCAGTCAGATCAGTGGAGATTACCGAGGCATGGCAGGAAGGAGGAATAGACTTTATTACCGTCAGATTCCTGGCCAGCCTCCTGGATTACACAGTAAGCGACAGCGGCGAATTATTATCGGGAAGCAAAACGGAGCCCGTGAAATTCGAGGAATACTGGACTTTTACCAGGCCCGCAGGAAACAACAGATGGCAGCTATCCGCTATCAATCAGGCCCAGTAGGGTTCATCACTTCATCTGAGTCTTGGATCCAGGGAGTCTCTTATCCCTTCACCAAGCAGGTTATAACCGAGAACGGTGATCAGGATTGCTAAACCCGGATAGAGAGAAAGCCACCAGGCAATATCAATGTTGTCCTTACCTGCCGTGAGGATATTCCCCCAGCTCGGTGTGGGAGGCTGAACACCGATACCTAAAAAGCTTAGGGCAGATTCCGTGAGAATCGCACCGGCAACGCCCAGTGTCGCGGCAACGAGCACGGACGCCATAGCGTTGGGGAGAATGTGGATAAAGATGATCCGGAAATCACCGGCACCGATCGCCCTGGCTGCTAACACAAAATCCCTTTCTTTCAGGGAAGTAAAATCTGCACGGACAAGTCGTGTAATCCCCATCCAGCCAGTCAGGCCTATGATGATCATGATGTTCCATATTGAGGGTTCAAGGAGCGCAATCACAGCGAGAATGAGGAAAAATGTGGGGAAGCAAAGCATTATGTCCACGAACCTCATAATAACGGCGTCTATCCACCTTCCATAGTACCCCGCTACGGAACCCAGAACAGCCCCTATCAGGATGGCAATACCCGTGGCCACAAACCCCACCTTTAGTGATATCCTGGCCCCCCACATCATACGCGACAGAACGTCACGACCAAGCTGATCCGTCCCGCACAAGTGACTGCCGGAAGGCGGGGATAATACGAGCTTAAGATCAATCTGATTGGGATCGTATGGTGAAAGCCACGGCGCAAAGATGGAGATCAGAAACATGATAACTACAACGCAGCTCCCTGCTAACGCAATTTTGTTTTTTGAAAATCTCTTCCAGAAATCGGTTCTCACTCTTTACACCATTATGAAACCCTGATCCTTGGATCAGCCAGGGCATAGGACACATCGGCAATAAGATTCCCCAGCAGGGTTAGTATGGCAACAATAAACAAAATTCCCATAACGACCGGATAGTCCCTGGCCATTACTGACATGAAAAGAAGCTGTCCCATCCCCGGTATCGCAAAAATACTCTCGAAGATGACACTCCCACCTATAAGACCGGGTATGGATAATCCCATAATGGTGATAACGGGAAGGAGGGCGTTTCTCAGGGCATGCTTATAAATGACAGTCCGCTCACTCAAACCCTTCGCCCTGGCCGTCATGATGTAATCCTGCCTGATCACCTCCAGCATATTGGACCTCATATATCGGGACAAACCTGCGAGTCCGCCAAATGCCGAAAGTGTTACGGGGAGTATCAGATGCTTTATTAAATCCAAAAGAACCGTTCCGGGTGGAAGGTATTCATAATTGAGGGACCGTATACCCGAAATGGGCAACCAGGCGAGATTAATCCCGAAGAAGATCATTAAAAGAAGGGCCAGCCAGAAAGTGGGTATGGCAAAGCCTATAAAAACAAAAACACCTGTAACTTTATCGAATAAAGAATTCTGGTGGACAGCGGAAAGTACGCCGATGGGAATGGCAATTACAAGAATCAGGATCATGGACAGCACATTAATAAGGATGGTTACGGGAAGCCTTTCGAGGATCTTCGCCGTCACCGGCCTGCGGTCCGGAGAGAATGATTTCCCGAGATCGAGAACGGCAAGTTTACCGACCCAGATCAGATACTGCTGATGGAGAGGTTTATCAAGGTCATACATCGCCATTAAACGCTCCCGGTAATCCGCAGATGCCCTGGGGTTCATCTGTGTTTCCATATCGGTTGGGGAGCCGGGGGCAAGATGCATAACCGTAAAACAAACAATGGTAATGCCGAAAAGAAGGGGAACCATGAATATTAATCTTTTGACGATGTATCTGATCAAATTATACCCCCTGCCTGCCCCCTTCTTCTGATCACTCCTGCTCAAACAGTTTCATAGCCTTAATATTTTCCAACATTCGCCAGAGATCTTTTTCCGTGTGGGACTCGATGGTCACAATGGGCTCAAGACCCCGTTCACGGATCATTTTGAAAAAATCTCGGAAGGGAAAATTACCATCACCTACCGGGAGATGTTCATCAAGGATCCCGTTATTATCATGGATATGAACCTGCCCGAGGCGCGATCCCAGACTATTCATCCATTCTTCCAGAGGAGTTTCGGCAAAGACATTAAAATGACCTGTATCGAAACAAAAACAGACATACGCGGAAGGAAAGGCTGTAAGAAGAAGATTTAACTGCTGACAGTCGCTTTCATAAACATTTTCCAAAGCAATGATGATCTTCATCTCCGCGGCCAGTGCCACCAATTGCCGCCATGTTTCAATACTGTTTTTCAGCCATATCTGCTCACTCGACACATAATATCTTTTATCGAACGAAGCATGACAGACTACGGAAACAGGCCGGAAATATGGGACGAGATCAAATACCTGAATCAGGCGTTCCATCGTAACCCGCCTTATCTTAGGATCTATGGCCCCGGGCCTCAAATCCATAAATGGCGCATGGAAGGTAATCCGCAGACCTGCCTCCAAGAGCTGATCGGCGACCTTCCTGTAATCCTCTTTCTTGAAATTATCGAGAGTATAGTGATTGAAGCTGATTTCAGGATTTATCCTCTCTTTAATAACCATCGGCAGATATTTATTATGGAGAAAATGAAACGGCATATGAACCTGAATCGCTCTTAATATATCGTGCATATGGGATTCCGCCATAGTTTTAATGATTAAAAACGATGCTCCATTTATCACACGGGGTACTATTTAACAACCGCAATTTAGCCACGAAGGGAAGGATTTGATGGTTAAAGTGATTGAGAATTGATTTAAATGCGTTTCATTCGAATCCTCGACTCGTTTGCCCCTTGGCTCCCGAAGATACAACTACTTTTTCGATATAAATACCATATTAAAATTTTGTTGCTAAACGGAACAATATAATTGTAAACTACATTAGTAATTGGACATCAAAATATTTTTCAACACACACTAATCAAGGAGGTGTTATTGGTTAAAGAAAGCATAAATGGGAAAGAGCGGGTACTCCTGTGCGTTAATGCTTCTATAAAGAAAAAGGCTAAAAATTTAACTATTTTAAATGTCAAAGAGTTTTCTTCCTTCGCAGACTATTTCATCATCTGCAGCGGAACGTCTGACCGTCAGGTCCAGGCCATAGCCGCATCAATTCAAGAAATCCTGAAAGAATATGGCATCTTACCCCTAGGTGTCGAGGGTGAACGACTCGGAAAATGGATTCTCATAGACTATGAAGATGTGATTATTCATGTTTTTTATGAGCCCATAAGGGAGTTCTACGATATTGAGCGTCTATGGTCAGATGCACCGTGCATGAAGGTCGATGATAAGGCTGCCGAACTGACCGCCCTCGAAAAGGGGATTTGAAATTGAAACGTACTTTGTCCGCTCTTGCCGATATTGTATTCCCACCCAGATGTCTTACATGCACGGAAATCGTCGACCATCAGAGAAATAGTCCTTTCTGCCCTGACTGCTTTTCCAAGATTCATTTCATCCGGTCACCGCTATGCCCTTGCTGCGGCACTCCATTTACCGGTGCCGACAGATACGATCACCTTTGTGGTGATTGTATAACCACAAAGTCAGTCTTTGCTGTTGCCCGCGCGGTTGGACGTTATGAAACCATACTCCTGGAAGCAATCCACCGCTTCAAGTATAATGGGAAGATCTACATCGGAGAAATCCTGGGAAGATTAATGGCGGAATATACATACCCCTCATTCAATATCACAAAAAACTCCTTGATAGTACCGGTTCCTCTCCATTCTAAAAAATTGAGGGAACGCGGATTCAACCAGTCATTAATTCTAGCCAGGGAAATTTCCAAAAAATTCTCTATACCGCTGGATTTCATGACACTCAGACGGTATGTCAACACAGAGCCACAGATCAGTCTTGGGAAAAAGGAGCGGGAATCGAATGTGCATGGTGCTTTTTCAGTTACTGATCCGGATAAGATAAAAGGACAAAGAATCATTCTTGTAGATGATGTATTCACATCCGGGAGCACTGTTAAGGAATGTGCACGGGTATTAATGAAAAACAAAGCCGTGGCTATAGCGGTTATCACACTTGCTAGGGCAGTCTGACGGAAAGACAAGAAGATCATTATGAATAAAATTTATTCCCGGGAAAAGCTAAAGAAAAAAATTGATCGTCTGCGGAAAGAAGGAAAGAAAATTGTCTTCACGAACGGTTGTTTCGACATCATCCACGTGGGGCATACGCGATATCTTGAGGAAGCTAAAAAGCAGGGTGATGTCCTAGTTCTAGGTCTCAACAGCGATGACTCAGTCCGGTCACTGAAAGGACAAAAACGGCCAGTTGTTCCCGAAAACGAGCGGGCAGATGTTGTTGCTGCCCTCGAGTCAGTTGATTTCGTAACCATTTTCCCTGAACTCACCCCCCTTGAGTTGATTGAATATCTGAAGCCTGATGTGCTCGTGAAAGGAGGCAACTGGAAAGAAGAACAGGTAGTAGGCCGAAAATCAGTGGAAAAATGGGGCGGCAGGGTTATTATCATTCCCGAAGTTAAAGGATCATCAACAACTAATATTATTGAAAAGATATTAGCCGCCTACAGTAACAGTTCAATATAAGCATAAATATCTATAATTTCAAAATAAATATCTTTTATCGCTTCGTCGATTTTTTTCCTTTACAAAAAGGTTTTCTTTATGTATGAAGCACCTTTCATATGATATAATATGATATTAAACAGGGTGATCGAAATGACCACAAAACCGGAAAAAAATCAAACCATGAAGCCTGAAAAGCTGCAATTTTTCAGACGCCTGCTGGCTCAAAAAGCAAATGAGCTGCTCGATGAAGCAGAAAAGACTGTTTCCGACATGACAACGGGGAAGGAAAATTTTCCGGATCCCAATGACAGAGCGAGCCTCGAATCGGACAGAAATTTTGAGCTCCGCATAAGAGACAGAGAAAGAAAGTTACTGGTAAAAATTCAAGAAGCGATAAAACGCATCGATGACGGCATCTTTGGCATATGCGATGTCTGCGGTGGGCCTATATCTGAAAAAAGACTGATGGCAAGACCTGTAACAACTCTCTGCATCGACTGCAAAACCAAACAGGAAAAGATAGAAAGGCTGAAGGGTGAATAAATATACTGATTGATATCCTATTTAAATATGGTCCACAGAGCTAAAACCATAACATAAAGATAGAACAATCCAGTAAATCAGACTTTTAATAAAATTTTCCCACCATGCCCGAACGGGTCAAACGCAATGTTTGTAACGGTTGCCGTCAATATCCCTTCGCATAAGACATTCTCATACGCCGTCCCTGCCGCTCTTCAGAATGACATCCTCATAGGAAAACGCGTCTACATCCCCTTCGGCAAGAGAAGACTCACCGGCTATATCATTGAGAGGTCAGATTCAACTACTTGTGAAGACATCAAAGAGATCATAGGAATCTTAGACTCTGAACGGCTTTTTAATGAAGATGATCTGGAATTCTATCGGTGGGTATCCCAATACTATATCTACCCCCTCGGTAAGGCGCTGGCCGAGATCCTGCCGGGAGGAATTGATCCGAAAAGCGATCGATTGATTACCATCGCAAAAGACAGCCAGCAGAAAATTGATTTCCAGCTGTCCGCGCCACAACGCAGGATAATTGATGCTCTCAAACTGATTCCGGCCGGTCTGCCTCTAGCACACCTAAAAAAAATAATAGGCAAAGAAGATGTCTCCAAGGATATCAAGATACTCCAGGATACGGGTTTTATCACGGTTTCTAACATGACCTGGAAACCTGGAATAGTCCCTAAGAAGGAAAAGATAATCACACTCAATCGCCGGGATACAGCTGACATAAAACTGACTGAAAAACAAAAAAAACTGCTTGATTATCTAAATTTGCACGGTGCTTTACCTGTAGCTGCGCTCCGCGAAGAATTTAAGAACGTTCTGCCTTTAATCAGAAAGTTGGAAGAGAAGAATCTTGTATCTATAACCGAAGAAGAGGTTCCCCGCCGTCACGGCCAGAGCCCTGATATCGGTGGAAGCAGCCTTTTGATTGCTCCAAATGAAGATCAGAAGGACGCTCTTCATGAAGTTGTCACAGGCTTGGAATCAGCGAGCTTTTCCCCCTATCTTCTCCATGGTGTTACAGGGAGCGGCAAAACGGAAGTATATCTCAATGCCATCGGAGAGACCCTCCAGATGAACGGAGGGGTGATTTATCTCGTGCCTGAGATCGCCCTGACACCGCAACTTATCTCTCGTTTTAATAAAAGGTTTGCAAACCAGGAAATCGCAGTGCTTCACAGCGGCATATCAATATCCGCCAGGTACGACCAATGGCGCCGTATTCAACGGGGGGAAATCAAAGTTGTCATCGGTGCCCGGTCGGCTATCTTTGCACCGGTCAGAAATTTGCGGCTCATCATTGTGGACGAGGAACACGATACCTCCTATAAACAGGACGACCGGATGAGATACAATACCCGTGATCTGGCGATTATGAAGGCAAAACTCCATTCAGCAACGGTCATTGTCGGTTCCGCGACACCGGCGATACAAACCTATTTCAATACAATGACAGGAAAATACAAGTACCTTGTCCTGCCGAAAAGGGTAGAAGACAAACCATTACCGGAAGTGGAAATTATCGATATGAAGCGGGAAGCGGAAAGCGACAGCCAGATTTCATCCCGCATCTTATCCAAGACACTCAGAGATGCGATTCAAGATACCCTTGAGAGCAAACAGCAGACGCTTCTCTTTTTGAACAGACGCGGTTTTCATACTTTCATGTTTTGTCTTGACTGCGGCAATTCATTTACATGCCGGAACTGTGCCGTATCTATGACATATCACGCAAGTGAAAGTAGACTTAAATGCCACTACTGTGACTTTGCCGTTGCGTCACCTGTTTCCTGCTTTGGTTGTAACGGGAAGCGCTTGCAGTGCTATGGGGTAGGAACGGAAAAAGTGGAAAAGGAAATCAAAAATATTTTCCCGCAAGCTAGAATCGTGAGGATGGACAGTGACACAACAACCCGGCGAGGAGCTCATGAAAAGATTCTACAGGCCTTTGACAGGCGGGACATTGATATCCTTGTCGGCACACAGATGATTACCAAAGGGCACGACTATCCATACGTTACACTGATAGGCGTTATTTCAGCCGACACGTCCCTGAATATACCCGATTTTCTATCTGCTGAAAGGACATTTCAACTCCTGACCCAGGTCTCTGGCAGGGGTGGCAGAGGTACCCACCCCGGGAGGGTCATCATCCAGACCTTTAATCCCAGGCATTACGCCATAACCAGGGCCAGAGAACATGACTATATGGGATTTTACGAAGATGAGCTCGCTCTGAGAAGTGCCTTAGCTTATCCGCCTTTCGCACGCGTCGTGAATCTTCATCTATCACACCGAAAAAGAGATGAAGGCAAGGAAGGCCTTAAACAACTGAAACAGATTATCGGAGATCTGGTGATAATCAACAAACTTAAGGGAAAGGTGGAAATTATTGGTCCTGCAGAGTCTCCCATTGCTAAAATCAAAGGCAGGTACCGCTGGCAACTCCTCTTGAAGGGCAAAGATACGCACGCAGTACATAATCTGGCTAAAGATATCCTCTCAAAAACATACTTAACAGGCTTGGATATCAAAGTTGATGTTGATCCCCTCAACTTTATGTAAAGGGGGACGTTAAACAATTCGTTCAATGCATATTCTTCGCCGTTTGCTCAATACGTGTAAGCAATCCATCCATGAACTTATTGACTATATTGAAAGCCTCCGGTGCAACAATTAGTTGTGATGGCGTTTGAATATAGAGACCGTCGACCAACTCCTCTGAACAGTTTCGAACAAGGCCATCTATGCCCTCTGGAGTTGACTCCATATGGAATTGCAACCCTATTACCCGCTCGTCGTAAACAAATGCCTGATGCTCGCATGCCTCACTTCGGGCAATCTGCACCGCGTCCGCCGGCAAGTCAAACGTATCACCGTGCCAGTGGAACACATTCAGCCGCTTTGGAAGAAAGCCAAACAGCGGAGATTGTTGTCCTGCCTCTGTCAATTCAATCGGGAACCAGCCGATTTCTTTGAACCGGTTGGGATACACTCTGGCCCCCAGAACATCCGCAATGAGTTGCGCGCCCAGGCATATTCCGATCACTATCTTCCCCTGTCTTATAGCTCTTTCAATCGTTAGTTTTTCATGAACTAGCCAGGGGAATTCATCCTCGTCATTGACTCCCATCGGGCCGCCCATGACAATAAGCCAGTCAATGCCATCCACTTCCGGCAGGATTTCATCCCGATACAGTCCGGTGGCTGTCAGATGATACCAGCGGGTCTTTATCCATTGTTCAATCCTTCCTAATCCCTCAAACGGCACGTGTTGTAAATAATGAATGTGCATGTCTTCGCGTCTCCAAACACTTGGACCATAGAATCCTTGAACCCTAGAATCCTTTTTGCAACTAAATGGTATGGGTTTGACAAATATTTCTCATAATTTTTATTGTTGTATTGCTTTCTTTTAACTTATAATTTAATATTATATGGTCTTCAAGCGCGAGGTGGAGATCCCATGAACAAGTTCTGGTTCTGCTTTTTCCCCATATTTATGGCGGTGAATGTCATTGGTGTCCTGCCCATGTTCATGAGTATTACAGATGGGCTTGATCGTCCAAAGATCAACCGCATCATTGTACAGTCGGTTGTAACAGCTACCGTTGTGGCAGTTATTTTTCTGGCTATCGGGAAGGTCATTCTTGATCTTTTGGGTATCACCGTCTCTGATTTCATGATCGCTGGTGGCACCCTCCTTTTTATCATCTCCCTGAATGATCTGCTTTATATAGAAAGTAGATGGAGCCAGATTGATCCCGAAAGCATGGGGGCCGTTCCTTTAGGAGTACCTCTGATCGTCGGTCCTGCCGTTCTTACAACTATATTAATCCTAGTAAACGAGCACGGGCCTTTAGCTACTGTAGCAGCCCTGATTGTAAACATCATGATCGCCGGCATGACATTTTGGCTCTACGCACCGATCATGCGCCTTTTAGGAAAGTCCGGGGCCAGAACGGTATCCAAACTTGCGGCTCTCCTATTGGCTGCCATTGCTGTTATGATGGTGAGAAAAGGGGTTACGCTTCTTCTTGCTAGCGGTTTTAAGACTGTCTAACAAAATTTACAACTGTTCTGCATTATACCCGTTTTCTCTCAATAACTGTATTATCCCTTTGTCTCCCAGTAGATGGGCAGCCCCGACAACAACAAAGTAAGTCCCGTTTGTTTCCAGGAATCCTTCAATTTTTTGCGCCATGCTCCTGTTTCTTTTATAGATCAGCTTTTCATAAACGGGACGGAATCTTCCGTCTTCAGAAAAACTTTTTGATATTATCGAATTCATGCTCTCAGCCGATCCTGATTTCCATGCATCAACCAGTTTGTCAACTTCCTGCACAAGAATATTTAAATCCTTCAAAGTGTACAATAAGAACAGTTCCTGTTCAGTATCATTTAAGCCGGAAAGAAGGTCTATCTGATAGTCAAGGCTCTCAAGCTCCAAGATTTTTTTCTTGCCCAATGCTTTTGTAAGAAAATGCTTGTCTATACCGCATTCAGGATCATACCCGGATTTCATGAGCTCCAATGATTCCAATGTCAATCCCAGAAACCATGGTTTTTGATTATAGACAAACTCTACGGGCAGCCCCAGTCTTCCTATGTTATCTTTGACAACCTCAAAGGTGTCCCTGGTCACGTGTTTTTCTAGGTTATCATCTCCTGAGTAGAAAGCGCTTGACATCAATTTCTGAATATCCAGACGGCTTATATCATTTATGTCTGCCTCAACAGCTAAAACATCAGATTTATCAAAAGCACCTTCTATCGCACAGCTAAGGGGGTAGATATCTTTTTTCAAAAGATGGATGGAACCCAGCATATAAACAGTACTTCTCTTTGATTGGACACGCCATAAAAAGTTTTTATCGGCAAAAGAAGAAGTATAAGTAACATGAATAAATGTGACAATTAAGAAAAGGATTGAAACAATCAGACTAAGACTTGAAGATCCTCTTTTCATATATATCTCCGTGATTCATGTTTATAAAATAATTGTGGAAAATAAAAATATTCAGGAATCCAGAGAAAAAAAGGATTGCTGATAGGAAAAGGTGTATAATGTTAGCTATCAAGGCAGTTTGTATACCGCGCTGGTCTCACCCGGCAGTTGTAATTGAAAATTGCCATCCTTCACTTCAATAGACGCCTGTTCGTTATCAATCTGTTCTATTAGTGTTTTATCGCGCAACAAGGTTTTAATTTCCTGAGGTAAGCGTGGATTGGCGTCAACTTGCACAGTCAGAGGCGAAAGCATCGGATCCCGGCCATTGTTGAAGGCGATGATCATTGCGTTTCCACGAAACTCCTGCATGCAGACATAAACACAGTCATCAACAAACAGCGTTTCGGGCGTACTGAATTGAAGTGCTTCGTTGCCATGCCGGAGTTGCAGCAACAAACGCAAATGTCGGAAGACCTCCTGGGCCTCCGGGTAGGCCGATGTCGGCTCCAATCCGCCGTCGAACACCTCCCACGTCATATCCTGCCGCATATTCGCATCCGACGGCTGATTTCGTCCTTCCATACCGATCTCAGTACCGTAGTAGATTTGCGGAATCCCGCGTGTCGTAACCAAAAAAGTCAGACCCATCTTGAAACGACGTATAGCCCGCTTGCGGTCGCCGCCACAACCATCCAGGCAGGCCGTCATAAACCGGCGGCTTAGATCGTGATTGTCCAGCAGGGTAACCAGACGGACCGGATTGGTATAATCTATGCTGTAGTCCAGAGCGCCGTTGGGTTCCGCCCATGTCAATTGTGGTCGCGCCAGTTTCCGGCAGCTTGCGGCTTCCGCAAATACAGCCACTGCCGCACCTTGAAGCGGGAAATCGAACACGGAATTGAAATCATGATACCGCATGTATTTTGCAACATCGTCCACATCGTAGTCGAGCACTTCACCGATCAAGGATACGTCCGGATATTTGCTGTGTACGGTTACCTTGAATTCATCCCAGAAGTGTCGCTCAACATAAAGGACTGTGTCCATGCGTATGGCATCAATTTCCGCCTGCTCTATCCATCCCAGAATGTCGTTGATAAAGTAACGGACAACGTCGGGATCATTGTGATTAAGATCGGGTAAACCGAAGATCCAGTCCGCTTCACCCCATCCCTCCCGGGGTGGATTAAACCAGCCACGGCGAATCGGTGTCGGATTGGGTATGTCATTTTCGTAATAGCCGGGATGATCATAACCTGTGTGGTTGACTACCATGTCCAGTATAAGCTTAATCCCCTCTTTATGCAGCGCATCAGCTACTTCTTTGAGGTACCGTTTATCGCCGGCCGGATACTTCACAGAGGGATAATAGAGGTGCGGATCAACCTGAGTAAAATCATACGGCCAATACCCGTGATAAGCCCAACTGTTGCTCGTCGGGTTATATTGTGCTGGGTGTAGGTTGAGGTACACTGGTGTGATCCACAAAGCAGTTACACCAAGATTCTTCAGATAGGGAATCCTGCTGATCAGCCCGGCAAAGTTTCCCCCATGATACCCCTGAGTGTTGTGACGATTCACATCCGGATGAACTGGCCCGGCCATGCAGAACCGATCGGTCATTGCAAAATAGATAATATCCTTGGCAGTGATGGGGTTGAATTGGCGTGATCTATCATTCACAGAACTACTCCCGTCTTTTTCACGAAATAAAGTTCGGGGAATAAAGGATTATATGTTTTTGATGCCACTCTCTTTACATATGAGGAGGGGACAAAACCACCCGGATCTTGCCCCCTCCTTTGATCATTGCGGATACTGAGTTATTAGTGTGCCTCTTCCATGGCACCGGCAATATACATCATGGACAGCAGCATAAAGACAAGGGTCTGGATAACTGATATGAAAATTTTAAGAAAGAGAATCGGCAGCGGAATAAGGAAAGGAGCCAACAAAAATAATACAGCTACAACGATGTGCCCACCCTCGATATTTCCGAATAACCGCACAGTAAGTGATAGGGGGCGAACTAAGTGACTCACCATTTCAATGAGAAACATGAGGGGCATCAGCCACCATACCGGCCCTAAAAACTGCTTAATGTACTTTACTCCATGAACCTTAACCCCCATAATGTGGGTCATACAAAAAACCACGATTGCCATCGAAGCATTCGTATTGAGATTGGCTGTTGGAGACTCAAAACCAGGGACAAGCCCCAAGAGGTTTGATACAAGGATAAAGAGTCCGATGGTTGCAATCAAAGGAAAAAATCTTCTTCCTTCATGACCCATGGTATCGTTTATCAAGGAATCGAATCCACTGATGACAACCTCCATAACATTCTGGAACCTGGTAGGATAGATATCGAGTCGACGTGTTGCCAGGAAAGAAGAAATAGCCAATAGTGCCATGACAAACCAGGTGTACATTATATGTGTTGGTATATAGTGGTTTTCAAGGAAAGACAAAGAATGCATCTCTTATTTAACCTCCTCAATACAATTTTTTTTTGAATATGCCGCCGTGATTGTAGTAAAGACGATAGAAATAACTACTGTCGATAGACCGATCAATAAGCCTATTACATCGACTAAATCTCCGGAGATAATAAAATATAGGGCAACAGCTGTAACGGCAAACCGGATGTAATATTTAAACATGATTAATGAATTTGACCGCTCGGAAAGCCTGCCGAACGCCTTTCTCAGATCCCGCCCAAGCCAATAAAAATTTACAACGCTTATGAAACCACCCAACAACATTCCGAAAGCAAATTTGTATGGCATGAAGATAAAACTTAGTAAAAACAATATCCCCAGAATAATCCAATTTGCAATCTCAAGCTTTTTTTGGAGGGGGTCTTTTTCTGTGTGGTTCACTTTTTAGATACTTAATTATAGGTTTTTCATCCCAGGAAAATTTCTTTACCAACCCGTATATGTTCCAGAACCCGGCGCTAATACCTATTACCAAAAGCAAAATTGTTAATTTATATCCGGTTCCAAAATTTCTGTCGAGTTGGACCCCCAGCCAGAGACTTATGATTATGAACAGCACAAAAGCTATGCCGATACTGCTGGCGTATGCGAGCTGGATGGCTGCTTTCCTAGTCTCCTTATCCATATGCGTTGCGCTCCATAGCATGAAAGACTGAGTAAGTCAAATAAAAACTGAGGCCTTTTCAAAGGTTTCAATGAAATAACATTGCAGAATCATGGTGTCTTCTGCGATGCTGGCCGCTACAAAAATTCGAATAGTCTATGTCTGATAGAATCCATTTCCACCTTGCTGGACGCAAGCATCTGCAGATTAAATTCTTTCTTGTCACCTTTGTCACCAGATTCGGAAACATACACAATTTCAGCATCCTGGAGAAATTGAATAGCACTTTGATAATTGGACTGCGACAGAGCTTCTGCCCTGCGTATTTCCCCCTTTTTGTACATCTTAACGGCAAGTCTCTGGATTTTCTTTATCCAGTCTTTTTCCTGCATTGCTCCCTTCCTGAGATACAGGCAACTTCTGATCACTACCCAGTAAGATTCCATATAGTTGCGTATCAAACCCGCAAAAGGCATTAGATTCACCCTTCCCCTGCCCTTAACCTCGACCAGGGCTTGTCCATCCTGCTCAAAACCGTTTATCATACCTTTGTTGTTTAAATAGGAAAGCACGTCATTCACCTCATCCAAATCGTCTTTACGATCATCAAAGATGAATTCATTCCAGAAGAGTCTTTTAAAAAACTGGTAATCTTTTATGATTCGGTTCAATGGTATCACGTCTTCGTCGCTTGAAAGCAATGACGCTGCCACGAAGCCGATCGGGATAAAGAAGTGAAGGATATTATTTTTATAATACTCCAATTTCAGTCGATTGTCATCTTCCAGTGAGTAGACGACTTCATCGATTTCATCCTGTTCATCTTCGTCGGCCCCTATTTTGGATATAATACCTGACTGATCAAACTGGTCGAGGGCATCTATAACGGCCTTGTCCCGACGGGCGAGGGTAGCGGCAAAATTTACTTCTCTATGACTGAGATAATCATAGAATAATTCTAATACATCCATCAGATCATCATGAGATATACCCTTTCTGTCATGGCAGAGCAAACCTAATGAAACGAGGGAAAAGGGGGTTATGACCGATACCTTATTGATTTCCAGTGCAATTTCATAACTGATCTTCCTGTACAGGCTCTGCCTTTCATCTGTCGTCATATCTTCAAAAGCCTTTTCCTGCGATGCAAGATATGATTTTAAAAAAATCGGCTCACCGATGTTCATGTAGACGCGTCCATAACGTCTTCGTAAAATTTTGTGACTTCTAATTACATCTGAAGTCTTCTCCCTTTCCTTTGGTACCCCCCCAAGTTCCTTCAAGTAGGAATCCGCTTCAATGACACGATCATACCCTATGAAAACCGGAATTGCCGCTAGATCTTCACATGCCTTCCTTTTGAAAGCCTGGATGAGCATTGAAAGGAGACCGAATTTCGGCATTACCATCTTACCGCTGCGGCTTCGTCCCCCTTCTATAAAGAACTCAAGCGGTAAACCCTCTTTTAAAAGGACCTCTACATATTTGGCGAATACTTCACCGTAAAGTATGTTTCCTTTGAAGGTACGACGAATAAAAAAGGCACCCGATTTTCTGAATATGTATCCAAGCGGCCAGAATGAAAGATTGGTACCAGCAGCGACAAACGGAAGCTGGATATTATTTTTAAAAAAAACGTAAGAAAGGAGAAGATAATCTATGTGACTCCGATGGCAGGGTATAATGACAAAAGGCATTTTTTTCGATATATTTCTTATTTTTGCCAGTCCGGACTTGTCAACCATCACACCGTCATAGATATTATTCCACAACCACGTAAGAAATTTGTCCCAGACATTGATAAACATATCGTTATAGTCAGCTGCAATTTCCCGTGCATATTTCTTCGCCTCCCTGAGGAGGGCATCATGCTCTTTTGTCCCGTGGGCCGCCGCCTCTTCTATAAAATTATTTAGACTATCCTCATTAAGGACCATGTTGATAAATTCTTCCCTTGACTTCAAAACAGGCCCCACAATGCTTGTCTTCTCTTCATCAATCCTGTCTATGAGCTCTCTCCTCAAATTATGGGATATTACTTCTGTCGTTGTATCTTTGTTTTCATTGACAAAGTCATTAAGCTTAACAGGATCTGCAGTTATCACCGTTGCTTGATTGGAATACCGGAGAAATGTGATCACCCGCCGAAGCGCACCCGTTTCTTCTGCCTGGCCGAATAATATATTTATTAAACTTTCCTTCTCTTTATCCCTTCTCCGTCCATATGTAATCATAACCGGAATGATGTAAACCGGTTTATTCAAAGTTTTTTGAGTTTCAATCAATTGTATGAACGCTCTCTGAGTCATGCGGTTTTCAAAAAACTCTGATCCTCCGAGATGTATAACTACACTTTTTCCTTCCATGAGGATCCGTTTCAGATAATCGGCCTTGTAGGTTTCCAGAATTGTTTTTTTGAAAGGAAAATAAAATAGAATAGAAAAGACAGCCCTAAGAGCGGCAGAGAAAGGCTGCCAGAAAAGCATATTTATTCCGTGACAATAAACAGGCCAGGGTATACCACTTTTGGCAGAAAGCTCACGTATAATAAGACTATTGAGCTGGCTTTTATCTTTTATTGCATAAATGACGATCCCGTTTTCCGAGAGCTTTTTTAATGAGTCCACATATTCATCAGCAAGCTCGACTTCGGCCAACATGTCCTTTATGAGCCAGAATAGTGGAAAATTATCGTCCTTATAAATGCATCCGGAGAAAAATTTTCTACTTTCCGTCATCCATGTTTTAATTTTTAATTTTAATTGGAAGGACATTGATAATCTCGTAAACAACTGAAGACGGCGTCCCGAAACAAATACAATACTCACCTTCTGCGAAACCGTCGGATTTGTGTTTTACTGTTTATCCCTAAGCCCCGTCTGACTGAAAATCTTCAGGAAATCTCTCTCCCATATAGTTATTCACAAATTCCCTTATCTCAGAGGCTGATGAAAAGGTCATAACTTTTTCCAACAGGGCTTTGGATTCCTTTAAAGTACAACCGCGAATTATCTTTTTTACCCTTGGTATTGCCAGAGGATTCATGCTCAACTCGTCAATTTCTAGTCCCAAGAGAATCATGATATAAGCCGGTTCACCAGCCATTTCCCCGCACATTGCAACCCGAATGCCCGCTTTATGACCAACGTCGATCACTTGCTTTATGAGTCTTAACACAGCCGGATGGAGCGGTTCATATAAGTAGGTTACCCTTTCATTTATCCTGTCAATAGCCAAGGCATATTGGATCAGATCGTTTGTCCCTATGCTGAAAAAATCCACTTCCTTCGCCAATTCATCGGCAACAATTACAGCAGATGGAACCTCTATCATGACTCCGATCTCAATGTCTTTACCAACCGATATCCCCTGGGCAATAAGATCATTTTTAACCTCAATAAATATTTTTTTGGCTTCCCGTATTTCTTCAACCCCTGAGATCATGGGGAACATGATTCTCGTCTTGCCAAAAGCACTGGCTCGGGCGATTGCTCGTAATTGAACCTTAAATAAACCAACCTCCTTGAGACAAAAGCGGATAGCTCTAAGACCCATTTGAGGATTCATCTCCTTGGCTAATTTAGGATCTGAGTAAAACTTATCGCCACCTAAATCGAGAGTCCGGATAGTGGCCCATTTTAAGCCTTTAGAACTAACAACACTTCTGTAATGTGAAAAGTGTTCTTCCTCTGTCGGCAACTGCTCTTTATTTATGTAGATAAATTCTGTCCTATACAGACCGATGCCTTCGGCACCATGGGATATAGTGGAAGGAATCTCCTCGATAAACTCGATGTTCCCGCCTATTTCAACTTTATAATTATCTTTCGTTATTGCAGGAAGATGGGCATATTTCAGATAATTTTCCTTGGCTGCCTCAAAGTGCTTCTTTTTATCTTTATATACTTTAATCATCTCCGGATCAGGATTCACGACAACAAGCCCGGCAGATCCGTCAACAATAACGTCGTCATTTGTTCGTACCATTTTTGTGATGGATTCCAAACCGACAACAGCAGGAATTTCGACTGCTCTTGCAACAATCGCTGTATGTGATGTTTTTCCTCCCATATCTGTTGCAAATCCTTGGACTTTGTTAATCATCATCTGAGCTGTATCAGCAGGTGAAAGGTCTGTGGCTATGACAATGCCCTTTTCACTGACATCCCTGATGGTTTCCCTCTTTTCTCCGGCAAGATTCCTTAAAATCATCTGTCCTACATACCGAATATCACTGATTCTGCCCTTAAGATATTCATCATCCACTTTTTCAAAGATTTCTCTGTATCTGTCGATTGTCATCTTAACGGCCCACTCCGCATTGATTAACACATCTTTAATATATTGAATTGTATGATTGATGAACATCTTGTCCTTTAGTATCATGATATGAACGTCGATGATGTATAGCGGCTCTTGTCCGGCAAGTTCCCGAAGTTTATTCCTTACTTCCAGAAGCTGCTTTCCTGATTCCTTTAAAGCTGCTTTGAACCTTTTAATTTCTTCAGCTACCAAGTCTTTATCTCTCAACTTATAAAAGGAAACCTGGGCATTAAAGCGATCATACAAGTAGGCCTTTCCAATGACGACACCAGGTGATACTCCTATTCCCTTTAAAACAAATGACTTTTTTTCTGCACTACCGTTCATCAATCTTCTCCAAATTTATCTTCTATCAATTTTCCAAGATCTTCGATAGCATCCCGAGCGTCAACCCCTTCCGCTCTAATAGTAATTCGACTTCCCAGAGGACAGGCTAATGTTAATATACTGAGAAGACTTTTTCCGTTCACAACTCTACCGTCCCTCTCGAAAAAGATTTTTGATTTGAATCTTGTTGATACATTAACCAGCTTCGCTGCGACCCTCGCGTGAAGACCCAGTTTATTTTTTATCTCAAATGTTTTTATTTCTACCATGGCAGATTCAACATAATAAGATGTTCATTGACGTCTCTTACTTGTCATAAAATTCTGACCCAGCAGAGGTGCTTTGCCTAACATGATTGCGTTTTAAAGTCAATTCGTTCGATATATTATTCATATTATTATGATTTTAATTTTCATACGTTGATTTTATTTTTCTTGACATGAAATAATATCTTTGTTATACTTATAAAATTATATAAATGATATTATGATTAAATGAACTACAAAAATATATGAGAGGGGGTGATTCCAATGGTTTGTCAAACCATCAAGACTGGTTCAGAATGCGCCTTCATGACTAAGAAAGGTTGTGGATTTAATGGAGGCAGTTGTCATGCCATTATTGATAAGTGTGAAGGTTGCAATAAAATTATAGATTGCCCAACCGGTCAGTATTGCAAGGTCTATCCTGAACCCGTTAGCAAATGGCTTTCTGGAAACTGTCCAACAGCATCGCACATCAAAAGAGAAATCCAAGAAGCAACGCAAAAGATTAATCCGCTAAAGGCATCCAAAAGATCAGCCAAACATTAAGGATATGGTCAGGACAGGGGGACAGGTTACTTTTACCTGAACGAAGATGTATCTGTCCCTTTTTCTTTTCAACTTACTATTTTTTTTATCTGCAGTAATCCCTTTTTAATTTCAACAAGTCTCTCTTGTTCATATGTCACATCAGATTGCATAATTGTTTCTCTCATCTTCAAGAGTTGTTTTTTAGCCCCTCTGATGGTAAATTTTTCATTATAGAGAAGATTTTTAATAATCAACAACTCTTCTAAGTCTTTTCTCCTAAACAGACGCTGATCGGATTTTGTGCGTAATGGTTTTATTGATTTGAACTCCGATTCCCAATATCTGACTACATATGGATCTACACCAAGGATCTTGCTGACCTCTCCGATTCGAAAATACTCCTTGTCAGGAAGCGATATATCCATTTAAATGCTAAATCCTAATTTAACAACAAGACTTAGATCGACTCTTGAAGATACACATATGTATTTCCGGCCGGGGCTTAGATTTACAACAATTTGTTTTTTAAATTCGCTTAGCGTTGCAGGCTTGATAGCTTTGGAAAATTCACTCCTGAAACATCTTCATACCGCACGCAAAGTCAGAGAAAGTCATTGGTCGAAGATTCGTCTGCACTCTTCCCTCAGGTGAGGTTATCTTGAACCTGACCTGGCTAAGATAATACCTTGCTTCTGGAGTTTTTTAAGAAGTCTACCCCTTTCGGCACGGTTATCGACGCTACGTCTGAAACTTACTGGGAAATGTTTTTAATGTGTCACCGGGCTTTATTGCTTAGAGCTTTTGACCTTCAAAGCTTAACTATTAAGTGCCTTACGTAACACCTGACTCGATTTAAAGGTAAGCACTTTCCTTGCTGATATCTCTATCTCACTTCCCGTCTGGGGATTTCTGCCCCTGCGGGATTTCTTTTCCTTGACCGAAAAGTTACCGAAGCCGGAAATTTTTATCTTTTCACCGTTGGCAAGACTATCCTTCATGATCTCAAAAACCGACTCAACAATCCTGGCCGCATCTTTCTTCGAAAATCCCAGTTTCTCATACACATCCTGAATAATATCAATCTTCGTCATCTCTAACCTCCCCACAATCTTTCAGATATCTAATTTTCTTCTCCCCTGATTTTTGCCCCAGTCAAACCAACAATGTTTTTTACAATCCCGCTGTGTACCTGATTCACCTGATCATCCGTCAATGTTCTGTCAGAAGCGCGGTATGTAAACCTTAATCCCAAACTTTTTTTACCATGAGGTACACTTTTGCCCGAATATACATCAAAAATACTTACTTTTTCAAGCAATTCTTTGTCCATATCCATGGCAAGATTAAGCATTTTATCCGTTTCCATCCCTTGGTCAACCACAAATGCCACATCTCTCACGACCGATGGAAATCTCGGCAGGTCTTTATATAATACCTTGTCGGAAAAATAGTCAGCCAGAATATCTAAATTAATTTCAAAGACATAGGCAGGATTCTTTAAATCCATCCGCATGAGTACATCCGGATGTACCTCCCCTAAGAATCCTAATAATTTATCATCAACAAATACCCCAGAGGACTTTCCCGAATGGAGGAAGGCTTCCCTGTAATCAGACTTGAACTTTAAACCTGAAATTTTTAGACTATCAAAGATATTCTCTATGCATCCTTTTATTTCGTAAAAATCTGCATGCAGCTTTGATGACCAAAAATCATCGGAACGCAGACCTGTTATAAGGCATCCAATCATGTTCTTTTCAATCGGAAGCTCTCCTTCCTGTTGATGAAAAAAAACCCGGCCGATCTCAAATATCTTGAGGTCAAAGCAGCCGTTATTTGCATTTTTCTTCATTGTTTCCAGAAGGCTGCAAAGGAGCGTTGACCGCATTACCGACTGGTCTTCCGATAGAGGATTCCTTATCTTCACAGTTTTTCGCCGTTCATCTTCTGAAGAAAGCCCCAGTTGATCTATCAGGTCAGAAGAAATAAAACTATACGTGATTATCTCTGAGTATCCGGATCCTCCCAGAATTTTCCGTATTCTGTCTGTGAGAATTCTTTTATTATCCTTCACTATTGTCAAAACTGAAACCGGAGGCAAAGTTACGGGGATATTGTCATAGCCATGAAGTCTTGCCAATTCTTCTATCAAGTCTATTTCCCTCATTATGTCTATCCTGTATGTTGGTGGGGTCACCCGGTAAATTTCCTCGCTCTCCTTGTGAATCGACATATCCAAACATCCCAGAATTCTGTTACTTTCGTGTGCACTTATATTTGTACCCAGGATATCATTGGCCCTCCTTATTCTGAAGGGAATGTCTCTGGCAGTTTCAACTTTCTTAGGATATTGATCTATATAACCCTTGCAGACGGATCCATTGGAAAGTTCTGCCATAAATTGCGCCGCCCTGTTAAGCGCCCTGACTACACCTTCAGGATCTACGCCACGTCCGAATCTGAACGCGGCATCAGTAATCATGCCCAGCAGCTTTGCCGACTTACGAATAGAGGACGGTGCAAAATAAGCGCTTTCCAAAAGAATTGTCTTTGTGTCCTCCTTGACTTCAGAATTAAGACCGCCCATAATGCCGGCAATAGCTACTGGTTTTATGCCATCACAAATCATGAGCGTATCAGTCTCTAAGATACGCTCCTTTTCATCGAGTGATGTGAATTTTTCTCCTTTGCGCGATTTCCTGACTACTATACGCCCTTCCTCAAGAAACCTAAAATCAAATGCGTGTAGAGGCTGACCCAATTCGATCATCACATAATTAGTAATGTCAACAATATTGTTAATGGCGCGAAGGCCAACTGCTTCCAGTCTCTGGCGCATCCATAGAGGTGAAGTTTTTATTGTAACATTTTTTACCATCCTGGCGCTGTATCGTGGGCAGAGATCAGGATCGAGTATAGTTACTGACGTGACACGATCTATATCCTCTTCAGTCTCTATCACATTAATACCGGGATACTTAAATTTCATTCCCGTAATTGCGGCAATTTCGCGCGCTATACCTATGATGCTTAAACAGTCTGAACGATTTGGCGTAATCGCAATATCAAGAACAGTGTCATTCAGATCAAGTGCCTTTGAAAGATCTTCGCCGATAGTAAGATCTCCTGGGAGAATCATGATCCCCGCCTCGTCACTTCCTACCCCCAATTCCTGTTCGGAACAGAGCATACCCTCAGATATCTCACCTCTGATTTTTGAGCTCCTGATTGTATAACCGCCAGGTAGAGTTGCCCCGATTTTTGCCAGAGGAACCACATCACCGGTATGGATGTTACTGGCACCACAAACGACCGGCAGGCTACTTTCACCCATAGAAACTTCACAGAGTAAACAATTATTTGCTGAAGGATGAGGTTTTACGGAAAGAATCTTTGCGACGACAACATTCGTAAATGAAGGACCTGTTTCCTTGACGGCATCTACCTCAAGACCGGCCATTGTTAACCGATCGACAAGCTCGGTGAGCGAAATCCTGACATCTACATAATCCTTAAGCCATCTCAGACTGACTAACATAAATATAAATCCTGAACCTCTTTCAAATTGCTTTCAAAAAGGGTGAATTGAAGGTTTTTTCGCAACCATTCTTGACAAAGTGAAATACCCGCAAAAGCAAATGTCTGAGCGCGAAGCGCGAGTCGTTTCCTTTGCAGTGAAGTGAGTGTTAGAATGGTCGAAAGAAGATTTTGAGCACTTTCTGAAAACAATTTTCGGTTTTGTGTACACTGCAACTAACAATTAAATATTAGAATTGCTCCAGGAACCTGCAGTCATTTTCAAAAAACAACCGGATATCGGATATGCCATACTTAAGCATCGCAATTCGCTCAAGACCTAGTCCGAAAGCAAAACCGGTAAATTCTTCCGGATCGTAATCTACATTCTTAAAAACTTCGGGGTCCACCATCCCTGATCCGAGAATTTCAAGCCAACCGCTTTGAGAGCATACACGGCAACCATCGCCATTGCACATGACACATTTAATGTCAACCTCAGCACTCGGCTCGGTAAAGGGGAAAAAACTGGGACGAAATCTTAGCGCCGTACCCTCACCGAACATTTGTTTGAGAAATGATGTGAGAATACCTTTCAAGTCACCAAAGGTTATCCCTTTATCCACCAACAGACCTTCAATCTGATGGAACATGGGTGTATGAGATATATCCGAATCGGGACGATACACCCGGCCGGGTGAAAGAATTCTCACTGGAGGTCTCTGCTTTTCCATGACCCTGATTTGAACCGGTGAGGTATGTGTACGCAGGACGATATTATCTTCTACATAGAACGTATCCTGCATATCACGTGCAGGGTGGTTTTTGGGAATATTCAGCGCTTCGAAATTGTAATAGTCCAGTTCAATTTCCGGACCTTCGACAACAGCAAAGCCAAATCCTGCAAGTATGCCGCATATCTCCTGGCAGACTTGAGTTATGGGATGAACTCTGCCGTATTTTATTTTTCTTCCGGGTAGTGTTACATCTATTCTATCATGAAGAAGAATTTCATTCTTTTTCAGGTTTGTTATAATCTTCAGAGAGTTTTCTATCTTCTCATTAAGGGTGTTTTTAATTTCATTGCAGCGATTCCCGATTAATGGTCTTTTTTCCGGTTCGATATTCCCAAGGTTTCGGAGAAACTTTGTCAGTATCCCCTTCCTGCCCAAATACTTTGTTCTTACAGCAAGAAACTCCTCTCCAGTTTTTGAAGCGCGTAATTCAGATTCCGCCTGCTTTTGAAGATCCTCTAGTTCCTTTAGCATGCTTGCAGCTTACCCTTTGCTATACTGACTATTTCAGAAAATCCGCGAGGATCATGAACGGCGAGTTCGGCCAAGGTCTTTCTGTCAATTTCCACACCCGCTTTTTTCATACCGTCAATTAACCGGCTATATGATATCTCATGAGTTCGTGCGGCTGCATTAATCCTCGCTATCCACAATTTCCTGAAATCTCTTTTCCGCACTCTTCTATCCCTGTAGGCGTACTTCATCGCTCTTTCCACGGCTTCCGTGGCTGTCTTCAATAACCGGCTCCGGGCTCCGAAATAACCCTTAGCCATTTTCAGAATTTTTCGCCTCTTCTTTTTTGCGGTAATACTTCTTTTTACTCTTGACATCCCTTCTGCTCTCCCAACTTAATTATTAAGAACTTAATACAGCATTCCATTACTGAATTTAAAACAGACCGTGTCTCAGTCTCGTTTCCAATCTCTACATATACGGGATTAAGGTCTTTATTCCCCTCGTATCCTTTTTATCGAGAATAGTAGACTTTCTCAAATTTCTTTTTCTTTTTGTCGATTTTTTCGTGAGAATATGACTAGCATAAGCCTTACTTCTTTTTACCTTACCTGTTCCCGTAAGGCTAAACCTTTTTGCCGCTCCCTTGTGTGTTTTTATTTTTGGCATTAAATCACCCCTCGTATATAAATCCCAGATTCTAATATCTAAATTCTAAACAAAGCTTTTAACAATTTGGTCATTTTATCCCGACTGTGTTTGGTATTCCGCATTTCGTGCTTAGAGTTTCCTGCTCTATTTCTTCGGCGAAACCATCATGACCATATTTCTGCCCTCCAACCTCGGTTGTTGATCAATGACACCTACATCTGCCAGCGTCTTTTGCACATCCTCCATTATCTTCTTGCCAAGGTCGGTATAAGCCATTTCACGTCCTCTGAACATCATGGTTATCTTTACTTTATCGTTCTGGCTGAGAAATTTCTTGATATGTTTGATCTTCACCTGCAGATCATGTTCATCAGTCTTGGGTCTTATTCTGATTTCCTTTACCTGAATTATACTCTGGCTTTTTTTTGCGACCTGCTGCTTCTTACTCTGCTGGTATCGGAATTTCCCATAATCCATGATTCGGCAAACAGGTGGAGTCGAATTGGGAGCAACCTCAACCAGATCCAGACCCGCTTTGGCCGCTACGTCTAGTGCATCAGCAAGAGACATTATACCCAACTGCTTACCTTCTTCAATAACCCTGACGGTGGTCGACTTAATCTCTTGGTTTATGTTTAACTCCTTGGTTATAGGTCACCTCCTGCATAATAAAAATCTTAAATTTTTATATCGAAATCCTAAACATTTTTTGCATTTGAATTTTGAACTATTTAGAATTTCTGACTTAGTGCTTTGCATTTACCTCTATTTATACTGTGAGCACTTCTCCCGTACGAGTTCCATAAACTCATTAATCCCGATGGCACCTAGGTCTTTACCACTCCGCTCACGGGGAGAGACACGATTCGATTCCATCTCCCGATCGCCAATTACCAGCATATATGGTATCTTCTGAACCTGGGCTTCTCTGATCTTATATCCCAGCTTTTCATTCCTGAAATCCTTCTCCACGCGAATTCCTGCGTTGGTCAATTGTAAGTAAACCTCTTCTCCATAGGGGATATGTTTATCTGTAACAGTCATCAGAACCGCCTGCACCGGTGACAGCCAGAGAGGGAAGGCTCCAGCATAGTGCTCTATCAACACCCCCAGAAAGCGTTCTATAGACCCGAGAATCACCCTGTGCAGCATTACCGGCCTGTGTTTATCTCCATCTGCGCCTATATAGCTGAGTTCAAACCGTTCCGGAAGGGTAAAATCGCATTGGATAGTAGCGCACTGCCATTTTCTGTTCAAGGCGTCTTTCAGCTTAAAATCGATCTTGGGTCCGTAAAATGCACCGTCTCCCTCATTAACTTCATATGACATGCTGTTTACCTTGAGGGCATTCTCCAATGCCGCCGTCGCCATCTCCCAATCCTCATCAGACCCGATAGAATTTTCCGGCCTTGTACTAAGCTCTATGCTGTAGTCAAAGCCGAAAATTTTCATGGCATAGCTTACAAATTCGGCAATGCCGGTGATTTCACTGTTCAACTGTTCCGGTGTACATAAGATGTGCGCATCATCCTGTGTAAACTGGCGTACCCTCGTCAGGCCATGGAGCACGCCTGTCTTTTCATGCCGGTGGACGGTGCCAAGCTCGAAGTACCGGAGCGGCAGGTCACGATAACTGCGGATCTTTGATTTATATATCAGCATGTGGGAAAGGCAGTTCATAGGCTTTATCCCATACCCCTGATCTTCTATCTCTGTGAAATACATATTATCTCTGTAATGGTCGAAATGTCCCGATTTCTTCCAGAGATCAACTTTCAGTATCTGGGGCCCGATTACCATCTCGTATCCGCGTTTCAGGTGTTCCTTCCTTTCCCAGTCCTCGATTATGGTCCGCAGCATGGTCCCTTTGGGATGAAATATGACCAGACCTGCCCCCGCTTCATCACTTATCTGGAAGAGGTCCAGCTCTTTCCCCAGCTTACGGTGATCCCTTTTTTTTGCCTCTTCAATGATATGGAGATACTCGTCCAGCGCATCTTTCGTCGCAAACCCTGTCCCGTATATACGCTGGAGCATCTTGTTCTTCTCATCACCCCGCCAATAG
>Ga0335070_10001100_pt1 | contig 30888 bp, 30 predicted proteins | sample Lox_Sample_13_FD_206722 | JGI IMG/M metagenome (GOLD analysis project Ga0335070, IMG submission 206722) | Soil microbial communities from Loxahatchee National Wildlife Refuge, Florida, United States - Lox_Sample_1.3 | ecosystem: Environmental > Terrestrial > Soil > Wetlands | place: USA...
TCTTGGCGAGCACCGCGAAATCGGCGGTGCCGGCCAGGATCTGCGCGCGCATCGTGGCGAGCTTCTGCTGCACGGTCGCGTCATCTTCCACTTCGCTGGTCTTCAGCAGGATGTGGCGCAGGTGCGTCTGCTTGATGATCTGCCTGGCCGTGGTCGTGCGCACGTCGTTGAGCCTGACGAGGTGGAAACCGCTGCCGGTCTGCAGGATGTCGCTGACCTCGCCCGGCTTCATGCGCGGCACGACGTCGGCCAGGAACGTCGGCAGCGCCGGCCCCTTGAGCCAGCCGAGCGCGCCGCCCTCGAGCGCCGTCTGGCTGTCGGAGAACGTGATCGCCAGCTGGTTGAAGGGCTCGCCCTTCGCGGCCCGTTCGGCGACGTCTTCGGCCTTCTGCCGCGCGGTGGCGAGCTGCTTCGGCGTGGCATCCTGCGCGACGGCGATCAGGATGTGCGACACGTTGTATTCGTTGTTCGCATTGCCGGTGTTCTTCTGCCGCTCCATGTACTGGTCGAGCTCGCGCGGCGAGATGTTGATGCGCTGGACGACGTCGCGGCTGCGCAGCACCTGGCGCTGGATCTCGCGCCGCAGGTTCTTGCGATAGTCCGCGTACACGATGCCTTCGGATGCGAGCTTCTCGGGCAGCTGGTCGAAGCTGACCTTGTTGCGGTTGGCGATGTCCTGCAGCGCCGCATTGACCTGTTCGTCGGAGATCACGATGCCGGCCCGCTCGGCGTGCTGGGCCTGCACTTCCTCGAGCACCAGGCGTTCGAGCACCTGGTCGCGGATCACGGACGGCGCGGGCAGCTGCACGTTCTGCGCCTGCAGGCGCTGCGTGACCTCCGCGACCTGCGCATCGAGCTCGCTCTCGAGCACGACGCCGTCGTTGACGACCGCGACCACCCGGTCGAGCGGCGTGCCGTGGCTGGTCTTGGCGCGCGGCACGGCCTCGTCGGCGGCCGCGGCGGCGAGCGAACCCGCGGCCAGCGCCAGCAGCAGCGCCAGGCCGGGAAATGTACGCAATGTCATTGTGGGGAGTATCCCTGAATCGACCCGAGCAGGAAAGAGTCGGCGCTGGATCCGACACTGGAAAGTCCCTTGAGTTCCAGCTGCAGATACCAGCCGGTGTCCCGCCGCTGCTGCGGGTTCAGCTGCGGATCGTGGCTGGTGACCGAATCGCGGATCACGAGGCGCAGGCCCCAGCAGCTTGCCCGGTATTGCAGCCCGGCGAAAGTCTCGAGCGGTTGCCGGTCGCGGAATGAATAGACGCGGCGCCCGTACAGGTCCCAGTGCCGGCCCACCGGCCACGCCGCCGAAGCCTCGGCCTGCTCGACGCTGCCGCGCGTGTAGCGGTAGCCCAGGTTCACGACCTTGTTGCCCGCGGGCAGGTATTGCAGCGCGAACAGCGATTTCTGGGTGTGCGAGTCGGCCGGATCCCAGGCCACGTCGTAGTGCAGGTTCCAGTTGCGGTACGCGCTCAGGTCGATGTTGGCGAGCAGGTCGGAGCGGCGGCGCGTGTCGGCGGTTTCGCCCGGCAGCGTCACGCGCGGTTGCGAGAAATGCAGCGTCTGGCCGAGCGTGGCGCTCAGCGTCTGCTGGCCGGTGCCGGCTTCGAGCAGGCGCGTGGTCACGGCGAGCGTCAGGTTGTTCGCATCGCCGATGCGGTCGTAGCCCGAGTAGCGGTTGGCCTGGAACAGCGAGACGAAGTTCGGGTCGGGCAGCGCCGAGTCGAATACCGGCAGCATGCCCTGGTCACGATACGGGATGTAGACGTAGTTGATGCGCGGTTCGAGCGTGACGAGGCGCGGCGCGTCGCGGCCGGCGGCGCGCTCGAGCTGCACGGCGCTGTCGAAGGTCAGGATCGGCAGGCTCCGGCTCGGCGTGGCATCCGTGGTCGGCGCGTCATCGAGGCGATAGGCGGTGAAATCCCAGGCCGCGCGCGGCCGCACGTAGAAACCCGGCCGCGTGTAGTCGAAGTCCAGGGCCGGCTGCACGCGGCCGCGCCACCCGGTCGTGCCGGTGTCGCGGCGAAAATCGGTCAGCTCGGACTCGAGTGCGCTGCCCAGCCCCGAGCTTCCCTGCCAGCGCGCGTCGGCCGTCAGCCGCGGCAGTTCGGCGTACGGCCGGTCGGCGGCCGCGAGCTGGTCGTCGAGGGCCTGGAATTTCAGCAGCTGCGCGCCGAGCCGCCAGACATCGCCGCGCATGCCGATGCGGAAGTCGCGCGGCAGGAAGGTGGTGCTGGTGGACTGCGGGCCGTCGCCGAAGTCCTCGAAGTAGTGCGTGTCGCTGACATCCTGCGCGTCGAGCTGGGCACGCCAGCCGTCGCCGAAGAAGCTGGTCGCTTTCACGCGCAGCCAGTTGCGGTTCTGCCCGGTGACGCGGTCGTCCTGCAGGTAGTCATCGCGCAGCACGCCGTCGCCGGAATTCGTCAGCAGGCGGTATTCGCTGCCCAGGCCCACGCCGCGGCGCGAGTAGACGGTCGGCGTCAGCGTCGCATCCTGGTTCGGGGCGATGTTCCAGTACCAGGGCACCGACAGCGTCGCGCCGCTGCGCGAGGAGCTGCCGAGCGTCGGGAACAGCAGTCCCGTCTGGCGGTCGCTGCTCAGCGGGAAGGAGATCCACGGCAGGTACAGGATCGGCACGCCCTTGAACACGACGCTGGTGCTGTGGCCGACACCGCGCTTGCTGCGCGAGTCGAGCGTGATGCGCCGCGCGCGCAGTTCCCAGTCGGCCTGTCCCTTCGGGCAGGTGGTATAGGTGACGTGCTCGAGCACGACGACGTTCGGCTGGGTCGTGGCGATGGTCGCCGCCTGGCCGCGCCCCGGATGCTGCAGCAGCTCGAACTGCGCATCGGTGAACAGGCCGCCGGCATTGCCGTAGGTGCCGACCTTGCCGGTGACGCGCAGCGAGGGATCCTCGTAGCGCACGCGGCCGGAGAGCTTCAGGTCCTGCGTGAGCGCGCTGTAGGTCAGCCGGTCGCAATGGATGCGGCGGCCGCCGATGTCGACGCTGACGTCGCCGCTGAGCTCGGTATCGCCGTTGGCCGCGACATCGATGTGGCAACTCGACCAGCGGATCGCCCCATCGGTGATCGACGGCAGCGGCGGCGGCGGCGTATCGGCAGCCGATTCCGGCGTGCAGGGCGGTTCCTGGCCGCGCGCGGCGGCGGCGCAGGCCAGCGACAGCAGCAGCAGGTTCCGGCGCAGCCGGCGGTGCGGGAGGGCAATCATGAGCGCGGCCATTATAATGGCGCGGCAAGTACTGACCCCAGCCAATCCCGGCCCGGCGGTCCGGTGCGGGACGGCATCCGATGGCTGACGCGAGAATGGCGCTGATCCGTGAGTGGCTGGCCGGCGAGCTCGGCTGGCCGCACGACTGCAGGCTCGAGCCGGCCTCGGCCGATGCGAGTTTCCGCCGTTACTTTCGCGCCTGGGCGGCATCGGGCGCGACCCGCATCGTCATGGACGCGCCGCCGGGCAAGGAAGACATCGGGCCCTACGTGCACGTGACGCGCCTGCTGCAGGCCTGCGGCGTGCACGTGCCCGAGATCGAGGCGGCCGACGGCGCCCGCGGGCTGCTGCTGCTCGAAGACCTGGGCTCGACGCACATGCTCGCGCGGCTGCGCAGCGGCGGCGATCCGGAGCAGCTCTATGGCGAGGCGCTGGCGGCGCTGGCGCAGGTGCAGTTGCGCGGCGGCGCCGGTGCACGCGAGCTGGCTGCCTATGGCGCCGAGGCGCTGCAGCGCGAGATGCAGCTGCTGCCCGACTGGTTCTGCGCGCGGCACCTGCAGTCGCCGGTCGACGCCGAGGGCGCGGCGCTGCTCCAACGCACCTTCGAATTCCTGGTGCGCGAGCTGCTGGCCCAGCCCACGGTGCTGGTGCATCGCGACTATCATTCGCGCAACCTGATGGTCACGGCATCGCGCAATCCGGGCATCATCGACTTCCAGGACGCGGTGGCCGGGCCGATCGGCTACGACCTGGTGTCGCTGCTCGAGGATTGCTACATCGCCTGGCCGCGCGCGCGCGTGCTCGGCTGGCTCGAGCAGCACCGCCTGCGGCTGCAGGCCGAGGGCGCCGACGTCGGCGCCGACCGGAGCGACTTCCTGCGCTGGTTCGATCTCGCGGGCCTGCAGCGCCACATCAAGGTGCTCGGCATCTTCGCGCGGCTGTGGTATCGCGACGGCAAGAGCGGCTATCTCGCCGACCTGCCGCTGACGCTCGAATACGTGCGCGAGACGGCAGCGCGCTATGCGGAGCTGGCCGCGTTCAGCGCCTGGGTCGAACGGGCGCTGGTGCCGCGCCTCGCCGCCGCCAACGCGCGCGCGCTCGCCGCGGCGGTGACGGCTTGAAGGCGATGGTGCTCGCGGCCGGGCGCGGCGAGCGCCTGCGGCCGCTGACCGACGCGACGCCGAAGCCGCTGCTGGCGGTGCGCGGCAAGCCGCTGATCGTGTGGCACCTCGAGGCGCTCGCGCGCGCCGGGGTGCGCGATGTCGTGATCAACGTTTCGTGGCGCGGCGCGCAGTTGCGCAGCGCGCTGGGCGATGGCAGCCAGTACGGGCTGCGCATCCATTACAGCGACGAGAGCGCGCTGGCGCTCGAGGTCGGCGGCGGCATCTTCAATGCGCTGCCGCTGCTGGGCGCCGAACCGTTCCTGGTCGTCAACGGCGATACGTTCACCGATGTCGATTTCGCGCGGCTGCGCATCGGCCCGCGCCCGCTCGCGCACCTGGTGCTGGTCGACAATCCCGAACATCACCCCGAGGGCGATTTTGCGCTGCGCGACGGCCTGGTCGAGGCGAGCGGGGCGCCGCGCCTGACCTACGCCGGCATCGGCGTGTTCCGCCCGGAGCTGTTCGCGGGCTGCGCGCCCGGCCGCTTTCCGCTGCTGCCGTTGCTGCAGGCCGCCATCGCGCAGCGGCGCCTGAGTGGCGAGCGCCACGCGGGCGCCTGGACCGATGTCGGCACGGTCGCGCGCCTTGCGGCATTGAACGAGTTGCCGCACGATGACGGCCATGGCTGAATTCAAGAGCATTCCGGTGGTCGGCGCCGCGCCGCGGAGCGGCGAGAAATACCTGACGCCGCAGGGCTTCACCGCCATCAAGGATGGCGCGCGTGCGCGCGCCGGCGCGCCCCCGCCCGCGCCGACCGGCAAGCCGCGCTGGCTCAAGGCGCCGCTCGCGGCCGGCGCCGGCTACGACGCCGTGCGCCGCACCGTGCGTGACCATCGCCTCGCGACGGTCTGCGAGGAAGCCAAGTGCCCCAACATCGGCGAGTGCTGGAATGCCGGCACGGCCACCATCATGGTGATGGGTTCGGTGTGCACGCGCGCCTGCCGGTTCTGCTCCGTCGATACCGGCAATCCGCGCGGCTGGCTTGATCCGGAGGAGCCGGCCAACGTGGCCGCCAGCGTCGCGCTGATGAAGCTGCGCTACGTGGTGCTGACCTCGGTCGATCGCGACGACCTGCCCGACGGCGGCGCGGCGCACTACGCGGCCTGCGTGCGCGCCATCAAGCAGCGCACGCCGGGCACCGCGGTCGAGGCGCTGACGCCCGACTTCCAGGGCGCGCTGCCCGACGTGGAGCGCGTCGTCGATTCAGGCGTCGACGTGTTCGCGCAGAACATCGAGACGGTGCGGCGGCTGACGCACCCGGTGCGTGATCCGCGCGCCGGCTACGAGCAGACGCTCGCGGTGCTCGCGCACGCCAAGGCGCATCGCCCCGGCGTCCTGACCAAGAGCAGCCTGATGCTCGGGCTCGGCGAGTCGGACGCCGAGATCGCCGCGTGCATGGACGACCTGCGTGCCGCCGGCGTCGATCTGCTGACGCTGGGCCAGTACCTGCGTCCGACCGTGAACCACCTGCCGGTCGAACGCTTCGTGACCCCGGACGAATTCCTGCGCTACCGCGACTGGGCCCTGCAGCGTGGTTTCCGCGAGTGCGTGTCCGGGCCGCTGGTGCGCTCCAGCTATCGCGCCGAGCAGGCGCTGGCGGGCAACAACGCCGGGCTGGGCGTCGTCGGCGCCGCGCGCGCACCGTGAACGCGCAGCCGCAGGCCGCGTCCGCGGCGCGCGCGCCAACGCCGCTGCACGTCAGATGGCTCGGGCGCGCGCCGTACGAGCCCACCTGGCGCGCGATGCAGCAGTTCACCGACGCGCGCGGCGAGCACACCGACGACGAGTTGTGGCTGCTCGAGCACGAGCGCGTGTTCACGCTGGGCATGAACGGCGACCGCGCGCACGTGCTGGCGGCCGGCGACATCCCGGTGGTGCAGATCGATCGCGGCGGCCAGGTCACCTACCACGGCCCGGGACAGCTGGTGGTGTATCCGCTGATCGACATGCGGCGCGCGGCCCTGGGCGTGCGCGAACTGGTCACGGCGCTCGAACGCGCGGTCATCGACCTGGCGGCGCGCCACGGCATCCGCGCGCAGTGCCGGGACAAGGCGCCCGGCGTGTACGTCGATGGGCGCAAGCTGGCCAGCGTGGGCCTGCGCATCCGCCGCGGCGGCAGCTACCACGGGCTCGCGTTGAACGTGGGCATGGACCTCGAGCCGTTCACGCGCATCAATCCCTGCGGCCATGCCGGCCTCGAGATGACGCAGCTCGCCGCGCTCGGCGGCCCCGCCGACGTGCAGCAGGTCGCGCTCGAGTTCGCACCGCTCCTGCTCGCGCGACTGCAGCGGGCCGGCGCGGGCTGAGCGGCCGCGCCTCACAGCACCATCAGCACGCCCGGAATGTCCTTCAGGTCGGCGAACAGCGCCGCGATGTGTGCGGCGTCGCGCGCGCGGATCGTGTACGTGATGCCGAGGAAATGGCCCTGCGCCGAGGGCCGCTCGGTGGCCGTTTCGATCACCGCGGCGCCCGCGTGGCGGGCCATGACCGCATCGACGTGCGCGCGCGTCTCGGCGCCGGCGCGCACCATCACCTTGATCGGATAGTCACAGGGAAACTGCAGCAGCGGCGCATCGCTCATCGGCCGCAGCATAGCGCGCCGGCGGTGACAAGCGCAGCACCCGCGGGCAGAATGCGCGCATGCCCGTCCTGGCCCGCACGATCGCGTTGCTGCTGGTCTCGAACCTGTTCATGACCTTCGCCTGGTATGCGCACCTGCGCAACCTCGCGCAGCGCCCCTGGGTGGTCGCGGCGCTGGCGAGCTGGGGTATCGCGCTGTTCGAGTACCTGTTCCAGGTGCCGGCCAACCGCATCGGCCACACCGAGCTGACACTCGGGCAGCTGAAGATCCTGCAGGAGGTCATCACGCTGTCGGTGTTCGTGCCGTTCGCGTGGCTGTACATGCGCGAACCCGTGCGGCTCAACTACCTGTGGGCCGCATTGTGCATGTGCGGCGCCGTCTACTTCATGTTCCGCCGGTAGCCGGCGGCCGCGCCCAGCTCGCCTCGACCAGCGCCTGCATGCGGCGCCACAGGGGGCCCGGGCGGCCGTCACCGATGGGCGCCCCGTCGATGCGCGTGACCGGCACGACGCCGCGCGTCGCGGCGCTGATCCACACCTCGTCGGCGCCGCGCAGCTGCGCCTCGCTGACCGCCACGCTGCGGCAGGGAATGCCGTTGGCCGCCGCGAGTTCCTCGAGCAGGCCGCGGGTCGTGCCCGGCAGCAATTGGTGGCTCCGTGGAGGCGTGCGGATTTCGCCCGCCACGACGATGTGCACGGCCGATGCGCTCGCATCCGTCAGCCAGCCGTCGCGCAACAGGATGGTCTCCGCCGCGCCGGCCTCGACCGCCTGCTGGCGCAGCAGCACGTTGGCGAGCAGCGCCACGGACTTGATGTCGCAGCGCGCCCAGCGCGTGTCCTGCGCGGTGATGCAGGCCACGCCCTGCGTGGCGAGTTCGGGCGGCGCGGCCGGGAGCGGCGAACAATAGGCGAACACGGTCGGCTCGATGTCCGGCAGCGGGGCGTGGTTGCGGCCGTACTCGGCGCCGCGCGAGACCTGCAGGTACACGTACAGGTCGCCGCCACCGTTGGCGGCCGCGAGCTGCTGCACCAATTCACGCCAGCGCGCGTCGTCATGCGGATTGCGGATGCGCAGCTCCGCGAGGCTCCGCTTCAGCCGGGCGATGTTGGCGGCCAGCCGCGAGGCGTAGCCGCCATGGAAGGCGATGACCTCGTAGACGCCGTCGCCGAACAGGAAACTGCGATCGAGCGGCGAGATGCGCGCCTCGCGCAGCGGCAACAGCGCTCCGTTCAGGTAGCACAGCGGCAGCGGATCGGCCATGCGTGTCGCTCCGATGGAACTAGAGCCAGAGGCTGATCGTGTCGACCAGGCGCCGCCACAACCCGCCCGCGGCGATGGGGGCGACCGGATACAGCGGCACGCGCGCGACGGTCTTGCCGGCCACGTCCACCTCCAGCTCGCCCACCGCCGTGTGGGCCGACAGCGGCGCGAGCAGCGGTCCACGCACGCTCGCGCGCGTCGTCACGGTCGCGCCCTGGCCGCGCGGCACGACGACCTGCACCGCGGTGGCGGGCGCGACGGCGACGTACTGCTCGCTGCCCTTGTAGACGCGCGGCTTGAGCACCATCTCGCCGGCCTGCTTCACGGCGACCGACTCGTAGAAATTGAAGCCATAGGTCAGCAGCGCGGCGCTGCCGCTCTCGCGCGCCGCCACGCTCTTCGCGCCGAGCACCACCGACACCAGCCGCATGCCGGAGCGCAGTGCCGAGCTGATCAGGCAGAAGCCCGCGCTGTCGGTGTGGCCGGTCTTGATGCCATCGACGGTCGGATCGCGCTCCAGCAGCCCGTTGCGGTTTTCCTGGCGGATCTTGTTCCAGGTGAACTCGCGCATCGAGTAGATCGGGTAGTACTGCGGGAAGTCGCGGATGATCGCGCGCGACAGCGTCGCCAGGTCGCGCGCGGTGCTGTAGTGCGTCGGCGAGGGCAGGCCGCTGGAATCCTCGAAGTGCGTGCCGGTCATGCCCAGCCGCTGCGCGTAGGCATTCATCATCTGCACGAACGCCGGTTCGCTCCCGCCGACGCGCTCGGCCAGCGCGATCGTCGCATCGTTCCCCGACTGCACGATCATGCCCTTGACGAGCACCTCGACCGGCACCCGCGTGCCCACCTGCACGAAGGTGCGCGAGCCTTCCGCGCGCCAGGCGTGCTCGCTGATCAGCACGTCCTCGTCCATCTTCAGCCGTCCGTCGCGGAGCGCGGCGAACACGACGTAGGCGGTCATGAGCTTCGTCAGGCTGGCCGGTTCGACGCGCTGGTCGGCGTCGTGCTCGGCCAGCGACTGCCCGGAGGCGAAATCGACCAGCACCCAGTTGCGCGCCTCGATGACCGGCGGCGCCGCCAGCGGCGGGGCGAGGGCCTGTGGCGCGGCCGCGGGGCGGGGCGCCGGGGCCGTGGCGGCGGCGGCGGCCGTTGCCAGCAGCGCCAGGAAGGGAATCGTCAAGCGGCGGAACATCGGGATCATCAGCGGGGTCTCCGGGTGCGCTTCGGGTTGCTCAGGTGGAGGCGCGGCGCGCAGTGTAGCCGCGCGCATCAGTCATTGGCGAGCCGCGCCTCGGGGTAGCCGAGCGCGGCCAGCCGCGCCGCCAATGCGTCGAACTCCTCGACCGTGGCGATCGGACCGATGCGCACGCGCCGCAGCGTGCGGCCGCTGCTGTCGCTGGCCACCGAAAACACGTGCGCCACGCCGTTGGACTGCAGGCGGTCGAGCACGCGCTGCGCGTTGGCCGGATCGGCGAACGCGCCGACCTGGATGTACAGCGCCACGGCGGCGGGTGGCGCCGCATCGAGCGTCGCGGCCGCGGCATCAGCGACCGGCGAGCCGGTCGGTGCCGGTGGCGCTGTCGCCGCGACCGGCGCGGGCGGCGCCGCGCCGACGAGCGGCGCCGGCGCTTCCGCGGCAGCCGCATCGGCCGGGCCGATGGTGCGCACTTCGACGAAGGCGGTGCCGGTGCGCACGATGTCGAGGCGGCTGGCGGCGCTGTAGGACAGGTCGATGATCCGGTTGGCGACGAACGGACCGCGGTCGTTGATGCGCACGACGACGCTGCGGCCATTGCTGAGGTTGGTGACGCGCGCGTAGCACGGGATCGGCAGCGTGCGGTGCGCGGCGGTCATCGCGTACATGTCGTAGACCTCGCCGCTCGAGGTGTTGTGGCCATGGAAGTCCGGGCCGTACCAGGAAGCCACGCCGCGCTCGACGAAATTGTCGGCGCTGGCGAGGATCGTGTAGCGCTGTCCGTTGACATCATAGAAGGGCGGGTTGCCATGGTTGCTGCGAGGCTCAACGCGCGGCACGGCGTCGGGCACGTCCGCTGCCGGCGGGGGCGGCAGCGGGGCGGTGCGGCGCGGTGCGCTGGCGCAGGCGGCCAGCAGCAGCGCCAGCGCCGCGGCCGCCCGGATGCGCGGCAGGTCCGTCACGGCGCGTCGGGCGCCTGCACGCGCGCGCTGATGGCCTGCGCCAGGTCGTTCACCGCCATCGCGTACAGCGGGCTGCGGTTGTAGCGCGTGATCACGTAGAAGTTGCGGAAGCCCACGCGGTAGCTGGTGGCGCCGTCCAGCGGCGCGACGATCGTCATGCAGGGCGTCGCATCGTCGAGCAGGCTCTGCACCTGCATGCCGCGCGCGCGCAGCGCGCCGAGCGTCTCGTTCAGCGTCGTGGTGGCCTGCACCGCCGGCTCGGGCGCGGTGCCGAGCGAGGCTTCGGCGAGCACCGGCTGGCCGTACTCCCAGCCGTGCTGCTGCAGGTAGTTGGCGACGCTCGCGAAGATGTCGGCCCAGTCGGTCCACAGGTCGCGGTGGCCGGTGCCGCTCTCGTCCACGGCGTACGCCTGGAAGCTCGAGGGCATGAACTGCGCCGCGCCCATCGCGCCGGCGTAGGAACCGAGCACGGCCTGCGGATCGAGCTCCCCGCTCTTCGTCAGCAGCAGGAACTGCTCGAGTTCGCGCTGGAAGTATTCCGCGCGCGCCGGATAATCGAAGGCCAGCGTCGCCAGCGCGTCGAGCACGCGGTAGCGCCCCATGATGCGGCCGAAGTAGGTCTCCACGCCGATGATGCCGAGCACGTATTCGGGCTGCACGCGGCGTTCCATCGCGATCGCATCGAGCAGTTCGCGATGCTCGCGCCACAGCCGGGCGCCGGCATCGATCCGCTCGGGCGTCAGGAAGCGCGCGCGGTATTCCCACCAGGCCAGCGTCTTCTCGGCCGGACGGTTCATCGCCTCGATGATCTTCGGCTGCGGCTCGGCCTTCGCCAGCACGGCGAACACCGCCTCGCGCGTGAAACCCCTGCCCGCCAGGCGATCGACGAAGGCATTGATGTCGGCGCGCCCGAGGTCGAAGCGCGTGTGGCCCGGCAGCACGCGCTCCGGCGCCGCGGCCTCCGCCGCCGGCGTGGATTCCGCCGGTGCAACCGTGTCGGCGGCCGGCGGCGCGGTGGCCGCGTGCGCAAGCAACGGCAGCAGCCACAGCGCCAGGACCGGGCGGCACAGGCGGAACAGTCCGCGGGGCATCACGAGTTGACGAGTTTCCGGTGGGAATACAGGCCCATCAGAATACCGAAGCCGGCCAGCAGCGTCACGACGGACGTACCGCCGTAGCTGATCAGCGGCAGCGGCACGCCGACCACCGGCAGGAGCCCGGTGACCATGCCGGCATTGATGAACACGTAGACGAAGAACGTCAGCGCCAGGCTCAGGCCCAGGAGCCGGGCGAACGTGCCGCTCGACTGCGAGGCGAGGAACACGGCGCGCGAAATGATGAACAGGTACAGCAGCAGCAGCACGACCAGGCCGAGCAGCCCGAACTCCTCGCCGATCACCGCGAAGATGAAATCGGTCGATCGCTCCGGCAGGAAATCGAGCTGGGCCTGGCTGCCGTTCATCCAGCCCTTGCCGAACAGCCCGCCCGAACCGATCGCGATCTGCGACTGGATGATGTGGTAGCCCGAGCCGAGCGGATCGGATTGCGGGTCGAGGAAGATGCGGATGCGCTGGCGCTGGTAATCGTGCAGGAACCGCCAGCCGATGAACGCGGCGCCGGCGCCGGCGCAGGCGAGGCCCGCGATGACCTGCCACTGGAGTCCGGCCATCAGCACCACCAGTGCGCCGGTCGCGAAGATCAGCACCGCGGTGCCAAGATCGGGCTGCATCGCCACCAGCGCGGCGGGCACGATGACGATGCCGGCCAGCACCAGGAGGTTCCGCCAGTCGGGCGGCAGGCGGCGCTCGTGCATGAACGAGGCGGCCAGCATCGGCACGGCGAGCTTCATGATCTCCGAGGGCTGGAAGCGGACCAGGCCGAGGTCGAGCCAGCGCTGCGCGCCCTTGCCCACGTAGCCGACCGCATCGACGACCAGCAGCAGCACGATGCCGACGCCATACAGCCAGGGCGCGAGGCTGCGCAGGAAATTCGGGCTGCTGTGTGCCAGCGCGATCATCGCGAACGCGCCGATGCCGATGCGCATCAGCGTGCGCAGGATCGTCTCGAGGCTCTGGCCCGAGGCGCTGTATTGCACGACCAGCGCGTACACGGCCAGCAGGCCGAGGCCTATCAGCAGGGGCCCGTCCAATTTCAATGCTGAAAGCAGGCGTGCGGTCGCCGAGAACGTGCGCCGCGCCGCCGAGTCGCGGTTGTCATCGAGGATCATGGCCTGTGTACCCCCGATGGTGCGGCGGCCGGCGCTGCGGTGGGCGCGGCTACGGGCGCCACGGTGGGCGCGGCAGTGGGCGCGGCAGTGGGCGCAGGGGCTGCGTCCGCCGGGCCGGCGAGCAGGTACGCGTCCATGACGCGGCGCGCGAGCGGCGCGGCGGCGCTCGCGCCGAAGCCGCCGTTCTCGACCAGCACGCAGACGGCGATGCGTGGCGCATCCGCCGGCGCGAACGCGATGAACCAGGCGTGGTCGCGCAGCCGCTCGGCGACCGTCTTCTCGTTGTAGCGCGCGTTCTGGGCGACGGTGAACACCTGCGCCGTGCCGGTCTTGCCGGCGGCGCTGTAGCGCGCATCCTTGAAGATGGCGGCCGCGGTGCCATAGGTGGTCGCGCCGATCATGCCACGCAACACCAGCGCCCAGTCCTCGTCGCTGATGCCGCTGGCTCCGCGCTGCGCGATCGGCGCGCTGCGCACGATCGTGCCGTTGGCCTCGCGCGTGCCCATCACGAGCCGCGGCTGGAAACTCCTGCCGCGCTCGGCGAGCTCCGCCGCCATGTGCGCGAGCTGGAGCGGCGTGACCAGCAGGTAGCCCTGGCCGACGCCGAAATTGACGGTCTCGCCGGGGAACCAGATCTGGTCCTGTGGCCGCTTGAAGGCCTGCTTCTTCCAGGCCGGCGTCGGCAGGAGCCCCGGTTTCTCGCCGCTGATGTCGATGCCGGTCAGCGAGCCGATGCCGAACTGCGCCGCGAACGCGGCGATGCGGTCGACGCCGAGCTGCGAGGCGAGGCCGTAGAAATACACGTCGCAGGAGCGGGCCACCGCGTCGACGAGGTTGACGGCGCCGTGCTTGCCGCCCTTGCCTTCGCGGTACAGGTGCGAGCTGCCGGGCAGGTGGAAGACGCCAGCGCAGAATTCGCGCCGCTCCGGGTCGACCACCTTGTACGTCAGGCCGGCGAGCGCCATCATCGGCTTGATCGTCGAACCCGAGGGGTAGGCACCGCGCAGCGCGCGGTTGAGCAGCGGCTTGTCCTCGTTGCTGGTGAGCAGCGAGTACTCGCTGCGCGTCAGGCCACGGCTGAACAGGCTCGGATCGAATCCCGGGTGGCTGACCAGCGCGAGCACGTCGCCGTTGGCGGGGTCGAGCGCGACGATCGCGCCGCGGCGATCGCCGAGCGCCTCCTCGGCGGCCTGCTGCGTCGGCAGGTCGATCGCCAGCACCAGGTCGCGTCCCGCCACCGGCGCCTCGGCCCGCAGGTCGGGCTGGTAGGCGCCCTGGAATTTCACCGAGCGGCCCTGCGCGTTGACGAGGATCTGCTGGTACCCGTTCAGTCCGTGCAGCTGCGTTTCGTACGCCGCCTCCACGCCGAGCTTGCCGATCAGCGTCGTGCCCGCGTAGCCGGGCTTGTCGATGCGATCGAGGTCATCCTCGCTCACCGCGGCGACGTAGCCCAGCGCATGCACGCCGAGCTCGCCGTACGGGTAATGGCGCGTCTGGCGGGCGCGCAGCTCGACGCCCTCGAATTCGTAGCGGTGCACCGCGAAGCGGCCGATCTCCTCGTCGCTCAGGCGCAGGCGGATCGGCACGCTGTCGAAGCTGCGGCGCGAACGGATCATGCGCTTGAGCGGTTCGATGTCCTCGCGGTTGACCAGGCCGAGCGTGGACAGCCGCTGCAGCGCGTCGTTGAGGTCCGGGGTCTGTTCGGGAATCAGCTCGAGCTGGAATGCGGGTTCGTTGTCGACCAGCACGCGGCCGCGGCGGTCGAGGATCAGGCCGCGGCTGGCCGGGATCGGATCCTGGCGCACGCGGTTGCCCTGCGACAGCTCGAAGTAGTAGTCGTGGCGGACGATCTGCAGGTACACGAGCCTGCCGAACAGCGCGAAGCTCAGCAGGCCCATGACCAGCAGCGCGGCGAAGGTGCGGCTGGAGTAGATCCGCTGCTCGTTCCACTGGTCCTTGATGCGCATCGGCCGGCCCTAGCGCTGGGAATGGAAACGGCCCAGCACGCCCACCACGAGCGGCCAGAGCAGCGCGCCGGTCAATACGTGGATCCAGCGCAGCGCGCTCGAGGTGGCGTGCCCGGTCCAGCCGTCGATGACCCACAGGAGCGATTCATAGACCAGCAGCGCCAGCAGCACGTACACCGACTGCTCGAAGATCGGCTTGGCGCGCATCAGCAGGTTCAGCCGCAACGCCAGGTAGGTGAGGAGCGACAGCGCCAGCGCGTGCTCGCCCAGGAGCGAGCCCTGGAACACATCGAGCGCGAGCCCGCCGAGGAACCCGAGCGCCATGCCCGCGACGAACGGCTGCATCGTGGACCAGTAGAGCACCGCCAGCACCAGGAACGCCGGGCGGATCACCGACAGCCAAACCGGCAGCGGCCAGATGTTCAGCACCAGCGCCACGAACGAGGTGGACAGGATGACGAGCAGGTTCTCGCGGCTGCTCATGGCTTGGCGGCGCTGGCCGCGCCTTTCTTCGCCGCCGGCGTCACGTCGGCGTCCACCGTCGTGGCCGCGGTCGCGGTGGCGGCCGCGCTGGGCGGCGCCGCCGGATGCGCCGGATCGAATTCGATCAGCATGACCTCGCGGGCGCGATCGATGCCGGCCTGCGGCGCGGCGCGCACCTGCGCGAGCAGCTGGTTGGCCTCGCGCCGCACGCCGGTGATGTGGCCGACGGGGTAGCCCGCCGGGAACACGCCGCCGAGCCCCGAGCTGACCAGCTCATCGCCGCTCTTCACGTCCGAGTTGGCGGCCAGGTAGCTCAGCAGCAGCTCGTCCGGGTTGCCGGACCCGACCGCGATGGTGCGCAGCCCGGTGCGCGTGATCTGCACCGGCAGCGCGTGCTCCGGATCGGTGATCAGGATCACTTCCGAGCTCCACGGCCCCACGTGCGCCACCTGCCCGAGCACGCCGGCGCCGTCGACCACCGGCTGGTTGACGTGCACGCCGTCGTTGCGCCCCTTGTTGATGATGAGCCGCTGGCGCAGCAGGCCCGACTCGACGCCGATCACCTCGGCGACCTGCCAGCGCTTCACCAGCGGCGGGAGCGCGGCGTGCAGCTGCCGCAGCTGCACGTTTTCCTGCTCGAGGGCGTGCTGGCGCAGCAGCGCGATTTCCAGCGTCTGCACCTGCGTGTGCAGCTGCTGGTTCTCGTCCTGCAGTCGCGTGCGCGTGGCGAAGCTCGAGGTCAGCCAGTGCCAGGCCGCGGCCGGCGAATTCACGGCGACCTGCACCGGATAGGCCACGCCCTGCAGGCCGTAGCGCAGGCGCTCGGACCAGCGCGCGCGCTGGTCGGCGTACATCAGCACCAGCGACAGCAGGGCGTAGACGGTGAAGCGCAGGCCCGGGGACGGCCCGCGGCCGTAGATGGGCCGATTGACGTTGCTTGTGCCGAAGGCAGGCACGCCGGCCGTCTATTCCAGACCGAAGTGACCGGGGCCCAGTTCGTCCATCAGTTCCAGGATGCGGCCGCCGCCGCGCGCCACGCAGGTGAGCGGATCGTCGGCGATGACCACGGGCAGGCCGGTTTCTTCCATCAGCAGCTTGTCGATGTCGCGCAGCAGCGCGCCGCCGCCGGTGAGCACGATGCCGCGCTCGGCCACATCGGCGCCGAGCTCGGGCGGAGTCTGCTCGAGCGCCTGCTTGACGGCGCCGACGATGCCCTGCAGCGGTTCCTGCAGGGCCTCGAGGATCTCGTTGCTGTTGAGCGTGAAGCTGCGCGGCACGCCCTCGGACAGGTTGCGGCCCTTGACCGACAGCTCGCGCACCTGCTGGCCGGGATAGGCCGAGCCGATCTCGATCTTGATGCGCTCGGCGGTCGCCTCGCCGATCAGGATGCCGTAGTTGCGGCGCACGTAGTTCATGATCGCATCATCGAAGCGGTCGCCGCCGATGCGCGCCGAGTTCGCGTACACGATGCCGTTCAACGACAGCACCGCGACCTCGCTCGTGCCGCCGCCGATGTCGAGCACCATCGAGCCGCGCGCCTCCTGCACCGGCAGGCCCGAGCCGACGGCCGCGGCCATCGGTTCGCTGACGATCGCGACGTTGCGCGCGCCGGCGCCCTCGGCCGATTCGCGGATCGCGCGGCGCTCGACCTGCGTGGAGCCGAACGGCACGCACACCAGCACGCGCGGCGAGGGCTTGAGGAAACGGTTGCCGTGCACCTTGTTGATGAAGTACTGCAGCATCTTCTCGGTGTACGTGAAGTCGGCGATCACGCCGTCCTTCATGGGCCGCACCGCGTTGATGTGGCCGGGCGTGCGCCCCAGCATGCCCTTGGCCTCGGCGCCGACCGCGACGATGACCTTGCCGCCGCGCGAGGGCTCGTCCTGCACCGCGACCACCGAGGGCTCGTTGAGCACGATGCCCTTGTCGCGGACGTAGATCAGCGTGTTGGCGGTGCCCAGGTCGATCGACAGGTCGCTGGAAAAATAGCCGCGCAGACGTTTGAACATGGGACGGGCTTGGCCTTCAGGGTGGCGGGTGCGAAAGCGCCCGGTAATCTAGCAACCGAGGGGACATTCCACAAGGCGAGGTGTATGATTTCGCGCTCATTTTTCGGAAATTCCGACACCTCGAAAACATGAGCCTGAGCCGCCGCGACATCGACGACATTGCCCATCTGGCCAGGCTGGCCCTGACCGAAGCCGAGATCCCCGTCTACCTCGACAGTCTCTCGCGCATCATCGGCCTGGTCGGTGAGCTCGATCGCGCCCCGACTGCCGGCGTCGAGCCGATGTCGCACCCGCTGGCCGGCCTGAAGCAGCGGCTGCGCGCCGACGAGGTCACCGACACCGACCGGCACGAGCTCTACCAGCGCAATGCGCCGCAGGTGATGGCCGGCCTGTACCTCGTGCCGAAGGTCATCGAGTAGCCCCGTATGCATTCGGAGACAGTCGCAGGCCTGATCGCGGGCCTCAGGGGCCGCAAGTACTCGGCCGTCGAACTGGCGCGCGCGCTGCTCGAGCGAATCCAGCGCAGCCAGCCCGGGCTCAACGCCTTCATCAGCATCGAAGCCGAGACGGCGCTCGCCGCCGCGGCCGAGGCCGATCGCCAGCTCGCGTCCGGCAACGCGCCGCCGCTGGCCGGCGTGCCGATCGCGCACAAGGACATCTTCTGCGCGACCGGTTCGCGCACCACCTGCGGCTCGAAGATGCTCGCCAACTTCATCGCGCCCTATGACGCCACCGTCGTCGCGCGGCTGCGCGCGGACGGCGCGGTCGTGCTCGGCAAGACCAACATGGACGAGTTCGCGATGGGCTCGTCGAACGAGACCAGCCATTTCGGGCCGGTGCGCAATCCCTGGGATCCCGCCCGCGTGCCCGGCGGCTCCTCGGGCGGTTCGGCCGCCGCGGTGGCGGCGCGGCTCGTGCCGGCGGCGACCGCCACCGATACCGGCGGATCGATCCGCCAGCCCGCGGCGCTGTGCGGCATCACCGGCATCAAGCCGACCTACGGGCGCGTGTCGCGCTACGGCATCGTCGCCTTCGCCTCGAGCCTCGACCAGGCCGGCGTCGTGGCCCGAACCGCCGAGGACGCGGCCATCCTGCTGCGCAGCATGGCTGGGTTCGACGAGCGTGACTCGACCAGTGTCGACGCCGAGGTTCCAGACTACGTGGCGGGTCTCGATAGGCCACTGACGGGTCTGCGCATTGGCTTGTTGAAGGAGTTCTTCGACAAGGGGCTCGATCCGGCGGTCGAGGCCTGTATCCGCGCCGGCCTCGAGGAGCTGCGCGCCCAGGGCGCCACCTTGCGCGAAGTGAGCCTGCCGAACCTGCCGCTGTCGGTGCCCACCTATTACGTCGTGGCGCCGGCGGAATGCTCCTCGAACCTGGCGCGCTTCGATGGCGTGCGCTTCGGCTATCGCTGCGACAAGCCGCGCGACCTCAAGGACCTGTACGAACGCTCGCGCGGCGAAGGGTTTGGCGCCGAGGTCAAGCGACGCATCATGACCGGCACCTACGTGCTGTCGGCCGGCTACTACGACGCCTACTACCTCAAGGCGCAGCGCGTGCGGCAGCTGATCGCCGCCGATTTCGCCCGCGCCTTCGGCGAAGTCGACGTGCTGGTCAGTCCCACGACGCCGACACCGGCCTTCGGGATCGGCGCCAAGATGAACGATCCGGTCACGATGTACCTGAACGACATCTACACGATCGGCGCGAACCTGGCCGGACTGCCGGCGATATCGGTGCCCTGCGGTTTCGTGGAAGGCCTGCCGGTCGGGATGCAGATCGTCGGCGGTCATTTCACGGAACAGCGCATCCTGAACGTGGCGCACCGCTACCAGCGCGCGACCGATTGGCACACGCGCGCGCCCGAGGCGTACCGCTGATGGCTACGTCGAACAGCGCCGCCGCCGCCGCCGCCCGCGACAGCGAATGGGAGACCGTCATTGGGCTGGAGATCCACGCGCAGCTCGCGACGCGCTCGAAGATCTTCTCGGGCGCCGCGACCGCGTTCGGCGCGCCGCCGAATGCGCAGGCGAACCTCGTCGACCTCGGCTACCCCGGCGTGCTGCCCGTGCTCAATGGCGAGGCGGTGCGCATGGCGGTGATGTTCGGGCTCGCGATCGGCGCGCGCATCGCGCCGCGCTCGGTGTTCGCGCGCAAGAACTACTTCTATCCCGACCTGCCGAAGGGCTACCAGATCAGCCAGTACGAACTGCCGATCGTGGCCGGAGGCCACATCGACATCGTGCTCGACGACGGCAGCACGCGCCGCATCGGCATCACGCGCGCGCACCTCGAGGAGGACGCCGGCAAGTCGCTGCACGAAGGCCTGCCGGGCCTGACCGGCATCGACCTGAATCGCGCCGGCACGCCGCTGATCGAGATCGTCTCGGAGCCCGACATGCGCTCGGCCAAGGAGGCCGTCGCGTACATGAAGAAGGTGCACACGCTGGTGCGCTACCTCGGCATCTGCGACGGCAACATGCAGGAAGGCTCGTTCCGCTGCGATGCGAACGTGTCGGTGCGCCGGCGCGGCACCGACAAGTTCGGTACGCGCGCCGAGATCAAGAACATCAACTCGTTCCGGTTCGTCGAGAAGGCGATCAACTTCGAGGTCGCGCGCCAGATCGAACTGCTCGAGGGCGGCGGCAAGGTGGTGCAGGAGACGCGGCTGTACGATCCGGACAAGGGCGAGACGCGTTCGATGCGCACGAAGGAAGAGGCGAACGACTACCGCTATTTCCCCGATCCGGACTTGCTGCCGGTGGAGCTCGACGACGCCTACGTGCGTGGCGTGGCGGCGCAGCTGCCCGAACTGCCGGACCAGAAGGCGCGGCGCTTCATCGCCCAATACGAGTTGTCCGGCTACGACGCGCAGGTGCTGACCGCGAGCGGCGAGCTCGCCGATTACTACGAGACCGTGGTGCGCGAATTCGGCGGGAGCCCGAAGCTCGCCGCGAACTGGGTGGGCGGGGACCTGGCCGCCTTCCTCAATCGCGACGGACTCGAGATCGGCGCGAGCCGCGTCGGCGCGCCGGCGCTCGCCGCGCTGTTGCGCCGCATCGGCGACAACACGATCTCGGGCAAGATCGCCAAGGACGTGTTCGAGGCGATGTGGGACAGCCAGCAGGGCGCCGATGCGATCATCGAGGCGAAGGGCCTCAAGCAGATCACCGACGACGGTCCGATCGAGCAGGCGATCGCGCAGGTGATGGCGGCCAATCCCTCGCAGCTGGCCGACTACCGCGCCGGCAAGGACAAATTGTTCGGCTTCTTCGTCGGCCAGGTCATGAAGGCCACGCAGGGCAAGGCGAACCCGGCGCGACTGAACGAGCTGCTCAAGCAGAAACTCAATGGCTGATGTCCCGGAGGCGGGCGAGCTGCGCCGCTTCCTGCTCGAGGGCCACCCGCTGCGCGGCCAGTGGGTGCGGCTCGGACGCGCCTGGCAGGAGCTGCGCGCGCGGCGCAGCTATCCACCGCAGGTCGAAGCGCTGCTCGGCGAAGCCGCGGCCGCGGTCGTGCTGCTGGCCGCGACGCTGAAGTTCACGGGCACGCTGACCATGCAGTTCGCCGGCAGCGGGCGCGTGCGCCTGCTGGTGGCGCAGTGCACCGATGACTTCCGGCTGCGCGCGGTGGCGCACCATGATCTCGCCGCAGGCGAGGCGGCGAGCTTCGAGGAGCTCGTCGGCGCCGGCAACCTCGTCGTCACGATGCAGTCGGATACGTCGGCCGCCAGCTACCAGGGCATCGTGCCGCTGGCCGGCCATACGCTCGGCGAATGCCTGGAGCGTTACTTCGAAGGATCGGAACAATTGCCGACGCGGCTGAGACTCGTGGCCGACCACGCGCGCGCCGGCGGCATGCTGCTGCAGCGCCTGCCCGGCGGTGCGTCGGGCGGCGAGAGCGCCGGCGCGCTGCTGCAAGACGCCTGGGAGGACCTGCAGCGGGGCCTCGACTCGCTGGCCCCGGGGGAACTGCTGGCGGCGCCGGCCACGACCCTCGTGCAGCGCGTGGCCGGCGAGCACGACTGCCGGTTGTTCGACGCGACGCCGGTGCAATTCGCGTGCCGCTGCAGCGAGGAACGCGTCGCGGGCCTGGTGCGCGCGCTCGGCATCGGGGAGGCGCGCGCGGCGCTGGCCGAGCAGGGCGCGCTGACGGTCACCTGCGAGTTCTGCGGGCGCGACTACCGCTACGATGCGGTCGATGTCGAGCAGCTATTCGCCGCCGGCGGCGCCGCCCACGAGGGGCCGTCGAGCGTCAATTAGCGCGCGCGAGGGCAGTCCCGCCGACACCAGGTTGGCCTCGAACTGGCGCGTGCAGGTGTCCCATCCCGATTCCAGCGCATGGCGCCGGCAGGCGGCCGGATCCAGTTTCAGCGCACGCTCGGCCGCCACGGCCAGGTCTTCATCGAGCGCACCGGTCACGCCGTCGCGGATCACGTCGCGCGGACCTTGCACCGGATAGGCCGCCACCGGCACGCCGCAGGCCATGGCCTCGAGGTTCACGAGGCCGAAGGTATCGGTGCGGCTCGGGAACACCAGGATGTCGGCCGCCGCCAGGTGTGCGGCCAGTTCATCGCCGTACTTGAAGCCGACGAAGCGCGCCTGCGGGTATTGCGCCTCGAGCCGCGCCCGCTCCGGGCCGTCGCCGATGACCAGCTTCGAACCCCGCCAGCGCATGTCGAGGAAGGCCGCGACGTTCTTCTCGACTGCGATGCGCCCCACATAAGCCGCAATCGGGCGCGGCAACGACAGGAAATCCTTGCTGCGCGGGCGGAAGCGCTCGGTGTCGACGCCGCGGCGCCAGCGGACGATATTGCGAAAGCCGCGCTGCTCAAGTTCGGCATGCACGGTGTCCGTGCTCACCATGCAGTGGGCCGCCGCGCTGTGGAACCAGCGCAGCACCCCGTAGCTCAGCCACAGTGGAATCGGCCAGCGCAGTTTCAGGTATTGCGGGAACTGCGTGTGGTATGAGGTCGTGAACCGCAGTCCATGGCGCACGCAGTAGCGGCGCGCCGCGAAGCCCAGCGGACCCTCGGTTGCGATGTGGATGGCCTGCGGCTGGAATCCGTGGATGATGCGGGCCACGCGCCGATACGGAAACACGCAGATGCGGATTTCGGGATAGGAGGGGCAGGGAAAACTGGTGAAGCGCCCGGGCGTCGCCAGCCGGACCTCATGTCCGAAGCGACCGAGCCACGCGGCCGTATGTGCCAGGGTGTTGACGACGCCGTTGGTCTGGGGAAACCAGGCATCGGAAACCAGCAGTATTCGCATGCGCGCCGTGACTATCGACGCCGTGGTTGACCGTTGCATGACAGGGCCGCGAAACTTTCATGACGCGTGTGCGGGCCGCCGTTGTCATTCAACTGCAACGGCATTGCGATATTTCCTTCATCCGGGGAAATCGGCCCTTCACCGGAAACGACAATGCAGAGCTTTCTCGAGGCCCTCAAGGTCCAGCGCCACGACGATCATCGCTACTATCACCACAGCCGCATCAACCAGTCGCTGCACCTCGTCAGCGCGCTCAGTTTCCTGGCGGCCTACATCGTCGTGTTCAGGAATCCCGCAGCCGCCGCACTGATCGGCTGGTTGCTGGCGATGGTCAGCCGCCAGGCCGGCCATTTCTTCTTCGAGCCCAAGGGCTATGACGAAGTCAACCGCGCGACGCACGAACACAAGGAAGCGATCAAGGTGGGCTACAACCTGCGGCGCAAGATCGTGCTGCTCGCCATCTGGGCGCTCTCACCGCTCCTGCTGCGCCTGAGCCCGACACTGTTCGGTGCATTCGCGCCGGCCAACAATTCCGCGGAGCTGCTGCGCCAGGTGGGCGTGATCTGGCTGGCCGTCGGCGTGGGCGGGTTGCTGTTCCGTACCGTGCAGTTGTTCTTCCTGAAGGACGTGCAGACCGGGCTCGTGTGGCTGACGAAGATCCTCACTGATCCGTTCCACGACGTGATGCTGTACTACAAGGCGCCGTATTACCTGTTGCGCGGCGAACTGATCGATCCGATGAGACCGGAGCACCAGGCCTGAAACAGCTCCGCGGTGATCGCCTTGCGCACGCTGCGGTTGCTCTGTCCGGGCGCAACCCACCACCAGCCGTCGCGCTGCATCTCGGTGGCCGCCGCCTGCAGCCGCTCGACCACCGCTTCGTAATCATCGGTTGTGTACGCCAGGTTGAAGATCAATCGTCCGGTGCCCACCCAGCTCAAGGCCAGGCCATGCGCGCGCAGGTAGTACTGGAGCATCCAGTTGTAGCGCGACGGCACGAGGTAGTCGATGCTCCAGATGGTCGACAGGTTGGACACGCGCAGCGGCAGGCCCTGGGACTGCAGGCGCGCATTGAGTGCAGCCACGCGCCGGTTCCACGTGGCGTCGAGGTCGCGGTACAGTGCGCGCACCGGCTCGCCGGCGAACCGCGTCAGGAACGCGTCCATCGCCGCCATGACGTAGGGATGTGCATTGAACGTGCCGCGCGCAAAGCAGACGTCGGCCGGATGATCGGCGCGGAAGCGCGCCATCAGTGCAGCGCGCCCGCACAGCACTCCGATCGGCAGGCCACCGGCGACCGTCTTGCCGTAGGTGACCAGGTCGGCGCGCACGCCGAAGTATTCCTGCGCGCCGCCCGGGGCCAGACGGAAGCCGGTGAACACTTCATCGAAAATGAGCGCGATGCCGCGCTCGCTGCACACGGCGCGCAGCTGCTTCAGCCAGGCGCCGTAGGCTTCGCGGTCGACGCCGGCGCGGCGCGCCCCGTCGAGCAATGCCGAATCGCCTGGCGCAGCGCGGTTCGGATGCATCGACTGCACCGGATTGACGAGCACGCAAGAGATGTCGCGCCGGCGGCGCAGCACGCGCAACGAGGCCGCGCTCATGTCCTCGAGCGTCAGCGTGTCGGGTGCGGGAACCGGATTGCCGACCCCCGGTTGCACGTCGCCCCACCAGCCGTGGTAGGCGCCGCAGAACCGCACCAGGTAGCGACGGCGGTTGTGGTAGCGCGCCAGCCGCACGGCCTGCATGACCGCCTCGGTGCCGGACATGTGGAACGACACCTGGTCCAGGCCGGATATCGCGCACAGGCGCCGCGCATTCTCGATCGTCGGCGGCAGGTACGAACCCAGCAGCGGCCCGACAGCGCTGCCGGCTTCAGTGGCGCGGAGCATGCATTCCTTGTAGAAGTCGTGGCCCAGCACGTTGACACCGTACGAACCGGTCAGATCGAACAATTCGTTGCCGTCGGCATCGATGATGCGGTTTCCGTGCGTGCGCGTGACGAACGAGCCGCCCTTGAGGTGCTCGCGTACGTGGCGGCTGAACTGGAATGGCACGCGATAGCGCGCCGTGAACTGCAGGTCGGACAGGTATGGCATCGCTGCATCGGTCAGCGCGGCGGAGCGGGCAAAGCGACGTCGGTACAGATCTGCCAATTGCGCAAAGGCCGCCTGGCGCCGGGCCGCGATCTCAGCGGGCGCGCCATCGGCATCGAAGAAGCGCTGTGCGTCATACTCATACGCGGGCAGGATTCGCGCCAGCCGCCGCGACCAGCGCGAGTGCCCGGCCAGCGAGCGGTGCTTGGCCAGCGAGAGCTCGACGCGCGGGATGATCCGGAACCACAGCAGCCAGAGCGCTGCTGCACCGATCAGGCAGTCAATCAGGGTGTTCACGCAGGCTGCCATTGTGACCACCAGTGTGACAGTCTGATGACATGCTGAACTGGTGCCGCGCCGCTGTCGGCCGGGTGACGCAGCAGCCGCAGCTCAATTTCATGCTCACCAACTGGATCGCGCGCCGGCAGCTGACCCTGTTCATGGCCTGGTTCAGCAGGCTCGAGGCGCCGTGGGTGCGCGTGCCCAGCATCGCGCTGTGGAAATTCTTCGCCGACGTGGACCTGTCGGATGCGCGCGAGCGGCATTTCCGGAGTCTCCACGACTGCTTCATCCGCGAACTCAGGCCCGGCGCGCGCCCGGTGGACATGGATCCCGATCGGATCGTGAGTCCCTGCGATGCCATCGTCGGTGCGGTCGGCCACATCGAAGGCGGCACCGTCCTGCAAGCCAAGGGGCACCCGTATGCACTCGCCGAACTGCTTGCGGACGGCGCCCTGGCGCGGCACTACCACGGCGGCAGCTACCTGACGCTGCGGCTGACGGCAGGGATGTATCACCGCCTGCACGCGCCGGCCGATTGCCTCATCGAGCAGGTCGACTACATCGCCGGCGATACCTGGAACGTGAACCCCATCGCGCTGCAGAGAGTGCCGCGCCTTTATTGCCGAAACGAGCGTGCAATCGTGCGCTGCCGCACCGCGAACGATGAACTGATCACGCTGGTGCCCGTGGCAGCGATCCTGGTGGCCAGCATCCGGCTGCACTGCATCGCCACGCGCCTGCATCTTCGTTACGACGGTCCGCAGCGCCTGCCGTGCGCAGCGCGTTACGCCAAGGGCGCCGAGCTGGGCTGGTTCGAACACGGATCCACGGTCATCATGGTGGTGCCAGCGGGGTTCAAGATCCTCGCAGGGATCCACAGCGGCGTGCGGATACGCATGGGCGAGGCGCTGGCAGCCACGGCGGTGAAGCGATGAAGAACAGGACGGTGGTCATCACCGGCGTGACCTCGGGAATCGGCGAAGTCGCGGCACTCCGCCTTGCCGGGCGCGGCGCTCGCATCGTCGGCGTGGCGCGCGATGCGGCACGCGCAGCCGCAACGCTGGCGCGCCTCCGGGCGGCGGCACCCGCGGCACACGCGATGCATCTTGCCGATCTGTCGGTGATCGCCGAAATGCGACGCGTCGGTGCCGAGATTGCCGCCGCCGAGGCGCACATCGACGTGCTCATCAACAATGCCGGCGCCGTGTTCATGGCACATACGCGCACCGCGGACGGCCTGGCGGCCAGCTTTGCCACCAACCACCTGGCTTACTACGTCGTGACCCTGCAATTGCTGGGGCGCCTGCAGGCAACGCCTGGAGCCCGCATCGTGTGCACGTCCTCGCGCGCGCACCGGTACGGCCGGATGGATTTCGATCACCTGCAGCGCGACGGCCTGGGTGGCTACGCGCAATCGAAGCTTGCCAACCTGCTGTTCGTGCGGCGGCTCGCCCAGTTGCTGGGCTCTGGCGGCGTCACGGTCAACGCGGCGCACCCGGGATTCGTCGCGACGCGGTTCGCGGACAACACGGCCCAGCCGTGGCGTTTGCTGATGCAATGGCGCAAGCGCACCACCGGGTTGACCCCCGAGCAGGGCGCGCGCACGCTGCTGTACCTGGCGGAATCACCCGCGGTGGCCGGGAAAAGCGGCGGCTATTATGTGGATTGCCGGCCTGCCGAGCCTTCGCCCGCCGCGCGCAACGACGCGGATGCCCTGCGCCTGTGGCAGGTCTCCGCGCAGCTGACCAGCATCGACTTCAGGCCTTGAGCGAGAACGGCGTGAAGTTCGTGTCGGTGTCGTAGAAATCTTCCTGCTCGACGCGCTTCAGGAACGCCACCACCTTGTAGGTGAGCGGCGTGCTGACTACTTCCCACAGCGTCTTCAGCACGTACTGCGTGACCATGACCTTCAGCAGGAACGCCCCGTCCCAGACGCCATAGAAGGCGAGCGTGTAGAACAGGCCCGAATCCACGGCCTCGCCGCAGATCGTCGAGCCGATCGTGCGCGTCCACAGCCAGCGGCCACGCGTCAGGATCTTCATCTTGGCGAGCACGTAGCTGTTGACGAGCGAGCCGCACCAGAACGCGGTGATCGAGGCGGCGACGATGCGCCAGGTGGAGCCGAAGATCGCCGCGACGTGCGCCTGCTTGTCGCGCCATTCCTCGGCGGGCGGGAGCGCGACGATGATCGAGGCCATCAGCGCCGCGAAGGCCAGCGCCGCGAAGCCGGCCCACACGCAGCGCCGGTCGCGCGCGTAGCCATAGACCTCGGTGAGGATGTCGCCGAAGAAATACGAGATCGGGAAGAACAGCACGCCGGCCACGAAAGTCACGTTGCCGACCAGCGGCAGGTGCACGGTCGCGGCCTTCGACGGGCCGATGAGGTTCGCGCACAGCAGGATGCACACGTACGCGGCCATGATCAGGTCGTAGTAGCGGTACTGGCGTTCGGTTGATGCGTGCATGGTGTGCATGGTGTGATCCGCGGTTGTGCTAGTCGTCATCCGGCCGCTGGGTGAGTGCTGTGATGCGCCTGTCGTCGGCTGCACGCTTGAGTGTACCCAGCTCGTCCAGGAACACCTTCGATGGGGTGGCCCGCGCCAGGCGTACGGCGGGTGGAAACAGCGGTCCGATCTCCTCGACGTAGCTCACGTCGCGTTCGCGACTCTGCTGGCTGGACCAGCCGGCGAGCGAGACGATGGCGCCGGTCACGAGTACCGCCACCGTCGCGATGCGTCGTGTCGCCTGGCGAGAGGCGATGCGCAGGTGCGCGTACAGCGTGGCAGCTCCCAGCAGGAAAATGGCGCACAGCCCTGCCGCCCGCGCATGGTTGGCCTGGAACGCATAGCAGACCATCTCCAGCAGCCACGCGCCGCCGGTCGACATCAGCATGGCCAGGCAGGCAACGGCAATGTGGGGCGTCCAGCGCCATGCGCCGATGTTGATCCGCGTCACCAATGCCCACAGGCCGACCCAGATCGTGATGAGTGCGGTCAGCGCGAACCATTCGCTGGCCACGTCGCCGACGAGGTTGGTGGGTGCCTCGAGCCACTTGTCGTAGGCCGAGAATCCAAACATGCCCGCGGCGCAGAGCATCGCGACAAGCAGCGAGCGGTGCGGGCGCGTCGCGGCGCGGTCCACCAACTCGGGGGCCAGGGTTTCGGCCTCGGTGCGGATCCGCAAGCGCGTGCGTCCCAGCGACAGCATGGGCCCGGACAGCGCGAGCTCGCTGGCGTTGGCGATGCGTTTGCCGCTCAGGGTCAGGCCGTTGGCGCTGCCCAGGTCGGTCACGCGCACGGCGCCTGCCGCATCGCGCCGCAACGACAGATGCTCGGCAGCCACGTGCGGGTCGTCGAGGATGACATCGCAGGTGACGGCGCGGCCGATGCGGATCATCGTTTCGGCCGTGACTGCGGCAAATCGATGCCGCGCCCGGACTTCGCCCTGCGCGTCCAGCACCTCGACGACGATCAGGGGGACCATTGCAGCGCTCCCAGGAATTTCCGCACGAACTCGATCCCGGTCGAGTATTCGACGCCCGTAACGGCCAGGCTGGTGACGACGGCGCTGCGTGGCCGGTTCTGGCTGACCGCGGTCACGTTGAGATCGTACAGGCCGGGATATTGGCGGTAGCCGCGCGCGCAGACGCGGACCACGGCGTCGAAAGTCTGCAGCGCCACGCTGTCACGGCGGCAGGCGTAGGGCGTGACGTGCCGCGGCGTGCCGGATCCGCGGTTGCCGTAGGCAACGACCGCCTGGCTCAGCCGGCGCGCGAAGCGCATCGCGCCGAGCTGATCGGTGGACAGCAGGTAATGCCGGAAACGCAAGTCGCCGCTGTTCAATCCTTCTTCAAGGTACAGGGCCGCGTGGGTCTGGCACGCCATGCTCTGGCTGTGCACGGGCTCGTGCATGTCGGTATCGCCGCCCGCATTGCAGGTGAAGAAACCCGCCAGCCTGGCTGGCAGCGCATAGCCGGATACCCGTTGGGTGGCCAGCGGCGCGGGAATGGCGCCCAGCATCGAGCTCATGTGCGCCTTGACCTGCTGCGCAATGATGTCCCGGAGTTGATGCGGATCGAGCGGCGCATGTCCTCGCTGATCGAGCAGCGGCATCGCGAACTCAATCGGCACCAGGAAGTTCAACAACTCGCCGCCCGCACCGAAGGCGTTCACGCCGACAACCCGGCCAGAGGAATCCACGGTCGGTCCGCCCGACACACCGGGATTGAGGGCGCCCGAGTAGTAGAGGTGAGGCTCGACGGCATCGTCCACGCGCCCGTTGACCACGCCTTCGGTGATGACCAGCCCCAGATCGAGCGGATAGCCCAGCGAGTAGGCGCGTTCACCCCTCGGTGGAACGTCCGCGCGCAGCGCAAGCGGCACCAGGTCGATGCCGGCGGCGTGGACGAGCGCCAGGTCGTGGCGGATGTCGAATGCGAGCACGGAAATCGCGCCGACCTTTCCGTCGGTGGTGTGGTATTCCATGCGGTACTGGTTCGGATACAGGACTGCGTCGGCGACCACGTGGTAGTTGGTCAGCAGCACGCCCCCTGCCGCCACGGCGAAACCGGACCCATGCCCGGCTTCCGAAACATTGGCCCCGTAGAATGTGCGGATCTGCACTACGCTCGGCCGGAGTCGCGCGAGGAGGTCACGAGCGGACGCGGACATGGCCTCCGTCGCGTTGGGTTGGGCCGCGCTGGCGGAGGCCACCATCGGGAGCAACGTCGCGGCGACGAGCATCCAGGCGGCCAGGCGGGCCGGGCGGCTGACTTCCAAGAACTGCATCGGCGCTGGTTCCCTGCGGCTATCGATTGGCGTCGGCTTCGACCAGGTTCAGGTAGGACGTGCCGCCGAGCTCGGCCATCTGCCCGGCGATCCAGTCCCTGCGGGAGAGCACGTAGCTCGAGGGTGCATCAACGCGCAGGCGCACCGGGTTCGGCAGGACCGCCGCGAGCAACGCGCTGTCGGCCCGGTTCAGGCGCCGCGCGTCCTTGTGGTAGTAGCGCTGCGCGGCGGCCTGCACGCCGTACACGTCGGGTCCGAACTGGGCGATGTTCAGGTACACCTCGAGGATCCTCTCCTTCGGCCAGCACAACTCGATCAGCAGTGTAAACCCGGCCTCGAGTCCCTTGCGCAGGTAACTGCGTCCCGACCACAGGAACAGGTTCTTCGCCACCTGCTGCGAGATCGTGCTCGCGCCGCGCTTGTGGCGGCTGACCGCGTTGTGGCGCACGGCCTCGCGGATCGACCGGAAATCGAAGCCGGCGTGGAACGGGAACTGCTGGTCCTCCGAGGCGATGACCGCGAGCGCCGCCTGCGGCGAGATCTGCTCGAGATCGACCCACTGGTAGTGGGTCTGGTAGTGGTGGTCGCCTGCCAGCAGCGCGGCGAGCCGGGCGTTGACCATGAAGGCGCTGGTCCACGGGTTGATCCAGCGCAGCAGCAGCACGAGCAGCACCGCCAGCGCCGCGATCGCGAGCAGGGCCTCGAGCAGCGCGCGCCCCACGCGACGCAGGAGCCCGGCGTGTTTCGCCGTCATGGGTGTCGGCGGATCCGGCCGGGACTCAGCTGGCGGTGACGGTGCGCGCGCTGTTGATGACCACGTCTTCCATCGGGGCGTCGGTGTAGCCCTGGCGGCGGCCGGTGCGCACGGCCGCGATCCTGTCGATCACCTCGAGCCCCTCGACGACGCGGCCGAACACGGCATAGCCGTGCTGCCCCGGACGGTGGTCGAGGAAATCGTTGTCCTTCAGGTTGACGAAGAACTGCGAGGTCGCGCTGTGCGGCGAGTCGGTGCGCGCCATCGACAGCGTGCCGCGCTCGTTCTGCAAGCCGTTGTTGGCCTCGTTCTTGATCGGCGCGCGCGTCGACTTCTGCGAGAAGTCGGGCGTCAGGCCGCCGCCCTGGATCACGAAGCCCGGCACGATGCGATGGAAGATCGTGCCGTCGAAGAAGCCGTCGTCGACATACTGGCGGAAATTGGCCACCGTCAGCGGCGCGTCCTTGTCGAACAGTTCCACCGTGAAGGCGCCGTGCGTGGTTTCGAAACGTATCATGGTATGGAGCTCTGCGTGGATGGCGTTGGGGCAAAGTCAATCCGCCGGCCGCCGCGCCTCGGTCACGCGCGGCAATCCGGCCAGGTCGGCATGGCAGCGTACGTGAC
>Ga0335070_10001101_pt1 | contig 30884 bp, 26 predicted proteins | sample Lox_Sample_13_FD_206722 | JGI IMG/M metagenome (GOLD analysis project Ga0335070, IMG submission 206722) | Soil microbial communities from Loxahatchee National Wildlife Refuge, Florida, United States - Lox_Sample_1.3 | ecosystem: Environmental > Terrestrial > Soil > Wetlands | place: USA...
CTCGGTGGGCCAGGTGTTCTCGGGCATCCCGTCGATCGACACCAAGAAGGTCAACACGCAGGTCCTCGTCGACAACGGCGACACCATCGTGCTGGGCGGCATCTTCCAGCAGGAAACGCGCACCACGACCACCAAGGTGCCTTTCCTGGGCGACATCCCGTTCGTCGGCTTCCTGTTCAAGCAGACCAGCAAGACCGACAACAAGACGGAGCTGCTGATCTTCGTGACGCCGAGGATCGTGAAGGATTCGCTCACCGTCCGCTGACCGCTTTCCCAGGCAATCCCGAGCCCCGGTTCCCCGGGGCTTTTTTTTCGCTATCCTCGGGACCGGGAACCATGAAGACCGAGCGATGGGCCGCAGCAACATCTACCTCGTGGGCATGATGGGCGCCGGCAAGACGACCCTCGGGAAGGCGCTCGCGCACAGGATGGGCCACGAGTTCCTCGACACCGACAGGCTGCTCGTCGAGCGCACCGGCGTGCCCGTGGCGACAATCTTCGAGATCGAGGGCGAGGCGGGATTCCGCCGCCGCGAGTCCGGAGTGCTCGGCGAGGTCGCGCGGCGCGAGGGCTGCGTGGTCGCCACCGGCGGCGGCATCGTCCTGTCCGAGGACAATCGCCGCGTCATGCGCGAATCGGGAACCGTGGTGTACCTGCGCGCTCGCCTGGAGAACCTCTGGGAGCGCACCCGGCACGACACCACGCGTCCGCTGCTGGCAACGGCCAATCCACGCGCCACGCTCGAATCGCTTCTCGAGGAGCGCGAGCCGCTTTATCGGGAAGCGGCCCACGTCGTCGTGGATACCGGCTCCCAGAGCTCGAGCACGCTCGTGAACCGAGTGCTCTCCGCGCTTCGGGAGCGGGAACCCGGGGAGGGCAAGCAATGAGCGCGCCGCTGCGCGTCGACCTGGGCGATCGCTCATACGACATCCACATCGGCACGGGGCTCATCGACCGGGCCTCGCTCTTCGACCGGCACGTACGCGGGCGGACGGCCGCCATCGTGACCAACGAGACGGTGGCACCGCTATTCGCGCCCCGCCTGGAGTCCACGCTCGCCGCGGCCGGCGCACGCGTCCTGCGCATCGTGCTGCCCGATGGCGAGGCCCACAAGACCTGGACCACCCTCGATCGCGTGTTCGAGCAGTTGCTGCTCGCGCAGGCCGATCGCAGGACGGTGCTCGTCGCGCTCGGGGGCGGAGTCGTGGGCGACATCACCGGGTTCGCCGCGGCAACCTACCAGCGCGGCATCGCTCACGTTCAGGTGCCGACGACGCTCCTCGCCCAAGTCGATTCGTCGGTCGGCGGGAAGACGGCGATCAACCACCCGCTCGGCAAGAACATGATCGGGGCCTTCCACCAGCCGCTCATGGTGGTCGCGGACATGGACACGCTCGCCACGCTTGCGCCGCGGGAATACGCTGCGGGCCTCGCCGAGGTCGCGAAGTACGGCGCGATCCACGATATCGAGTTCCTCTCATGGATCGAGAAAAACGCCGACGCGCTCCTCGCGCGCGAGCCGGCCGCGCTTGAGAAGGCGGTGCGTCGCTCCTGCGAGATCAAGGCGCTCATCGTCGCGCGCGACGAGAGGGAATCGGGAGCGCGGGCGCTCCTCAACTTCGGCCACACGTTCGGCCATGCGATCGAATCCGCGGCCGGCTACGGGACGATCCTGCACGGCGAGGCGGTGGCCATCGGAATGGCGCTCGCGGCCCGGTTCTCGGCGCGCCAGGGCCGGATACCCGAGGCCGACGCCCATCGCCTCGCATCGCTCCTCGCGCGACTGGGCCTGCCGGTGGCGCCCCCGCGGTTTCCGCCCGGCGTATGGCTCGAATACATGGGACGCGACAAGAAGAACGAGGCGGGCCGCATCACGCTCATCCTGCTCGACGCGTTGGGCACCGGCGCCGTCGTGAAGGATGCTCCGTTGCCCGAGATCGAGGCTTTCCTCGCCGCGGGCTAGCCCGGCGCGGCCTTCTCGATTCTGCGCAGGAACACACTCATCTCCTTGGCCGCCTGCTTGTCGCCTCGCTTCGTCGCGGACTCGATCCCGCTGCGGTAGGCGGCGGCGGCCGCTTCGCGATCACCGCCCGCCTCGAGCGCCTTGCCGAGCAGCTTCCACGCCGCGGAGTAGCCGGCATCGTGCGCGACCGCGGCACGCAGGTGCAGGGCCGCGCGCTGCGCATCGCCGGCCCGCAGGTAGTGCATGCCCAGGCCGAATCGCAGGAGCGCATCGTCTTTCCCCGCGGCTAGCAACGCTTCGAATCGCTGGGCCGGATCCATGTCATTCACGGTATCATGGCCCGCATCCGCGCGAGGCTGCCGCCGGCGCGATTCCCCAATTCGCCAGGAGGATTCGATGTTGCGCATGCTTCGCATTGCGGCGCTCGCCATTGCGGCGGTGGTGGGAACGTCGGCAGGGATCGCGGCCGACCGCGAGATTTCCGTGGGATTGCAGGCGGCGATCACCTCGATCGACCCGCACTATCACAACCTTTCGCCCAACAACAGCCTGCTGCTGCACATCTACGAGCCGCTCGTGGAGCGCGACCCGAACGGCAAGCTGGTCCCCGGCCTCGCGGTGTCCTGGCGTGCGATCGACAACCTCACCTGGGAATTCAAGCTGCGCAGGAACGTGAAGTTCCACGACGGCTCGCCCTTCACGGCCGAGGACGTGGTCGCCACGTACAAACGCGTGCCCAACGTGCCAAACAGCCCCTCGTCCATGGCGACGTTCGTGAAGCCCATCGTCGAGACGAAGATCGTGGATCCCTACACGATCATCTTCAAGACGGCGGTGCCGCACGTACTGTTGCCGAGCGACCTCGCCTCCGTGGACATCATCCCGAAAGGAGTCGCCGAGCATGCGACCACCGAGGACTTCAACTCCGGCAAGGCTGCGATCGGCACGGGCCCGTACAAGTTCGTCGAATACATCCCCAACCAGCGCGTGGTGCTCAAGGCGAACTACGGCTATTGGGGCGGCGAGGAGCCATGGGACAAGGTGACCTTCAAGATCCTCTCGAACCCGGCCGCGCGCGTGGCGGCGCTGCTTTCCGGCGACGTGCAGCTGATCGAGACGGTCCCCACCGCGGACATCGCGAAGCTGTCCACCGACCGCAACTTCTCGCTCGCGGACAAGGTGTCCAACCGCGTGATCTACGTGCACCTGTACCAATGGAACGACAAGGCCGCGCCGGGCGTCACCGCCAAGGACGGTTCGCCCCTGGGCAAGAACCCGTTCATGGATGCGCGCGTGAGGAAGGCGCTTTCCATCGCAATCAACCGCGACGCCATCGCCGATCGCATCATGGAGAAGAAGGCGGTGCCCGCGGGGCAGCTGCTGCCCGATTTCTTCTACGGGACGAGCAAGAAGCTCAAGCCCGCCAAGTACGATCCCGAGGGCGCGAAGAAGCTCCTTGCCGAAGCGGGTTACCCCGACGGATTCGCGCTCACGGTCTACGGCACGAACAATCGATACATCAACGACGACAAGATCGCCCAGGCGCTCGCGCAGTTCTACTCCCGCATCGGCATCGAGGCGAAAGTGCAGACGATGCCCTCGAGCGTGTATTTCACGCGCGCCACCAAGGGAGAGTTCGGCTACATGCTCCTCGGATGGGGCACGGAGTCGTGCGAGCAGGGCTCGAGCCTACGATCGCTCCTCGCCACTCAGGACCTGTCCAAGGGCATGGGCGTCACCAATCGCGCCCACTACTCGAACCCGGTCTTCGACAGGCAGCTGGAAGCGGCGCTCGCGACAATGGACGACAAGAAGCGCGAGGCCCTGATCCAGCAGGCCGCCGAGACCGCGATGAACGACACGGCGCTCATCCCGATCCACTACGAGGTGAGCACGTGGGCCACGGCCAAGGGATACAAGTACGTGCCCCGCGTGGACCAGTACACGCTCGTGATGGGCCTGAAGCCCGCGCGCTAGAGGCGCGGCGGCCGATGCTCGCGTTCACGCTTCGCCGCCTGGGACAGAGCCTGCTCGTCCTGGTGGCGATGTCGTTCCTCGTGTTCGTGGGCGTCTACGCGATCGGCAATCCCGTGGAGCTCCTCGTGAACCCGCAGGCCGACGAGGTCGAGCGGTTGCGGGCGACGGTCGCGCTGGGACTCGACAAGCCCTTCCTCGAGCAGTACGCGGCGTTCCTCCAGGGAGCGCTGCACGGCGACCTGGGGCGCTCGTTCGTCTACAACATCCCGGCGATCCGCCTGATCCTGGAAAAGCTTCCCGCGACGCTCGAGCTCGCCGGCGCCGCGATGGTGATCGCCATCGCCCTGGGCATCCCGCTGGGGCTCATCGCCGGCCTCAGGCCCACATCCTGGATCGGACGCGCGATCATGGCCGGATCGATCCTCGGGTTCAGCCTTCCCACGTTCTGGGTGGGCCTCGTGCTGATCATGTTCTTCTCGGTCCACCTGGGGTGGCTTCCGCCCAACGGGCGGGGCGAGACCGTGGCGCTCCTCGGAGTTCCGGTGAGCTTCCTCACGCTCGACGGATTGCGGCACCTCGCGATGCCCGCGGCGAACCTTGCGATCTTCAAGCTCTCGCTGCTGGTGCGCCTCACCCGCGCGGGCACACGCGAGGCGCTGCTGCAGGACTACGTGAAATTCGCGAGGGCCAAGGGCCTTCCCCCCCGGCGCGTGATCGGCGTGCACGTGCTCAAGAACATCATGATCCCCATCGTCACCGTGATCGGCCTCGAGCTGGGCTCGGTCATCGCCTTCGCCGTGGTCACCGAGTCCATCTTCGCCTGGCCGGGAAGCGGCAAGCTCCTCATCGACTCCATCAACCAGCTCGACCGCCCGGTGATCGTGGCCTACCTGCTTGTGACGGTGACGATCTTCATCGCGATCAACTTCGTGGTGGACGTGCTCTACTCCGCGCTCGATCCGCGCGTGCGCCTCGGCGCCGCGGCCTCCGCGCACTAGGGATCCCAGTGAACAGCGCCGCCGGCGATTCTCCGCTCGTTCCCGAAGCCCCCGTGGCGACGCGATCGCCCTGGCGCCGTTTCGCCTCCGAGTTCGCCGAAAGCCGGCTTGCGATGGCGGGGCTCCTCATCCTGCTCGCGATCGTTGTCGTCGCGGTGGCCGCGCCCTGGCTCTCGCCGCAGAATCCCTACGACCTCGCGCAGCTCGACGTCCTCGATTCCAAGCTCGCGCCCGGCGAGCATTCCTCGAGCACCGGCAAGCCCTACTGGCTGGGCACGGACGACCAGGGCCGCGACATGCTCTCGGGAATTTTCTATGGACTGCGCATCTCGCTCTCGGTGGGCGTGGCGAGCACCGTGATCGCGCTCGCGATCGGACTCACCCTGGGCCTCGCCGCGGCGTACTTCGAGGGCTGGGTGGACACGGCGATCATGCGCGTGGCCGACATCCAGCTGTCGTTTCCCGCGATCCTGATCGCGCTCATCCTGCTCGCGATGATGGGGCAGGGAACGGGCAAGATCATCGCGGCGCTCGTCACGGTGCAGTGGGCCTATTACGCGCGCACGGTGCGCTCCGCGGCCCTCGTGGAACGGCGCAAGGAATACGTCGAGGCGGCGCGGGCGCTCGCGCTCTCGCAGCCGCGCATCCTCTTCAGGCACCTGCTGCCCAATTGCCTGCCGCCGCTCATCGTCGTGGCCACGGTGCAGGTCGCCCATGCGATCTCCCTCGAGGCCACGCTCTCGTTCCTGGGCCTGGGACTGCCCATCACCGAGCCCTCGCTGGGCCTTCTCATCGCGAACGGCTTCCAATACCTGTTGTCCGGCAACTACTGGATCAGCTTCTACCCGGGCCTCGCACTGCTCGCCACCATCGTCTCGATCAACCTCGTCGCCGACCAGCTGCGCGACGTGCTCAATCCCCGCCTCAAGCGATGAGCGACCGCGCGCCCCTTCTCGAGGTCGAAGGCCTGCGGATGCATTTCTTCACGCGGGAGGGCGTGGTGAAGGCCGTGGACGACGTGAGCTTTCGCGTCGAGCGCGGCCGCGTCCTGGGGCTCGTCGGGGAGTCGGGATCGGGCAAGTCGATGACAGGATACTCGGTGATGGGCCTCGTCGATCCGCCCGGGCGCGTCGTGTCGGGACGCATCATGCTGGACGGCACGGACCTCGGGGCCCTCGACGAGGAGGCGCGGCGGAATCTGCGCGGCGGGCGCATCGCGATGATCTTCCAGGACCCGATGATGACCCTGAACCCGGTCCTGCGCATCGACACGCAGATGGTGGAGGCCGTGCTCGCGCACCAACGGGTGTCGCGTGCAAGCGCGCTGGAGCGAAGCCGGGAGGCCCTCGCGCGCGTAGGGATCCCCTCGCCCGGGGAGAGGCTTCGCAGCTACCCGCACGAGTTCTCCGGCGGCATGCGCCAGCGCGTGGCCATAGCCATCGCGATGCTCAATCGCCCCGACCTCATCATCGCCGACGAGCCCACCACGGCCCTCGACGTCACGGTGCAGGGGCAGATCCTCTCGGAGATGCAGGCCCTCTGCCGCGAGTCCGGCGCGGGGCTCATCTGGATCACGCACGACCTGTCCGTGATCGCAGGCCTCGCCGACGACGTCTGCGTGATGTACGCCGGTCGCATCGTCGAGTCCGGTCCGGTGGACGAAGTCCTCGATCGCCCGATGCACCCCTACACGCGCGGGCTCATCGACTCGGTCCCCAGCCGCAACACGCCGGGACGCCCCCTCGCGCAGATCCGCGGCATGGCGCCTTCGCCTTTCAGCCTCGACGGCGGATGCGCGTTTCGCGAGCGATGTTCGCGCGCGATCGAGTCCTGTCGTGTGGCGCCCGCCCCGATCGCGCCCGCGGCGCACCGTACGCTGCGTTGCGTGAATCCCGCGACATGAACGCGAGCGTGCCCATGATCGAGATGCGGGCCGTATCGAAGCGCTTCGCAGGGCGCGTCGATCTCGCCGAGCGGATCGCCGGCGCCATTCGCAAGCCGGCGAACGACGGATCCGTGCGCGCGCTGGACGACGTGAGCCTCGAGGTTCGCGAGCGCGAGGTGGTGGGGCTCGTGGGCGAGTCCGGGTGCGGCAAGTCGACACTCGGCCGCATCGTGTCGAGGATCCTCGAGCCCAGCGGCGGCGAGCTCCTCTGGCAGGGCCGGCCGTACCGCGAGTTGACGGGCGCCGGATCGCGCCGGGAACGCCTCGCCGTGCAGATGATCTTCCAGGACCCCTACGCCTCGTTGAACCCCCGGATGCGCGTGGCCGACATCGTGGGCGAGGCGCCGGTCGTGCACGGCATCGTGGCCGCGCAGGATCGCGATGCGTACGTGGCCGAGCTTCTCGCGCGCGTGGGCCTCGATCGCTCCGCGATGCGCCGCTTCCCGCACCAGTTCTCCGGGGGACAGCGAAGCCGCATCGGGATCGCGCGCGCTCTCGCCGTGAAGCCTCGCTTCCTCGTGTGCGACGAGGCCGTGGCCGCGCTCGACGTATCGATCCAGGCCCAGGTGCTCAACCTGTTCATGCGCCTTCGCGAGGAGCTCGCGCTCACCTACCTCTTCATCAGCCACGACCTCGGCGTGATCCGGCATCTGTCCGATCGCATCGTCGTGATGTATCTGGGGCGCGTCGTCGAAAGCGGCCCTACCGCCGAGGTGTACGCGAAGCCGAACCACCCGTACACCACCGCGCTCATCGCCGAGGTGCCGCGCATCGAGTCGCGCCACCGGGCCTACGTGCCGATTCGGGGCGAGATTCCCTCACCGCTCGCCCCGCCTTCGGGCTGCCATTTCCATCCCCGATGCCCCCATGCGTTCGCCCGCTGCCGCGAGGAAGCCCCGCGGCTTCGCGAGATCGCGCCGGGAAGGCACTCGGCTTGTCACCTGAACGAGGCAACACCATGAGCAATCACTACCGCATCACGATGCCTTCGGGCGCCCGTGTTCCCCTGGTCCTCGATTCGCCGCACAGCGGCACGCGCTACCCCGACGATTTCGGCGCCTCCGTTTCCATCGAGCAGCTGAGGGCGTCGGAGGACGCCTTCGTCGACGAGCTATACGGCTCCGGCCCGGCGCTGGGCGCGACCTTGATCGCCGCCGAGTTCCCACGCTGCTACATAGACCCGAATCGCTCTCTCCTGGACATCGACGCCTCGATCCTCGCGGCGCCGTGGCCCGGGCCCGCGATCCCGAGCCGCAAGACCGAGCTGGGCGTGGGCCTCATCTGGCGCGTCCTCGATTCGGGAGAGCCCATCTACTCGCGCAAGCTTTCGGTGGACGAAGTGAAGCGCCGCATCGTCGAGTATCACCAGCCCTACCAGCGCGCGGTGAAGGACGCCCTCGACGAGGCCTACGAGCATTTCGGCGCGGTCTGGCACATCAACTGCCATTCGATGCCGGCGTTGAGCGGGAAGATCTCGGAGGAGGGGCCGGGCAAGCCGCGCGCGGACTTCGTCCTGGGCGATCGCGACGGCTCGACCTGCGAGCCGGAGTTCACCGCCTTCGTGGCGCAGACGCTGCGCGCGATGGGCTACGACGTGAAAGTGAACGATCCCTACAAGGGCGTGGAGCTGGTCCGGGCATTCTCCGACCCGGCGGCGCATCGCCACAGCCTGCAGGTCGAGGTCAATCGCAAGCTCTACATGGACGAGCGGACCCGCGAGAAGAGCGCGGGCTTCCCCCGATTGCGCGGCGATATCGAGCGCATGCTCTCCGCCGTTGCCGCCTACGCCGGGGAGCGCTCGCACGTTTGCCGGGCGGGGCACGATCATCACGGGCACGACCACCACCACCATGGCCATGATCACGGGCACGATCACGGTCATAATCACGGCCATGGCCATTCGCACGGCCACTCCCACGATCACGAGCACTGAGAATCCCATGCCACCCATCCCTGTCGAGCTCGAGGCTCCCGACATCGAGCGCCACCGCAAATCCAACACCGGAACGGAGTTCATCCACAGCTTCGACAGCGGCAAGCCCGGGCCCAGCGTGCTGGTGGTGGCGCTCACGCACGGAAACGAGATCTGCGGCGCGATCGTGTTGGACCGTCTCCTTCGCGAAGGGCTGAGGCCCACGCGAGGCAGGCTCACGCTCGCCTTCGCGAACCTCGCCGCGTTCGCGAGGTTCGACCCCGCCAATCCCTACTCGTCGCGCTTCGTGGACGAGGACTTCAACCGCGTGTGGACTCCCGCCACGCTGGACGGCCCGCGAAACAGCGTCGAGCTCGCCCGCGCCCGCGAGCTGCGTCCGTTCGTCGAAGCCGCCGACTACCTGCTCGACATCCACTCGATGCTGGAACCGAGCCCGCCGGTGATGATCTGCGGTCCGCTCGAAAAGGGGATCCGATTCGCATTCGACATCGGGATCCCCGAGCACGTCGTGAGCGACACCGGGCACGCGAACGGAACGCGCATGCGCGACTTCGGCGGCTTCGGCGATCCGTCGAGCCCCAAGAACGCGCTGCTCATCGAATGCGGGCAGCACTGGGAGCGCAGCTCGGAACGCGTAGCGTGGCAAGCCACGTGGCGGTTCCTCCGCCACCTGGACGTGGTGGACCACGCGGCGGCCGACCGCGAGATCCAGCCGGCGGCGGCGCCCCAGCGCCTCGTGCGCGTAACCGCCGCGGTGGTGGCGAACTCGCCGTCGTTCCGGTTCGCGAAGAGCTTCACGGGCCTCGAGGTGATTCCCCGGCAGGGCGACGTGATTGCGTGGGACGGCGACGAACCCGTGCGCGCGCCCTACGACAATTGCGTGCTGGTCATGCCCGTGCCGAACAACATCAAGACGGGGCTCACGGCGGTGCGCCTGGGCCGGCTTGAGACGCCCTAGCTCCCGGAGACGTCCTCGCCCTTGCCCGAGGGCCGGATGCCCAGCTGCTTGAGCTTGCGGTAAAGGTGCGTGCGCTCGAGGCCGACGCGATCGGCCACGCGCGACATGTTGCCGTCTTCACGGCGGATGTGGTGCAGGAAGTACTGCTTCTCGAACTGCTCCCGCGCATCGCGCAGCGGAAGATCGAGCGACACGCCGACCTCGGTGGTGGCCTGCTCTCGCGGACCCAGGTTGAACTCGCGCGCCACGCGGTTCACGTCGTCGCCGGTGATATCGTTGGAGAGCGCCGTGAGCGCGAGCGTCTTCACGGCGTTCTGCAACACAGGAAGGTTCCCGGGCCAGTCGAGGTTGCGCATCACGTTGAGCGCACCCACCGTAAGAGTGCGCAGCGGGACTTCGTTGGCGTCCACGAGCTGCGTGAGCATCGTCGCCGCGATGTCGGGGACGTCCTCGGGATGGTCCGCGATGGCCGGCACGCGGATGGTGAGGCCCGAGAGCTGGTGGTAGAGCGCCGCATCGAAGCGCCCGTCCTCGGCCATGGCCGGCAGCGGACCGGTTGCCGCGCAGACCAGGCGCACGTTGAATTTCTCGAGCTTCGCGAGCAGTTGCGTGAGGCCCTTCTGCTCGGCCTTCGACAGGTTCGAGATCTCGGGCAGGAAGAGCGTTCCCTCGCGCGCTTCGTTGAGCGGCTCGAAGGGATTGGTCGCGAGCCATTCGGTGTCTTCGGGAGCGACCCAAGGCGTGTTCGCAAGATGCAGGTGTCGCGCGCAAAGCTCGAACCCGCAGCCGGCCTCGCCCGTGAGCAGGACCGGAGTGCGCAACCTGCCGACCTGCTCCAGCCGCTGGCGCAGCTCCTGCACCACGCGCGCGCGACCCAGGTTCACGAGCGCGAGGCCCGTCTTGGGAAGCACCCTTCCACCGGCGAGCGCCTTGCCGACGGTAGCGAGCAGCTTGGGCAGGCTGATGGGCTTTTCGAGGAAATCGAAGGCGCCGATCCGGGTGGCCTCGACCGCGGAGTCGATGGTGCCGTGCCCGGACATCATCACCACGGGCATGGTGAGCAGCCCGCTTCCGGCCCACTCCTTGAGCAGCGTGATCCCGTCTGTGTCCGGCATCCAGATGTCGAGCAGGACGAGGTCGGGGCGCATCTCCTTGCGCGCCGAGCGCGCCGTCTGCGCGTTCTCCGCGAGGCGCACGCCGTAGCCTTCGTCGCGAAGGATCTCGAACAGCAATTCGCGGATGCCGACTTCGTCGTCGACGACCAGGATCTGGTTTGCGGACATGCGGGTGGCTAGGCGGCCTTCTGCGGCAAGACGATGCTCACGGTGGCACCGTGCGGTTTCACGTTCTCGACCAGGATTCTACCGTGATGCTCGTCCACGATCTTCTTCACGATCGCGAGGCCCAGTCCCGTGCCCTTGGGCTTGGTCGTGACGTACGGCTCGAAGATGCGGCCCATCACGGCCTCGGCGATGCCGGTCCCGTTGTCCTTCACGGTGAGCAGGACACCGCCGGTGCCGATGCTCGTGGCCACGAAGATGCGCGGATTCTCGATTCCCGTGAGCGCGTCGATCGCGTTCTGGAACAGGTTGTGCAGCACCTGGCGCAGCATCGCGGGGTCCGCGTAGATCGAGGGGATGTTGTCGGCGAGGCGCGGCTCGATCGCGACGCCCATCGCCTCGTAGAGCACCAGCACCTCGCGCACCAGCTCGTTCAGGTTGACCGCGCGCGCGTTCATCCGCGAGGCGTGAGCGTACTGCGTGAAGTCGTCGACCATGCCTTTGAGCGCCGAGACGTGCGTGACGATCGTGCCGGTCGCGCGCTTGAGGATGTCGGCCTCCGCCTCGGGAAGCTTGTCCTTGAGCTTCTGCTGCAGGCGCTCGGCCGACAGCTGGATCGGCGTGAGGGGATTCTTGATCTCGTGCGCGAGGCGCCGCGCCACCTCGCCCCACGCCGCGTCGCGCTGCGCCTGGATCAGGTGCGTCACATCGTCGAAGACCACGACGTAGCCGCTGTCGCCGCCCGCGCCGAGCGAGCGGCCACGCATGAGCAGCGTGCGCTGGCCATCGGCGCGGCGCAATTCCATCTGCTCCTCCCACTGTTTCGTGCCGGCCACGCCGAACTGGCGCAGCGCGATCTCGGCGAAGGGCGCGACCGCCGCCACGTGCCGCGGCCACTCGGGAAGCTTCAGTCCGTGGAAGGCCCCGATCTCGACGCCGAGGATCCCGCTCGCCGCGGCGTTCATCGTCTTCACGTAGAGGCGCTCGTCGAACGTGAGCACGCCCGTGGTCAGGTTCGAAAGGATGCTTTCGAGGTAGGCGCGCGCGTTCTCCAGCTGCTGCTGGTTGCGCTCCATGGCTTCGGTCGCGTCGGCGATCTGCCGGGTCATCGTGTTGAACGATTGCGTGAGGATGCCGAACTCGTCGCGGCTCTTCACGGGATTCAACTTCGAGTAGTCGCCCTTGGCGATGGCGCGCGTGGACTCGGCGAGGGCCGACAGCGGCGCCGTGAGCCGTTCCGAGAGCAGGAACGCGAGCGCGAGCGCAGAGAACATCGTGAGGAGCCAGGCCAGCGTGAGCGTGAGGCCGAAGATGCGCTTCAGCGGGACACGGGCGTAGAGCAGCTGTTTGTAGTCCGTGTAGCCCTTCTCCGCGAGGCGCGCGTCCTCGACGATCTGCGGCGGGACCCGCTGAACCAGCTGCAGCGCCCGCACGTCATCGGCGATCGTCTGGCCGATCACCGGCACGACCACGCGCAGGTAAAGGCCGCCGCGGTCCCCGATCGACTCGATGCGCGACCAGCGCTGCTGCATTCGCACCTGGCGCATTACCTCGGGCGGCGGCAGGTCGGGCAACAGCGATACGGGATCCGCGCTCGCCTGCGCGATGATCCGGCCCCGCGTCGTGAAAAGCGTCGCCTCGTCGATCGAATGCGTATCGCGCAAGCGGTTGAGCGTCGCCTCCTCGCTCCCGGGACTGGAGGCGAGGGCCTGCGCCATGACGTCAGCCTTCTGCTGCAGCTCCTTGAGCGAGTTCTCGAGGACGCGGCGGCCGAGGTTCAGCCCGCGCGTGAGCGGCTCCTCCAGCCTCACGTCGAACCACGACTCGATGGACCGCTGCAGGAACCCGAACGACACGGCGTACATCAGGCCGCCCGTGATCACGGCCATGATCGAGAAGAAGACCATGAGCCGCCACCGCATCGTGGAGCCGAAGACGCGCCGACGGACTTTTCGCCACACCACCAGGAACTGGTAGCCGATCAGCACGCCCAGGCCGATGGCGAGCCCGCCGCCGAGCCAGAACAGCTTGTCGTAGTTGTTCTGGAAGACCGCGTTGTTCGACGAGGCTTCCGACATCAGGTATACCAGCGCCGCGCCGGTGACGACGCAGAGGAATACCAGGACCTTCATCGATTGAGTGAAGCCGTGGCCTGGTCACCCGCGGAAGGCGTGACAGACCAGCGGTACCAATCCGAAGCCAGGGACCAATCGCGGGAAGAGATGGCATCGAACTGGAAAGGTTTCGGCAACTGGGCGGTGTCGAGGCGCATTCGCACGCTCGCCTGGTACGCCACGCCGATTGCAAGCGCCCCCTTGGGGGCGACTGGGAGTCCGCGCAACCGCGACAGGACGCGTGCGACCTCGTCGAACCGCGTGAAATTCTGGGACGCGTTGCCCACCGATATCCGGTATTGGCGCAGCAACGGCGTATAGCTGATCTTGTACGTCTGCGTGAGCTGGATCGGCTTTTCGTCGAACCAGTACCAACGCGGGCGAGCGAGCTCGAAATCCACCACGAAATAGAGTGGCACTCCGCGGTTCACCGCCTCCTCGAGGCGTGGGCTGAAAGTGATGTTGAACTCCGCGTTCAGCTGCCAACCGTCGTCGGTGAGGTCCAGCACCGCGGAACTCACGGTGATTCCGTCGGCTGCCTGGGAGACCGGGACGAAGAACACGAGTGTCGCGAGCGCAAGGGCGCGCCACAGCGTCGTCGCAACGCGGTGCAAGCGCGACACGAAGAAAGGCGCGAAGCTCATCGGTCCCCGAAGTGTGGTAAGTCCGACACAGTTGATGCGGCAACGAGACAGTCTACCACTTTTCAGCGTTTGGCTACTACCTTTCCAAACGAACTTTCGAGGCCGTATTAGTTTTATAAATCATAAGCTTAGATACAAATAGCCCACTGAAGGCGGCAATCAGGGTGGGGCTGGGGTCAAGGGATGTCGAGCACGGACCCACGGTGGAGGCGGACGCCGGACAGGAAGTCTCGAACGGCGAGACGCCTGCCCCCGGGTTTCTGGACCTCGAGGAGCTCCACAGCCCCTGAACCGCACGCCACGATAAGGCGTCCAGCGTCGCATTGGATGACTTCGCCGGGCTTGCCCTGGCCCTGCGTGGGCTGCGCGCTCCAGACCTTGAGCGCGAGGCCTCCCGCCCGCGTTTCCGCCCCCGGGGCCGGATTGAACGCGCGAATCGCCCTGTCAATCTCGACACCCGACTTGCTCCAATCCAGGCGGGCCTCGGCCTTCAGGATCTTGTGCGCATAGGTCGCGCGGGAGTCGTCCTGCGGATGCGCCTCGATCTTGCCGACGCGGGCAAGCGCATCGACGATCGCCTCGGCACCAAGGCCCGCGAGCCGCTCGGTGAGCGTGCCGGTCGTCTCCTTCGGGCCGATCGGGACGCGCGACTCGAGCAACACCGGTCCGGTGTCGAGGCCTTCTGCCATGCGCATGATCGACACGCCCGTCTCGTCATCGCCCTCGAGGATCGCGCGCTGGATCGGGGCCGCGCCGCGCCACCGGGGCAGGAGAGAGGCGTGGATGTTGAGGCATCCCAGCGACGGAATGCGAAGGACCGTGCCCGGAAGGATGAGGCCGTACGCGGCGACGACCATCACATCGGGATGAGCTCTGAGCAGGCTTTCGTGAGACGCCGGATCCTTCAGCGACGCGGGTTTCTCGACGGGAATGCCGCGCTCCGCAGCGAACATCGCGACGGCGCTCGCGCTCGTGCGCAGGCCGCGTCCCGCTGGGCGGTCGGGTTGCGTGAGGACCAGGGGAACCGCGTGCCCGGCGGCCAGGATCGCCTCGAGGGCTCGGGCAGCGAAGGGAGGCGTACCCGCGAAGACGACGCGCAAGGACGCCGGCTCGTCGAACTCAGGCCGCCTTGCGTTGGCGCTTCTTCAGCTTCGCCCGCACGCGGTTCTGCTTGAGCTCCGACAGGTAGTCGACGAAGATCTTGCCCTGCAAGTGATCCATCTCGTGCTGGATGCACGTCGCGAGCATGCCGGAAGCGTTCAACGTGAATCGCGCGCCGTTGCGATCCAGCGCGGTGATTGTCACGCTCTCGGCTCTCTCGACGTTGTCATAAATGCCGGGAAGCGAGAGGCACCCTTCCTGGTTCACGGCAACACCTTCACGGCGGATGATCTCGGGATTGACGAACACGCGCAGGTCGCTGTGATCGTCGCTCACGTCGATCACGATGATCTGCTTGTGGACGTTCACCTGGGTGGCGGCAAGGCCCACGCCGGGCGCGGCATACATGGTCGCCGCCATGTCGTCGATCAGCTTGCGCGTGGCGGCGTCGATTTTCTCGACTCGCAGGGCCGGCATGTTCAGGCGCGGGTCGGGGTATTGGAGAATCTCGAGAATGGCCATAAAAGCTTGCTAATTGAAGAAATTATGTGCAGAATTTACCGCACTACTTGAAAAAGGGGGCGTAACCCTTTTTCTGAATATGGGTCTCCAACTCCATATCCACAAGTGAGTGCCGCCATGCGAAAGACAATTATAACTTTAGTCGTCTCCGTGGCCATTTTGGTTCCGGCCGGGGTGTTCGCCGACGGCATGCCGCCGGGCACCGACCAAACGCCGGCCAAGGCCGGGGACGCCTCCAAGGTGACCATGTCGGACTTGGCCGCCAACGCTCCCACGGACTACACGGTCGTCAAGGGGGACACCCTTTGGGGCATTGCCAGCCGTTTCCTGAAAGATCCGTGGAAATGGCCGCAGATCTGGAACATGAACCGCGAGCAGATCAAGGATCCCCACTGGATCTATCCGGGCAACGTGATCCACCTGGACACCACCGGCGGTAATCCCAGGCTGTCCATGGGCGGACCCGGCGGCGAGGAGTCCGGGCCGTCAGGCGGCACCGAGGCACAGGCCCAGGCCAACGTGGTCAAGGTCGATCCGCGGGTACGCACCGAGCCCCTCGAGCGGGCCGTACCGAGCATTCCCGGAAGCGCCATCGGGCCGTTCCTGTCGCAGCCTCTGGTCGTGGAAGCCGGCGGCCTGGACAACGCCCCGACGATCCTCGCGACGGAGGAAAGCCGGGTCATCGTGGGCGAAGGCGACACGATGTACGCCGACCGCATCGCCAGCGATGCTGGCGTGAACTGGCAGGTCTTCCGCCCCGGCGAGGCGCTCCACGATCCGGACACGGGCGAGCTGCTCGGCTACGAAGCGAAGTACCTCGGCGATGCCCGCGTGAAGCGCTTCGGCAATCCGACGACGCTGCAGATCACGAAGGCGCGCCAGGAGATCAATCGGGGCGACCGGCTGGTGCCCGCGCGCGAGACCAGCTTCCCCAGCTATGTTCCCCGCGCACCGGACAAGCCCATCCGCGGCGTGATCATGTCGGTGGACGGAGGCGTGGTGGAGCTGGGTCAATTCCAGATCGTGACGATCAATCGCGGCGCCCGTGACGGGATCGAGGTCGGTCACGTGCTCGCGAGCTATCACCGCGGCCAGATCGTGGCCGCCAACGGCACGACGCATTCGAGCGATCTCGCGCTCGGATCCCAGACGGCCAGCTGGTGGAACAAATTGACGGGAAGCAACACCACGCCCACCGCAGGCGACGCTCCGTCGGACCAGGCGGCCGGCGCCACGCTCGCGGGATCCGCAGTCCAGATTCCCGACGAGCGCAACGGCCTCGTGTTCGTGTTCCGCGTCTTCGAGAAGATGTCGTACGCGATCGTGATGAAAGCGACCAAGCCTCTGTACGTAGGCGACATCGTGCAAACGCCTTAAGCGTCGACCGCATCATCGGGAGATCCAAGGGGCTTCGGCCCCTTTTTCTTTTTTTCGCGTCAGCGAGGCGCTCTCGTTCCTCGTTGATCGCAAATGGACGACGTACGACCCTGGCTCGCGCTCACTCTGGTTCCCGGCGTTTCCCTCGGCGCGCAGCACAAGCTTCTTGCCCACTTTGGCTCCGCGCAGGCGATCGCTGACGCGGGCGAACGCAAATGGGCGGCAGTCGTCGCGCCAGACGAGGCGCGAGCGCTCGCCGCGGGGCCGGCACCTGCGCTCGTCGACAGGACGCTCGAGTGGCTCGAGGGCGCGAATTGCCATCTGCTCCGCGCCGGGTCACCCGGATATCCGGAGATGTTCCTGCACAATATCCATGACGCGCCCGTGGCGTTCTACGCACGCGGCCGCATCGAGTTGCTCGAATCGCCTTCACTCGCGATCGTGGGAAGCCGAAACGCGAGCCGCACCGGGTCCCAGGACGCCCACTACATCGCGCGCGCCCTCTCCGATGCGGGGCTTGCCATCGTGAGCGGCCTTGCGCTCGGGATCGACGCGGCCGCGCATCGCGGTGGGCTCGCCGGGAAATCCTCCAGCGTGGCCGTCCTGGGCACCGGTGCGGACACTCCTTACCCGCCACGCAATGCGGGGTTGTTCGACCAGCTCGCAGCGGAAGGATGCGTCGTGTCGGAGTTCCCGCTCGGAACGCCTCCCGCTCCATGGAACTTCCCACGGCGAAATCGACTCATCAGTGGGTTGTCCCGTGGAGTGCTCGTGGTGGAAGCCGCGCTGGCGAGCGGATCGCTCATCACGGCGAAATATGCGGCGGAGCAGGGCCGCGAGGTGTTCGCCCTGCCGGGCTCCATCCACTCGACGCTGTCCAAAGGCTGTCACTGGCTCATCAAGGAAGGCGCCAAGCTCGTCGAGACCGCCGATGACGTGCTCGTGGAGCTAAACCTCGCCGCGCCGAAGCCTGCCGAATCGCCGGGCGAAGAGCCTCCGGAAAACGACCCGCTGCTTGAAGCGCTGGGATATGCCCCGATGTCGATCGATGAATTCGTGATGCACACCGGGCTCGGGGCTGCTACACTCGCCGCCCGGCTCACAAGGCTCGAGCTCGAGGGACGCGTCGAGCTCTTGCCGGGCGGGCGGTTCCGGAGGTCCGCGCGCCGCGAGATAGAATGAACCAGTCCCGCTCCCAAATCCCATGGCATCGAATCTGCTAATCGTCGAGTCGCCCTCGAAGGCGAAGACGCTCAAGAAATATCTCGGCAAGGATTTTGAAATCCTGGCGTCATACGGGCACGTGCGCGACCTGGTGCCGAAGACCGGTGCCGTCGACCCGGACGACAACTTCCGCATGCAGTACGAGATCATCGACCGCAATTCCAAGCACGTCGACGCGATCGCCAAGGCGGTGAAGCAGGCCGAGACGGTGATGCTCGCCACGGACCCGGACCGGGAAGGCGAGGCCATCGCGTGGCACCTGTCCGAGATCCTCAAGTCCCGCAAGGCGCTCAAGGACAAGAAAGTGAAGCGCGTGGTCTTCTACGAGATCACGGAAGGCGCCGTGAAGGACGCCGTGAAGAACCCGCGGGCGATCTCCATGGAGCTCGTGAACGCGCAGCAGGCGCGCCGCGCGCTCGACTACCTGGTGGGCTTCAATCTGTCGCCGCTCCTGTGGAAGAAGATCCGCCGCGGGTTGTCCGCCGGGCGCGTGCAGAGCCCGGCCCTTCGCCTCATCGTCGAGCGCGAGATCGAGATCGAGAAATTCCGCACCCAGGAATACTGGACCCTGCATTTCGACAGCGTGAAGGACAAGATCGCCTTCACGGCGAAGCTCACGCACCTGAAGGGCGAGAAGCTGGACCAGTTCTCCATCGGCAGCGCCGAGCGCGACGCGGAGATCCGCAAGCTCCTCGAGACGCAGAGCAAGGGCGTGGCGAAGGTGCTGGAGATCGAGAAGAAGCGAAAGTCCCGTTCGCCGGCCGCTCCGTTCACGACTTCCACGCTGCAGCAGGAAGCGGTGCGCAAGCTCGGTTTCTCCACCGACCGGGCGATGAAGGTCGCGCAGAGCCTCTATGAAGGCGTCGCCGTCGGCAAGGTCGTGACCGGCCTCATCACGTACATGCGCACGGACTCGGTCACGCTTTCGAAGGAAGCGCTCGCCGAGATGCGCGGGTTCATCACGAAGAACTACGGCGCCGACTACCTTCCGAAGGCCCCCGTGACGTACCGCAGCCAGTCCAAGAACGCGCAGGAGGCTCACGAGGCCATTCGGCCCACGTCCATCGCGCGCACTCCCGAATCGGTATTCCCGTACCTGAACGACGAGCAGCGCAAGCTCTACGAGATGATCTGGAAGCGTGCTATCGCTTCGCAGATGACGCCGGCGCAGTTCGATACGGTCGCTGTCGATTTCACCGTCGGCGCTCCCGGGAACGTTTTCCGCGCCACGGGGCAGACGATGATCTTCCCGGGCTTCTACGCGGTCTACCACGAGGACCAGGACGACGCCGTCGAGGAGGAGGACAAGCGCCTCCCGGCATTCGAGAAGAACGACGTCGTGAAGATCGAGAAGCTCTACGGCGAGCAGCACTTCACGCAGCCGCCGCCGCGCTTCTCCGAGGCGAGCCTCGTGAAGGCGCTCGAGCAATACGGCATCGGCCGGCCCTCGACCTACGCCTCGATCATCTCCACGCTCGTGAACCGCGAGTACGTGACCCTCGACAAGAAGCGCTTCCAGCCGACCGACGTGGGCCGCGTCGTGAACAAGTTCCTCACCGAACACTTCGCCCACTGGGTGGACTACGAGTACACCGCCAAGCTCGAGGACGAGCTCGACGACATCTCCAACGGCAAGGAAGAATGGGTGCCGATGCTGGAGAAGTTCTGGAAGGACTTCTCCGCGCAGCTCGACGAGAAGGAGTCGGTCTCGCGCAAGGAGGTGACGCAGGAGCAGTTGGACGAGATGTGCCCCAAGTGCGGCAAGCACCACCTCACTCTTCGCCTCGGCCGGCGCGGCCGGTTCATCGGTTGCGCCGGCTACCCGGATTGCGACTACACGCGCAACGTGGACGGCGCGGAGAGTCCGGAGTCGCAGAAGCGCGAGATCGGCGAAGACCCCAAGACGCACAAGAAGATCCAGCTTCTCTTCGGCCCCTTCGGTCCGTACGTGCAGCTGGGCGAACCCGAGGGCGACAAGAAGCCCAAGCGCGTTTCGGTGCCGAAGAACGTGGCGCCGGAAAGCGTGGACCTCGCCATCGCCCTCCAGCTCCTCGCGCTGCCGCGGGAGCTCGGGCCCCATCCGGAAGACGGCAAGAAGGTGGTCGCGGCCATCGGCCGATTCGGCCCGTACGTAAGCCATGACGGCACGTTCAAGTCGATTCCCAAGGACGAGAGCGTTTTTTCAATCGCGCTCGATCGGGCGGTAGCGCTTCTCAAGGAACCCAAGCAGTTCAGCGCGCGCGGCGCGCTCAAGGTCCTCGGCAAGCATCCCGATGACAACCAGCCCGTGGGCCTATATTCGGGGCGCTATGGCGCCTACGTGAAGCACGGCCGGGTGAATGCAACGCTTCCAGACCAAAATGCCATCAACACGATCACGCTCGAGGAAGCGCTCGAGCTGATCGCAGCGAAGGCCGGGAAGAAAGGCAAGGGCGGGAAGGTCGCCAAGCCCGTTGCTCGCGCTGCTGCCAAGGGCAAACGCAAGGCCGCCTGAACCCTATTTGGGCTGTGGATCCGGCGCCCGGTAATCAGGGAGCTGAGGGCCGCCCCTGCGCTCGCGGCCCTGCATGGTGACCCGCAGGCGCAGGTTCTCGCGGCCAACGCGCAACCCGCGATAGCGCACGAGATAGGACAACCCCAGCATCGCGGCGAGAAATCCGGAGGAAGCGCCCAGGGCAAGCGACCAGCGTGCCCCGTAAGTGTCCGCGACCCATCCGACGAGCGGAGCGCCCAACGGCGTGCAGCCCATCGCGATGCCCATGTACACGGCCATGACGCGCCCGCGCATCACCGGTTCGGTCAGCAGCTGCACGGAGCTGTTGGCGGTGGTGTTGAAAGTCTGCGCGGACCATCCCACCAGGATGAGCATGGCGCCGAAGAGCGCGTAGGTCGGCATGAGCGACGCGAGCAGGAGCCCCACGCCGAACACCGCGGCGCCCGCAAGGAGGAATGCCACGCGCGGCCTCTCCCGGCGCGCCGCAAAGAGCGCCCCGAGCACCGAACCGATCGCGAGCATCGAGGAGAGCAGGCCGAACGCGCCCGAGCCGGCGTGGAACACCTCGATCGCCATGGCCGAGACGAACACCGGGAAGTTGATGCCGAAAGTCATGATGAGGAACAGCATCCCGAGGATCGTGAGCAGGTCGGGCCGCCCGCGGAGGTACAGGAATCCCTCCACGAAGCTGCCGGGCCTGCGCACGGCGCGTTCGCGCCCGACAAGCTCCTCCACATGAAGGGCGGCGAGCGCCGCGATCACCGCGACGAACGACGCGGCGTTGATCATGAAGACCCACGCGGTGCCGATGCCGGCGATCAGCACGCCGGCGATCGCCGGGCCGATCATGCGAGCCGCGTTGAACGAGGTCGAGTTGAGCGCCACCGCGTTGGACAGGAACGCTTCGGACACGAGCTCCGAGACGAAAGCCTGGCGCGCGGGGGCGTCGAACGCCGTTACGCATCCGAGCATGAAGGCGAACACGTAGACGTGCCAGAGTTGGATCGCCCCGGTCACGGCGAGCAGTCCCAGGCCGAGCGCCAGCAATCCCTGGATGGACTGTGTCGCCAACAGGAGCTTGCGGCGGTCGAAGTAGTCCGCTGCGAAGCCCGAGAACGGCAGCAGCAACAGCGAAGGGCCGAATTGCAGCGCCATCACGATGCCGACCGCAGTGGCGTTGTGCGGCGTGAGCTCGGCCAGCACGATCCAGTCCTGCGCCGTGCGCTGCATCCACGTGCCGATGTTCGAGATGAACGCGCCCGCCGCCCACAGGCGGTAGTTGGGTACCTGCAGCGAGCGAAAGGTGCCGGCCGGGACGGAATGCTCGCCTTGGGAGGTCATCTCGATGCGACTCCCGTCACACGTCGAGGTTCGTCACTCCGAGAGCGTTCGACTCGATGAACAGGCGCCGCGGCTCGACCTCGTCGCCCATGAGGGTCGAGAAGATCTCGCCGGCGCTGATCGCGTCCTCGATCTGTACCTTGAGCAGGATCCGCTGGGACGGATCCATCGTCGTTTCCCAGAGCTGCTCGGGATTCATCTCGCCCAGGCCCTTGTAGCGCTGGATCCCCATGGAGCCCTTGGCCTCGGCGAGCAGCCAGTCGAGACCCTCCTTGAACGACTTCACCGAGCGGGGCGTGTCGCCGCGCTTCACCTGCGCGTCGGGCCCAATGAGGCCCGCGAGCGTCTGCGCCGTCTTCACGATCTGCGCGTAATCGCCGCTTTCCAGGAACGCGTGATCGATCACTGTCTCGACCTTGTTGCCGTGGACGATCTTCTCCAGGCGCAGCCTCCAGCCTTCGGACGTGGGATCGCGCTCGATGTGCGTCTTGGGCGCCTGGGGCGTGAGCATCCGGTAGAACTCCTTCGCGGCCGCGGTGGCGCCTTCCTTGTCCGCGAGGGAGATGCGCTGCATGCCGAGCATTGCGCGAAGCACCGAAGGATCCATGGCGATCGACAGCCTCTCGATCACCGCCTCCGTGGTGAGGTATTCGGACGCGATCCTCTCGAGGGCCTCTCCCGCCAGGGGAACGGCGTTCGCCGCAGGTACCAGCGCGGCGCCGTTGAGCGCCTTGCGCAGCTGGTACTGCTTGAGCTCCAGCTCGTCCTTGAGGTAGCGCTCTTCCTTGCCGCTCTTCACCTTGTACAGCGGCGGCTGTGCCACGTAGATGTGGCCGCGCTCGATGAGCGCCGGCATCTGCCGATAGAAGAACGTGAGCAGCAGCGTGCGGATATGCGCGCCGTCCACGTCCGCGTCCGTCATGATGATGATGCGGTGGTAGCGCAGCTTCTCGAGGTTGAAGTCCTCGCCGATGCCCGCTCCCAATGCGGTGATGAGCGTGGCGACTTCCTGCGATGTGATGATCTTGTCGATGCGCGCGCGCTCGACGTTGAGGATCTTGCCCTTCAGCGGAAGGATCGCCTGGTTGCGACGGTCCCGGCCCTGCTTGGCCGAGCCGCCCGCGGAATCACCTTCCACGAGGTAGAGCTCGCAAAGCGAGGGATCGCGCTCCTGGCAATCGGCAAGCTTGCCCGGCAGCCCGATGCCGTCCAGCACGCCCTTGCGGCGCGTGAGCTCGCGCGCCTTTCGCGCCGCCTCGCGCGCCCGGGCCGCTTCCACGATCTTCACGCAGATGATCTTCGCGTCCGAAGGCTTTTCCATCAGAAACTCGGCGAGCTTCTGGCCGACGATCTCCGACACCACCGGCTGCACTTCAGAGGAGACGAGCTTGTCCTTCGTCTGGGATGAGAACTTGGGCTCCGGCACCTTCACGGAGAGCACGCAGGTGAGACCCTCGCGCATGTCGTCGCCCGTGGTCTCGACCTTCGCCTTCTTTGCGATCTCTTCCTTCTCGATGTAGTTGTTGATCGTCCGCGTCATCGCCGCGCGCAGCCCCGTAAGGTGCGTGCCGCCGTCGCGCTGGGGGATGTTGTTGGTGAACACCTGCACGGACTCGCCGTACGAGTCGTTCCATTGCATCGCGACTTCGACGGTGATGCCTTCCTTCTCGCCCACCGCATAGAAGATGTTGTTGTGCAGCACCTGCTTCGAGCGGTTCATGTACTCCACGAAGCCCTGCACGCCACCCGCGTGGGCGAAGTTCTCGCTCTTGCCCGTGCGCTGGTCGATCAGCTCGATCTTGCAGCCGTTGTTGAGGAACGAGAGCTCGCGCAGGCGCTTGGCGAGGATGTCGTAGTGGAACTCCACGTTGCCGAAGGTCTCTCGCGAGGCGAGGAAATGCACTTCCGTGCCGCGGCGCTCGGTTTGGCCGGTCACTTCGAGCGGCTTCACCGCGACGCCGTCGTGGAACTCCATGAAGTGCGATTCGCCGTCGCGCCAGATGCGAAGCTTCAGCCACTCCGACAGGGCGTTCACGACCGATACGCCCACGCCGTGCAGGCCGCCGGATACCTTGTAGGAGTTCTGGTCGAACTTGCCCCCCGCGTGCAGCTCCGTCATTACGATCTCGGCGGCGGAGCGCTTGAGGTCGTCGTCTTCCTTGATGTCGGTGGGGATGCCCCGGCCGTTATCGACGACGGAGATCGAGTTGTCCGTATGGATCACGACCTTGATGTCGTCGCAGTGCCCCGCGAGCGCCTCGTCGATCGCGTTGTCCACGACCTCGAACACCATGTGGTGCAGCCCCGTGCCGTCGGACGTATCGCCGATGTACATCCCCGGGCGCTTGCGCACGGCGTCCAGGCCCTTGAGGATCTTGATGCTCGAGGAGTCGTAGTCCGCCCCGGGGCGGCCGTTGCTGCTGAAGTCGGGAAGCGTTGCCATTGAATTCCTGGTTGGACCGCGATGCCCGCGCCCTTAGATGCGCATCGGCATCACGACGTACTTGAAGTCGTCGCGGCCGGGCATCTGCACCAGCGCGCTCGAGTTCGAGTCGCCCATGGTGAAGGTCACGGTTTCCGAATCGACGTGGTTCAGCACGTCGAGGAGGTACGAGATGTTGAAGCCGATGTCGAGCGGGTCTCCGTCGTACTCCAGCGCGAGGCCCTCTTCGGCCTCCTCCTGCTCGTTGTTCGTGCAGATGATCGAAAGCGCGTCCTTGGTGAAGACGAGGCGCACGCCGCGGATCTTCTCGTTCGAGAGGATCGCCGCGCGGTTGAGCGATTGCGCTAGGAGCGCGCGATCGAGCGACACGCGGTTCTTGTGGGCCGCGGGGATCACCTTCTGGTAGTCCGGGAACTTCCCCTCGACGATCTTGGAAACTATTTCGATGCCGCCGAAGGAGAAGCGCGCCTGGTTCGAGCCGATGGCGAGCGAGACCGGCTCGTCCGTATCGCCCAGCAGCTTGATCAGCTCGAGGACAGTCTTGCGCGGAAGGATCGCTTCCACGGACCCATGGTCGCCGGACAACGACTGGCTCGCGAACGACAGGCGGTGGCCGTCGGTGGCCACCACGCGAAGCGTGTTCTTGTCCACGGAAAAGAGCACGCCGTTCAGGTAGTAGCGAATGTCCTGGACGGCCATGGCGAACTGCACGAGGCCCAGCGCGTCCTTGAGGGCCTTCTGGGGAAGCGTGAGCGTCTTGGACGCGTCCTTGGCCTCGACCATCTTCGGGAAGTCCGCGGCGGCGAGGGTCTGCAGGTTGAAGCGGCTCTTGCCGGCGCGCACCGTCATGCGATTGTCTTTCGCTTCCAGCGAGACCTCCGCATCCTCCGGAAGCGACCGCAGGATGTCATAGAGCTTGCGGGCGCCGGCCGTGACCGAACCCTCGGCCGCGCCTTCGATGGCCGCCTTCGCGGTGATCTGCACCTCGAGGTCCGTCGCAAGGAACTCGACCTGGGAACCCGACGCCGTGATCAACACGTTGGAAAGAATGGGCAGCGTGTGACGGCGCTCGACGATTCCGGTGACCTGCTGCAGTGGACCCAGCAGCTTGTCGTTCGTCGTTTTGATCTTGAGCATGGTCTTGTCTATTAATTCTTTATTGGAAAAGACAGTTGACAGCTAATAGGAGGGCGTCCGATTCGGGATAACTCGGAAATGAAGCGGCCGATCAATGGGTTGATATCCCTTTGAGATGGGGGCGAATTGTCTGGCCGACAACCGCAAGCTGTGGGCAATAAGCGCGATGGAAGCGGCCCTGAAAACGATCCACAGGTTGTTCATGGGTTCCGGCTCGATCATCCAAGGAGTATCTGCTGCAGTTGCGCATAGTCGCGGGCGAATTCCTGGTCGGTCTCGCGCAGCTCCTGCGTCTTGCGGCAAGCATGGAGAACGGTCGTGTGGTCCCGGCCTCCGAAGGCTTCGCCGATCTCGGGGAGGCTTTGCTGGGTGAGCTCCTTGGCGAGCGCCATGGCAACCTGCCGCGGCCGGGCCACCGAGCGGAATCGCTTCTTGGAGTACATGTCCGAGACCTTGATCTTGAAATAGTCGGCAACGGTCTTCTGGATGTTCTCGATGGATACCTGGCGGTTGAGGACCGCGAGCAGGTCCTTCAGCGCTTCTCTCGCGGTGACCACGGTTACCGTGGCGTTGTTGAAGCGGGCATACGCCAGGACGCGCTTCAGGGCGCCTTCGAGCTCGCGGACGTTCGAGCGGATGTGCTTGGCGATGAAGAAGGCGACGGTCTCGTCGAGGCGGACGCCGTCGTTCTCGGCTTTCTTGAGCAGGATCGCCACGCGCATCTCGAGCTCGGGCGGCTCGACCGCCACGGTGAGCCCCCAGCCGAAGCGCGAGATGAGCCGGTCCTCGATGCCGGTCATTTCCCGCGGGAAACTGTCGCTCGTGATCACGACCTGCTTGTGGGCCTCGAAGAGCGCATTGAAGGTATAGAAGAACTCCTCCTGGGAGCGCGACTTGCCCACGAAGAACTGGACGTCATCGATTAGGAACAGGTCGAGTGAGCGGTAGTAGCGCTTGAGCGAATCGAAGCTCTTGTGCTGGTAGGCGCGCACCACGTCGGCCACGAATTGCTCCGCGTGGATGTACCGGACCTTGGCGCGCGGGTTGCGCTTGAGGACTTCCGTGCCGATGGCCTGCAGCAGGTGCGTCTTGCCCAAGCCCGTTCCGCCATAGATGAAGAGCGGGTTGTAGGCGGTGCCGGGGTTCTCGGCTACCTGGATGGCGGCGGCCCGCGCGATCTGGTTGGCCTTGCCGTTGACGAAGTTGGTGAACGTGAATCCGGGATTGAGCCGATGCTCCTCGCGCGTGGCGCGATCGGCCGTGGGCACGCTCACCGGCTCCGGCACGACCATTTCGGTCTCGGCCGGACGTTCGTCGAGCACGACATTCACCGACAGGCGCCCGCCGGCCACGTGCTCGATGCGTGACTCGATCTTGGCGAGGAGGTTGGTCCGCACCCACTTGAGCACGTGGTGGTTCGGCGCGACCAGCAGCAGCTGGTCGTCCTGGCGCTCCGCGCGAAGCGGCTTGATCCAGGTGTCGTACTGCTGGGCCGGCAACTCCTTGCGGAGTTCAGCGGCGAGCGACGGCCAAAGCGAGTCCATGGGCGATTCTTGGGTGGGGAGTCAGGCGCGGGAGAAAGACGCGACGAGCATCCGAAATTTTATCTGGAACGAGGGCGCTTATCCACAGGCGCGAGGTGTCCTGCGATCCGGGAATAGGTTATAATTTTGGGCTTTTCTCGAAGCCTCGGGAACACTTACAAATGAAGCGTACATTCCAGCCCTCCACCACGCACCGGAAGAAGACACACGGCTTTCGCGCGCGCATGAAGACGGCCAGCGGCCGCGCCGTCATCAACGCGCGCCGAGCGAAGGGCCGCAAGCGCGTCGCCGTCTAGCGCGCCGATGCCGCGAAGCGCCCGCATCGAGGGTTATTCGCGGCGCCACCGGTTCCGCGCGCGCGGATCGTTCGGTCCGGTGCTGCGCAGCGCGCGCAAGGCGCGCGGGCGGTTCGCGATCGTGCATGCCTTGCCCGCGCGCAGCGCTGTCTCGCGCCTTGGAATTGCGGTCACGCGCCGCAACGTTCCGCTCGCTGCCGATCGCAATCACCTGAAGCGCCTCGTGCGCGAAGCCTTCCGGCGTCACCCGGTGAAATCCGCCGGGCTCGATTGCGTGGTCACGTTGCGCGAGCGTCTCGAGGCAACCGGCCTCGCGAACGTGATGGACGAGATTCGCGCGCTCTTCGACCAACTGGCCCGCCGCTGAATGAAGCCCTTGCTACTTGCGCTGATCCGCGGCTACCGCTACCTGCTGAGCCCCTGGTGGGGAAACCAGTGCCGCTTCACTCCGACCTGCTCCGAGTACGCGATGGCCGCCATCGAGCGCCACGGCGCGTGGCACGGCACGTGGCTTGCCGTGCGCCGCATTTCCAAATGCCATCCCTGGCACGCTGGCGGATTCGACCCGGTGCCCTAGAGACTGTATGAACACGATCGAGATCCGACGCATCATCCTGCTCGTCATCTTTTCTTTCTCCGCGCTGATGTTGTGGGACGCGTGGCAGAAGCACGAGGCCGCCCTCACGCCGAAGCTTCCGCCGAGCTCGATACCCGCCCTGCCCGCGGCGTCGGAGGCGACGGCCCCGAAAGCGCCGACTGCGGCACCCACGCCAGCGGTGACCCCGGCCACAGCGGCATCGCCTTCGGCAGGCCCCGTGGCCCCGGCCGGCCAGACGGTCACGGTGAAGACCGACCTCTTCGACGTCGAGATCAACACGGCGGGCGGCGACATCCGCCGCGTCACGATGAAGAAGCAGCACTCGGCGCTCGACAGCACCAGGCCGCTCACGCTGATGGAGCCCGATCCGCAGCATTACTTCGTCACGCAAACGGGCCTGCTGGGCGACGGCATGCCCAATCACAAGAGCGCGTACGAGGCCGGGCAGCTCGACTACACGCTCGGCGACGGCAAGGAGAGCGTGGCGGTGCGCCTCAAGGCGCTGGATGCAAATGGGGTCGAGGTCACGAAGGTCTTCACGTTCAAGCGTGACAGCTACGTGATCGACGTGGCCTACGAAGTCACGAACAGGACCGACAAGCCGATCGCGCCCTTCGCGTACTTCCAGTTCCTTCGCGACTCCAATCCGCCGGGTCCACAGGCCGCGCCCACCAGCAAGTTCGGCGGCGTGAACACCTTCACCGGCCCGGCCGTCTACACGGAGGAGTCGCATTTCGTGAAGGTGACCTTCAAGGACGTCGACAGCGGCAAGCTCAACTATCCGAAGAAGGCGAAGGACGGCTGGATCGCGATCGTCCAGCATTATTTCGTGTCGGCGTGGTTACCGAGGGACGGCAAGGAGCGCGAGTACTTCACCAACAAGGTCGGCGACAACCTCTACACGGCGGGTGTCGTCGAGCCGGTGGGCACCATCGCCCCGGGCGCCACCGCGCGAGTCGACGTTCCCGCGTACATCGGGCCGCAGGAGACCGAGCGCCTCGAGCACGTCGCGCCGGGCCTGAAGCTCGTCGTCGACTACGGCTGGCTCTACGTTCTCGCGGCGCCCATCTTCACGGTGCTCAAGTGGATCCACGGCGTGGTGGGCAACTGGGGCTGGTCGATCATCCTGCTCACGATCATCATCAAGGCGCTCTTCTATCCGCTCAACGCGAAGGCGGGCCGCTCCATGGCGCAGATGAAGGTGCTCGCGCCGAAGATGGAGAAGCTCAAGGAGATCTACGGCGAGGATCGCCAGAAGCTCAACCTGGCGATGATGGAGCTCTACAAGACGGAGAAGATCAATCCGCTGGGCGGGTGCCTGCCGATCATGGTGCAGATCCCGGTGTTCATCGCGCTCTACTGGGTGCTGCTCGCCTCGATCGAGCTGCGCCACGCGCCGTGGCTGGGCTGGATCCAGGACCTCTCGGCGCCGGATCCGTACTTCATCCTTCCCGTGATCTACGCGGTGTCGATGTTCGTGCAGACGCGCCTCAACCCGCAGCCAGCCGATCCCGTGCAGGCCAAGGTGATGCTCGCGATGCCGATCGTGTTCAGCGTGTTCTTCCTGTTCTTCCCGGCAGGCCTCGTGCTCTATTGGGTCGTGCAGAACCTGCTGTCGATCCTGCAGCAGTGGCACATCAACAAGACATTGGCGGCCGAGGCGGCGGCGAAAGCGCGCCGCTGAGCGGCGGCGACACCATCGCCGCGGTTGCCACGGCGCCCGGCCGTGGCGGGATCGGGGTCGTCCGCGTCTCGGGCAAGGGCGCCCGCGCCGTCGTGGAGGGAATCGCCGGGGCGGTGCCCGTGGCGCGCCATGCGACGCTTGCCGATTTCCGCGACAGCGACAGCTCCCTGATCGATCGCGGCATCGCGCTCTTCTTTCCGGCCCCGCATTCGTACACGGGCGAGGACGTCGTCGAGCTCCAGGGTCACGGCGGCCCCGTCGTGCTGCGGCAGCTGGTGCGCCGCTGCGTCGAGCTGGGCGCGCGCATCGCCGAGCCCGGGGAGTTCACGCGCCGAGCGTTCCTCAACGGCCGCATGGACCTCGCGCAGGCCGAGAGCGTGGCGGACCTCATCGACGCATCGAGCACGGAGGCGGCGCGCAGCGCCGCGCGATCGCTCGCCGGAGAATTCTCGAAGCGCGTTCACGCGATCGTCGCCGCGCTCACGGAACTTCGAATGCACGTCGAGGCGTGCATCGATTTTCCGGAGGAAGAGATCGATCCGGCCGATCGCCGGGAGCAGGCCGAGCGCCTCGTGCGCGTTCGCGAAGACCTGGCCAGCGTGCTCGCGCAGGCGCAGCAAGGTGCGGTGCTGCGCGAGGGACTCACGGTGGTCCTCGTGGGAAGGCCCAACGTCGGCAAGTCGAGCCTCCTCAACCGGCTCTCGGGCGAGGAGCTCGCCATCGTCACCCCGATAGCCGGCACGACCCGCGACTACGTTCGCGCCACCGTGAGCATCGAGGGCGTACCGGTCCACCTCATCGACACCGCGGGGCTTCGCGAGTCTTCCGACGAGATCGAGCGCATCGGAATCGAAAGGACCTGGCGCGCGATCGAAGGCGCGGGCGCAGCACTCTTCATCTCCGAGGCGGGCGCGCCGGAGGACGAGGAGGACCGCCGCTTGCGTGCGCGCCTTCCGGCATCGATGCCCGTGGCGCACATCTTGAACAAGATCGACCTTACGGGCGAAGCGCCGGCGGATTCTTCGGACGCCGGCGAGGCGACACTTCGTCTCTCGGCGAAGACCGGGGCCGGAGTCGAGGCGCTGCGGGCGTGGCTGCTTCAGGTAGCCGGGTGGAAGCCGCATGGCGAGGGACTCTTCATGGCCCGCGAGCGGCACCTGCGGGCCCTGGAGGAAGCGGGCGATCACTTGCGCGCCACCGAAGTGCTGCAAGCCTATGAATTAATTGCAGAAGAGCTGCGCCTGGCCCAGGCCGCCCTGGGTCGAATCACCGGCGAAGTCACGGCGGACGATCTTCTCGGGGCGATCTTCT
>Ga0335070_10001102_pt1 | contig 30803 bp, 30 predicted proteins | sample Lox_Sample_13_FD_206722 | JGI IMG/M metagenome (GOLD analysis project Ga0335070, IMG submission 206722) | Soil microbial communities from Loxahatchee National Wildlife Refuge, Florida, United States - Lox_Sample_1.3 | ecosystem: Environmental > Terrestrial > Soil > Wetlands | place: USA...
CTCTCTTTCGGGACATGGGATTCTCCTTTCTCCGGAACACTTTCTACCCCATTTCCCTAACAAATTACAACCTATGTTTTGGTAGATGAATTCAGAAAAATGCCTTTATTCAAAACGATTTGTGTAGGATCAAGTGCAATTGCCATTCAACTGCATCCTTTCTTAGGCAATGCTTGTTAAGGTTAGATTGCTATATCTTTCTGCTCTTGAGCAAACTTAATAGGGCTCGTTCAGCTTGCGCCATTGTTTTTTTTACCTGATGATCGGAAATTCTATTGGCAATTGATTTTGTTTTTGCGCTGAACACTTTTAGTGCCTCATGCAAATCCTCAAAAATTGTCCCTATTAAATTCGCGTCCGGGCCATCCGTTTCGGCAGTTCCCGTAAGGATATAAGCAATCCTCTGTCTGTATGTAGCTATTTTCGGATCATCTTTGATTGGTTTAAATCCTGTCGCCACAGTTACTTTTTCGTGCGGAGCGAGCTCTCGGTATATCTCCCATATTAGCGTCCTGAGATTTGCGGACGCTGCTTCCAATCTCGATCTTATAGGTGTTTCGAAAACCTCCTTTGTCGCTGAGTAAAGGCTTTCTAATTCAGGATCAACACCCTTGAGTAGTTCCTTTAGCTCTTCTACTATTTGTGGCTGATCTTCAGAATAAGAATCTATTTGTTCTCTTACACTTGGAGGAATGGGGCTAAGGTGTAATGCAGGAGCATTGTTTTCAAAGAGTGCTGTGCTTCCGTAAAGTATCTGCGTGCCGTTTGCAGAAAGACTTTCCGGCCTAGTGAACCCATCCATTTCTCTGCCAAAATGGTCAATGACTTGTTTTTCCTTTTCAAACGTTTGGCCGAGGATAATACAGCTTTCACGGATGAATGGAACTCGCTCTAATCCTATTACAGAGTTCGCAGAGGACGACAATTCAGCAAAATTCATCCTTGCTCCCCCCATTGCCATTCTTAGTCTACTTAATTCATAATAGCGTTTGCTTGACTCGTCATGTATCTTTTTATACCCATTTTCAAGAAGCTGAATTCTGTCTTCTGTGTTCTTGATGTCTTTAATGGTTTCTTTGATTTCGTCCTGCCCTTTATCCAATCCATCTTTCTCGTCTATGCTACCATCCATTTTCGTTTTCTCCATCTTGAAAACACTTTGGTGCTTCTATTTGACTGCCTTCTTCTCAAACCTCTCCCAATACTCATCAATCAAAAAACAAAAAACCCCATCCCTCTTCAGAAATGGGGTCCATATTGTACCTCTAACCATATATCACCCTCTGGGGTTAAAGGTTAAAGTTAGGGAGCCTCAACTCCAATGTAACCCTATTGTGTTGGTTAGGAAAAGTCAATCAAATTTTGGGTAGTGGTTAGTTTGAAAATCTTCAGTTTTTAATTATTCTGGGTAGAAAGGCACGTATTTTTTCTTTATTTGCAATAATGCCACCTTTTTCCACCTTAATTAAATCCAATCTTAGTAATTCTTTGAGATCGCGTCGAAGAGTTTTTTCGGTTTTCTTTGAATATGCAGTAGCAATACGAGGGGTTATTTCAATAATTTTTGAAGCTTTATTCATCGGCTCTTTTTGATTGGACAAATCTAATATTAAATGCCTTCTTCTGCGATCAGATAAGCTATCCTTGCCCTTAAATACATCATAAATATGATTTTCCCAAGTTACATCTAGCTGTTGTTTTTTAACTACTTCTAATTGCTCTCTTAGACCGTCAACAAAACCTTTTAATGCGTACTTGATAAAAGAGAATTCCCCATTAGGTATTTTGCTTGCTTCATCTAATTGTATATAATATTCCTTTCTTGTCTCATTATAGTGATTGCTTAAGAGATGTGCAGCGGCGGATGGTATTCCAGAAATAATTAATGTTTGAAACTCAATCATTCTTGCTGTACGTCCATTACCATCACCAAAAGGATGAATCCAGACAAAGTACAAATGGGCTATAATTGCTTTAAGAATCCCAAACACTACTCGATTTTCTTCTTTTGGTGCAGTAAACTTTGTATTTAACCATTCACATAATTTTTCTAAGAGGTATTCACAATCTTGTGGTGGTGCAGCACGGTATCTACCTACTCCAGCGGAATATGTTCTAATTTCTCCTGGAATTATTTCCTTCTCCAATGGGAGTTTCTCCAATACCATCTTATTGAAATTCCTTATATCTTCAACACACAAATTTACAGAACCACCTTCAAAAAGTTTGTCCGCTACTGAATTACAAGCGCTTATAATGTTATCAATTTCTTGGCCAAGGTATTCTTTGGAAGGTGGTAATTCAAGTTTGCCTTCAATTCTATCTATAACTTCTTCCTCTGAAAGAGTATTTCCTTCTATTGCTGTCGTTCCACGAAGTCCTTTAGCCAAATAAATTTGGTGAAGATTTTTAGCTGTTTCTGGCATAAGTGGTTCGCCAGCTATATGTTCGCATTTTGACTGCGCTTCTCCAAGAAACGTCCAACTTTCATAATCAATTCTGTTTAAGTCCAGTGTAAACTTTAACCATGGGTGTGTAGTCTCATATGTCCGCATTGTTGTCCTTTTATATGTCCAATGTTATCCTTTAAATAACATGAAGTTATAGAGATGTCAACAATGAAAATATGGTATTTATGTCCTCATCTATGTCCGTATTAATCTTAAGATATCCTCAATATTTCACAGTCGATCAGTTACTTTTGCTGCCATTGCAGGCGTAATTTTTAGGAAGTAATTCCTTAAGGTGAGGTAACTGAGAATTCACAAAAGATGCTTCATAGTCCCCTTAATTTTTTGAGGTTTGAGTTTCGAGACGGGAATTGTCCCCATCTCCATAGGCCACCCTCCCCCAAGCCCCCCTGTGCTTTTATTGTGCATCCGACCAGGGAAAACGATAGCATTCGCCATACAATGAGGCTAGCCCTATCAAACAGGTTTCTCAAATGAGATCGAATAGAAGCAAGCAAAGAGGAAAACCAAGGCAGGCCATTAAAGTAAATCGCACTCTGGAGGCCGGCGGTTCGATCCCGCTCTGCTCCACCAAAATAAAGAAGGGGCTAATCTGTTCGGATTAGCCCCTTCTTACTTAATACAGCACTGCCAACCGATAATTTTTAGCAGCATCTCCCACATCGATTTTGCGTTTCTCCCGTCGAGCCTTGTCTCCTGAAAAGTTAACTTCGGAATTGATTTTTGGTCGTATTCTTGGTAGATTAGGCCATCCTTCCTAAGCCGTTGATTCACGAGGCTATCCGAGAAATAATGAAAAAGATGAAGATTGATCCGGATGTAAAACGTTTTGCAAGATATCAATCCGCGATTAACATTCTGTTGGCCAAGGATGTGTTTTACAAGAGGGATATTTATGAGGATTTAAAAGACGAGAAACCGGCTTTCATGGGCCGGGTGATTGGAGAATTGGCAGAAGATGGCTATTTTACTGTCTCAGGACCAAAGGGGAAGCGACAATACTCGGCCATTTCCCGAAAACATTAATTTTTGCCCAGAATGATATTGAACATATATCGCACTGTGATCAGTTGGTCCAAGTTCTGGGGAGGAATGTAACTGGGGGACGATTTCCAGGACAGAGCCGGGTGCCGCGCCCCATCATCTGTTCGAATAGTGTTAATGGAGAAAGAGGACATCGAACCCTTTCCCATTTTCACCCGTGAGGGAATCTCATGGGCTAAATTAAACAAAACCTTTGACGGTAAATTAGAGACCATCATTCACGAAATTAACGAAACCATCGCCGCCTGGAAAAGACCCCTAATTAATTACATCAAATTTGATGTTGATTGATTGTTGAATTTCCGGTAGAATATTAACCACTGGTATGAAGCAACAGACAAACCTCGATCGATACCTTAAAGAGCAGTTAAAAGACCTTGGTTTTGCTGAGCGGTTTAGAAAAACGAGCGAAGCTTGGAATGTGGCTGTTCAATTAGCTTCTCTGCGTAAAAAGTCCGGATTGTCTCAGAAAGAGCTGGCAAAACGAGTGGGAACATCCCAGCAACAGATTAGCCGTCTGGAATCCCGTTCCTATGAAGGTCACTCTCTGAGCATGTTGCGTCGAGTTGCAGACGTTCTCGGCGCGACTATCCGTGTGAAAATCCAAAGTAAAAAGCAAGAGACCCCATCAGTTGTTGCCGAAGCTGAAGCCATTTATAGGGGTAAGAGTAAAGATGTGGGCAGACGCCAGGAACTCCTAAAATTTGAGCTTGACCTCTTGAAAGAAGAGAAAGTGGACATTGTAAGGAATTTCCATGTTATAGAGGCTCTCTATAAAGAAGCGGTGACTCTTGGTGTCATCCCATTAAAAAACGCTCTCGATGGAATAGAGGTGGATCTATGGATAGCAAAGGTCGTTAATAGTGTTTGAGAGATTGCTCAAAAAGATTGCGATTCAGTTGAAGAAGGCTTCGATTCCCTACATGGTCATCGGCGGCCAGGCTGTGCTTCTATATGGAGAACCAAGGCTGACCCGGGATATTGATGTCACCATGGGGATTGGTGTGGATGGATTAGATAGGGTCAAAAGAATCATACCGGTCATTGGGCTCAAGAGTCTTGTTCAGAGGGAAAAAGAGTTTGTGGAACGGAACATGGTGCTTCCTACCCTAGATAAAAAGAGTGGTATTCGAGTTGATTTTATCTTTTCGTTCTCTCTTTATGAAAGGCAATCCATTGAGAGAGCAAAGGATATTAAATTAGGCAGATCAAGAGTTAGGTTTGCTTCTCTTGAAGATGTGGTAATCCATAAAGTAATTGCTGGAAGAGCAAGGGATTTTGAAGATGTAAAATCCATTCTCTTAAAAAACCCGAATTATGATTTAGTCTATATCGAAAAGTGGTTGAAGCAATTTGACAAATCATTGAGGGGAAAATTCTTAAAGCAATTTAGAAAGATAGAAGAATGTTGTTGAGGTGTGGTTTGTCTTCTAAAGCGAATTCGCCTAACCTGAATATAATCGATTCTGCCTTTGAAGCTTTTCGGCAGGCGAATCGGCAGCATCTCCACAATATCTGGCGGCGGGCTCAGGACGGGCAACTGGATGGATTGGCCGAAGAAGAGAGACGACTGGCTGAAATCATGATCGCGCACTCGGACGAGTATTTTAACCAATTTGAATTTGCCGATGTTTTAGCGGATCACGAGTTCAACCCCGAAGGCGAAGTCAATCCGTTCATGCATGTTGCGCTCCATGCTCTCTTAGAAAAACAGCTCAAGGATCACGAACCCGTCGAGGCGCTCCAATTTTATAACGCGATGCTTAGGAACAGGTGTACAGCACATGAAGCAATCCACCTCTTGATGGGAATACTGCTTAAGTTTCTGTTTCCTATCTTGACGAGAAGAGACAGATTTGATCTCGACGGCTATCGCAAGCTTCTGAAGATATACAAGACGCGAAAACCGGACAGAATCGCAGCATTTCTTGAAAGCGAGCCGGATTCTTCCGACGCGGAAGAAGTGGACGATAAGAGGTTTCAGGTTTTCGATGAGATGCGGGCCGCCATGAAAGGACAGGCCTTTAAATCGATCGAGGAAGCCCAAGGCTTTGCGGATGCCTGGTTGAAAAAGGCAAATACAGCGCCGAAGTCCGAATTTCTTAGATTATCCTCGGAGCAGATGCACCGCATGATGTATCGACCTTTTGATGAAACATCAGACATTGTGACGCTTAACAAGAATCTTTCCAGTGAGAAGATTCTCGAGATATCGATTGTGAAGGAAGCGGTCTATTTCATAAGGCGACTCGGAGAGTTGCAACCTCTCAAGGCAACGGCCAAGGGAAATCTTCCGCTGGCCTTTGCCCGTGAAATTCATGACCGATTTCCTGAGGATCCAGAATTCCCCTGGCCTATTATGTCGGAAGAAGACGATACGAAATTATCATCCTTGCGGTATATCCTGGATACCTGCGGGTGGATTAAGAAACGAAATCAGAAGTTTTATTTGACACAAAAAGGGCAGAATTTGAATGGAAAGGGGTTTGGTCCGGATGATTTTCACCATCTATTCCAGACGTATACGCAAAAGTTTAACTGGGCATCCCGAGACTTTTACCCCGAACTTTGGATTATTCAGCAGGCGTTTTTATTTTCTTTTTATATCCTGCATAAGAAGGCAAAGACCTATGTCAGTGCGAATGAATTATCCACTCATTTTATTCAAGCCTTTCCCGTCGTGACAAATACTGAAGAAAGAGATCTATCATCGGAAGAGTCCCATCACCTTGCACAACATTCCTTTTACGTTCGGTTTATTGAACGCTTCTGCGAATATTTTGGGTTGGTGACGATCGAAAAGAAAGAGAAAAGATCACTCCAACTCGACTATTTAATAAGAACAACTCCTTTCTTTGATGACATGTTCCAATGGAAATGAAGAAGGTATGTAAACGCCTTTGAAAATGCCAACCGGTCCCTGCCTCGCAACAAATCCCTTAGAAAATTACACCAAACTGAGATAAAATGAGGCTATCCAAGGAGAAAGAGAGTGATAACCCCCCAAGAAGAAGCCTATGTTTCGGAGAGGGCCTATGTTCCGGAGCACATCGTTAACCTCATGGAGCCCATCTCAAAAGGAGAGCCTTTTCTTAAAGAGGAGCACCTGGGCTTCACTAAGGACAACTGGCTCATCCTCGTAGGATATCCCCTGGATGGAGATTTTTCTCAGGCAAGAACCGAGAGAGTCGTGAAGCAGGTCGTCGACAGATACCGGCCGGAGCTCCTCTGGTTCATCGGACCCGAGATCCTTCCTTCTCTTTTGGACTCCTGCAAAGAAAGAGAGACAGACCGATATTACACGCTTGCCATCGAGAAGACAAATGTGAAGCCCTCTCTTCAACGGGTTGCTGACAAAGCTTCTAAGGAATTGACCGTCGAAAGATCCCGCTCCTTTTCAAGGGAACATGAGGCACTCATCTCAGAACTTCTGAAAAGAGAAAAATTGCCACCCAGAGTGAGGGAACTCTACCGGGCTATGCCCTACTACGTTGTCCGTTCATCAAGCGCATGCGTGCTCAATGGGCGGGATAAGAATGGCAAACTGTGTGCCTTTTTTGTCGTCGAACTTGGGGCAAAGAATTTTTCGGCCTATGTCCTGGGGTCCCATTCAAAAAAGCATTATGTGCCTCATGCCTCTGACCTTCTTTTTTATGAAATGATCAAACTCACGCGCGAACACGGCAAACATACGATCCACCTCGGACTGGGAGTGAATGCGGGAATAAAAAGGTTTAAGGAAAAGTGGGGAGGTATTCCGTCCCTGAGCTATGAATTCTGTGAGCGTGATTATGGGACGACGAGGACGCTCTCATTGATCAAGAGTCTCGAAGGGAAACTTTAATGGTGAGCAGATTCGAAACTCGAATATCGAAATCCGAAACAGATCCAAAACCCAATTGTTCGAATTTCCGAAACAAAAAACCCGTAAACTTTGAATTTCGGACATTGCAAATTTGTATCGAATTTCGGATTTCGTGCTTCGGCTTTAAGCGTCTGCCATTCAACAGCGGTTCCCCTTCGCAACCTCATGGTTAGTGGGCAGAAACTATGAATCTTTTCTGGTGGAAGGAAAAACCCTTAAGGACAATATGGAAAATGGAGAAGGCTGGACGCACTTGCTTTCTCGTAGGAACAGCCCACTTCTCCCCTTACAGTTTCAAGAAATCGCTGACCCGGTTGATTCAAAAGGTGGAAACAGTTCTCTTTGAAGGTCCCCTTGATGAGGAGAGCATGGCCAGAGTGGTCCACTACGGCCAGCAGGGAGGGAATGCCCCCTCTCTTTACGAGGCCCTTCAGCCTGCGGCCATTAAGGAGATCAATCGACAGCTCTTCACCCAGTCGGGTACTTCCACGACGGCTGGCTCCTTTTTGGAGATGCTCCGTCCAACAGTTTCAGATCCTCTGGCGGAGCTTGCACGAGGCGTCCGTCCCTGGATGACCTTTTTTGCCATCTGGTCCGCCTTTTTGAACTGGAAACACTCGATGGATATGGAAGCTTTTCACATCGCCCAGAAACTCGGGAAAAAGATCGCATATCTTGAGACCATCGAGGACCAACTGGCCGCTCTCGACGGAATCCCTTTTGAGCGTATCGTGAATTATCTCAATCACATTAAGAACTGGAACATCCACAGAGAAGTCTTCAAGAAGGCTTTCCTCGAAGGAGATATACAGCAATTCTACTCCATGACAGGAGAGTTCCCCACCCGCTGTGAGTCGATCTTGACGAAACGGGATCCCATCTTTTTTAGAGGCATCCAGGCCTCTTTTGAAGAGGGGAGGACCGTGGCCTTCGTCGGAGTGGCCCATATTCCAGGGATCCGGAAGTCATTTCTCGCGGAAGGATATCAAGTCACACAGGATGTGTCATGATCACGGCTTCCCAACAGAATGATATCTCAGATTACGCCTATCTCCCGGAGCATATTCCGCAATACGTCACCGCCATTTCACACACCGAGCCGTTTTTGATCGATGACTTTCTTGTCCATGTCAAAAAGGATCATCTGACTTTCGTGGGCTATCCTTTAAAGGAATCCTTCGAGGAAAAGAGGATGAGAGGCGTTCTCGATAAAGGGATCAAGCGCTTTCGTCCGGAAAGTGTCTCCTTGATTGCACCTTCTATTCCATCTTCCATCCATGATTGCATTCATCCTCCTTCTGACCACTACTATCGGTTGGAACTCTCGTCTCTGTCGATCTCTCAAAAGTTGAGAAACATGCTAAGTCGGGCAAGCCGGGACCTCTCCGTGAAAAAAAATAGGGACTTCGACGAGGAACACAGGAAGATCGTTGAGGCCTTCCTGACCACTCATCCGGTGGATGAAGCCACCCGGTTCATTTTTAAGAGAATCGGGGACTATCTCTCTTCATCCCCTGCCGCATGGGTCTTCGATGCACGGAATAGCAACGATGAACTCGTTGCCTTTGACGTTGCAGAATTTACACCGATCGACTATATCCTCTATATGTTTAATTTCAGTTCAGAGGCTCTTTATGTCCCGGGCGCCTCAGATCTTCTTCTTTCTGAAGTCATCCAACAGGCAAAGACAGAGAGAAGAAAATATATTAACCTGGGCCTGGGGATTAATCCGGGTGTCACTTTCTTTAAGAAGAAATGGGGTGCAGTGGCCTTTCTTCCTTATGCCTCGTGTGTTTATCATCCCCAAAGAAAGGAAAATCTGGAAGCGCTTTACCAGAAATTATAAAAGGAATGATTGAAAAGATTTTTGAAAAGTTCCTGCGAAAAAGAAAAAAGAGACCTTTTTCGGCCTGGCAAATTGAGTTGACGACCCGATGTCCTCTTCAATGCAAAATGTGTATCCGGAGAGAGAACGCGGAGTGGCAAAACCAGGATATGGCCCTTGAGGATTTCAAAAAACTTCTTCCTTATCTGAGAGAGGTTGAAAGCGTTGTTCTTGAGGGTTGGGGGGAATCTCTACTTCATAAGGATCTTTCCGAATGCATTAGGTTTGCCAAGAAGGAGGGGCCTCGGGTGGGGTTTGTCACCAGCGGAAAGGGATTGACAAAAGACCGGGTTTCAGAGCTCATTCAGGCAGGCCTGGATTTCATCGGTTTTTCAATTGCAGGAACGACTCCGGAAACGCACGATGCCATCCGGGTCAACTCCCATCTCCCTGAGATTCTAAACGCCATTCGTCTTTTTCATGAAGAAAAGAAGCGCCAGACGCTCCTTCGACCCAAGATGCACCTCGTTTATCTCATGGTCAAAGACAATATCGAGGAGGTCCCCTCGGTTCCGTCCTTTGCTAAAGAAGCAGGAATTGAAGAGGTCGCCCTGACGAATATCTGTCATACGATCAATGCCTGGCAGGAAAGAGAGCGGGTTTTCGTCTGGGAGAGTGTTAGGAACAAATACGAAGACGTCGTAAGACAAGCGGAGGCCAACGGACGAAAGTTGAGCATTCGAGTCAAGAGACCGTCCCTGTCTGCGATCGACGTGCCTGTGTGTGAAGAGAATCCGTTAAAGAATCTTTACATCTCTGCAGACGGAAAAGTATCCCCCTGCGTCTATCTTCACCCGCCTTTGGCCTCCCCTTTCAAAAGAATCTTCTGTGGCACGGAATACCGGGTGGAGAAGGTGGATTTTGGTGATATCTTCGAAAAATCTTTCCCAGAAATATGGGAGGATCAGCGCTATGTCCGATTCAGAGACCTTTTTATGGAAAGGCAGAAAACGATCAGAGAGTCCTACCTATCCCTTTGGGATAGTCCGAAGATGAAAAAAATTGATGAGCCCAGCCTTCCAGAACCACCCGCGTCCTGTAGAACCTGCCACAAAATCCTCGGAATATGATCACGCCAAAAAAAAGGCCCGGCAGTCGGTCGCTGCCAGGCCCTTTTGAATTTTCAGAAGCTAAAAGGTCGGAATGGGAAACAGCACCCCACCGAAGATCAGCCACGCGAGCAGCAGGGTCCACAGGATATTGAACGCCTGGGCAATCAAAAAGGCAGCCGCAGGCCTTCCCCCGCCCATGGATACGAGGTCTTTGAATCTCGTATCCAGACCGATACAGATGAAGGCAAGGTTAAACCACCAGGCTCGGATAGGAGCCGAAATACCCGTGACCCCCTTCGCAACCGAATCCGGCACAAAGAAAGAGAAAAAGATGGAAGCGACGATGAAGCCAACAACAAACTTCGGGAATCTGAACCAGATCTCTGCGGCTCCAGGCCTTTCCCCGCCTTCTTTTCCCTTGAAGACGAACCATATGGCTAACAGAAATGCGGCCACTCCGATGAGGACATTCTGCGCCATCTTTACCACAACGGCCACAGACATCGCCTCCGGTCCGGCAATGGCGCCCGCAGCGACGACGGCGCCGGTCGTGTCGATGGTGCCACCCAACCATGCTCCCGTTAGGGCCGCTCCCCACCCGAAGGCCTTTGCGATGACCGGTTGGAATATCAACATTGGAATCGCACAGAGGAGCACCAGGGAGATGGTATGACTCACTTTTTTGGGGTCGCCCTTCACGGCGCCCCCTGCGGCAATGGCAGCGGAGACCCCGCAGATGGAAACGGCCGTTCCGAGAATAGAGGCAAACTCATCATCGAGCCCGAGTTTCTTGGCCACCCAGAAGCAGACGTAGAAAACCACAGCGATGACAACGATCGATTGCACCATCCCATAGGCACCGACTTTTACAACGGTGTTAAATAGAATTTCCGCGCCGAGAAGAACGAGACCGATCTTAATAAAGTACTCAGTTTTTACCGCTTCCTTGAGCCATCCCGGTACACCGATGGTGTTACTGATCAAGAGGCCTAGAATCAACGCCCAGAATACGGTCTCGAGGCCATAGTAAGAGATCGTGGTGTTTCCTCCGATGATCGAAGCGATCAGAGAGAGGATAAAAATAATGGGAAACCCTGCAGTAAACTTACCCGCCGGCATTCCCATGAGGGCGACCCCGATCAATGCAAAGAACCAGAAACCAATCAGCAAATAAAGCATCCTTAGCAGGTTCTGACCCGCGAGGATTTTTCCAAACGTAGTTCCCACGTCACCCTTGATATCTTTGGCGAGCTTGTCTGCTTTCTTGCTCAAATCCTTATCTTTCACATCCTTTGCTGCCTTCTCAAGCTTACCGGAGGCTTCCCCGATGGCCTTTCTGTCCTTGGCATCAAGTGCAGTTTTGACTGCCAGCGCTTCTGTCTTCAACCCCTCCTCTCCCTTTGCTTCTGCATCCTTGGAGAGAGCTTCCACCTTGCCGGCATATCCTGGGACTTTGGACTGAAAAGCTTCGTCTGTCATCCACTTCCACCCCGGTAACTTCACTGCCGCCCCGGCCAGGAAGATGATCAGAATGAGAAACCCTATCCACACAGACATCCAGTCATCTTTCTTCCAGAGCGTTGTCCAATTGATGCCTTGCTTTGTTTCTGCCATATGTGTCCCCCCTTCTCTTCAATTTATTTGCTCCCGGATCACCCTAAGTCCCTGTTTTGCCAATCCACTTTACTCCGGTACCTCAAATCTCTTTTCCACCTCCCTTGTGATAAGAGTATCTACAAAAACCTTTTCTTAAGGGACTTCTGCCAGGCACTATACTAAAAAGATAAAGATGGGTCAAGCCCTTTTTTTCAAAGTGTTTTTTCCTTGACTGCCTTTTTCTTAGATGCTATTGATTACCTCAAAATTCTTAGCGGGAGAAAGGAGCCGACGCAAATGAAGACAACGAGAAGGGGAATAATTCAGATGCTGGGGGTGGCTGCCGGAACAGCAGTGATTGGCCCTCTGATCCCCCGTGGAGCCTCGGTTGCAAAAGAACCATTCAAACCTGTTGATTTCCCATGGCCATATTCAAGACTCGATCCGGACATCTCCGCAGACGTTTCCTATAAAGGGTACGAGGTGGGGCGGTGTATGTACGGGACTTTCTTAGGAATCATAGGAAGACTGGCCGAAGAGAAGGGGGCACCCTACAACACATTTCCTTTTCTCATGATGAAGTACGGCAAAGGAGGGGTTGCGGATTGGGCAACACTCTGCGGAGCCTTAAATGGTGCTGCAGCTGCTGTTTATCTGGTTTCGAGCAAGCCTGAACCTGTGGTTGACGAACTCCTCGGCTGGTCTCAACAGGAAAAACTTCCCGTTTACCAACCCAAGGAGTCCAAGATTGAAATCGTTTCTTCAGTTTCACGCTCAACCCTTTGCCATGTCTCCGTCTCTCGATGGTGCAAGGCCTCAAAGTTCAAAGCCTTTTCAAAGGAGCGTGAAGAGAGGTGCGCCCGGTTAACCGCGGATGTGACAAAAAAGTCCGTAGAGCTTTTGAACCAACAATTAGCGGGAACCTTTAGCCCTGTCTTCCCAATCCCGGATAATGTAAAGCAGTGCAGAACCTGTCACGACAAGGGGGGGACCCTCGAGAATACCAGGGGTAAGATAGACTGTAGCCCTTGCCATTTTAATCTTGGAACCGCTCATAACAAGATATGAGGGATCTCGATTTTGATAAACGATCAGGAATCATTAGGAAAAAACCTACTCGGAAAATATGTGTCAACTTCAGACTTCATCCCGCATCTTCACTGTCGATGGAATGGTTGACATCATGTTCTACAAGATGTTAAGGAATGCTTATATCTTCCTTGCATCAGAGCAGGAGCGCTCTTAAGATTTTTATTGGACAGATACAAGGAAAAGAGGAGGTAATCGATGGCAGATAAAACTCCAAAAGTGGATGAATTGGAGAAGGGCCCGTGGCCCAGCTATGTCAAGGAGTTAAAACGAGCGGCAAAGAAGAGCAAGGCCGCTGAGGATTTGATTGGAGTTCAGGAGCTTTCATTTAATGACAAGGTGACCCACTGGAAGCATGGAGGGATTGTAGGGGTGACCGGGTATGGAGGAGGCGTCATTGGCCGGTACAGCGATGTCCCCGAGCGTTTCCCCAATGTCGAATCGTTCCACACGATGCGTGTCAATCATCCTGCCGGCTGGTTTTACAAAACCACGAAGCTGAGAGAGCTTTGCGATGTCTGGGAGAAACACGGGAGCGGTCTGACAAATATGCATGGGTCCACGGGGGACATCATCCTTCTCGGGACCAACACGGCGAGCCTCCAGCCCTGTTTTGATGCGCTGACAGAGGCGGGGTTCGATCTCGGAGGGTCAGGGTCGGCCCTGAGAACCCCCACCGCCTGCGTGGGACCCGCTCGATGTGAATGGACAAACATCAACACCCTGGATATGGTTCATAATCTGACGATGGAATTCCAGGATGAAATCCATCGGCCCCGCTGGCCTTACAAATTCAAGATTAAAATTTCCGGATGCCCGAACGACTGTGTGGCCGCCATCGCAAGAGCGGATTTCACGATCATCGGGACCTGGAAGGACAGTCTGAAGATCGATCAGAAAGGGGTCCGGGAGTACGCCAGGGGTGGGATGGATATTAAGAAGAACATTGTCGATCGATGCCCGACGAATGCGCTGGAATGGGATGAAAAGACTAAGAAGCTCAAACTCATTCCCAAGGATTGCGTCCGATGCATGCACTGTATTGATAAAATGCCCAAAGCACTCCGGCCCGGGAAGGATAAAGGGGCTACCATCCTGATCGGCAGCAAAGCGCCCATCGTAAAAGGAGCGATGCTCTCTTCGGTCATCGTCCCCTTTATGAAGGTGGAACCCCCTTACACGGAGATCAAGGACCTTCTCCGCAAGATATGGGACTGGTGGGATGAAAACGGAAGGCCCAGAGAGAGGGTTGGAGAATTGATCGAGAAGGCGGGAATGAGAAATTTCTTAAAGGCAGTGGGACTGAAGCCCGTGCCCCAGATGATCAAGGCACCGAGAACAAACCCGTATGTATTCTTTTAAGTAAAAAAAGGGATTCAAGGAGCCAGGGGGCCCAGGGGTCAAGGAAATCCTTGAACCCTGGAATCCTTGAACCCTGGAACCTTTTTTGATTGAGAGGAGATAAGTTATGTCAAAGACAGATATCGGTCCTCCGAATTTTAGAGAAATGATTCCTGAGGTCATCAGCAAGAATTACGGCCGGTGGAAATATCATGAGATCTTGAAGCCAGGGGTTCTACGGCATGTCGCTGAAGGCGGGGATGAGCTTTATACCGTGAGGGTCGGTTCACCCAGACTCGTCAGCGTCGATTTCATCCGTGACCTTTGCGACATTGCGGATCAATATTGTGACGGCCATCTGCGGTTTACAAGCCGGTACAACGTCGAATTCTTAACGCCGAAGAAAACGAATGTGGAACCGATCATCAAGGCCGCCAAAAAGATCGGCCTCCCGGTGGGCGGGACAGGAAATGCGATTTCGAACATTGTTCACACCCAGGGCTGGGCTCATTGCCACAGTGCGGCGACCGACAGTTCACCCATTGTAAAAGCCTTGATGGACGAGCTTTATAGTTACTTCACCAGCATGAAACTTCCCGCCAAATTGAGGGTTTCCCTCGCCTGCTGCATCAACATGTGCGGCGCCGTTCACTGCTCCGATTTAGCGATCGTCGGAGTCCATACAAAGATTCCAAAAGTGAACAATGAAAAGTTGGCGGCGGTCTGTGAAATTCCTACGGTGATGGCTTCCTGCCCGACCGGGGCGATCCGGCGGCACCCCGACAAAGACCTCAAAGCCGTGGTCGTCAAGGAAGATCTCTGTATGTATTGCGGGAACTGTTTCACCGTCTGCCCGGCGATGCCTTTGGCAGACGGCCAGGGAGACGGGGTTGCCATTTACGCAGGGGGAAAAGTGTCCAACGCCAGAAAACCTCCAATGTTTTCGCGGTTGATCGTTCCCTATCTTCCGAATAATCCCCCTCGATGGCCCGAAGTTGTTGATGTGATTAAAAAGACCGTTAAGGTCTATGCCTCCAATGCGAGGAAATATGAGAGAATGGGCGAATGGATCGAAAGGATCGGCTGGGAGGCGTTCTTCCGTTTGACGAAAATTCCTTTTACCGAGCAGCACATTGACGATTTTACTTACGCACGGGAGACCTTCAGAACCACCACCCAGTTTAAATGGTAATCCTCTCTTCTACTCCCCGGAGCTGTGAAAAAATTCGGGGAGTCGGGCGGGCAAGGATGGGAGAAGGAGAGGACATAAGAAGGTGAGAGGGGAAGGTGTAAGATGAGCGAGGAATTAAGGGAAAAAATCCTCAAATACCTGGACACGGTGAGCCAGGCAAGAAACAAAGAAGTGGCGAGGGCCATCGGGATGGAAAAAGGGCTGGTGGACAAAGCGATTGGAGACCTGGCCAAAGAAGGGAAGATTGAGTATCGGAGTTTTGGGGGAATCACTTATATCGCCCTTCCCGGGAAGCACCAGACCTGAGTAACCATGGTCTCTCGTGATTGTCTGCCTCAGCCTCAGATTGATCATCGTTTCGATTCCTTGCTGATTTCCTCCCCCCAGGGCCATTCGGGCAAAACCATTGTCACCGTCGGCTTATGCAAGTTGCTTTCACAACGGGGCCTTTCGGTCCAGCCCTTTAAGAAAGGCCCTGACTATATTGACCCATCATGGCTCACCCTGGCGGCGGGTCGAAGCTGCCGCAATCTCGATCTCTTCTTAATACCCGAGGACAGGTTGCGCCGTTCCTTCTACAGGAATTGTGAAGGAGTGAATTTAGCTGTCGTTGAAGGAGTGATGGGGCTCTATGACGGGTTAGATTCCTACGGGACGACGGCTGATATCGCCCGCCTTTTTCAGATTCCGGTGATCCTTGTCGTGAACACAACCCGGATGACAGGCAGTATCGCCGCTATGGTAAAAGGATATCAACTCTTCCAAACAGATATCAAGATTGCTGGGGTGATCCTCAATTATGTTTCCGGCCGCAGGCATGAGGAGAAGTTAAGAGATGCCGTGGAGCGACACTGCGGGATTCCCGTCGTTGGAAACATCCCTCGTGACCCCGACTTCCTGATCGCCGAAAGACACCTGGGCCTCGTCCCTTCACCGGAATCCGGCGAAGCGGCGTCGATAGTCGAACGGATCGGGAAAAAGCTTGAATCCTGCCTTGACCTGGATCATATCCTGGCGATTGCAAAGCAGTTTAGTCCCCCTCGCCCCATCCCTTTCCCTTCAGGGGACAGGAATGATGATAGGGAAGATCACCCGATCAAGGCTGGGATCGGCATCATGCGTGACCGCGCCTTCAATTTCTATTACCCGGAAAACCTTGAGGCCCTGAAAAATGAGGGCGCTCAACTTATCTTCATCAATTCCTTCATCGACCGGCTGCCTGAGGTTGACGGACTTTATTTCGGGGGAGGATTTCCTGAGTTTTTCCTTGAGGATTTGGAAAAAAACAGTGAATTACGAGCCGATATCGCCAAGGCGATTGAAGAGGGTCTTCCAGTCTATGCGGAGTGTGCGGGCCTCATGTATTTATGCCGGAGTATCCGCTGGAAGGGGAGATCTTATGAAATGGTCGGAATCATCCCCGCCGAGGTTCAACTTTCAGAGAGACCCGAAGGACATGGCTACGTCATCGCCGAAGTCATCGGGGAGAATCCATTTTTCCAAGTCGGGTTAACCCTTCGCGGTCATGAATTTCATCATTCCAGACTCCCCGGTCCGGGAGACCTTCGGTTTGCCTATCGGGTCAAAAGAGGGAAAGGGATCCGTCATCAACAGGACGGGATTGTTTACAAAAACCTCTTCGCTTCCTATATCCATCTCCATGCGTTGGGAACACCTGAATGGGCCAGGGGATTTGTATCGCTGGCTTCTATGGAAGGAGGATCCAGTCGCCGGGTTGACCCTTCGACGGATCATGCTCGTTTAAACTAATGGCGAATTATACTTTTACGTATTAAAATTAATAGCAATCATTTACTTAAACAGGAGGATTACGGAATGGCAAAGGCTGCATTAGGTGGAGTGGAAGTTGAAGTGGATGAGGATGGGTTTATTCAAGAACCGGAGAAATGGAGTCATGGGGTTGCCGAGGATCTGGCCAAGGGCGAAAATGCTTTCCCCATGAGCGAGGAACACTGGAAACTGGTCCATTATCTCCGAGACTATTATTTGAAGTTTGGAATTGCTCCCCCGGTCCGGATGGTCGTGAAACAGACGGGATTCGACCTAAAGAAGATTTACCAACTGTTCCCCGGCGGTCCTGCGAAAGGGGCCTGCAAGGTGGCAGGCTTGCCGAAACCAACGGGCTGCGTTTAAAAGGCGTATCGGGCATCTCGACTATTAAGTTTGATAAATCCTAACAAGCCCTCTAGCTTATTAGCGGTTTTGAGCGGGGGGCTTTGCTTACGTAGGTTGTTTTTTGATTTTCTTGGGAATAGATACAAGGGGCAGCAAGAATGAGAATTCTATTGGCAATCGCAACTTATTTTGCGTATATCTTCATTATCTTCATGTATTCCATAAAACTGAAGAAGTATCTTCGCTTGCCATTGCACCTAAGAACTGAAGTCTACCCCGTGATCCCTGGAGACCAAACCCCCAAGGAAAGATCCTACTATGAAGATCCCGATTGGTGGACAAGGCCCCAGCGGCATCATCTGCTTCAACGCGTATGGTTCCTTTTTAGCGACTATTTCCTTTTAAGGGAATATTTCCGTCGGGACAGGAGTTATTGGCTTTTCCTTTACCCATGGCATATCGGCTTTATATTGATCATCATCTTCCATATTCTTTGTTTCTTCGGAGCCCTTGCTTCTTTGCTCGGAATTCCCGTTGCTGCCGGATCCCCTTCCATCTTTGGAAATGCAATCTACGGTCTGACTTTGGCCGCGGGGGTCATAAGTTTCATATCGGGCCTCTTCGGAAGTATTGGCATATTGATCAAACGACTAACCGATAAGGGCTTGAGAAATTACGCTACCCCGCAGAACTATTTTACCTATATCCTCTTGCTGGCCGTCTTCCTGAGCGGTTTGTATTCATGGTATTTTGATCCTGTGTTCTCAGTCTATAGGAACTTCTGGAAGGGCCTCATCACCTTCAAACCGATCGACGTCGAACCCGCAACGGCTTCCCATATCCTACTTTTCGCCTTTCTTCTCATTTATCTTCCTTTCACCCGGTCCCTGCACTATATTACCAGACTTTTTGGTTTCTTATTGATCCGGTGGGACGACAAGCCAAACTTAAGAGGAAGTGTGTTGGAGAAGAAAGTTGACGAAATGCTAAACCTAAAAATAAGCTGGAATGGTCCGCATGTTAAGCCTGACCTAACATGGAAAGAGATCGCATCTGAGGCGATCGTTCGAGAAAAAAAACAGGTAAGCAAATGAGTCTTTGTAAGAAAATAGAAGACATCAACCGTGCGGATGACCCCTTGGTCGAGATCAAAAGCACGGATCTGATGTCTCTTCCAAACATTCTTGACAAATCGATTCAGGAGCCCCCCCTCAAAAGATTGACAGAGGAACAAAAACAGCAGTACGAAGGCTCCCTCGACGGCTTCGTCGCCATCGGCTTGCCTCGCCCTAAGAGCAAACAGGAAGAAGAGGAGTTTATAAGGAAATTCCTGAACGGTCTCGAAAAACTGTTTATCAAAGAGAACAATTGGACTTTCCTCCAACCCCTTGTCCACTCTCTTGAATATTGTGTCAAGTGCCAACTTTGCAGTGATTCCTGTCCGGTTTACGTTGCCAGTGGGAGAAAGGAGATTTATCGGCCTACTTTCCGGCCAGAGCTGTTGAGGAGGATTATAAACAAATACGTTAAAAAGCAAAGGGCATGGGTTGCAAAGTTGACGCGAAGCGATATTGAACTCAATTCTACCGTCATCGGAAGACTCGCAGAATTAGCTTATCGGTGCACCCTCTGCCGGAGATGTACGCAGGTTTGCCCTATCGGCGTTGACAATGCTTTGGTCAGCAGAGAAATCAGGAAGCTCTTCAGTCAAGAAATGGGTATTGCCCCGCGCGAGATTCACGAATTGGGCACTGTTCAACAACTGAAAGTTGGGTCTACCACCGGGATCACCCCACCCGCACTGGAAGATATCATCCTTTTCATTGAGGAAGAGATAAAGGAGAAAACGGGGAAAGAGATAAAAATACCCTTCAATAAAAAAGGGGCTGACGTTCTTCTCCTTCACAATGCGGGAGAATTTATCTCCTGGCCGGAGAATATTGAGGCATTCGCCATCCTTTTCGATGCTGCGAACATCCGTTGGACCCTTTCGAGTGAATTGGGCGGTTACGATGCCGTCAATTACGGTGTTTGGTATGATGACGTTCAGATGGCGAGGATTGCAGTAAAGCATGCCCAGGTAGCCAAAGAACTTCAGGTGAAGAAGATTAACGTAGGAGAGTGTGGACATGCTCACAAGGCGTTTATTGTCATCGCGGACCGGGTGCTCACCGGCGATCTGAATATACCAAGAGAAAGTGCTTTTCCTTTTCTCGAGAATTTGGTCCTGAGCGGAAAAATAAGGCTTGATCCTAATCGGAACAATTTTCCCGTTACGCTACACGACCCTTGTAACATCGTGAGACTGATGGGAATCGTGGAACCCCAGCGTCGGATACTTCGCAAGATCTGCCCGCAATTCATGGAAATGGAACCTCACGGCGTGGATAATTATTGCTGCGGAGGCGGGAGCGGGTTTGCGATCATGGGAGGGCGGAATTTCCCGGATTGGAGGGTGCATATCTCCGGGAGAATGAAACTGAAACAGATCCTGGAGGCGTTCGAAAATGTTAAAAAACCTGAAATAAAAAAATACGTTTGTGCCCCTTGTTCTAACTGTAAAGGACAGATGAGGGATCTCATCAGTACGTATGGTCTTCAGGAAAAATACGGGATCCGTTACGGTGGCCTCGTGGAACTCATCGTGAATGCGATGGCGGATATCGAAAAACCATTCATCGAGTGGGAGGCATAATGTCCCATTCTCGCGGGAATGAAAGACGATGAACGGCGTTAAGGGGAAAGTCTTCTTACTCAGTTCCGAGGGGGTTGGTTACGGAGACCATACCCTGGGGTATCAGGTCCTGGCCGCGATGCTGGAGAGCCTGAACAAACGTCCGCACAAACCTGCTGCCATCATTTGCTGGAACACGGCTGTGAAGCTGGTGGCACAAGATTCGCCCTTAGTGCCCCATTTCAGGCGTCTTGAAGATGAGGGAGTTAAGATTCTGCTCGGGAAATTGTGTGTTGGAGAATGCGAGTTGACTGGAAAGATAGCAGTAGGCAAGGAGGCGACGATGGACGAGATTCTGGACCTTCTTCTCCATCATGAGATCGTCAATCTTTAGGTGCTATCGTGCTTGAAAGCCTTCTATCGCAAAACAAACACACTATTCTCAAGAGATGGTTTGATCTCATTCTGGAAACTTATCCTGCCGATACGGCAGTCCTGATGAGAAGGGACAGGAATCAGTTTACCAATCCGGTGGGTTCGACCATCTCTCGGGAGATAGAGGTTCTTTTCAAACAACTCTGTGAAGGGATTCAAAACAGGGAGCGCCGGGCCTCTTTGGATGCAATTCTTAAAATTCGGTCGGTTCAAAATTTTTCTCCTTCAAAAGCCGTGGGATTTATTTTTCTGTTGAAGAAGGCGATCGAGGAGACGCTCAGGAGTGAGATCGACAGGGAACAGAATAACGAGGCGTGGCGAGCCTTTCAGTCGAGAATTGACGACCTGGTCCTTCAGGCCTTCGATGCTTATATGGATTGCCGGGAGAAGATTTGCCAGATCCGGGTCAATCAGGCTAAGTCTGAAAAGGAGATGGCCCTTCGGATGATGGAAAGAATGACTCCCTCGAAAGAGAAAGGAAAGAAAGAAGAAAACGAAAGTCGATGAAATTCGAAATCCGAATATCGGGCGAAGCGTCCGTCTCGGACCGATACGAAACAAATTCCACATGTCGGGTTCGCCAGCCGCGAATCATGAAGATTGCCCAGGTTTGCCCTCCCCCTCGATGGGGGAGGATTGAGGTGGGGGTGAAAATGGTGTGATCCCCTCACCCTCGCCCTCTCCCGCAAGGGGAGAGGGGAAGATTTGAACATTTAACATTGGGTCATTTGAAATTGTTTCGAGTTTCGCCTGCCTGCGCGAAGCCGCTTCGGCGAAGGCAGGGATTTTGTGCTTCGAGTTTGAAAAGGATTTTGGAATATGGGCTTCTGGTATGCGATATTTGGGATTCTCGTCCTTCTTCTTCTCGTCACCGTTGGAGCAGGAGGGATGAGCCTGTACACTCTGTTTACGATCCTCATCCCTTATGCGGCCGTTCTTCTCTTCCTCACCGGGTTTATCTACCGGGTTTTGAAATGGGCAAGCTCGCCCGTTCCGTTCCATATCCCGACGGTCTCGGGACAGCAAAAATCGCTTTCCTGGATAAGATCGGATAACATTAACAGCCCCTTCACCACAGGGGGCGTGGTGAAGCGATTGGCTCTTGAAATCCTCCTCTTCCGCTCCCTGTTGAAGAATGAAAAGATCGAGCTTGAGGCTCCCCACAGGCTTTTCTTCAAAACCAGCACCCTTCTCTGGCTGGGGGCCATGGCTTTCCACTGGTCCCTTCTCGTGATTGGGGTGAGGCATTTGAGATTCTTTCTCGAGCCCCTGCCGGCCTGCATCGTCATCCTGATCAGAGTCGATTCCATGCTTCAGGACTTTTTTCGCTTGCTTCCTGTCCCCTATATCACGGATGCCCTGATCTTGATCGGCCTGGCGTACCTTTTCTTCCGACGCATGGTCCAGCCCCAGGTTCGTTACATTTCACTTCCATCGGATTATTTTGTCCTTCTCCTTTTGGGAGGAATCGCGATCAGCGGCGTCCTCATGCGGGTTTTCTACAAGCAGGATCTGGTCCAGGTCAAGGAATGGGTGATGGCGATGCTCCGGTTCCAGCCTATGCTTCCGAAGGGGGTGACCCTGCTCTTCTACGTCCATCTCTTTTTTGTCAGTTTTTTGGCGGCCTATTTTCCGTTCAGCAAGCTGATGCACCTACCCGGAATCTTTTTGAGCCCGACAAGGAACCTGATGAATACCAGCCGTTCGGAAAGGCACGTGAACCCCTGGAATTATCCGGTCAAGGTTCATACCTACCCAGAATATGAAGATCACTTCAGGGAGGCGATGAAAGAAGTCGGACTCCCTGTGGAAAAGGAATAGACATGTCCGAAGAAAGTAGAAAAGACGAACCTCTTGAGATCGATTACACCCCTCCCACCCGGGGCTGGATGGAATCCGCGGTTGAGTTCAGAAAAGGAACCTACTGCTACCCCGCAGCCTCCAAGCATGAGAAGTTCCTCGATCTCCCAAACCCGAGGGAATGGCAGCCCTCAGAAGGGGATTGGAAACTCCCGGAGAACTGGAAAGAGACCGTCTTAAAAGGGATGAAAGACCGTTTGAAGCACTACCGGTCCTTTCAGCTCTTTCTCGATATCTGTGTGAGGTGCGGAGCGTGCGCGGACAAATGTCATTTTTTCATCGGGTCGGGAGATCCGAAGAATATGCCCGTCCTGAGGTCCGAGCTTCTAAGGTCCGTTTACCGAAAATATTTCACCCTGTCCGGAAAAGTTCTCGGAAAGTATGCCGGAGCCCGGGAGCTTACTGAGAAAGTGCTGAAGGAATGGTTTTATTATTTCTTCCAGTGCACCGAGTGTCGTCGCTGCTCTGTCTTCTGCCCTTACGGCATCGATACCTGTGAGATCACGATGATGGCCAGGGAGCTTCTCAACCTTCTGGGTCTAAATATCAATTGGGTGCTGGAGCCCGCATCGAACTGCTACCGAACTGGAAATCATCTGGGCATTCCTCCGAATGCCTTCAAGTCAACCGTGGACTTTGCGGTGGAGGAAGTCGAGGAGATCACGGGCATTCACGTGGAGGTTCCCATCAACCGGAAAGGGGCTGAGATTCTCTTTGTCTCCCCCTCTGCGGACTATTTCGGAAGTCCTCATTGGTATACGTTTCTGGGTTACCTCCTCCTCTTTCACGAAATCGGTCTCGACTACACGTGGAGCTCTTACGCGTCGGAGGGAGGAAATTTTGGTTTCTTTCATTCCGCCGAGCTGGCCAAGAGGCTGAATGCCAAGATCTACAGCGAAGCAAAGCGGCTGGGAGTCAAATGGATCCTCGGGGGAGAGTGCGGTCACATGTGGAGGGTGATTCACCAATATATGGATACCTTCAACGGACCCGCGGATTTTCTGGAGGCGCCTGTTTCTCCTATCACGAAGACGGCCTTTGATCACGCAAAATCGACCAAAATGGTCCATATCTGCGAATTTACCGCAGACCTGATCAAAAACAATCAATTGAAATTCGATCCGAGTAGAAATGCCAAATGGAAAGTGACGTACCATGATTCCTGCAACATCTCGCGCGGCATGGGCCTGCTTGAGGAACCCCGGTTCATTCTCCAGAACGTGTGCCCCGAGTTTTACGAAATGCCAGACAACACGATTCGGGAGAGGACGTTCTGCTGCGGGAGCGGCTCGGGGTTGGGCTCGGACGAAAATATGGAGATGCGTTTACGGGGGGGCTTCCCGAGAGCGAATGCGGTCAAGCATGTCCAAGGGGAGTATGGAGTGAATCTCCTGGCCTGCATCTGTGCCATTGACAAGGCAACGCTTCCTCCCCTTCTGGAATATTGGGTTCCCGGAGTGGAGGTCGGGGGCGTCCATGAGCTGGTCGGGAATGCCCTGGTCGTCAAAGGAGAAAAGGAAAGAACAACCAACCTTCGGGGCGAACCTCTCGGGAAAAAGGAGGGGGCAGATCATGTATGATGGCAGGAAGATCATTCCGGGGTTGATCCTCTTCCTCGGGTTAGTGACCTATCCCGTCTGGCATAATATGGCAAGTGGAAAAATGAATTACGTCCCCAAACCGAAGGTCCCGGCCGACAAAAAGGAATGTGTCGAACCGAAAGAAGTCATTCGTATCAACCATAAGACTTTGCTCGAAGATTGGAGAAACTCGGTGGTTCGCAACGCGGGTAAGACATACGTTGCCTATAATAACAAAAAATACACGATGAGTCTCAATCGCACCTGCATGAGCTGTCACAAGGACAAGGCTGAGTTTTGCGACCAGTGTCACAATTATGCGGGCGTCACGAATAATTGCTGGGACTGCCACGTCTATCCAAAACAGCTCGAGGAGAAGCAATCGTAATGGATTTCGATCGAAGAGGACTTCTGAAGGTGGGAGGACTAACCCTGCTCGGTCTTTTGGTCAAGCCCGGCTGGCAGGTCTTTTCTAAGGATGAACCGGCGGAGCCCTCTCCGGGCGCGGAAACGCTAGCCCGGAGGAGGTGGGGAATGGGGGTTCATCTCCACAAATGCTGGAAAGATGACGGATGCAGGGATTGCATCGACGCCTGCCACCGTATTCATAATGTTCCCGACATGGGAACCCTGAAAGAGGAGATCAAATGGATCTGGAGGACCCCCTATGAGGAGGTCTTCCCCGAGCATGAGTTTGAGGTGACGGAGGAGGACTATCAGCGCAAGCCCGTTATGTTACTCTGCAATCAATGCGATAATCCACCCTGTGTCAAGTTCTGCCCGACCCGGGCGACCTGGAGAAGGGAAGACGGCATCGTTATGATGGATTTCCATCGGTGCATCGGCTGCAGGTACTGCATGGCCGGCTGCCCCTACGGATCAAGAAGTTTCAACTGGAGAGATCCGCGGCCCTTCATCAAGAAAGTAAACCTCGACTTTCCAACCAGGACCCGGGGGGTTGTCGAGAAATGCAATTTCTGTGAGGAGAGATTAGCCCAGGGTCTGATCCCCGCCTGTGTGGAGGCCTGTAAAGAGAAAGCGCTCATTTTCGGCGATTTGAAAGATCCTAAATCAGAGATTCGGGAAACGCTCAAGTTCAAAACCCTTTATCAGCGAATGCCGGAGCTGGGAACGAAGCCGAAAATTTACTACATCCTGTAAAAAATGGGTAGAGAGAGAAATGGAGCAGCGGAGTAATGGAGGGATGGAATTCCAAAGCACAGCCTGCTGTAATTTCGACTTGCTGCTTGCCCAGCACTCCATGACTCCATTACTCCAACACTCCAGTATTGTCAAATACGTATGATTGATAAACGACAGAAGATCATCGGAGAAGATCGAGTCCTGTTTGAGCATATCTGGAAGACGGGGAAAGGGTTTTATATCACCGTATCGGTCCTGGGCGCTCTGGTTCTCTGGGGGCTTTATGCTTATGTCACGCAATACCGAACGGGACTCGGTGTGACCGGACTGTCCAGGCAGATCTTCTGGGGCGTCTACATTACGAACTTCGTCTTTTTCATCGGGATCAGCCATGCCGGGACGTTCATCTCAGCCGTGCTCCGCGTCCTCAAGGCAGAATGGCGGAGGCCGATCAGCCGGCTTTCAGAACTCACCACGGTCTTTATTCTGATGTTTGGCGTCGGAAGTGTCCTGATCGATCTGGGAAGACCGGATCGGATGCTCTATGCCATCCGGTATGCCCATTTTACGTCTCCTTTACTATGGGACGTCTGCAGCATCACCACTTACCTGACCGTAAGCTCCATCTCTCTCTATCTCGCGCTGATTCCGGATATCGCGATGCTCAGGGATCTTGGGGGCAGAGGGGAATGGTTCTACCGCATCCTCTCGCTGGGGTGGAGGGGCACGGAGGAGGAACATCGTCGCCTGGATAAGGCGATTGGTTTTGTATCCATCCTCGTCATCCCGGTGATGATCACCGTTCATACCGTCGTCTCTTTTGTCTTTGCCATGACCATTCAGCCCCTATGGCACAGCGCGGTCTTTGGCCCTTACTTCGTGGTCGGTGCCATCTTTTCTGGGGTGGCGAGTGTGATTGTCGTGATGGCTATCCTTCGGAAGGCCTACCATCTCGAAAGCTATATCAAGCCAATTCACTTTAACAATATCGGCATCTTTCTGATGGCCATGACTCTCCTGTGGTTCTATTTCACCTTCGCAGAGTATATCACCGTGGTTTATGGAAACGAACCGGTTCATATGGCCATTTTCTGGTCGAAGATATCCGGAAAGTTTGCACCTCTTTTCTGGCTCCACTTCACCTTGTGTTTCGTCATACCTTTGCCGATTCTTGCCATCAGGAAATACCGAACTATCCGAGGAACGGTCATTGCCTCGATCTCGATCGTTTTGGGAATGTGGTTGGAAAGGTTCGTCATTATCGTCCCGACATTGACAAGGCAGAGAATGCCCGTGGGGGGAGCTTTTTACGTTCCTACCTGGGTGGAATGGTCGATCCTGGCAGGCTGCCTCTCTCTTTTTATGCTCCTTTATACCTTGTTTACAAAGGTCTTTCCTATCGTTCCGGTATGGGAGGTCAGAGAGGGGAGAGAGAAAGCTTCAGCCAACGTCACAGCAAGAATTCAAAGCTACATGCCAGAAACCGGACCTTCCAGAGATTAAGTTTCTTGCATGCAGATTTTTTATTGATAATAATTTCAATAATTTGGCTAACTAACAACCCATTCCCGTTTCCAATAGTCTATCGAGACCAAGTGCTGGACCCTAAATTTGTGGTCTCTGCCATCTTTCTACCGAATTGTCTTAACTTTTTGTCAAAATCAAAAAAAGATATTGACAAATGGAAATAAATCTGATAAATTTATTAAGTTTTTCCCCTAAATTACTTAGAATTTTTTTTTAATTTTTAACCTGTTGAAATAATTAATTTTTGATAAATGAGGTTATGAATGCCTACGATTAGTCAATTGGTTCGCGAAGGAAGGAAAGGCACCAAGAGTAAGACGTCTGCCCCTGCTCTTACGGGATCCCCACAAAAAAGGGGGGTTTGTATTCGAGTTTACACAACCACTCCCAAGAAACCTAATTCCGCTCTTCGAAAAGTTGCTCGAGTGAGGTTAACCAACGCGATCGAGGTGACCACCTATATTCCAGGGGTCGGCCACAACCTTCAAGAACATTCCGTCGTTCTCATTCGAGGAGGAAGGGTCAAAGACCTTCCTGGAGTTCGGTATCATATCATCCGTGGCACGTTAGACTCCGTAGGCGTCCAGGATCGTAAACAGAGCCGCTCCAAGTACGGGGCCAAAAAACCCAAATAGCTGAACTTCTCTTCCAAACCCAACCATAAACCAGGAAGAAGGAGCTTTTATGCCCAGAAAGAGGGAAGTCAAAAAGAGAGAGGTATTGCCGGATCCGAAATATCACGATACCCTGACGGCCAAATTCATCAACGGGATCATGCGTCGTGGAAAGAAGAGCTTGGCAGAAGGGATTTTCTATCAGGCCCTGGACATCATCAAAGAAAAGACTCATTCAGACCCGGCTAAAGTTTTTACCCAAGCGATGAATAATGTGAAACCCTTGATTGAGGTGAGGCCGAGGAGAGTGGGAGGGGCCACTTATCAAGTCCCGGTGGAAGTGAGGCCGGAAAGAAAACTCGCTTTGGCGATCCGCTGGATCATTGGCTTTTCAAAAGCGCGATCCGAAAAGACGATGGAAGAAAAACTTTCGGCAGAATTGATCGATGCAGCGAATAACCGAGGAGCTGCCATTAAAAAGAAAGAGGATACGCATAAAATGGCTGAAGCCAATAAGGCTTTCGCCCATTACCGGTGGTAAGGGGTTAGTTTGTGGCAAACGAATCATTGAAAGAACAGACAAGAAACATTGGGATCATGGCTCACATCGACGCCGGGAAGACGACGACGACGGAACGGATTCTCTACTATACCGGCGTGACCTATAAGATCGGGGAAGTGGATCAAGGGTCCGCGACCATGGACTGGATGGAGCAAGAAAAAGAGCGGGGGATTACGATCACCTCGGCTGCGACCACCTGCTTCTGGAAAGATCACCGGATCAATATCATCGACACTCCTGGCCATGTCGATTTCACGATAGAGGTCGAACGATCCCTTCGTGTCCTCGACGGAGCCGTGGCGGTCTTCTGCGCCGTCGGAGGCGTGGAGCCCCAATCCGAAACCGTATGGAGACAGGCGGATAAATATCGGATTCCCAGAATTGCCTTTATCAATAAGATGGACCGGATGGGCGCAGATTTTCATGGCTGCGTCCGGATGATGAAAGATCGCTTAAAAACCGTCCCCATTCCAGTTCAACTCCCCATCGGAAAGGAAGACGATTTCCAGGGGGTCATTGACCTCATTACCATGAAGGCGATCATCTATGATCCCCACAGTCTCGGGACGAAATATGACGTGGTGGATGTCCCGAAGGCCTATCTCGAAGAAGCCTCTGTCGCAAGGGAATACCTTGTGGAAAAACTTTCAGAGGGAAACGACGTTCTCATGCAGAAGTTCATCGATGGCCACCGGATGACGGAAGAAGAAATCAGGCAAAGTCTGAGAGAGACGACCCTTCATTTGAAAGGAATTCCGGTGCTCTGCGGTGCCGCCTTCCGAAATAAAGGTGTTCAACCTCTTCTCGACGCCATTATCGATTATCTCCCTTCCCCTTTGGATATTCCACCGGTAAAAGGGTTAGACCTCGGGGGTCGGGAACTCACCTTCTCTGCCAACAACGGGCATCCTCTTTCGGCCCTGGCCTTTAAAATCATGAATGATCCTTACACTGGACAATTGACATTCTTCCGAATCTATTCCGGATCGCTCAAGTCCGGAGATTCCGTATTCAACTCCATCAAGGGAAAACGGGAGCGGATTGGCCGGCTGGTGAAGATGCACGCCAACAAAAGGGAAGAGATTCAGGAAGTGGCCGCAGGGGATATCTTCGCTGCCGTCGGCCTGAAATATACCACCACCGGAGACACGATTTGCAGTGAGAAACAGCCCATCATTCTCGAGTCGATGACCTTCCCTGACCCGGTGATTTCCATCGCAGTTGAACCGAAGACAAAGAGCGACCTTGAAAGACTGGGAGCTTCCCTCCAGAAATTGATTTTGGAAGATCCTTCCTTCAAAGTGAGAACGGATGAAGAATCAGGGCAAACCATACTCTCCGGCATGGGGGAACTCCACCTGGAAATCATTGTCGATCGACTCTTAAGGGAGTTCAATGTCGAGGCCAACGTGGGAGAACCCCAGGTGGCCTACCGGGAAACCATTACCAAAACGGTGAAGGCCGAAGGGCGATTTATTCGCCAGTCCGGTGGAAGAGGTCAGTATGGTCATGTCTGGTTGACCCTCGAACCCCAGCCGGGCAAGGGCTTTGAATTTGTCAATCGAATTGTTGGAGGATCCATCCCCCGGGAATATATTCCTGCCGTTGAAAAGGGTGTCATCGAAGCCATGGAAAAAGGAGTTCTCGCGAGTTATCCCATGGTCGATATCAAGGTGACCCTGATTGATGGCTCATACCATGATGTGGACTCCTCGGAGATGGCCTTTAAAATTGCCGCTTCGATGGGCTTCAAGGACGGGGCGCGTCAAGCCCATCCCATCCTTCTCGAACCGTTGATGTCCATCGAAATCCTGACTCCGGAGGAGTTCATGGGCCAGGTCGTCGCAGACCTGACCTCTCGAAGAGGAAAAACGACCAGCGTGGACTATCGCGGGGGAACCAATGTGGTTGTTGGGGAGGTCCCCCTGGCTAAAATGTTCGGATACGCAACCGACCTTCGATCACTCACTCAGGGGAGAGCAACCTTTACTCTGCAATTCTCTCATTATAGTCCGGTTCCAGCATCGGTAGGTGAGGAAATCCTTTCCCAGCTGAAGAGGGTCGCTTGAGCACACCCCAAAACTTAAAGGAGGGTTTGAGCCATGTCGAAGCCGAAATTTGAGAGGACGAAGCCACATGTGAACATTGGGACGATTGGGCATGTGGATCATGGGAAGACGACGTTGACGTCAGCGATCACGAAGGTGTTGGCGACGAAGCAGTTGGCCTCCTACATGGCGTTTGATCAGATCGACAAGGCGCCGGAGGAGAAGGAGCGGGGGTTGACGATTGCGATCGCGCATGTGGAGTATGAGACGGCGAAGCGGCATTATGCGCACATCGATTGTCCTGGGCATGCGGACTACATCAAGAACATGATCACGGGAGCCGCGCAGATGGACGGGACGATTTTGGTGGTATCGGCGGCGGACGGGCCGATGCCTCAGACGCGGGAGCATGTGTTATTGGCGAAGCAGGTGCGGGTGCCGTACATTGTGGTATTTTTGAACAAGGTGGACATGGTGGAGGACCCGGAGTTATTGGATTTGGTGGAGTTGGAGGTGCGGGAGTTGTTGTCGGGGTATGATTTTCCTGGGGAGAGTTCTCCGGTGATCCGGGGGAGTGCGTTGAAGGCGTTGGAGTGTGGGTGTGGGAAGCCGGACTGTCAGTGGTGCAGCGGGATTTGGAAGCTGATGGATGCGGTGGACACGTTTATTCCGGAGCCGGTTCGGGAGAT
>Ga0335070_10001103_pt1 | contig 30790 bp, 34 predicted proteins | sample Lox_Sample_13_FD_206722 | JGI IMG/M metagenome (GOLD analysis project Ga0335070, IMG submission 206722) | Soil microbial communities from Loxahatchee National Wildlife Refuge, Florida, United States - Lox_Sample_1.3 | ecosystem: Environmental > Terrestrial > Soil > Wetlands | place: USA...
CCCTGTTGGTTTCTCCGCATGGAAATTGTCCCCGGGGCGCCGCGGACCCCGCCAAAAAAAACCAACCCCCGCGTACCCCGCGCCTCCGCGTGATTCATTTTTGGCACGCGTCACCTGCGCGGCCCGCATTCGCGGGCCATGACAGCGATGCGAAGCAAAGTTGTTAGAGCAGCTTCAAAATATCGCCTTCAAGATCTTCCGGCTTCGTCGTCGAGCCGTATCGCTCCACCGGATTGCCTTCGCGGTCGACCAGGAATTTCGTGAAATTCCACTTGATCCCTTCGGTGCCCAGCACGCCGCGCTCTTCCTTCTTCAGATATTTGTAAAGCGGATGCGCATCCGCGCCGTTGACGTCGACCTTGGAGAACATCGGAAAGCTCACGCCATAGTTCTTCTGGCAGAACGCCCCGATCTCGCTTTCCGTGCCCGGCTCCTGCGAACCGAACTGGTTGCAGGGAAAGCCCAGAATCGTCAGCCCCTTGTCGTGCAGTTTTTCGTATAGCTTCTCCAGCCCTTCGTATTGCGGCGTGAACCCGCATTTGCTGGCCGTGTTGACGATCAGCAGAACCTGCCCGCGATAATCGCCGAGCGATTTTTCCTCGCCCGAAAGCGTCTTCGCCGAAAAATCGTAGACCGTCGTCATAGTCGGTGCCCCCTTACTTACCTTCACCAAGTGAAGAGCAAACATACATCAGAAAGCAACTCTCCTCCCTCTCGGTGGGGGAGAGGGCAGGGGTGTGGGGGAGAATGCTTCAGCAAGCGCGTATAAAAAAAAGAGGCGCTCCCGTTAGACAGCGCCCCCTCACCCCAACCCTCTCCCCCGCTGGGGGAGAGGGAGATACTCAAATTTTCAAAGCAATGGCTTCAGCTCGCCATCCGGCCCTTGGCCTGGCGCGGCTGTTGCGGTTGATAGGCTTTGCGGGCGTGGGCCTCGCAATAGGGCGAGCCGGATTTCGGCTTCCTGCCGCAGAAGTGGAATTCGTTTTCCGAAGGATCGCCGATCGGCCAGCGGCACATACGGTCGTTGATCGTCAGTACGGTGGCGTGGTTGCCGTCGTCCAGTACGATGGGTTCTTCCTCCACCACCGGCGGCTCCGGCACGTGATGCTGGCGCAGAGAAACGCGGGGCGCCGAGGGCAGGCGGGGGCGGTCGACCCGGGCAGGCGTCGCGCGCCCGGCCAGACCCAGGCGATGGACCTTGCCGATGACCGCGTTGCGCGTCACTCCCCCGAGTGCGCGGGCGATCTGGCTGGCCGAAAGTCCCTCGGTCCAGAGGTTCTTGAGCTGCTCCACCCGTTCGTCTGTCCAACCCATGCCCGGCTCCATCGGCTAACCCCACAACATATCGTAGCAACGCATGAGATTTGGACAAGCAATGCCGCGCGCGTTCTAACCCTTGTCCACAGAATTGCCTCGGGCTCGACAGTATTGACTTCTATCCTACAAGTGTCTATATTCACATCTTCATGGCAACGGAGAAAAGCGGAGAAACCCCCACCCATCCCCTATTTTTCAAAAAGTCGAATTCAATTCGGCATCGCAGCTATGCCCGCAAATCCGCCGGGGTTTCTTTTCTTGACCCCTCAACCCGGAGCGGCCGATAAAGCCCGCCCGTTCAAGTCTTGGAGGACAAAGTGTTTCCGTCGCTGTTGCCAACCTATGCCCGTGCGGACGTCGCGTTCGTGCGGGGCGAAGGGCCCTATCTCTTCGCGGAGGATGGACAGCGATATCTCGATTTCGGCGCCGGCGTCGCGGTCAACGCGCTCGGCCACGCCAACCCCAAGCTTGTGAACGCGCTGATGGAGCAGGCGCAGCGCGTCTGGCACACATCCAACAACTATCGAATCCTGGGCCAGGAATCGCTCTCGAAGAAACTGGTGGAATCCACCTTCGCCGACACGATGTTCTTCACGAACTCGGGCGCGGAATCCATCGAATGCGCGATCAAGATGGCGCGCCGCTATCATTATGTGAGCGGTCATCCCGAGCGTTTCCGTATCATCACCTTTGAAGGCGCTTTCCACGGCCGCACGCTGGCTGCCATCGCCGCAGGCGGTCAGGCCAAATATCTCGAAGGCTTCGGTCCCAAGGTCGAAGGTTTCGATCAGGTGCCGTTCGGCGATCTGAAAGCGCTGGAAGCGGCGATCACGCCGGAAACGGCGGCCCTGATGATCGAACCGATCCAGGGCGAAGGCGGTTTGCGCCCCGCCGATCCGGAATATCTGCGCGCGCTGCGCAAGCTCTGCGATCAACACGGCCTGCTTCTTATTTTCGATGAGATTCAAACCGGCGTCGGTCGTACCGGCAAACTCTTCGCCCATGAATGGAGCGGCGTCACGCCCGACATCATGGCAATCGCCAAAGGCATCGGCGGCGGTTTCCCCATCGGGGCATGTCTGGCAACGGCCGAAGCCGCCAAAGGCATGATCGCGGGCACGCATGGCAGCACCTTCGGCGGGAATCCGCTGGGCACCGCCGTCGGCAATGCCGTGCTGGAAACCGTTCTTGCGCCCGGCTTCCTCGAACACGTCCAGAAAATCGGCAACTACCTGCACCAGCAATTGGGCCGCCTCGCAGCCGAACATCCCAACGTGTTCGAAGGCGTGCGCGGGCAGGGCCTGATGATCGGCCTGAAAATGCGCGTGCCGAACACCGATTTCGTAAATGCTGCACGCAAGCATGGCATTCTCGTGCTGGGCGCGGGCGACAATGTCGTGCGTCTGTTGCCGCCGCTGAACATCGACGAGACCCATGTGCGCGAAGCGATGGAAAAACTCACTGCCGCCGCGTCGGATCTCGATGCGGGAAAGGCTTCGGTAGCCGCATGAACGCCCCCACCGGCCGGGTCGGGGAAGCCAAACACTTCCTCGATCTCGGCGAATTCGATTCCGGAACGCTGCAGAACCTCATCGCAGATGCGCGGGCCCGCAAGGAAAAGCGCAAGCATCTTCCCAAGGGCACGCCGGATAAGGACCAGCCGCTGGCGGGCCGCGTGCTTGCCATGATCTTCGACAAGCAGTCCACCCGCACCCGCATCTCCTTCGATGTCGGCATGCGCCAGTTGGGCGGCACGACGATCATGCTCACGGGCTCCGAAATGCAGCTCGCGCGCGAGGAAACGATTGCCGATACGGCGCGCGTGCTGTCGCGTTATGTCGATGCGGTGATGATCCGCCTGCTCGATCACGAAATGGTGCAGGAGATGGCCGACAATTCCACCATCCCCATCATCAACGGCCTGACCAAACTTTCGCACCCGTGCCAGGTGATGGCCGACGTGATGACGTTCGAAGAACATCGCGGCCCCATCAAGGGCGCCACGATTGCGTGGAGCGGCGATTCCAACAATGTCCTTACCTCCTGGGTACATGCCGCGCCGCGTTTCGGCTTCAAGCTGCGCGTGGCAAGCCCCCGCGAATTGAGCGCCTCGCAACGCCTGCGCGAATGGGTGGCCGCGCAAGGAGCGGACGTCACCTTCATCGAAGATCCCGAAGCCGCCGTTTCTAAGGCGGATTGCGTGGTGTCCGATGCCTGGGTCTCGATGGGCGATGACGACACGACCAAGCGCCACAACCTGCTCAAGGCCTATCAGGTGAACAGCCGCCTGATGTCGCTCGCCGCGAAAGACGCGATCTTCATGCACTGCCTGCCCGCCCACCGCGGCGAGGAAGTGACCGACGACGTGATCGATGGCCCGCAATCGGTGGTCTTCGACGAAGCCGAAAACCGCATCCACGCCCAGAAGGCCATTCTGGCGTGGTGTCTCCGTTGAAGTTCCACGCATTCGGCATATATCGAGCGGATGTCCGATAAATCAGAATATACCCCCGCCCCGCCGGGCGATTTCGTGTTGCCGTTCGACCTGCCACAACTGGGCGTTCGCGGCCGCCTGATCCGGCTCGATCAATCCTCTGCCCGCGCGCTCAGCGCCCACCAATTGCCGGAAGCCGCATCTCGCGTTGCAGGCGAAGCGCTTGCTCTCGCCACCATTCTGGGCAGCGCCTTGAAACTCGATGGCCGCCTGACCGTGCAAACCAAAAGCGACGGCCCGCTCGATCTCGTCACCGCCGATTACTACGGCGCGGAAGACGCCCGTCCCGCGGGCTTGCGCGGGTTCGCACGCCTCGATCAATCGCGCTTCGATGCGCTCGCCGAGCAGGATTTTCAATCCATTGCGGGCAAAGGCGCGCTCGCCATCACCATCGAACCGCGCCGCGGCGGCAACACCTATCAGGGCATCGTCGAACTCTCGCCCATCGGAATCGCGGCCAGCGCCGAAACCTATTTCGCCCAATCCGAACAATTGCCGACCATGATCCGCCTCGCCGCCGCTCCCGTCTTCACGCCGGGCCGCACAGAGCCGGAATGGCGCGCCGGTGGCATCATGCTGCAGGCAACGCCCGAACGCGCCCGCGACGAAGAAGAGTGGGAACGTCTCGGCCTGTTTCTGAACACGGTCGAAGACATCGAACTTCTCGACACCTCGCTTGCCGGCGAAGACTTGCTGTGGCGCCTGTTCCACGAAGACGAAATCCGCGTCCTGCCGCCCGAGCCCATCGCCTTCCGCTGCGATTGCGATACCGACCGCATCGCTTCGGTGCTGCGCTCCTATTCGGCGGAAGACCGCGCCCATCTCGCAGACCCGGACGGCATCATCCGCGCCCGCTGCGAATTCTGCGGCAAGGTCCACGAGATAACGGAAGCTGGGCTTTAGAGCGGTTCCAGGAAAAGTGTGCAGCGGTTTTCCGTCCGGAACCGCGACAAATAAATTTCAGGCGTCAGCGCTGGACGCCGGATTGCCGATCACGTGCAGGAATTCGCGCCGCGTGCTCGCATCCTCGCGGAACGCGCCCAGCATCATCGACGTCACCATGCTCACGCCCGTCTTGTGCACGCCGCGCGTGGTCATGCATTGGTGCGTCGCCTCGATCACCACCGCCACACCCTTCGGCTCCAGCACCTGCTGGATGCAGTGCGCGATCTGCGCGTTCATCTTCTCCTGCACCTGCAGCCGTCGCGCGAACGCTTCCACCACGCGCGCCAGCTTGGAGATGCCGACAACCTTCTTGTTGGGCAGATAGCCCACATGCACGCGCCCGATGATCGGCGCCAGATGATGCTCGCAATGGGATTCGAAGCGGATGTCCTTCAACACCACCATCTCGTCGTAACCGTCGACCTCCTCGAAGGTCCGCGCGAGATAGGCTTCGGGATCTTCCGCATAACCCGAAAACCAGTCCTCGAACGCGCGCGCCACGCGTGCGGGCGTATCGGTCAAGCCTTCCCGATCCGGATCGTCTCCCGCCCACAGCAGCAATGTGCGGACGGCACGTTCGGCTTCCTCGCGCGTCGGGCGCGGGTCCTTGGGTGCCGGCTGGGCCGCGCTCAGCGTGTTGGGTTTCACAATGTCGTTCATGGAAATGCCGCCTGGATATTGGACATCCAGTTTACGCGCAAAGCCCTGCCCGGGATCAACCCGCGGCAAAATGTGGTCAATACGCTCAGTGCACCTGACGGCGTTCGTAGGGGCTTTCGAGCAGGAAAGCCGGGATTTCCGCCTCGAATTGCTCACCCGCCAGCTTCTTCATCTGATAGCGCCCGGCCATGGTGCCGGAAGCTGTCGGCAGCGGGCAGCCGCTCGTATATTCAAAACTCTGCCCCGGCTCGAGCACCGGCTGCGCGCCCACCACGCCCGGCCCGCGCACTTCCTGCACGCGTCCCATCGCATCGGTGATGTGCCAGTAGCGCGAGACGAGTTGCACCGTCTCCACACCCTTGTTCTCGATGGTGATGGTGTAGGACCAGAGATATTTGCCCTCGTCGGGTTCCGACTGGTCTTCGAGATAGGCGGGTTTCACCGCCACGCGAATGCCCTGCGTGACGCGCTCGTAGAGTGGGCCGCGATTTTCGGCGGATCGGGTTTGAGATGAACGGCTTTGCGGAGTGTTGCTCATGAGAGGATATTCGGGCGCTTGAGCCCTCTTGGCAAGCCAGATCGCCGCTTGCGTTAACAGCTTAATGTCGCGGCGCGACCGTGATTTCAGTGTTAACGGAGTTGGCGATAAAGCATTCCTCGTGGGAATGATGATGGATATTGTCGAGCGTCGCCGCATCGACAACTGTGCCCGGCGCAAAAACGACACGCGGCGAAAGCGTCACCCGCGCCATCCACAATTTTCCCTTGCCATCCTTCTTTTCCAGAAAGCCGATGGCTTCGTCCTCGTAGGAATCCACAGTCAACCGCTTGCGCGCGCAGATCGCGAGGAAGGTGAGCATGTGGCAGCTTGAAAGCGACGCCACATAGGCTTCTTCCGGATCCACGCGATCCGCATCGCCCTTGAACGCAGGCGCGGAAGAAGAGGGCAACACAATCGCCCCGTCCTTGAACCGCATCTCATGGGCGCGGTTGTAGCTGTCATAGGTGTAGTCGGCGCTCGTGCGCTTCCAGACTACGCTCGCGTGGTGCTCTGACATAAGAAACCTCCGTCACGCCCCAATCTTACCTCTCCTATAAAGGGAGGGCGAAAAAATGCGGCACGCACTTTCGGGTGGGGGCCGCTCTGCGTCCTGCGCAATGCTCAGAGCTTGGCCAGCGCCGTGTCCAGGTCTTCGCAGAGATCGGCCGGGTCTTCGAGACCCACGGAAAGCCGCAGCATCCCGTCGCTGATGCCGAGTTCCGTCCGCGCCTCCGGTTTCACCTTGTTGTGCGTGGTGGTCGCCGGGTGAGTGATCAGGCTCTTGGCGTCGCCCAGATTGTTGGAGATGTCGATCAGCTTGAGCGCGTTCTCGAACTTGAACGCTTCCTTCTTGCCGCCATCGATCTCGAAGGTCACCACGCCGCCGCCGCCATCCATCTGGGTGCGGGCGAGATTGTGCTGCGGATGATCGTCGCGGAATGGATAAAGCACCCGGCGCACTTTCTTCGATTTCGCCAGGAAATCGGCAACCGCCTGTGCGTTCGCGCAATGCGCCCGCATCCGGAGGTCCAGCGTCTCCAGACTCTTCAGATGCAGCCACGCATTGAACGGGCTGATCGAAGGCCCGGTGTTGCGGATGAACACCTGAAGATGATCTTTGAGGAAATCCTGCCCGCATAGGATCACGCCGCCCAGCGCGCGTCCCTGACCGTCGATATATTTGGTCGAGGAATGCACCACGATATGCGCGCCGAATTCCATCGGCCGTTGCAGGGCGGGGCTCGCAAACGCGTTGTCCACCACCAGCCATGCGCCCGCGTCATTGGCGATCTTGGCAATCGCCTTCATGTCGCAAATGGCAAGCGTCGGATTGGCCGGCGTCTCCAGGAACAGGATCTTCGTTTCCGGCCTGACCGCATCTTTCCATTCCTGCGCATCGCAACCGTCGACGAGGGTGTGCGTGATGCCGAAGCGCGGCAGGATTTCTTCGATCACATAACGGCATGCTCCGAACATGGCCTTGGCGCCGATCACATGATCGCCCGACCGCAGCGAACTGAGGAACACAGCCGTCACTGCCGCCATGCCGCTCGCGGTTGCGCGCGCCACCGGCGCACCTTCCAGCGCGGCCATGCGTTCTTCGAACATTGTGACGGTGGGATTGCCAAACCGGCTGTATTGATAACCGTCCGCCTCGCCCTTGAAGCGAGCCTCGGCCTCTTCCGGCGCCTCATAGGCATAGCCGGAGGTCATGAAGAGCGCCTCGGACGTCTCCTGAAAGGACGTGCGCGTCTGGCCCGCACGCACCGCCTTGGTGCGCGCCCGCCATTTGCCGGGTTTCTTATGTGTCGCCATGGTCCCCGCGTCTTGCCGCCTTGCTGGGCGGGGGTCAAGCCGCCTATCGTCGCGTGGCTTTCCAAGGCTTTAGATACATGAACACGGTCGGCCATCATTCGGCGCTGATCTATGTGATGGTGGTGGTCTCGGCGTCGGACGGCGTCATGAGCGAGCGCGAGCTGAAGACCATCGGCCAGCTCATCAAGACGCTTCCCGTCTTCCAGGATTTCGAGGAACACCGCCTCTCCATGGTCGCCAAGGATTGCGCCGCCATGCTGCAGGAACCCGAAGGCATCAACGCCGTGATCGGCTTGGTGAAGGCGGCGCTGCCCGCGCATTTGCGCGAAACAGCCTATTGGCTTGCCATGGAGATCGCGCTCGCCGACGGCCGCATCATGCTGGAGGAAATCCGCGTCATCGAGGGCCTGCGCCGCGAGCTTGGTATCGACCGCCTCGTCGCCGCCGGCATTGAGCGTGGCGCGCGCGCGCGCTATCAGGTGGCCTGACGCGCGTGAAACGTCTCTACATCCTGCGCCACGCCAAGGCGGTCCCCGCCGAGAACGCGGACGACGATTCCGCGCGCGAACTCGCGGCCCGCGGCCACGCCGATGCGACGCATCTGGGCGAATGGCTGGTCGAACACAACCATCATCCCGATCACGTGTTGTGTTCCACCGCACGCCGCACGGTCGAAACCTGGCAGGACGTTTCGCAAGCCTTCAAACCTGCGCCGAAGGTGGAATTCCTCGGCACGCTCTATCTGGCATCCGCCTCCGTCATCCTCACCGAAATCCGCAAAGCCAAATCGGACAGCCTGATGGTGATCGGCCACAATCCCGGTCTCGAAAGCCTCGCGCTGCATCTCGTCCGTCGCCCGAAATCGGAGAAGGACAAGGAGCGCGCGCGCAAACTCGCCGAAGGCATGCCCACCTGCGCACTGGCGATTTTCGATTTTGATATGGAAACGTGGAAAGAATTGGCGCCGGCCGAAGGCGAACTCGTCAAATTCCTCCGGCCGAAGGATCTGAAAGACTAGCCTGCCGCTTCAGCGCCAGCTTGCGCCAGGCAAAGCCCGCTTCCGGTATCGGCTCGCCGCCGAGCCTGATCGTGCGCTCCGCCACCAGCCGCCCGCCCAGCCGCTCATAAAAGAAGCGTGCCGGATTCTTCGCATGCGCCCAGATAAGGCAGCCCGAAAATCCGCGCCGCTGCAATTCCGCGAACGCACCGGTGAGAAGCGCGCGTCCCACGCCCCTGTCATAAAACGCGGGATCGACATAGAGCGTGTAAACTTCGCCATCCGGCCCCGGTTCGGGATCGCGCGACCGCCCGAAACTTGTCATGCCCACCACGCCATGGCGCTCATGCCGCGCCACGAACACCGGTTCGCGCGCCGCAATCGCCGCCTGCCAGCGTGCGGTCTGCCCGGAAATCGTCATGGCTCTCAGAAGCGCGGTCGGCACCGACCCCGCATAGGCATCGTGCCAGGACTCGATATAGATGCGTGCGATGTCGCCCGCGTCCGGCGCGCGCGCCTGTCCCACATCTGTGACGAACGTCTCCACGTCTGCGAGATTGCCGCCAACGCTCGCGCTCGGCAAGCGGCAAAAAAAAGAACGGCGCCGATTGGGGCGCCGTTTGGAAGTTGAACGGAGATGAAATCTGTTCGCTTAAGCCTTGCGGCGGCGGCGAAGCGCGCCCAAACCGGCAAGTCCCGCGCCGAACACGCTCAAGGTGATGGGTTCTGGCGCCGGCGACGGGTCGACGTCGCGCGCGATCGTCTGGTTGTATGCCACGTTGTCGAACTCGAACGCGTATTGCGAACTGGAGAAGACGACCCGGTCGAACGTCGTATCTGACGTGAAATTCACATACAGCGTACCGTTCACGCCCTGATCCCCATTGGCGCTGGAAAGAATATCGCTGCCGCTGAAAGACTTCAGAAACGTGTTGCCTTCGTAGAAAGTGATGGAGTTGTAACCGTCGATCGAACCCCACAACAAGCCGAGATAGGTCAGGTTCTGGCTGAAATCGAGTTCGACCGAGCCCACGCCGGTGGTGAGATAGGTCGTGGTATCGGCGCCGTCCGGCTGTCCGCCGAAGCCCGTGCCGTTGCCGCCGGAAAGATAAGGTGCCGCATATTGGCCGCCAACCGCGCCCTGTACGGGTTGCGCGCCGCCACCCAGGAATTTCACTGTCATGATGCCGATGGTGGCATCGCTCGTGCTGCCCACCGTGAAGGAGTCGAAGTTCTGGTGAACCACGCCCGTCGGCGCCCCGCCGACGCTGCCCGATGGCGTGATGACCACCGCCTCGGCCGCACTGAACGCAAATGTCGAAGAAAGCCCCGCAACCAACGCAAACGTCTTGATAGTGTTCTTACGCATTACACAACTCCACAAACGCCAACTAAGTGGCCGAAAGGGGAGCACGCTTCATGCCAGCGCGAACTATCGAGCGGATTCAACGTTCATAGAGGTTAAGCGGTTAATTCATGTAAGCCGTTGTTACGAATTAACTTTATATGCGTGGTGCGCACCTGCTGGGTCTTTACAGTCGGGATTGTCACTTGGATGCGCACATTGCCAATCGTTTGGCGAAGGCCATGCTGAAAAGCACGCGCTAACCCGCCGCGGCAAAGGCCGTCGCTGCGAAGGCCATCATAAACAGCATTGTCAAAAACAGAAGCGCAACAAACGAATCCGCAGCCACTGCAGTCTTGCTGCGATTGGCAGGCCCGGATTGGAAAATCCGCATCTCTTTCTCCCTCGCGCAGCCGCGCTCGAGTGAAAGGATCGTCCCCGAATGTGGCAATCGCAGTGCGCGATCGTGGCGCTGCCGGGCTTCAAAGGTGACGTGATTATGGCCGCAGAATCCGTAGGATGCGTCATGCCGCGCTTTGGCGAAACGCCGAACGGCGTTACACTGCGATTCGTCAGCGGCGCATCTGGGGCGCGAGCGACATTGATAGCGATAGGGTGGAATCCGGGGAAGGCAAGGCTCGCGCGGGACGCGCAGGCCGGGCATGCGTTTTTGTGTTGGGACGGGAACTTTTCGGTTCAAGTTCCATTCACTTGTTGGGAGTTACTCTTCGTCGGCAATGAAAGATTATGACAGCAGCAAATGGCGAGCGGGGAGTACAATCTCTAAATAACAAATGACGTGTGGGTAGCACGAAGGAGCGAGATTGATGAGTACGCTTGATGTCTTCGATATCTTCACCCGCGATTATGCGCGCGAGCGTTTCGAGGCGATGAGCCTCAGGGATTGGCTCCTCGCCGCGCGAGACGACAAGATGCTCTATGCCACCGCCGCCGAACGCATGGTGGCAGCCATCGGCGAACCCGAACTGGTCGACACCGCGCAAGATTCTCGTCTGAGCCGTATCTTCTTCAACCGCACGATCAAGCGTTACCGCGCCTTCGAAGGCTTCTACGGCATGGAAGACACGATCGAACGGATCGTGGGCTACTTCAAACACGCCGCCCAAGGCTTGGAAGAAAAGCGCCAGATACTTTATCTGCTGGGTCCCGTCGGCGGCGGCAAGTCCTCGCTCGCCGAACGTCTGAAAGATCTGATGGAGATTCATCCGATCTATGTGCTCAAGGCCGGCGATCAGATCAGCCCTGTCTTCGAATCCCCGCTCGGCCTTTTCCGTTCCGCCGAACTCGCCAATCTTCTGGCAGAGAGATACGGCATCGACAAATATCGCACCGGCGGCGTGATGAGCCCGTGGGCGGTCAAACGCCTCGACGAATTTAACGGCGACATTTCGAAGTTCGAGGTGGTGCGCCTTTTCCCATCGAAACTGCGCCAGATCGCCGTTTCCAAGACAGAGCCGGGCGACGAGAACAATCAGGATATTTCCGCCCTCGTCGGCAAGGTGGATATCAGGAAGCTCGAACATTTCAGCCAGAACGATCCCGATGCCTATTCCTTCTCCGGCGGTCTCTGCCGCGCCAATCAGGGCCTTCTGGAATTCGTCGAAATGTTCAAGGCGCCGATCAAGGTGCTGCACCCGCTGCTCACCGCCACGCAGGAAGGCAACTACATCGGCACGGAAACGCTGGGCCCCATCCCGTTCAGCGGCATCATTCTGGCGCACTCCAACGAATCCGAATGGCAGTTGTTCAAATCCAACAAGAACAACGAAGCCTTCCTCGATCGTATTTCGGTCGTCACTGTGCCCTATTGCCTGCGGGTGACGGAAGAAACCGCGATCTACAAGAAGCTGCTTTCCGGCAGCAATCTGGACGACGCCCATTGCGCGCCCGAAACGCTCGAAATGCTCGCCAAGTTCTGCGTCATGACCCGGTTAAAGGACCACGAGAATTCCAATCTCACTTCCAAGATGCGCGTCTATGACGGCGAAAAACTGAAAGACACCGATCCCAAGGCCAAGACCTTGCAGGAATACAAGGATGCGGCCGGAGTCGACGAAGGCATGACGGGCATCTCCACCCGCTTCGCCTACAAAACGCTGTCGGAAACCTTCAACTACGATGTCACCGAGGTTGCTGCCGATCCCGTGCACCTGATGTATGTGCTCGAACAGGCGATCAAGCGCGACCAGATGCCGGAAGACACCGAGAAGAAATATCTCGAATTCATCAAGGCCGATCTGGCGCCGCGCTATGCCGAATTCATCGGCAAGGAAATCCAGAAAGCCTATCTGGAATCCTATGGCGAATACGGCCAGAATCTGTTCGACCGCTACATCGCCTATGCCGACGCCTGGATCGAAGACCAGGACTACAAGGATGCGGACACCGGCCAGTTGCTGGACCGCGCGGCCCTGGACAACGAGCTGTCGAAAATCGAAAAGCCGGCAGGCATCGCGAACCCGAAAGACTTCCGCAACGAAGTCGTCAAATTTGCGCTGCGCTACCGCGCCCAGAACGAGGGCAAGAACCCGGCCTGGACGGCCTACGAGAAAATCCGCAGCGTGATCGAAAAACGCATGTTCACGCAGGTGGAAGATCTCCTGCCTGTCATCAGCTTCGAATCCAAGAAGGACAGCGACACCGAGACCAAGCACAACGAATTCGTCAAACGCATGCTCGCGCGCGGCTACACCCCGCGTCAGGTGCGCCGTCTGGTCGAATGGTACATGCGCGTCAACAAGGCGGGGTAGGCGTTGGTACCATGTGTATCATCTATGCTCCGCCGTCATACCCTCCCTCGTCATGGGCGGCCTTGAGCCGCCCACCCATCCGGCGCGCGTCGGCGCGCCGTGAGAAGTTATTTGCGACCGCAGACGCAGTCGCGATGGGTGGCCGGGTCAAGCCCGGCCATGACGGTCATTCATGACCTACTTCATCGACCGCCGGCTCAACCCGAAAGGCAAAAGCCTCGCCAACCGGCAGCGCTTCCTGCGCCGCGCGCGCGCGCAAATCCGCGAGGCGGTGCAGAAATCGCTCAAGGATGCGGCCGTTTCCGACATCGGCAAGGAACGCAAAATCCGCATCTCGACCAAAGGCACGAAAGAACCGCGTTTCCGCCTCGATCCCAAAGCATCCGGCGAACAGGATTTCGTGCTGCCCGGCAACAAGGAGTTCATGCCGGGTGACGAGATCAAGAAGCCGCCGAAAGGCGAGGGCGGTCAAAGCGGCAAACAGGCCTCCGACACCGGCGAAGGCGAAGACGATTTCGAATTCACGATGACGCAGGACGAAGTCCTCGATATTTTTTTCGAAGACCTCGAATTGCCGAACCTTGTCCGTACCACCTTGAAGGAAACGCACAGCAAAAGCTGGAAACGCGCCGGCATCACCACCGCCGGCTCGCCCAACCAGATCAATCTCATCCGCACCATGCGGAATTCCTATGGCCGCAGGCTGGCGCTGAAACGCCCGTCGCTCACCGACATTTCTGAACTGGAAGCCAAACTCGAAGCCGCCGAACGCATCGATCCGCAAACCGACGAAAGCCGGGTCTTGATCGTCGAGTTGAAGGAACAACTCGCCAAAGCCAATTCCAAGCGCAAATGGGTCGCCTTCGTCGATCCCATCGATGTGCGCTTCAACACCTTCACCGAACAGCCGATCCCCACCAGCCAGGCCGTGATGTTCTGCCTGATGGACGTCTCCGGTTCGATGGGCGAGCGCGAGAAAGACCTTGCCAAGCGCTTTTACATGCTGCTGCACCTCTTCCTGAAACGCCGCTACGAAAAGGTGGACGTGGTCTTCATCCGTCACACCCACGATGCGCAGGAAGTGGACGAGCAGGAATTCTTTTATTCCCGCCAGTCCGGCGGCACCATCGTCTCCACCGCGCTCGACAAGATGCTCGAAATCCAGAAAGCGCGTTACGCGACCTCCGACTGGAACATCTACGCCGCGCAGGCCAGCGACGGCTACACCCAATCCGGCGACGCTCGCCGCTGCGTGGAAATGCTCAATGGCGACATCATGCCGTTGTGCCAATACTACGCCTACATCGAAATCCTCGACGAACGCGAAATGGAAGTCTTCGCTTCGGAAGATTCCGGCGCCGAATTGTGGCGCGCCTATCGCACTGTCGCCGAACTCTGGCCCAACTTCGCCACCAAACGCATCTCCAAACCCGCCGACATCTTCCCGGTCTTCCGCGAGCTGTTCAAAAAATCGGAGGCGGTGTAATGGGCAAGCCGCTTTTTGAAGGCGCGGAGTGGGATTTCGAGACCCTCGATCACGCGCTGAAGGCGATCGAAGACATCGCGCTCAACGAACTCAAGCTCGATATCTATCCCAACCAGATCGAGGTGATCTCGTCGGAGCAGATGCTGGATGCCTATTCCTCGCTCGGCATGCCGCTCATGTACAACCATTGGAGTTTCGGCAAGCTGTTCGCGCGTGAGGAAACGATGTATCGCGGTGGCTATTCCGCGCTCGCCTATGAGATTGTGATCAATTCCAATCCGTGCATTTCCTATCTGCTCGAAGAAAACACCATGACGATGCAGGCGCTCGTCATGGCGCATGCCGCCTTCGGCCACAACCATTTCTTCAAGAACAACTATCTTTTCCGCCAGTGGACGAACGCCGACGGCATCCTCGACTATCTCGCCTTCGCCAAGCGCTACATCGCCGCGTGCGAGGAGCGTTACGGCCGCGACGATGTCGAAGCGATCCTCGATTCCGCCCACGCCATCATGGATCAGGGGGTTTTCCGCTATCGCCGCCCGCCGCGCCCCTCGAAGGAACGCATGGCGGAAAAGCAGCGCCGCCGCGCCGAATACGAAGAAGAAGCCTATAACGATCTCTGGCGCACGCTGCCGGCCGGCATCGAGCCGCCGGCCACGCCCGCATCCCCCGATCCGGAAGACGATGGCGGGCCGGACATGAAGCTGCCGGAAGAAAACCTTCTTTATTTCCTCGAAAAGAATTCGCCCGCGCTCAAGCCCTGGCAGCGCGAAATGCTGCGCATCGTGCGCAACCTCGCGCAGTATTTCTATCCGCAGCGCCAGACCAAGGTGATGAACGAAGGCTGCGCCACTTTCGTCCACTTCACCATCATGAACGCGCTGTTCGACCGCGGCCTCATCACCGACGGTTCGATCTTCGAATTCCTGCACAGCCATACGAGCGTCATCTTCCAGCCCGAATTCGACGACCGCCGCTACTACGGCCTCAATCCCTATGCGCTGGGTTACGCGATGATGGCCGATATCCGGCGCATCTGCGAAACCCCGACCGAAGAAGACCGCGACTGGTTCCCCCACATCGCCGGCACCGGCGATTATATGGCGGCGCTGAAAGAAGCCTGGGCCAATTATCGCGACGAAAGCTTCATCGAACAGTTCCTGTCGCCCAAGGTGATGCGCGATTTCCGCCTGTTCGGCCTGCACGACAAGGCGGATGATGGCGCCTACAAGGTCTCAGCCATCCACAACGAGCTCGGCTATCGCAAGGTGCGCTCCACGCTGGCACGCCAATATGACGTCGGCACCGCCGATCCGAACATCCAGGTGGTCGGGGCCAACCTGCGTGGCGACCGCAAGCTACTGCTCGAACACCGCATGCATCGCGGCATTCCGTTGCAATACAACGCCAAGGAATTGGTCGTCGCGCATATAGAAAGGCTCTGGGGCCACGCCGTCGAACTGACCGAAGTGGCCGCGGAAACCTAGCAATCGCCGCGCGCTATCCCGCGCGCGAAATCTTCATGTCGCCAGAACGACGAACGCCGCGATCGCGCCGACAAATAACGCAACCGCGCCAAACAGCACGATAAGATCGAGCACTTGCCCGCCCCTATCGCTTTCGGCTTCATGATGCTGATGAGACATCGCCATATCGGCCTCCACACAAAGCCGGTCGGCGGTCATTCAAGGGCCGCGTTCCGGCACACAGTGAGTTGACGCGAAACACCATATGACAAATCGTACAGAAATTCATCGCCAAAACGGCTGCACCGGACGATTGGGGGTTAACCCAACCTGTCCGGGAACATCCAATTCGAGCTTTACGAAAGGTTCGTAAGCGGCGAGGCGGTCACCGTGACCGTCTCTACCAGCGGCGCCTTGTTCTGCGCTGCAGGCGGCGTCACGGACGCGGGCGTCGTGATCGCCCCAAGCAGCAGCAGAGTGGCACCGGCAATAACGACGAGATTCAGCGCATCCGCGCCGAAAATCTCGTTATCCCTCAGTTTCTTCAACATCTGCCTCTCCATCGGTTCGGCCGGATCGTCCGACCACGGAGCGTACATAAGCGCCCTTTGCTGCGGTGCAACGAATGGGTGCCATGCGGAATCCGAATGCGCCAAAACGCTGAAATCGCAGAGCTAGTGACCCAAAAAGCGCACTTTTGCGAACCACGCCGTCGTGCCACTTTCGGCGCAGGAAAACGGGAGAAAGCCAATGTCCAAACGCAATATCGAAACCGGTACAAACGAGTTGTTGGCGGAGGTCAACGATGGTGTGGCGGTTCTGACGATGAACCGCCCCGAGCGCCGCAATGCGCTCTCGGCAGCCATGCTCGCAGCGCTGGCCGAAACGCTGCGCGCCTGCGAGACGGATCCGGATGTCGCCTGTGTGGTGCTCACGGGAGCGGGCGGTGCGTTCTGCGCGGGCGGCGATGTGAAAGGCATGGCGGAAGGGCGCGACAGCGTCAGCGCCGAACCGCTCGATCTCGACAGCCGCATTCATCGCCAGCGCATCAGCCAGCGCGAAACCTCGGGCCGCCTGCACAAGATGCCCAAGCCCACCATCGCTGCCTTGCCGGGTGCTGCCGCAGGTGCCGGCCTTGGTCTGGCACTCGCCTGTGACCTGCGTGTCGCGGCCGAGAACGCGGTGATGACGACGGCTTTCATGCGCGTCGGCTTCTCTGGCGACTACGGCGGCACCTATTTTCTTTCCCAACTTGTGGGCACGGCCAAAGCCCGCGAACTCTATTTCCTCTCCGAACGCATCGACATGAAGGAAGCCCGGCATCTCGGCCTCGTGAATTGGGTCGTGCCTGCCGATCAGCTCATGGCGAAGACCATGGAGATCGCCAAACGTCTCGCATCGGGACCGCGCGTCGCCTATCGCTACATGAAGGAAAATCTCAACCGTGCGGCGGCGGGCGAAGTCGACGATTGCCTCGATCTCGAAGCCACCCACCACATCCACACCGGGCTGACAGAAGATCACAAGGAAGCCGCGAAAGCCTTCGTGGAGAAACGCGAGCCGGTGTTCAGGGGAAGATAAAAAGACTCACCTCCCCCTTGTGGGGAGGTCGAATATATCTCGAGCATAGCGAGGGATTTTTCGGGTGGGGGACGGTGCGCGTCATTGTCTTCGGCCCCCTGCCCGAAATTTGCTCGCGCAAATTTCGACCTCCCCACAAGGGGGAGGTAGGAAAAAAGCGCAGCAAATCCGCAACGATCCGCCCATTCATGCGCCCACGGACATTTTTGTCTTCGGAAAACAGCGCCCCATCGTCTAGATTTTCCATTACATGGAAGCGATCGACCTTTCCAACACCGCGCTGTTGCTCGGTGCGGGCCTTATTGTGGCAGGCATTCTCTCCAGCCTGATCGCCACACGTTTCGGCGCTCCCATCCTGCTCATGTTCCTGGCCGTCGGCATGCTGGCGGGTGAGGATGGGCCGGGCGGCCTGAGCTTCTCCAACTACCGCCTCACCTATCTCATCGGGTCGCTGGCGTTGGCGGTGATCCTGTTCGATGGCGGTCTGCGCACGCGCTTTCTCCATGTCCGCTCGGCGGTCGCGCCCGCAACGGTGCTGGCGACGGTTGGTGTGCTCATCACGGCGGGCATGACCGGCGCATTCGGCGCCTGGGCGCTGTCGCTGGGTTCGCAACAGGGCTTTCTGATCGGTGCCGTGGTGGCCTCCACCGATGCGGCGGCCGTTTTCTTCCTGTTGCGCAGCGGCGGATTGCAACTGCGCTCGCGCGTGGGCGCGCTGCTCGAACTGGAATCGAGCGTCAACGATCCGGTTGCCGTCTTCCTCACCGTCGCCGCGGTCAGCATCATCGCGGCGGGCGGGGCAGGCGAATCCATCCTGCATGTCGTCATCGATCTGGGTCGCGAAGCCCTGCTCGGCACCTTGATCGGTTTGGCTGGTGGCTTCGGCATCGTGTTGCTGCTCAACCGCGTGAACCTTCCCGGCGGCTTGCCGCCCTTGCTCGCGGTATCGGGCGGCGTCTTCGTGTTCGGCCTCGCCGCCACGGCAGGCGGTTCGGGTTTTCTTGCGGCCTATATCGCGGGGCTGGTGCTCGGCAACCGTCCGGTACGTGCCTTTGCCGGCATCTTGAGCTTGCACGACGCCGTCACCTGGCTTGCCCAGATCGTGATGTTCCTTGCTTTGGGCCTTCTCGTCTCGCCGCACCAGATGTGGGCCGTCGCGTTGCCGGGCCTGGTCATCGCGTTATTCCTCATCTTCATCGCGCGGCCCATCGCGGTATGGCTGTGCCTGTGGCCGTTCGGCTTCAATCCTCGCGAACGCCTTTTCGTCGGCTGGGTGGGGCTGCGCGGCGCAGTCAGCATCTTCCTTGCGTCCATCCCCACATTGTCGGGCCTTCCCAATAGCCACATCTATTTCAACGTCGCTTTCTTCGTGGTCATCATTTCGCTCAGCTTGCAGGGCTGGACGATCAAATTCGCCGCCCGGCGCCTCGGTCAGGCGTTGCCGCGTACCTCCCATCCGGTCACGCGCACAGAGGTCGATCTTCCGGGCCAGCACAATGTCGAACTCATCGGCTATCCGGTCGGCGCCGAAAGCCGCGTGCTGACCATGACGAAGCTTCCCGATTGGACGCGACTGACGCTGGTGGTGCGCGACGGAAACATTCTTAACCCGCCCGAAGCAGGCGCTCTATTGCCCGGCGATTACGCCTATCTGCTCGCGCCCGATTTGAAGGCGCAAAGCCTCGACTCTATCTTCAGCCCTGCCACCGAATTGCGTGGTGCGTCATTGGAAGGCGAATTCGATATCTTCGGCGACGCCCCAATCGACAAGCTTGACGAATTCTACGGTCTTGGCGCATCGCCTGACCAACGTACCAAGACATTGGCCGAACTCTTTTCCGAGCATTTCGACAACAAGCCGGAAATCGGTGACAGCCTGGAGATCGGCGCCGCGCGGCTTGTGGTGCGCGACCTCGAAGACGGCAACGTCCGCCACGCAGCGCTCCAACTCGCCGCCGACGATCTGCCCATCGCCAAACGCATGCGCCGGTTCGCGCGCCGCGTGGCGGGAAAGAACTAGATAGATCTCCCTTTGGATGTCATGGCCCGCATTTGCGGGCCATGACCGCCGTGCTTCTTACGCCTTGACCGGCGCGTCCTGCAGGCGCTGTACCAGCTTCATCGTCTGGTCGTTGCCCATGTTGTAGTGCGGGGCGCCCGTGAAGTCGGTGATCTTCGCCCAGTATTCGGCAACCGTATCGGCATCCGCCCCGTGGCCGAGATTGATGCCGTTGCTTTCCACAAGCTGGGCCGCCGAGAAGATGCCCGCACCCGCGGTGAGGATCGTGCCGGTCGGCGCGTCTTCGCTCGCCAGATACACGACGCCCGGCGTCACATATTCCGGCTTCAGCATGTCGAGCATTTGCGGCGGCATCAGGTTTTCCGTCATGCGGGTGGCAGCCACCGGGCAGATCGCGTTGACCTTGATGTTGTCTTTCGCACCTTCGAGCTTCAGCGTGTTCATGAAGCCGACGAGACCGAGTTTCGCCGCGCCGTAATTGGTCTGGCCGAAATTGCCGTAGAGGCCGGTCGAAGACGTGGTCACCACGATGCGACCATATTGCTGGTCGCGCATGATCTGCCACGCCGCCTTGATCGGCTTCACCGATCCCATCAGGTGCACATCGACGACCAGCTGAAAGTCCTTGATCTCCATCTTGGAAAAGCTCTTGTCGCGCAGGATGCCTGCGTTGGCGATGATCACGTCGATGCGGCCCCATTCCTTCATCGTCTGGTCGATGAGGTGCGCCACGCCCGCGTCGTCGGTGACCGATGCGCCGTTGGAAATCGCCTGGCCGCCGCCCGCCTTGATTTCGTCGACGACCTTCTGGGCCGCGTCCGACGAACCGCCCGAACCGTCCACCGATCCGCCGAGGTCGTTGATGACCACTTTCGCGCCGCGTTTGGCGAATTCGAGTGCGTGCGCGCGGCCCAATCCGCCGCCTGCGCCGGTGACGATGACGACTTTGCCGTCGTAGCGAATGGTCATGGGGTATCCTCCTGACAGGTCTGAAAGTCGCCCGGAGTGATGCCGGGGCAGTCGCGTCCGGTCAAGCCGAAGGGCCCGTTTTAGGCCCGCGCCGTGATAAGCCGCCGCAGCTGCTCATGGGTCGGCCGCTCGATAAAGACGGTCAAAACCGCCCCCAGCCCGATGGCGGCGGCCAGCAAAACCCCGGCTTCCACCCATTGAACCGCGCCGCTGTAATCACCCAGCACCCGGAACTCCGGCGGATAATACTGGCGCACGGTCCTGAGGATCTGGAGCAGCGGGTATTGCACCAGATAGATCGCATAGGACCATTCCCCCAGCCGCCGCATCGCGCCCGTCTGGAACACGCTCGCCACCACGCCCTTGTCGAAGGCGAGCCCAAATACCAGCGCCATTTCCATCGCCGCCACGAACACGTCGTTCATCGAATGGCGTGGGCCAGCAAACCAGATCGCGAACACAAGACCCGCAAGCGCACCCACCTGCAACACATTGGCCAGATGCACGTCGACATGGCGCAGCGAGCGATAAACCACCGCCAGTCCCACGCCCACGGCAAACGCCGCCATCCCGCGATAAATTCCGTTGTGGAAGGTGATGTCGAGCCCATGCTCGCCCGACGTCGCGGCCAGCGCCGCAAGTCCCGCAATGCCTGCCGCAATCAGCAAAATCCCGCGCCGCCGCCCACCGCGCGCAACCACCGCATAAATCGGAAACAGGATGCACAACAGAAATTCGACGCTGACGAACCACGACGGCGCGTTCCATGAGAGATACGGAAACAGATTCCATGCCTGCACCAGAAACAGGTTCGCCACAAACGTGCCCACGCTGACGATCGGATGATACGGCTGGTCGAAGATCGACATCTGCCCGGTCAGCGGCGCCATCGCCCGCGTCACGCCCACAATCGCCGCCAGCAACAGCAGCATCGCCAGATGCAGCGGATAAAGCCGCGAAAGCCGCGTCTGCAGGAAGGTGAGAAACGTCTTCGCCTGAAACAGCGATTTCGCCCGCGTCCCATAGACATGGATCAGCACGAATCCCGAAAGCGCGAAGAAGAACTCCACCCACAGATACCCCTTGCCCACCAGCGCATCGAGCGCCGGCACCCCGAAATAGCCGCGCTGCTCGCAGAAATGAAACATCACGAGCACCAAGGGCGGGATCGCGCGCGCGCCCGAAAGCGCCCGGATTTCGGAAGGTCGTGCCCCGCTGTTCATTTCCCCACCCAAACTGTCATGGCCCGCGAATGCGGGCCACCCAGGTGACGCCGCTCGGTATTTGAAAGCCAAGCTACAGCATTGCTTCAGACAACCGAAACCGTTTCAACTGGGTGGCCCGCATTCGCGGGCCATGACAAGGTGATGGGAAAGAGGGGCACTTTCCAATGCAACACGCGCAATCCGCGCTGGGGATCGCTGCGATCCTGCTTTTGGCGTGGGTATGTTCCGAGAACCGTCGCGCCTTCCCCGTCCGCACCGTCCTCACGGGCCTCGCGTTACAGGTCGCACTCGCACTCCTGCTCCTCAAAGTCCCGCCAGCCCGCAATGTGTTGTTCTCCTTGAACGGCATCGTCGATGCGCTGATGGAGGCCACGCGCGCCGGCACGTCCTTCGTCTTCGGCTATGCCGGCGGCGGCGACACGCCGTTTGCGGTCACCAATCCCAAGGCGCTGACCAATTTCGCCTTCCAGATCTTGCCGCTTCTCATCGTGATCTCCGCACTCGCGGCCCTTCTGTGGCACTGGCGCATCCTGCCGATGATCGTGAAGAGCTTCGCGTTCGCATTGCGCAAGATCATGGGCATCGGCGGCGCGGTGGGCTTGGGCTCCGCCGCGACGTTTTTTCTCGGCATGATCGAAGCCCCGCTTCTGATCCGTCCCTATCTGCCGAGGCTCTCGCGTTCCGAACTGTTCGTGCTGTTCACTGTCGGCCTCGCCACCGTCGCGGGCACGGTGTTCGTGCTCTATGCCAGCATCCTCGAACCCGTTATCCCCGGCGCACTCGGACACATTCTCGTCGCCTCGCTGCTGTCGCTTCCCTCCGGCATCCTGATCGCCCGCATCATGGTGCCGGGCATGGAAGACACCGAAGGCGATACCGCCAGCGCACTTCAATATCGCTCCAGCATGGATGCCATCGCCCGCGGCACCTCCGATGGGCTGCAACTCTGGCTCGGCATCGTCGCGATGTTGCTGGTGATGGTGGCGCTCGTCGCCCTTGCCGACATCATCTTGAAACACGCGCCGGATGTTTTCGGTGCGCCGCTGACCGTCGAACGCATCTTCGGCTGGATATTCGCGCCCGTCGTGTGGCTCTATGGCGTGCCGTGGGACAAGGCGGCAACTGCCGGCGCGCTGATGGGCGACAAGACCATCATCAACGAATTCGTGGCCTATCTGAAACTCGCGAACCTTCCGGCGGACGCGCTCGATCCGCGTTCCCGCCTCATCATGCTCTATGCGATGTGCGGCTTTGCGAATTTCGGCTCGGTGGGAATTCTCATCGCAGGCGTCGGCGGCATGATCCCCGAACGCCGCAACGAAGTGGTGCCGCTCGCCTTGCGCGCTTTGCTATCCGGCACGATGGCAAGCGGTCTAACAGGTGCGATTATCGGTCTGCTGCCGGTTTAAGCGCGAAAGCATCGGCAAGAAGTTCATACGATCTCAATCGCGACGCATAATCATAAGTGATCGTAACCACCACCAATTCCTCCGCGCCATGCGCATCGGCGAGCGTCAAAAGTCTGGTGCGCACCTGTTCCTTCGTGCCGACCACCGAACGCTTCTCCACTGATTTCAGGATCGCCATTTCCTGTTCGGTGTAGGGATAATCGAGCGCTTCTTCCGGCGGCGGAAAGGCGATCGGCCGGTTGGTAAGCAACCGCACCACCCACAAATTGCGCGAAGCCGAAAGCCTGCGCGCTTCCTCGTCGGTCTCCGCCACCAGCGCGGCCACGCCCATCGATATGCGCGGGTGCTCGCACCACGCGCTCGGCTTGAAGCGCCTGCGATATTCATCGCACGCCTCGACGCTTCCCTCCGTGTTGATGAAATAGGCGTGGCTGAACGGCAATCCCAATTCGCCCGCATAGACTGCGCTGTGCAGCCCCGATCCAAGCAGCCACATCTCCGGCCGCGTCGGCCCCTCCGGCATCGCGTGAATACCGCGATAGGGATGATCCGCCGGCAATGGCGTTCCCGCCGCATCGTCCAGAAACTGCCGGAGCAAATTCACCTGGCTCGGAAACGCGTCGATCCCCCAGCCTTGCGGCCCCGCCTGCAAGGCCATGGCGGTTCGCTGGTCGGTTCCCGGCGCGCGCCCCAACCCCAGATCGATCCGCCCCGGCGACAGCGTCTCCAGCATTCGGAACTGCTCGGCAACCTTGAGTGGTGAATAGTGGGTCAGCATCACCCCGCCGGATCCCACCCGGATGGTGCTGGTCTCCGCCGCCACCCGCCCGATCAGGATCTCCGGAGCCGAGCCCGCGAAGGAATGGGTGTTGTGGTGTTCCGCCAGCCAATAGCGGTGATAACCCAGCCTTTCCGCGGCTTTTGCCAGCTTGATGGTCTCGGCGATGGCCGCTGCGGCCCCACCGCCCTGGGGAATGGGAGACTGATCCAGAACCGAAAGTCGCATCTCTAGCCTAAGAATTGTGCAGTGTTTGCCTTGGTTTAACGATTAACGGGCAAGCTGACAGAAGTGTCATTCCACACCACTTTGAAACGGCGCCATGGACAGCAGCCCGGAAGGCCTTATCAAGCTGCGCGATGCTGCTCGCATGACGCAGAAGATCGACCCCAGCGAAGTCCAGAATCCGCTGACTCGCAAGGCCCTGGACAAGTGGAACGATCTGCGCGGCGACCGCCGCTTTCCTTCGCGAAAAGATGCCGCCCCGCGCGAATTGAGTTCGCTCCTGCGCAACATCGCGCTCATCCGCGTGATGCACGGCGGCGCCGATTTCGAATTCCGCGTGCTGGGCGATGCCATCATCCAATCGCAAACCGGCCTGCAGATCGGCATGACGACCAACGAGTTGGATGAAGCCTATCCCGGCTACGGCGCGCTGTTCCGCACGCTCTATCAGGAAATCTGCGACACCCGCGCGCCGCAAGCCTATCGCGGTTTCTACGAACGCGCCGCCGACAGGCGCTCCTTTTATCATGAATCCCTGCTGCTCCCGCTGGGCGCAGACGACGGCGTGGTCGATCACATCCTGGTGGTCGGCGTCTACGCCATGGATGCCGACAAACCGCTGGTTTGAACTTCACCAGACCCTCCCCTTGAGGGAGGGTCGAAATTTGCAGAGCAAATTTCGGGGAGGGGTCAATGCTTCGGCAGTTTGGACCCCTCCGCGAAAAATTTCTCCGCCAACGCTGCGAAATTTTGTCGACCCTCCCTCAAGGGGAGGGTTTCGGTCCGAGCCAAATCCGCTCTAATCTCCGGCCGCTCGAAATATCCGGACAGAACATCATGGCCCTCGACCTCGAAACACGCACGCAACTGATCGAAACGGTCCGCCGCTTCGTCACCGAAAAATGCGTCCCCATTGAAGCCAAAGTGTCCGAAGACGACCGCGTGCCCGACGAGATCATCGAGGAGATGAAGCATCTGGGCCTCTTCGGCCTGTCGATCCCCGAAGAGTTCGGCGGCCTTGGCCTCTCCATGGAAGAAGAAGTGCTGGTCGCCTTCGAACTCGGCCAGACCTCGCCCGCCTTCCGCTCCGTGATCGGCACCAATGTCGGCATCGGCAGCCAGGGCGTGGTGATGTTCGGCACCGATGAACAGAAGAAGGAATGGCTGCCAAAACTGGCGAGCGGCGAAACGGTCGCAAGTTTCGCGCTCACCGAACCCAATGCAGGTTCCGATGCCGCGTCCGTTCGCACGACAGCAATCCGCGACGGCGATCATTACGTCGTCAACGGCACCAAACGCTTCATCACCAATGCCAAGCGCGCGGGCATGTTCACGCTCATGGCCAGAAGCGACACCTCGAAGAAGGGTGCGACCGGCATCTCAGCTTTCATCGTGCCCGCCAATACGCCCGGGATCACCATCGGCAAATCCGAAAAGAAGATGGGCCAGCAGGGCGCGCACATTCACGACGTGATCTTCGAAAACGCGCGCGTGCCGGCTCGCCTGCGCCTGGGTGCGGAAGGCGAGGGCTTCAAGGTTGCGATGCAGGTCTTGGATCGCGGCCGTTTGCACATTTCCGGCGTCTGCATCGGCGTGGCCGAACGTCTGATCCGCGAGGCGGTGAACTACGCGCGCGAACGCGAACAGTTCGGCCAGCGCCTGGGCGATTTCCAGCTTGTGCAGGCCATGCTCGCCGATTGCAAAACGGAGGCCTATGCCGCCCGCTGCATGGCGCTCGATGCCGCCCGCAAACGCGATGCCGGCGAAAACGTCACGCTGGAATGCGCCGCCACCAAATATTTCGCCTCCGAAATGGTCGGCCGCGTGGCGGACCGCGCGGTGCAGATCTTCGGCGGTGCCGGCTATGTCGCCGATTACGGCATCGAACGCTTCTATCGCGACGTTCGCATCTTCCGCATCTACGAAGGCACCAGCCAGATCCAACAGCTTGTTATTGCAAGGAATTTGCTGAAAGGCGATTGACTTGACAGCAGTGCTAGCAATGCTAGCATAAGGGATGGCCACGCTCACGATCCGCAATCTCCCTGACGAAGTTCGCAACGCGTTGCGCCGCGAGGCGGCTGCGCACAATCGTTCGATGGAAGAAGAAGCGCGTCAGACGCTCGCGTCTCACTATCGTCCGCGACTTTCGCCGGAAGAGGTGATGAGGCGGATAGAGGAATACAACGCCAAACATCCACATCCCGCAGACGCCAAAATGCTCGCTAGTGAATCCATCGCAGCAGACCGTCGCCTGGAAGTCCTGCTTGATGAAGGGCTGATCTCATACGAAGAAAAAGCTGAGTGGGACGACAAGATCGCGCGTTACGCCGTATCCCTTGCGGAAGTGGAAGCATTTTTCGCTGAGAAGCGGCGTTGTCTGAAAGCGTCGTAATCGACGCATCGGCGGCGGTTGCGCTTCTGAAGCGCGAACGCGGGTGGGAACAGGTTCCGCAATATCTGGCCAATGGAATCATGTCGGCGGTAAATTTCGCGGAGGTGGTTCAAGTGCTCCATCGTAGCGCGATTGATCCAGATGCGTTGTTGCCGACCCTGATCGCAACGGGCTTGAAGATCGTCGAAGCTGATGCCGTCTCCGCGCGAGCTGCAGGTGATCTTCAACGGATGATCGTGTCAGGTGGATTGTCTCTCGCGGATCGCTTTTGTTTGTCGTTGGCGATAGCATTCAAATTACCAGTTTTGACGGCGGATCGCCCGTGGCAAAAACTCAATCTCCCGATCACATTAAAATACATCCGGTAAAGACTGGCCGGACGGGTACGCTCTCTTCGCTGCTGAAAGACATCCGCGCCTGCCGCGTTTGTGCGCCATACCTGCCGCACGAGCCGCGCCCCATCATCCGGGCCAGCATGACGGCGAAGATTTGCATCATCGCGCAAGCGCCCGGTATTCGCGTGCACGAAACGGGCCTGTCGTTCAACGATCCATCCGGCGACCGCTTGCGCGATTGGCTCGGCATGGATCGCGAGACGTTCTACGATGAAAAACTCGTCACCATCGTCGGCATGGGCTTCTGCTTTCCCGGCTACAATGCGGCCGGTCACGATCTTCCGCCGCGAAAGGAATGCGCGCCGCTGTGGCACCCGCCGCTGTTCTCGACCCTGCCCGAATTTCCGCTCACGCTCCTCATCGGAACCTACGCCCTGAAGCGCTATCTGGGCGACCGCCAGAAAGCGAACATGACCGAAACCGTCAGGGCTTGGCGCGAGTTCGCACCACGTTATATTCCCCTGCCGCATCCCTCCTGGCGCAACAACGCGTGGCTTAAGAACAATTCATGGTTTGGCGAAGAGTTGCTTCCCTATCTGCGAAGGCGTGTGCGGCAGGTGCTGTCGCGCTGATCGCCGCCTGTGCGCCCACGCTCGCGCCGCGCGGAACGCAAAACGAGCAACCCACCATTGTCAGCGACGAATTCGTGACGCGCGACGGTCTGCATCTGCCCGTCCGGCATTGGGACGCTGAAGATCCGAAGGCCATCATCGTCGCGCTTCACGGCATGAGCGATTATTCGAACGCGTTCGCGATCCCGGCACCTTATCTCGCAGATCATGGCATCAGCGTTGTGGCCTACGACCAGCGCAGTTTCGGCAAAGCCCCCGATCCCGGCATCTGGCCCGGCAGCGATGCGCTGCGTACCGATCTCGACGATTTCGTCGATGTGGTGCGTGCCGAACATCCGCATATTCCCGTCATCGCGCTGGGTGAAAGCATGGGCGGAGCGGTTGTGCTGTCGTCTCTCGCTGCCGACCGCAAACCGAATGTCGATGGCGTGATCCTTGTTGCCCCCGCCGTCTGGTCGCGCGAAGACATGCCGCTTCTCTATCGCATCGCGCTGTGGACGGCGGCTCATCTGCTTCCTTCGATGACCGTCACCGGCAAGGGTCTGAAAATCTGGCCGTCCGACAACATCGATATGTTGCGCGCAATTTCTCGCGATCCGCTGTTCCAGAAAGAAACCCGTTCCGATGCCGTCTGGGGCCTGGTCAATCTGATGGATCAAGCACGCAAGACACCGAAAAAAATCACGACCGCGCCGCCCATCCTCATCGTCTACGGCGCAAAGGACCAGATCATCCCGGCAGCACCTACCAAGGCCGTGATCGCAGAACTCGGCAACAAGGCCGAAGTTCACGAATATCCCAACGGCTACCACATGCTGCTGCGCGACCTGGGCCGCGAAGCGCCGCTGAAAGATATTGTGAGTTGGGTCGATAAGCTCGCGGCGAAACCTTAAGTTCCCGCCTTCAGATTGGCGGCCATCTGGTTCATTCGCTCCGTCAGCTTCTTCACATCGTTGTTGTTGGTGGAGAGGAAGCCTTGAATGTCGTCGCGTTGCGCCATGCCGAACCACACGCCCGCAATGCTCGCATCGACGATGCCGTATGTGTCGCCATCGCTCAGCACGCGGAACAGCACTTTCACCGGATCGGGATCGTTCGGCATTGCGGGGTCCACCAGCACCGCCGTCACCACGTGATCGGTCGCGCTGCGGTCGGTCGAGCCGGTCACCTTCAGCGATTGCCCGCCATATTCGCCAAGCTGCGAGGCATACCGCGCCATGGTAAATTTCGCGAACGCATCCGCGAATGCATCGGTATCCGCTGGGTCCGCCGTCTTCGCCGCATTGCCCAGGCAGAACAGCGCCAGCTTGCGCGTGTTCATGATCGTGCCCAGCAGACCTTCGACCTTCGCCTTCTTCTCGGCCGGCGAAAGCGATTTGTCGGTCAGGACCTGCACGCCCCGATCCACGCTTTGTTGAACGAAAATTTCAGCCGGCGTCGCCGCTACTGCTGCACCTGCGAAAACCGGCAACCCAAGAACCAAAACCGCCAAGACGAACCGGCGAACCAACACACCCATGACGCCCTAAACCCCCTTTACACATGATATTTATGCAAGCAGATTTTTTTTCGCCACGCGACCGAAAAAAAGATTTTTACTTAAGCTGGGGCTGTGGCGAGTTGCTGCGTCTTCCTCAGCAGGGGCAGGGCGGCCCTGAACGTCGGGCAACATGGCGCAGGCAGGGGAACATATCAGCACGGAAGAGACCGGAACTTCCGGCAGCGTCGCCTCGCGCGAGTTGTTCGACCGCTATCGCCCCGCGCTCTACGCCTATTTCCTGCGCCGCACCCGCCAACAAGCCGATGCCGAAGACCTGACGCACGATGTTTTCTTGCGTCTCAGTCGCCTCGATCCGGGAACCGAGATCCACAACATCGAGGCGTTCATCTTCCAGACTGCCGCAAATTTGTTGCGCGACCGCGCACGCCGCGATCACGCCCATGCCGACGTCACCGAACTGTTGCCCACCGATCCGGAGCCCGCGACTGGGGAGCCGACGCCCGAGCGCGTCTTGGAAGCAAAGGTCGAATTGAAACGGGTCATGGACGCCCTTGGTGCCTTGAGCGAGAAGACGAGACACATCTTCATATTGCGCCGCCTGGAACAGATGAGCTGCGCCGATATCGCCTCGTTCTACGGCATCTCCGTGAGCGCGGTGGAGCAACACATCACGCGCGCGCTCGCGCACCTCGCCAAAACAGTGGGCCGCCCATGACCGCGGAACGCGACGATCTCGCCTACGATGCCGCCGCCGACTGGTTCACGCGCCTCAACGAAGCGCGCGCCGATGCGGCCCTCAGGCGCGATTTCCGCGACTGGATCGAACAGGACCCGCGCCACGCCGAGGCTTTCGCGAAAGTTTCCTCGCTGTGGGAAGCGGTGGGCCATCACGCCGCCGAACCCGAAATGGTCACACTGCGCCAGGCCGCCTTGGCCGACGCGCGCAACACCGCGCGCAACCGCTGGCAGCTCGCCCAACGCATCCCGAATTGGTGGCGCCCTGCGATCGCCGCCTGCCTCGCCGTCGTGGCCATCGGCGCCGGCACATATTATCTGATGCAGCCCACGCGCGAGGTTTACACCACCCAACTCGCCGAACGCCGCGTCGTCACGCTCGCGGACAATTCCCGCGTCGATGTCGATGCCAATTCGCAGATCGCGGTGGAATTCACCAAGAAGACGCGTCTCATCCATCTCACCCATGGCCAGGCTTATTTCCAGGTCGAAAAAAACAAGGCGCGGCCCTTCATCGTCGAGGCCAACGGCCGCCGCGTTATCGCCACCGGCACCGCGTTCGACGTGGAGACATTGGGCAAAGGCGTGCGCGTCACCCTCACCGAAGGCCACGTGACCGTGCGTTCCGCAAGCGATCCCTCCACCGTGCTCGCCAAACTCGATCCCGGCGACCAGCTGGTGGACGAAGGCGACGCGCCCCCGCGCATCGCCCGCCTCGCCAACGTGTTGAAAGCAACGTCCTGGCGGCAAGGCAAGCTGATGTTCGACGACGAACCGCTGCCCTATGTGCTCGCCGAAATGAACCGCTACTCGCAGATCAAGGTCGCCGCGGGCGACGCGCAAGTGGCGAAGCTCCGCGTCAGCGGCGTGTTCAATGCGGGCGACGTCACCTCGCTGATCGATGCCTTGAAAGCCTATTACCCGGTTGAGGCCGTGGCAGGAGAATCCAACCAGGTCTCGCTGTTCCACAACGAAAGGAAAACTTCACCCTCCCCTTGAGGGAGGGTCGAACAAATTCGCAGCGAAGCGGAGAATTTTTCGGGGAGGGGTCAAGCTGTTGCCGCAATGACCCCTCCCCGAAAAATCCCGATGGATTTTTCGACCCTCCCTCAAGGGGAGGGTTTGGCATTCGCGTTCAATTCTT
>Ga0335070_10001105_pt1 | contig 30730 bp, 34 predicted proteins | sample Lox_Sample_13_FD_206722 | JGI IMG/M metagenome (GOLD analysis project Ga0335070, IMG submission 206722) | Soil microbial communities from Loxahatchee National Wildlife Refuge, Florida, United States - Lox_Sample_1.3 | ecosystem: Environmental > Terrestrial > Soil > Wetlands | place: USA...
AAAAATATCCCTATATCCTGTAAGAAGACCGGAAGATTCTTATCGAAGCGCCATAATCGGCGCAGCGGCTTAGTTCTTCACGCGTCATTCATCAACTCGCGCAGATGAATGACGCTTACTCGTACAAGTTTGGCAATTTTCATGTTTGGATTACCCGATCATCTAATGTGTCCAGGGGAAACCTTGCTCTTGTGACAAAAGGTCACAGTGCGGTTTTCAGGAAGAAAGGTTGCATCTGAACCCGGCTATGCTCTTACGCTTTCGGTGTCTCTTTCTATGAACCTCATGCAGAGAAAACACAAGAGAGCCGCAATGAGGATGGCAAGAGGAGTTACCAGAAGGGCCCTTCTCAATCCCCAAAGATCGGAGAGCCATCCCAGAAGAGTCGGCGAAACAGCGTCGCCCTGTTTGATCGCGAGTATGCCTACGCCCTTTTTGAACGACATCATTTTCCCGTCAAACGAACGCCCACCCTCCGGGAATATGCAAAGGATTCGTCTGTTTCTCAAGACATAGGAAGAGAGTCTCAGGGCGTTGCCAAGGAAAGTTCCCGGATCGATTGGGATTGCGTGTGCAAGCCGCCCTAAAAGGGAAAGGCCCCATCCGGTGAAGTATGTCTGGAAGCCCTGGAAGAAGAATATCTTGAAGATCCCCCGGGGAATAGATGAGACAATAGCAAATCCGTCAAGGTTGCTTACATGGTTGGGAGCGATAATAAACGGGGGCTCAGGGAGGTTCTCGACCCCATTGACGCGGAGACCGAAGAAAATCTTGAAGATAACTCTTGCGATTGAAAGAAGTACCGCAACTACCGCCCGTTCAAGAGCTCCCTGCTTAAAACCGATCCGTCTCTTGTCCTTTTCGGTAATCTCTCCTGAGAAGAGGTCCTCTGCCGGAGGTTTTTCGCCCTCCTCAATCCCTTTCGCCCTTAAATCTTTGATCTTCCGGACAAGTTCGTCCACACTCTGAACGTCGATTGCGAATGCCTCGGGCAGCTTCATGGAAAAAGCCTTCTCCATCGACACGACGAGTTCTATCTTTTGCAGGGAGTCAAGGCCGAGGTCGAGTTCGAGATTATCGGACCCGCGAACGGGAACCGGCTCCTTCAGTAGTGGCATAACGCACGTCACGATTATCTTGCCGACATCGTCGCTCATTAAAATCTTATCTTCCTCTCTCTTTTCCGACGCCTGCCCTTCCTTTCGTTTCAAGAGATCTTTGATCATGTGCCGCTTCAATTTTCCGAGAGAGTTCTCGGCAGCGGATCATGGCTGATGGTAAAGCCCTTCAGTCTCATATAGGGAGGAAGCTTCGCCGAAACCTTATTTATGTCCCATCTTAGGGAATCATCTATATTGCCTATCCGTTCTTTTCGCGCATAATCGAAGTTCGGGACAATGAAGGCATGCAGAGATTCCACCGATCCTCTCTCTTCAACGCCGGTAACACATATCTCTTTGATGAGAGGGACCTTAAGATATTCCTTCTCCGTGTCCTCGGGGTAGACCTTCTTTCCCGAGCTTAAGACGATCACCTCCTTCACCCGCCCTGTAATAAAGAGATAGTTGTCTTTGTCCACGTATCCTCGATCGGATTGAAGGTCACGACCGGCGATGTCTCGGTAAGACCGTAACCCTCGAGGATCGTAAATCCGAGGGCCTCCAAATCCTCCATCACCAGGGGATCGAGGCGCGCTCCGCCGCTTGCAAAAAACCTGAATCTCCCGCCGAACGCCCTGTGGGCTGACCCGAAAATCAGCTTTCCCACGTTTATGCCTATCGTCTTCCTCAGTCCGCCGCTTACTCTGAGAAGACCCAGAAGGAATTTGGACAGCACCGCGGGTACCTCTTGAAACTTTCTCAAGAAACCGTTTCTTATCAGCCCCCGCGAAACGGTCTTTTCTCAACACAGAACAGCGCATAGCTCTTTCGAGGACTTCACCGACAACCCTCGTGGTTCAATTTCTCGCAAACTTCTCTGAGATGGCTTGTTCACCTAAAGGACAGTGAACAAATACTGATATGGCACCTAATTACTAAGGGTCTCAGAATAGTCTGCACATTCTTGGCCGTCATTCCCGCGAAGGCGAGAATCCACTTTGAACAGAATGGATGCCCGACTAAGGCTCTCGGGCATGACCAATAATAGGGAGCACATCTGTAAATATTATTTTGAGACTGTTAATAACTTAACAGGCTAAGAATTGACATACTTTAAAGTTGCCGTTACTATTTGAACAGGAACTGGGCTGCTTGCAGAAACACCGCCGGAATCGATCAAGAAGGAGGAGAACATGACGAAAAGATTAAGAGCAACCTTCATCATCGCTTGCCACTCAATTTTAGCAATTTCACTGATGGCGTGTTCGGCTGATACTCACAAGCAAGCGAACAGTTATCCTGTTCCGGTTATAGTGGGCAAAGTCCAAAAAGTGCAGGAGCGCGAAACGGTATTCGTAAGCGGGACGGTCTCCACCCCAGACTCACCGGCAGAAGTATCATTTCTCGTTTCAGGCAAAGTTATCTTCGTCGGGCCGCGAGAAGGTGACTATGTCAAAAGGGGGCAGAGACTTGCATCTATCGATCCGATAGATTACCAGCTGGCGCTAACAACAGCCACGAAGCAAGCCGACATGGCCCGAATAGCGTTCGAACGCGCCGAAGATGAGCATCGACGGATGAAAATGCTGTTCGACTCAAAGAGCCTGGCTCCGAACGATTATGAAAAATACAAGGCCACATATGAATCAGACAGACAACAGTACGAGCAGGCCATAGCTCAAGAAAAAATATCCCGGAAACGTCTTACCGATGCAGAGCTCCACTCGCCGGTAAATGGATTTATTTCAAAGCGGTCCATCGAACCTGGGGAAACGGCAAGCCCAGGCCGGCCGGTCTTTGAAATCGTCGAACTGGACACAGTGGAGGCGAACGTCGGCGTACCGGAAACGGATATACACCTTGTGAAAATAGGGCAAAAGGTGTTTATCACGATTCCTGCTTTTCCGAAACAAGCTTTCGAGGGCACCGTTCGCATCATCAATGTCTCAGCCGATCCGGGCACGAGGACCTATATGACCCGCATCAGGGTGCCCAACCCTGGGCACGTGATAAGAATCGGGATGGTGGCGGAGGCGAAGATTGTAGGCGACCAGAAGATATCGATGATGACCCTACCGGGTGAAGCAATCGTCCGCGACGATCAGGGAGCGACGATGGTATTCATTTACTTTCCCAAGCAGCAGCGCGTCTATAGTAAGAGGGTGAAGATAGGCAGATTTCGCGGCACCGAAGTGGAGATTAAAGAAGGTCTCTCAGGAGACGAATCGATCGTTATTGCGGGTCAGGATCATCTCCTTGACGGGATGTCTGTTACGATAGCACCCCCCTCCTCAGAAAAGGCTTCTGACAAGCAAAGGGAATCGGCACAATGAACCCCATCAAGAGTTCACTTCGGTATCCATCCGTTGTCCTTGTTCTTGCGGCCATGGCCGTCACTGCCGGGATTTACGCAATGATGAATATGCAGAGGACTGAAGATCCCACGGTCACCATCCGCACAGGCATTGTGATTGCTCAGTATCCTGGTGCTACCTCGGAGCAGGTCGAGAAGCAGGTTACAAAAACGCTTGAAAGACATATTTTCAAGTTTCCTGAAGTCAGGAAGGAGCTGACCTACTCCACGAGCCGGCCGGGTCTTGTCATTATCAATGTGGAACTGGAGGACTATGTCAAGAATTCGGATCTTTTCTGGGCAAAGCTCCGCCATGAAATGATTGAAACCGCAAAGACAGAACTGCCCTCCGGTGTCCGCGGGCCGATCGTGAACTCTGATTTCGGCGACACCGTCGCGCTGCTCGTCGCCATCCACGGGGAGCGGTACGGGTACAGGGAACTGCGCGATTATGTTGACACGATACAGGACCGGTTCCGGACCGTGCGTATCGTGGGCAAGATGATGCGTTACGGCGAGCAGACCGAGGAGGTGTGGGTCACAGGAAGCCTCGCCCGCCTTGCCCAGTACTTTGTGAATCCGGAGCGCATCATCCAGGCACTGGAGCAGAGGAACATGATCACGGATACGGGAAAGGCCGAGACCAGCCGTTCAAAGATCCCGATGAAGACAACGGGACCGTTCACCACGGAAGACCAGATCGCAAATGTTCTGGTCGATGTCTCAAAGACGGGCGAGCCTGTCTATATCAAGGACTTCGCAAGGGTCGAGCGGCGCTACCAAGACCCGGTCTTCCTTGCCCGCTACGATGGAAAGCCGAGTGTGTTGCTGTCGGTCGAAATGCAGAAGGGCAAAAATGTCACCGAGTTGGGTGATCGCCTTGACGAAGTCATGACCCAGCTTCGTTCTCTGCTGCCTCCCGATTTGAAAGTCGATCTTATCGCGGATCAGCCGCATATGGTGAGGGAGCGCATTACCCACCTCGGCCGTGAATTCATGCTTGCCATTGGCTCGGTCATCCTCGTCACCATCATCCTTCTGCCGTTTCATGTCGCCCTTATTGCGGCAGTGGCCATCCCGGTCACACTCACTACAACGATAGGGATCATGAACGCCGTCGGTATTCCCTTACACCAGGTATCGATTGCATCGCTGATCGTCGTCCTCGGTATCGTGGTCGACGACGCCATCGTAATCGCAGACAACTACGTCGAGCTCCTCGATCATAAGATGACAATCGCGGATGCAGCGTGGCGCTCTGCGACGGAAGTTTTCGTCCCCGTTCTCACTGCGACGGTGACCATCATCTGTTCGTTTTTGCCCCTGCTCATCCTCACCGGCACAGCCGGTGAGTTCATCATTGCCCTCCCGCTCACCGTGACCATCGCTCTTAGCGTCTCCTTTATCGTAGCCTGCATGCTCACGCCTTTCCTCTGCAGGTCTTTTATAAAAAAGGGACTCCATGACGACGGAGGCCCGGCCAAGAAGAAATCTTTCAATCTCCTTGACAGTCTCCAGAACGTCTACGGAAAGGCGATCGTCTTATTTATGAGAAGAAAAGAGCTGGCCATGGCCGTCGGACTCGGAGCCATCTGTGCCGGCGCTTTGCTTTTCAAAATGGTGCCGCAGCAATTCTTCCCTTCTGCCGAACGCAACCAGTTTGTGATTGATCTCTGGATGCGTCAGGGTACGCGCATCGAGGCAACGGATGCCGCCATGGGCCGGATCGAAAAGTATCTGGCCACTCGTCCTGAAGTGGTCCATTACGCGACCTCTGTCGGACAGAGCTTCCCGAGGTTCTACTACAATGTCAACCCCCAACAGCCCGATGGCGCATACGGCCAGTTCATTGTCAATACCAAATCGGCAAAAGGGACGCCTGGCTTGGTGGCAGACCTGCGAGTGAAGTTAGCCGCTGTCGTTCCCGAAGCCATGGTTATCGTGAAGGAATTGAAGCAGGGGTCGGTAGAGGAGGCCCCCATAGAGATCCGGATTTCAGGCGACGACATTGCCACGCTGAAACAGATTGGAACGGAGGTTGAGAAAATCGTGCGGGCAGTGCCTTTTTCCAGGTATGTCCATCGTGACTACTTTAACGACTCCCCCATGGTTGATGTGGATCTGGAAAAGGAACTGGCCAATCGTCTCGGCCTGACCCATGCCGGGGTCTCTCAGGTCCTGTCAGGCGGGTTTGACGGCAAGCCGGTCTCGACCTTCTGGGAGGGAGACCGAGGGGTGACCATCCTCCTTCGCCTCAACAAGGACGAGCGCTCTTCCTTTGACGATGTCCGTGATTCGTACATGGAATCCCAGCTCACCCGTGCGAGGGTGCCATTGCGGGCGATTGCCAATGTTAAGCCTGAATGGCAGACCAGCCGCATCGTGCGCCGGAACGGCGTCAGGACATTGACGCTGCGCAGTTTCGTCAAAAAGGGGTTTTACGGCTCTGCTCTGTTTGACGCCGTTGCCCCGAAGATCGCTGCGCTCAAGCTGCCTCCAGGGTACCGCATCTACTATGGAGGAGAAAAATTCAATACGGATGACAACATGCCTCAGCTGCTCGCCGCCCTGGGGATCAGCCTGGTCGCTATTTTCCTCGTGCTTCTCATCCAATTCCGGAATGTGTCGGAGCCACTCGTCGTCATGTCATCGATACCGTTATCGCTTCTTGGTGCGGCGGTCGGATTGCTTGTGACTCGTAACCCCTTTGGTTTCATGGCATTTATAGGCCTCATGAGCGTGTGCGGTATCGTGGTGCGAAACGCAATCATCCTCGTCGATTATATTAAGGAGAAGATGGCCGAGGGGCACTCCCTCGAGCAAGCAGCGACAGAGGCCGGGCAACGTCGTCTGCGGCCCATCTTTCTCACGACGATGGCCGCAGCGGTGGGGGTGACTCCAATGATTCTTTCCCGTTCTGCGCTTTGGAGTCCCCTTGCCTCCGTAATGGCCGTGGGACTTATTTTCTCCATGTTCTTCACGCTTCTCGTCGTACCGGTGCTCTACGTGGTCGTCAGATCGCGTATCAAGAAGGCTCCCGCGGCCGCCGTCGTGGTAATCTTCGCATATGCACTTTTCGGATTGGGCGGAGGGGCGTCGGCAGAAGACTCCAGGCAGCCTCTTACACTCCCCGAAGCAGTCGAAATAGCCCTGAAGCAGAATAAAGTTATAAAGATCGGCCGGGCGAAGGTGGAAGAGGGCGACCAGAAGATCTTCACCGCTCGTTCCCAGTATTTCCCCCAACTTTCCAACAGCTCGAAACTGGTCACCCTGTCGAACAGTGACCTGGTAAAGATACCGGCCGGCAGTCTGGGAAATGTAACCGGCACCGGCCCGTTCCCAAGCCAGGATGTTTCAATTAATCAAGGTTCCAACACTTTTTTCCTCAGCGAGACCACCCTCGGTCAGCCGACCACGCAGCTTTTAAAAATCCATGAAGCCAATGAGATTGCCCGGGCAGAACGCGGCATTTCGCATGCTGAACTGAAGAAATCCGAAGATGAGATTGTTCTTGCCGTACACCAGTTGTATTACGGATTGCTGGTAGCGTACAAGCAAAGAGAGACCGCCGAGGCCATGCTTATTGCAGCCGAGGAGAACCTCAAGGAGAATGAGGATGCTGTCAGGGCCGGCAATCTTCTCGATGTGGCGGTAACGGCAGGCAGGGCGAACCTGCTCCAGTCCAGACAAGAGCTTCTCACTGCGGAGAACAGGATTGCCGACCTGTCCTCGGAACTGAATGATCTGCTGGGCCTTCCAAGCGCCTCTCCCCTGGCAGTGGCCGAGGCCGGCCTCCCGGAGCTGTCGGTGCCGCCCAGGGAATGGTCTTACGAGGAGGCACTGTCCAGAAACCCGGAACTGCGTGGCGCACGCGAAACCGTAGAAAAGTCGCGCCACGCGGTGAACGCCGCCCATTACGAATACATCCCCGACATAACGCTGTTCGCCCGCCACCTCTACCAGGATGGTGCGTCGTTTCTGAAACATAATGTCGGGCTTTTTGGCGCAGAAATGACCTGGAACATTTTCGACTGGGGCAAACGAAAAGGTGAAATCGGCCAGAGGAGCGCTCAACTCTTACAGGCAGAAGAAAACCTCGCAAGAATAGACAACCGCATCAAGGTGGAACTCGACAAGGGATATCGAAAGCTTGAACGGACCAAAACGATGCTGGACGTTACCCATGAGACCCTTCTCTTGTGGAAGGAGAATGAACGCCTCAGCGGAGACCGGCTCAAGGCGGGGACTGTGACGACAGCCAGGCATGCGGAAACTGTTGCGGCGCTAAAGAAGGCGGAAATGGAGGCGCTTCAGGCCTCCCTTGAACATCGCCTCGCGCAAACCGAGCTTAACAAAACAATTGGGCTGCTTACGCCATCCCCAGATTAGGAGAACAAGAGGACAAGGTTAGATCATAACGAATGGGGCGGAGGATGAGAACCATGAAGATGAAAAACTCATTGCTGTCGTTGCTACTATTTCTTTTTGTAGCCGTAGTCGTAGGAGCTGTCATGCTGGCTATGCGCGGATCCTTGCCGCCAATCGCCTTGCCGGTTTTAGTAATTGCAGGTATAGTGACCTTGCTCTTGATATTCAGCGTCGGACAGTCGCGCGACTAAAAAGTTCCTTTTCACATAGGACTCCTGATGAGAGGGACAGGACTCGTGACCAGGACATAAATTTGAGATTCAGGAGGTAGATTTATGGAAGATATCAACCGAATTCCCACCACGGGGCTGCTCGATCCTGGAAAAATACTCGCCGTTCGGTGTTCCCCAAAAGAAGACCCACTATAGGCCTCGCTCACTAACCTCTTCTCAAGAACCCAGTGAGGGAAATGATCCTCACGTGCCGATACTTCCTCAACATAAGCATGGCCTTGTCGCCGGTTACAATTGCTTCGGCGTTGCCCGCAACCGCACATTCGAGAATACGGTTATCAGAATCACCGTCGAAAACCTTCAGCCATTCAGAAGGACGCACGATCTCCCCAATGCCCACAAGGTTGACGGCCACACGGCTTAATGCCTCTGCGTCTTTGCTGAATTTTTTGGCCAGCACAGTGAGGACTTCATCGATGATCTCTCGAGAGATAATAAGGGTATCTTTGCCGTCAATGACCCTCAGCACCGCAGCGTCCCCCTTGCCGCCGGGTAGGGTCAATGCGGAGATGAAAATATTACTATCAAAGACAACCCTCATTTCCTGAGATATCTTTCGAGGTCCTTCTCTGTCAGTACCCCCTTGTCTTTCGCCTTCTTGGACCAGTATCCCTGCATATCCCGGAATTCACCTTTCAGTCTCTTTTGCCTAGCTACCCTAAGGGCATCCTGGATGACCGCGCTTAGCGTCTTCCCCTCTTCCCTTGCAAGTGTCTCGGCATCGGCAGCGAGATCCGGTGGCAGTGATATTGTTTTCTTGACTGCTGTCGCCATTGGTTTGCTCCTTTCTCTGGTATGAATAAATACTACCAACAGACGGGCTGTGGTGTCAATGAGTATCGCTCACATTGGGCGTGGAGGAAACGTAAAAACTATTTATTGCCTGCGGTACTCCGGACATGTGCAAGAGCACGAAACGGTCCGGATTTCAGTAACCTATTGAACCTCCTCAAGTTTGACCGAAATAGTCATCCTCTTTTCATCGCGAATTATTCCGAGGTCTATCACATCTCCAATTCTGTACTTGTCAAATTCGTTCCTCAAGTCATCATATGATGATACAGGCTTATTGTTTACGCTTATAATGATATCGCCAAGTATTATCTCGCCCCCCCTCTGGCGCGTCCCTCTGAGACCAGCTGCCTCTGCGCTGGTCCCTTTCTGAACATTGATAATAAGAATCCCATCAATGCATTGTGTCAAGCATCAGGGGGGCTCTCGTCGCCGGCGATCTCGCCTCTTATCACCTTTTCCGCAGTGTCCTGCTCTTCCTTCTTTACGAGGATTGTAATCTCGCCCATCTTCCCGATATTGACCGGATAGGGACTCACCTTTGAAGACCTCAGGACGACGGATATACCGCCGCTTTCGAGGAGATCCTTGATCATCTCGGCTTCAAGGGGATCGTAGGTTATAAAGACTTCAGCCCAGTCTTCATCCATCAATCATCATAAAACCTTTCGGAGACCGAGAAGTAAATCTTCCCGGCCCGCTCATAGAGCTCAGGCTCTATCTCCTCTTTTCCAAGAACGTACCGGGGCTGTGTAAGCAAGTATCCTATGGTCTTACCTTTATACAGAACGCTCTGGACGTCTACATTCCTGTAGCCTGCTCCATGCCGCATAAAAGTCATCGCATCGTCGAAGGAGCCCTTCGTCATCATTATGTTGGAAGAGAAAGGAACAACCTCTAAGTCGCTTTCAGGACTCTTCAGAAATACGGCCCTGTACTTGTTATCACTTCCGGAACTATAGACGTAGGTGATATAACTCACCTTTGGTATAGCATCGATCATTCTGACGTCCTCCATCCGGATAGCCTGGGCACACGCTGTCGACAGGATCAAACAAAGAACGAACAAGGATTTCGGGCATTTCATCGTATTCGCCTCCTTTTCAAAGTCTCTGTCTCAGCCATCCACAAGCTAACTATAACGCCTTATGGTAGCGCTGTCAAACGACGCAGGTGTATCGCTGACTTGAACGTCGCAATCAGCTGTCAGGCAGGCATGGAAGATTTTGGCAAGGATATTGACTTTAAAATGATGCATGATTTAGTCTAACAATACTGTTCATTCCACCGTCAAACGAACCATGGATGGGAAGTTCGCTGGAGATACTGTCCGGATGGAAGAGAAGATACTCAAGTCCTTCGAAGAAAGCATAAGCGTAAAAGAAAAATTCATAAAGACACACCTCGGGGTGATCGTGGAAGCCTCAAAGATGATTGCTGAAGCCTTCAACGAAGGAAAGAAACTCCTTCTCTTCGGAAACGGCGGCAGCGCCACAGACGCCTCACATATGGCAGCGGAGTTTGTGAACCGTTTCAAGAAGGAGCGGCCAGGGCTTCCTGCAATGGCCCTGAACACGGATGTTGCCGTCATCACCTCCATAGCAAATGATTACGACTATTCCGAGATCTTTGCCCGCCAGCTCAAGTGTCTTTCTGAGGAAGGAGACGTAGTCATTGCCATAAGCACGAGCGGCAGTTCAGCCAATGTGCTGAAGGCGATGGATGCAGCAAAACGAAAGAAGCTCAGAACGATTGTCTTCACGGGAGCAAAGGGCGAAAAGTTGGCTTCAAAAGGCGAGCTTGCCTTTATCGTTCCATCGGACAACACACCGCGAATACAGGAAACCCATTCCACGCTCGGCCATGTCCTCTGCCAGATGGTGGAGGAAATACTCTTTGAGACCCATAGGAAGAGATAGGGCCAATCGCTTGAAGGGTCTGCGGGTTATCGGCATTGACCCCGGAAGTCGTATCTGCGGCTACGGAATCGTAGAGTGCGAAACCGGATCCAATGGGAAGGACGGGTGCCGCTATGTAGCGTCAGGGAGGATCGAGATGTCGCCGGCTGACGCGCTCCACGCAAGGTTGAACGATATCTATTCGGCCCTTGCCGAGATCATCAGGGAATACCGGCCCGTTGAGGCAGTCATCGAGCGTGTATTCTTCGCGAAAAGCGTAAAGGCAGCTCTGCATCTCGGCCACGCGCGAGGGGTCTCGATGCTTGCGGCGACGTCGCAGGGACTCAGGGTTTACGAATACTCTGCGCTGCAGGTGAAGAAGGCCCTTGTCGGTTACGGAAGGGCGGAAAAGAGCCAGGTCCAGGCGATGGTCAGGGCATTCCTCGATCTGAAGATCGCCCTCTCCCCTGACAGTGCGGACGCACTCGCCCTCTCGATCTGCCACCTGAATACCGTGAAGTTCCCGAAACGGTGATGGGAAATCCGTTATCAGTTATGAGTGAGAGAATACTCCTGAAATATGTTTCACATCGCACGGTGCGCCTCGCGGGGTCACGATGATCGGGTCCCTGAGAGGAAAGCTCATATCGAAGAAGCCCGACAATGTCATTGTCGAGGCCTGCGGGGTCGGCTATCTTGTGAACCTGCCTGTGAACCTTCTCTCCTCCCTTCCTCCTGAAGGCTCTCAAGTATTTCTTTCGGTTTACACCCACGTCCGGGAGGATGCTTTACAGCTCTATGGTTTTCCCTCTGAGGACGAAAAGCGGATATTTACGACTCTCCTGGGGGTGACGGGCATAGGTCCGAAGATGGCGCTCAATATCCTCTCGGGCGTAGCGTTAAAGGACTTTCTCCATGCCCTCGACACTGAGGATGTGGCGATGCTCTGCAGGATCCCCGGTCTCGGCAAGAAGACGGCCCACCGGCTCATCCTCGAACTGAAGGAGAAATTGCCAAAGGTCCAGGAACCGAAGGACAGAATATTCGAAGACACTCTTTCCGCCCTCGTGAACCTCGGGTATAAGAAGTCAGAGGCCCAGGAATGCCTTGAGAGGGCGATGAAGAGGGGGTTCACAACGATAGAGGACCTGCTGAAGGAATCACTGAAATATCTCACGGGAGGAAGCGATTCGCAGCGCGGGGGGACACGAGGTTGAAGAGGATCGACGATTCAGCTTCCGGCGGAGAGATAAGTCCGGTCAAGAGTCAGGAGGACCAGAATTTCGAGGCTGTCATCAGGCCGAGGACCTTCGATGACTTTGTCGGCCAGGACAAGATCAAGGAGAACCTCAAGGTCTTTATCACGGCGGCGATGCAGAGGCATGAACCCCTTGACCATGTGCTCTTCGGTGGCCCGCCTGGACTGGGGAAGACGACGCTCGCCAATATCATCGCGAACGAACTGAACGTGAATATCAAGACGACTTCCGGACCCGTGCTCGAAAGGCCCGGCGACCTCGCAGCCATCCTGACCAATCTTTCGGAGATGGATATTCTCTTCATTGATGAAATACACCGTCTGCCGAGGATCGTGGAAGAGGTCCTCTACCCTGCCATGGAGGATTATCAGCTCGATATCATCATCGGCCAGGGGCCGAATGCCAGGACCCTGAAACTCAGTCTTCCCAAATTCACCCTCATCGGCGCAACGACACGGGCAGGACTCCTCACGTCCCCGCTGCGGGACAGGTTCGGTGTCATAAACAGGCTCGAATTCTATGGTCCCCGTGAGCTCAAGAAGATCGTCTTCCGCACCGCAGCGATCTTCTCCGTCGTGATCACCGACGAAGCAGCCCTTGAGATCGCGAGGAGATCGAGGGGAACGCCGAGGATCGCAAACAGGCTCCTAAGGAGGATAAGGGACTTTGCCCAGGTGAGGGGGAACGGTGTTATCAATATAGAAATAACGCGCCATTCCCTCGATGCCCTTGATATCGATGAGAGGGGCCTTGATGAGATGGACAGAAAATTCCTCTCGACGATCATAGAGAAATTCGGAGGAGGCCCTGTCGGCATCGAGACGATCTCAGCGGCCCTCCGGGAAGAACGGGACACCCTCGAAGATGTGTATGAACCCTATCTGCTTCAGGAGGGCCTGATAGAGAGGACTCCCAGGGGCCGCCTCGCAACAAAACTTGCTTACAAGCACCTTGGCGCAAAAGCCCCGGAAGGTCTGTTCTGATGGTACATGAGATTCGTTCCTGCGAGCGTTGATGCGTGAGGCGGTTCAATCCCGCAACCCGGCCTAACCCCTCTCTCCTTCTTCCGTCTTTCCCATCGTTATAGCAAAGTTTTCAGGTGTGTGTGGCAGGGGGTTGGTCCCTATATCCTTGTCAACCAGACGCCGGTCCCCGAAGCTCATGAACGACCAGGGGTAAAGGCGCTTGATATCCGTTGGTTGAATGATTTAGAATTCATTAAAAGCCTTGACTTATACGAGACAGCTTCTGATTTCAAGGAGGTGTGCCATGCTTCTGAGACTCTACTTTAACGACCCGCCGGGCAGGACATGAAGTCATATCAGTTCTGTGGTTGCAGAACTCAAGAAACGCTATACCTTCGACGTCGAGATCGTAAAGAAGACCGACACCGGCGTCGTAAAGAGAATCTTCGCGCTCAAATTTCCCTCCGTCGAGATCGACGGCGAGAGAATTGCTGAAGCGCGGGACATCACTATTGAAGAGCTTGAACAATACATATGTCAACGTTGTTGATGCTGTAACGGCAGCGAGTTATAACAGCCTGTTCGCCGCAACGCCATGACCCAGATCGCACCGCATTTCCACGAAAAAAACAGCCCCAATCTCGGGAGATACAGGATCACCGCAATGTTCTATGACCTCCTCGACCTCCCCTGGGAGTTGATGTATAAGAAGTGGAGGCCCGTCCTCGTCGAAGATGTGCGGGGGTCAGTGCTTGAGGCAGGAATCGGCACCGGGAGGAACCTGAGGTATTATCATCACAATGTGACCCTGACCGCCCTTGACCTGAGCGCAGCCATGCTGAAGCGGGCAAAGAAGCGGGCGAAGGATGCGGCCTGCAGTGTCAACTTTGTTTGTGATGATGCCTGTCTCATGAAATCCATTCCGTCAGTCCGTTATGACTGGATCATCTCGACCTTCCTCTGCTGTGTCATGCCTGAAGAACTTCAGCCCCTTGCACTTGCGCAGTTTTCCCGGGTTCTGAAACCCGGCGGACATTTCAGGCTTTTGGAAATCATCTATTCGAAGACGCCCGCTCTGCGAAAACGGCAGGAGCTCTTTGCCAATTTTGTGGAAAAGGTCTATGGGGCTCGCTTTGATCGCAACACCCTTCACCTCGTCGAAAGCGCTCCGAGGCTGAAGGTTACCAAGACTCGCTTTCTCAAAGACGACACCTATCTGCTCATCGAGGGAATCAGGACTGCCGATGATTGAGCAGCGCAAAAAGCCCATGACACGCCTCCTCCTCTAATCCCAGTCGAGCAGCCTCTGCTCGCCTTCAAGTTTCCGGATTCCCGTGACATCCTGGCTCACCTCCATCGTCCCTCTGTAAAAGCCCTTTGCGTCACGCACGGCAAAGTATCTGATATGGATGAACCTGCCCTTCATCTGGATCCAGAAATCGGCAACGTCTCTCTTTCCGCTCCTGAACTCATCGAGAATCTTCTGGACTATATGGAAACTCTTTGGGGGATGGCACTTCTGGACCTTCCTCCCGATGACGCCGGGACTCCGCGGAAAGACCCTCTCTCGTGTTTGGGAATAGTAGACAATCTCATCGTTCTCATTCACAAAGGAGATGTCAACGGGCAGATGGGTAAGGAGGAGGTCCACCTGTTCGGGGGTCAGCCGGCCGGTGCTGAGACTCAGTTCCCCGGCCGCAACCGCTTTCTCTGCAGGGGAAACCTCAACAACAGGCATCCATCCCTTTTCCGGCTCGACCCAGGCATATCCGATCTCCTCTTCACCCTTTCTCACCTTAACCCAATCTCCTTCGCTCAGCATCTCCAAAGCCATGGGGAAGAGGATATGCTCTTCCTTGTAGATCATATCGATGATACTTTGCAGCAGGTACTTGATCGTCCCGTAAACCAGTGGCACCTGGAGCTCGGCAACCTGTCCCCTCGCGTACTTCAGCGTCTGGCGTACGTCGTCATGGATGGCCCACATGACCTCGGAGGGCCCGGTGATTTCGTGCAATTCGAGGACCGGGAACAACTGGTTCTCCTTTCTGAGGTAGTGGAGGTTGATATCAGACAATCGGTCTATGAGTTGAAGGAGACTCTTCCTATGCTGTCTGAAGACCTCTTTCTCAGGGGTATCACAGAGTTTCTCGAGGACGCCCTTAATCTCCAGCACTATTCCCTCGGCAACCCTGTTCTCTTTCATGAAGGTATGGAGGGGATGTCCGGCGGGTGCGGTCGGCGCCTCCTGTTTACCGAGAGCCTCCTTGAATACCTCAACGTGAACATCACAGAGGCGCTTAATCTCGGTCTCCGGCATACCCTCCGCCATGAGGTTCTGCTCCATCCTCGCTATCTCCGAGGGATCGATATCCTTGATAAGCTCATGGAACCTTCTCTTCAGGACCTCCATATCAACGCCCTTATGAAGGTCCTTAATGATATCCTTTAAGATCTCTTGCCGTGCCTCGGCGCCTGAAACCGCTCCGACCTCCTCTCCGACTTCTCTCGCAACAGTGACCCGCTCTCCCGTCTTTGCCTTGATTTCAGCGGCGATCTCGGCAAGCAACTCGTTGAGTTCAATTCCCCCTATGGCGGCAACATGGGACAAAGGGGCCACCTTCCCTACCGTCTTTCTCATCACCGTACTCTGCAACATCTTGAACTTCGGCGACCTGTTGACGAAAAAGTCCATCAAGAAGGGATAATCCTTTAAGAGGTCATCGATCTTTGTCTTCCCACTCAGTTCCATCTCTTCCTCCCGGACGTTATTCAGTGCTGATCAGACCCTTTGTGCCTTTCAGAAAGAGTCAGCGGATCTCACTCACTTGAATTGTATCGAAGAACCTGCTGAAAGGCAACAGAGAGAATACCGTGGCCATTTAACCCATCTGATAGAGCGCCTGTCTTTGTTGTACAATAGTCTCATAGACTAACCTTCACGTTGCATAACACTACCTTCTCCGGGAAGGCGGGCACGCACAGGGCTTCGATCTATTCCTGCTTGACCGTTGTTTGCAACATTAAGGTAAATGTTTCCTGGAGGGATAGGATGAAAAGGATTGCGAATTTCTTATTCGAGGCTGGGATGCTTAAGCGCACGCCAAGGACCGGCTTCCAGTTCCTCGGTTCCGGTGCTGAATCGGTCGCGGAGCATATCTTCAGGACGGTCTATATCGGTTACACCCTCGGCCATCTTGCAAAGGACGTTGACACAGACAGACTCATCAAGATCTGCCTCTTCCATGATCTCTCTGAAGCGAGGACGGGCGACCTGAATTATGTGAACAAGAAATATGTGACTGCTGATGAGGAAAGGGCCGTTCATGACCTTGCAGACACATTGCCCTTTGGCGACGAGATCAGAGAACTGATCACGGAGTTTATGGAAGGGGAAAGCCTCGAGGCCCGCCTTGCTTACGATGCAGACCAACTCGAAATCATCCTTGCTCTGAAGGAATACAAAGACCTCGGCAATACCTATGCCGACGAATGGCTCTCTTTCGCCGTCAGGCGTCTTAAAACGGACACGGCAAAGGAGCTCGCAGAGACGATCCTCGAGACAGACTCTTCCCTCTGGTGGTTTTCCGACAAGGGCGACTGGTGGATCAGAGGGGGCAAGGAAGGAAAGAAGAGCGGATCAGCAAAAAAGGCAAAAAAAAAGACCAACAAATAAATCACAGAGTCACAAGGGAACAAAGAACAAAGACTCCGCCTCGTCACCCACCTGTTCAGTCCACAAATGTCGAGACCATGGGAAAACGATTTGGTTAGGCTGCCCGAAGGGTCTTCGTCAACCTATCGGCAACAGCGTCAATAAACTCTTCAGTGAGCGCGTATTTGTCCACTTTCGGTTCGGCAATGAGCATGAGATCCTTTGTCATGATCCCGCTCTCGACGGTCTCGATAACGGCCTTCTCGATGGTACCGGCAAAACGGACAACCTCGGGGGTATTGTCGAGTTCACCCCTCTTCACAAGCGCGCCGGTCCACGCAAAGATCGTCGCGATGGAGTTCGTCGAGGTAGGATTCCCCTTCAGGTGCTCATAGTAATGTCTCTGCACGGTGCCATGGGCCGCCTCAAACTCATACTTTCCGTCGGGAGAGACGAGTACCGAAGTCATGAGTCCGAGGCTCCCAAAGCCCGTCGCTACCATATCGGACATCACGTCGCCGTCATAATTCATACACGCCCACATCATCCCGCCCTCAGATTTTATGATCTGCGCGACGGCGTCGTCGATTAGGAAATAACGGTACCGGATACCCTTCTTCTCGAACTCCAGCCTGACCTTCTCGACCTCTTCTCCGAAGACATCGCGGAAAAACCCGTGGTACTGTTTCGAGATCGTGTCCTTTGTCCCGAACCAGAGATCGATCTTCTCGCTGAGGGCATAATTGATGCAAGCCTTCGCAAAGCTCCTGATGGAAGACTCCGTGTTGTGCATGCCCATGACGACGCCGCGGCCCTTGAAAGCGCAGACCTTTACGGATTTCTTCCCATCCCCCTTTTCAGGAGTAAAAACGAGTTCAGCGGTGCCAGGCACGTCGACGACGAACTCGGCACTCTTGTAAATATCACCATAGGCGTGACGCCCGATGATTATCGGTTTCTTCCACCTGCTCACCGCGGGAGGAATATTCTTTATGATGATCGGCTTCCTGAATACCGTGCCGTCCATGATCGAACGTATCGTGGCATTGGGGCTCTTCCATTGCTCTTTCAGACCATATTCCCTGACCCTGGCTTCGTTCGGCGTAATCGTCGCACACTTCACTCCTATGCCTATCTCCTTCGTCGCCTCGGCCGCCTCCACCGTAACCTTGTCATCGGTATCGTCACGGTGTTTGATACCCAGGTCATAATAACGGAGATCAACGTCGAGGAAGGGCGTGATAAGCTTCGCCTTTATTGAATGCCAGATGATTCTCGTCATCTCGTCGCCGTCCATCTCGACGATGGGATTCTTCACTCTCAGTTTCGTAAACAGAAAACCTCCTTTGCCCGGCAAGGAGCGCTCTGATCCGTCATCCCCAGTCGTATCTATGCCTCCTTTTATGGTGTATATGCTGCTCGGCTGAGAGGGCGGCGACACAGCCGTTCGCCGCAGCCAGGACGACCTGTCTAACTTCCGTGCAGGTGACATCGCCGGCTCCGAAGACCCCGGGGATAGACGTCTCCATCATTCTGTTGGTAACGACGCATTCGATTTCGCTGAGCTCCACGGTGTTGCCGAGAAAATCAATAATAGGCTTGCTCCCATGGAGATAGATAAAGACCCCTGACAGCTCGAGGACCTTCTCATTCCGGTCGCTGTCGAACATCCGTAACTTTTCAACAACTTCATTCCCCTCTATGGCTGTTACACTATGCCCTGTCAGGACCCTGACCTTTTCTGCCTTCAGAACAGGATGATCTTCTGCCACTTTCAGTTTCTTCGAAGGAGCGATGAGGTACACAAGATCGGCAAACCCTGTGAGAAGTCCTGTCTCCTTCACCGCCTCCTCTGAATCGCCAATGACACAGACAGTCTTTCCCCGGTAAAAAGCAGCATCACATATGGCGCAGTAGCTCACACCCCTGCCAAGAAACTCGGCCTCACCCTTTATCGCAGGCTTTCGCCCCATCGATCCCGTGGCGATAATAACCGTCCTGCCCTGATACATGCCGTCCATGGTGTAGACCTCTTTTGTCTCGCCGTCGAGTTTGACTCCCACCACCTGTTTTTCGACATACTCGGCGCCGAACCCGATGGCCTGTTTCCTGAAGATATCGAGGAGCTCCTTGCCGCTGAGAGGTTCCATGAGCCCCGGGTAGTTCTCGATCCTGCTTGAATAGGCGATGGCGCCGGCTGATGCCGACTTATCCAGGATGATGGTCCTGAGGTTCGCCCGTGCTGCGTACTGGGCAGCAGTGAGTCCGGCCGGGCCACCTCCGACAATCACGACATCATATATGGTATCTGCCATGGAAAATCCTCCTCTCCGCAAGAAAGAGATCGACCATGAATCTAGAATCGTCTCATGATGTTGTAGCAGGTGTCCCTTTGAGCAGGTCTGAACCCCGCCGATTGAATGGCGCCGATGATGTCCTTCTTCGAAACCCTGAAGCCCACCCCCGTTGAAGCAACAACATTTTCTTCGATCATGGTCGATCCGAAGTCATTCGCGCCGAATCTCAGGGCAACCTGTGCAAGCTTCAATCCCTGGGTGACCCACGACGCCTGAATGTTCTCCACGTTGTCAAGGTAGAGTCTCGAGAGCGCAAGGACCCTCAGATAGTCGACGGCCGTTGCAGAATGGACTTTTCTTTGCCGGTTCAACTCCGTATTCCCCGGCTGAAAAGACCAGGGGATAAAGGCGGTGAAACCGCCTGTCCTGTCCTGAAGGTCGCGTATGCTGTCAAGGTGCTCAAGAATATCTTCAGGAGTCTCGACACTCCCGAACATCATAGTCGCCGTCGTCCGCATGCCGAGACGGTGGGCCTCCCCCATGACCTTCAGCCAGACCGGCGATTTTATCTTCCGGGGACTCAGGATCTCCCTCACCCTGTCCGACAGGATCTCTGCGCCTCCGCCCGGGATCGAATCGAGGCCTGCCTTCTTCAGGATGACGAGCGTTTCTCTGATTGTGAGGTTATGCCTGTCAGCAAGATAGGATACCTCGGGCGGTGAAAAACCATGGATATTCACTTCATACCGTTCTTTGATGACCCTCAGCAGATCGACATAATAATCGAGTCCGAGGTCAGGATGAAGTCCTCCCTGGAGGAGGATCTGCGTTCCACCGAGAGCAACCGTTTCCTCTATCTTTTTGAAGAGTTCCTCCATGGGCAGAACGTAGGCATCCGGGCTGTCAACGTCGCGGTAGAATGCGCAGAAGGTGCATCTGTTGATACAGACATTGGTGTAGTTGATGTTCCTGTCAACAACAAAGGTCACAATACCCTCGGGATGGAGGCTTCTTCTCATGGCATCAGCAAGCTCCCCGAGTTCAAGAAGGTCGGAATGCTTCAATAATCCTAAAGCTTTCTCTCTCGTTATTCTCATGCTTCAGTGCGGTACCGTAACTGCATGGACACGGAAATCTCCTGCATTATACCAAGCATTTCCCCGAAAATGCCATGGCAAAACGTGACACCTCCGGGCTGTCTTGGCTGATTACGTTCTTCCAGGGAGACGACAGGGGAGAGACGAGACCCGAAAAGTACCATGATTCACCGTTAACTCTTGCCGTTACAAACAACTGTCCAGTCATGGATTGAAGCACGCCTTCCCAAAAACGCAAGAGTTTTATGCAACGAAAGGTTAATTCGCCAAGGAAGATCTTCGGTCATCGAGAGCGACACAGGCTTGATATTAAACTCATAATGTGCTATTTTTGATGTGTCATGGAATCCAATCTCATCATGTATGAAGATGAGTTCAGACGCATCGATGACGAACTCAAGAGACTATATCATCAGGCCAATGCGAAGGTCCTTTTCCTTATCGACAAGAACGGTCAGCTCATCGCCTCCGCGGGTGATACGCACGATATAGACACGACAGCCCTCGCGTCTCTGACAGCGGGAAATATTGCCGCAACAGGCGGCATGGCTCGTCTCCTGGGGGAGAAGGAATTCAGCGTCCTTTTTCACGAAGGGGATAAAGACAATATCCATATCTCCCTCGTCGGCCAGAGGGTCATCCTCGTCGTAATCTTTGACCAGAGATCCTCTCTCGGTCTCGTGAGGCTGAGGGTCAGGAAATCCACGGAAACGCTCGCAAAGATCTTTGACGAAATAACCCAAAAGGCCGACAAGGACAGAAGCGAGGGGAGACTGGACGAGTCCCCCTTCGCCGAAATCAGCGATGAGGACATCGATAATCTTTTCAGGTAGGATACGGCCACGTGTCTTTTATAAATTATTCCTCTCGTGAGATAAACTGCAAGATTGTCTACTATGGTCCCGGACTCTGCGGAAAGACCACAAACCTCCAGTTCGTCTATAAACGGACAAAGCCCGATCAAAAGGGCAAACTCATATCACTCGCCACAGAGACGGAGCGGACCCTCTTTTTTGATTTTCTTCCCCTTGCCCTGGGAGATATCAAGGGATTCAGGGTAAGGTTCCATCTCTACACCGTGCCAGGTCAGGTCTTCTATGCTGCGAGCAGAAAGCTCATCCTCAAGGGTGTGGACGGTGTCGTCTTTGTCGCCGACTCCCAGATCGAGAGGATGGAGGCGAATATCGAAAGCCTCGAAGACCTTAAGATAAATCTTGCCGAACAGGGCTATGAACTCGAAAAACTGCCTTACACGATCCAGTACAACAAGCGGGACCTGCCCTATGTGGCGCCGGCCAAGGAGATGGATTCCCTTCTGAACCCGACCCGAGTGCCGTCCTTCGAAGGAGTTGCAGTAACAGGTGTCGGGGTCTTCGAGACGCTGAAGAGCGTCGCGAAACAGGTCCTCTTTGAATTAAAGAAGCACTATTGACAGGTTAGCGCACTTTTCTTACTGAAGGAGGTGTCCTATGGCAAAGTATCCCAGGAATTACCTGATGATCCAGAAAAGGTTCTCAGCCCTCATGAAGGCCCATGAGGAGGCCGGCAGACTGGCCAAAGAGTCAGGACCCATCGATGCCAAGACAGCCAACCTCATCCAGCTCGCTGCCAGCGTTGCACAGAGGTCCGAAGGTGGTGTCCATTCCCACGCACGGAGGGCCTTGAAAGAAGGGGCAACGAAGGAAGAGATTTACCAGACCATCGCCCTCCTCATAAGCACGATCGGGTTTCCGACTGCTGCTGCAGCATTCTCCTGGGTAAGGGACATCGTCGAAAAGAAGAAGTAAAATCCTCCTGCCAGGGTAAGAGCCTTACGGAGCGTCCCTCTCCTCGGGAGAGGAACATCTGTTCATTATTCCCTTGTGGATGCATCTTCTTTTATGGTAGAATCTACAAATTTCCGGAGGTGAATATGCAAAAATTCTTTCTTGCGGTCATGGTCACCTTCTTGCTCTTGCCATTCTCCAATTCCTATGGCTTCAGCGAGAAAGGCCAGGACTGTTCAAAGTGCCACACCCTGAGCAAAGACGAGGCATTATCATTGTTGAAGGAGTTGGACCCAAACCTGAAGGTCCTTGAAGTAAGGACCCTTCCTGTTCAGAGCCTTTGGGAAGTGTCACTTGAAGGTCCGAGAGGGAAAGGTGTCGTATATCTTGATTTTTCAAAAAAGTACCTTATATCAGGCCAGATTATCGCTCTCAAGGAGAAAAGAAACCTTACCCAGGAAAGGTCAGAGGAACTTAACAGGATAGTCCTGACCAAGGATGACGTATCGAAAATCCCTGTGGATGATGCCCTCGTGATGGGCGACAAGGATGCAAAACATAAAGTCATCGTCTTTGACGACCCTGAGTGACCATTCTGCGCAAGACTTCATCAGGAGATGAAGAAGGTTGTTGAAGAAAGAAAGGACATAGCATTTCTTATCAAGATGTATCCCCTGAGCATGCACCCAGGGGCATACGAGAAGGCAAAGGCGATCGTATGCGAAAAGTCGATTGCCCTTCTTGAGGACGCATTCGAGAAGAAAGAGTTGCCGAAGGCAAAGTGCGAAACAAAAGTCCTCGATGAAAATATCAAACTTGCAGAGAAATTGGGCATCAGGGGTACGCCCGCACTGATCTTCCCTGACGGTAAAGTCCTCCCCGGTGCGGTCGACGCAAAGACCATCATCTCACATTTTGATAACTGACGGGCCTCGCCTGCAGAATTGATCGATAAGGATCATGGCAGGATTCACGATTGAACCTCTGTTTCTCTTGCCGAAGTGGCGGAACTGGCAGACGCGCTAGGTTCAGGGTCTAGTGGTCGAAAGGCCGTGCGGGTTCGAGTCCCGCCTTCGGCACCAATTTTTTTTGCGGCATTCTCCGACCGTGAAAATCTTTCCAGCATCATCCTCCAAGACTCCTGCCATAGAGTTCGTTCTTGCTCAATCCGTATTGCTGTGCGACCGTCTTCACCGCCTCTTTTCTTCCCACGCCCTTCTTCATAAGCATCTTCACCTCATCCAATGCCTCATCAAAAGACAGGGCCTCACCTCTCTTCCCTTCAACGAGAATGACGTACTCGCCTGCGACGGTACTGCCGGCAAGGAGATCGAGGATCTCGGCAATGCTCCCTCTCAGCACCTCCTCATGCATCTTTGTTATCTCTTTTACGACTGCCGCTTTTCTTTCGCCGAATATCTCGGTCATGTCCTCGAGGGTCTCGAAGATCCTGTGCGGCGCCTCATAGAAAACGAGGACTCTCCTCTCCTTGCTCAGTTCGGCGAGTGCCTTCTGCCTCTGGCTTCTCCTGGGAGGCAGGAACCCCAGGAAGGTGAATTCCTTGAGCGGAATCCCTGCTACCGAGATCGCGGCGATGAGGGCCGAAGGACCGGGAATTGATACGACGTCAATGCCTTCCTCCACCGCCTTTCCGATAAGGACACTACCCGGGTCTGATATTCCCGGCGTTCCAGCATCGGAGACCAATGCAACAGAGAGTCCTGCATGGAGCTTGCCGAGTACCTCTTCGGCCCTGACTTTCTCTTTCTCGCCCCAGTAGCTTATGAGGGGTTTTGTGATGCCATAGTGATTCAGAAGCTTTAAGGAATGTCGCGTGTCTTCGGCAGCGATGACATCAACCTCCTTCAGCACCCGCAAGGCCCTGAGGGTTATGTCCTCAAGATTCCCTATGGGTGTTGAAACGATGTAAAGGGAGCCTGCCATCTCAGCTTATCAAACAAGGGGAGAATCGCCTACTTCGTGAAACTGCTCTTGAACTTGTTCAGCCACATGATATGGCTTCTTTCTTCATTGATTATCTCCTCAACAATCTCGTGCTCCTTCACGGCCTCCCGAATACCGTAGAAGTAGAGGAGGGTCTCCTTCTCGAAACCGATGGCGAAATTGACGGCATCTTCCACGGTCTTTACCCCTTCCAGGGAAGGAAGGGATTTGTTCTTCCCGAGGAAAAACTCCGACTCAACGATAGCCCTGAGGTACTGCTCTGCATCTTCCCAGTTCTCCGGCTTATCATCCTCCGTGATGTCAAAGAGTTCCCTGAATCTCTTTTCATGGAGAAGCTCTTTTTGGGCAAGCTGTGTAAAAAGATCCCTGAGACCTTTGCTGTCCTTGAATTTTTCCGCTGTTACCGTATAAAACTGATACCCCAACTTTTCTGTCTGCACCGCCTGATCAATGACTTCACGAATCGAAAACCGTTCCATGCATCATCCTCCTGTCTCGATGAACTTTTCCTTCCGTTTATTCGGTCTCTACCGCGAGCAGCTTCCGCAGTTTCTTGTCTGCCCTGACGATCTCATCGACACTGTCGCCGGTGAGGTCCCACGTATACTCGCCCTTTGCGGTCCTGTGAAGTTTGATCTTCACGGGCTTTTGGGGCTTCACCTGCTGTATCTCGGGCTGCTTCTTCACCTGGAAGTCCGTCTTCTCGGCAGCAATCGCGCTGAAGGAAAGCAACAGCATTACACCAATAACCACGATCCTCATGAAAAAGGTCATATCAGTAACTCCTGTACCTGTTCGTGATGGGGAACCGCCTGTCACGGCCGAAGGCCCGCTGCGTTATCTTGATGCCCGGAGGGGATTGCCTCCTTTTATACTCGCTTCTGTCGATCATCTTGATCACCTTCTCCACACATTCAACTTCGCATTCCAGCGGCAGCATCTCCTCGAAGCTCCTGTCATCCTCGACGTAGGCCCTCAGGATCGGATCGAGGATTCCGTAAGGAGGAAGGGTGTCGGTGTCCCTCTGATCGGCCTTGAGCTCAGCAGAAGGTTCTTTCTCCATGACCCGTTGCGGTATGAGGTCCCTTCCCTCTTGTGCATTTCTCCACCTGCTCAGCTCATAGACCATGGTCTTGGGGACATCCTTAATGACAGCGAATCCCCCCGCCATATCACCGTAAAGGGTCGCGTAGCCGACGCTCATTTCCGACTTGTTCCCCGTCGTCAGAACAAGCCAGTTGAATTTATTTGAGAAGGCCATAAGGATGTTGCCCCGTATCCTTGCCTGGAGATTCTCTTCGGTTGTGTCCTGCCTGAGGCCCTGGAAACTTCCTTCGAGGGTCTTCAGATAGCCGTTATAGATATCGGTGATCGGGATTTCGAAAATCCTTATCCCGAGGTTCTCGGCGAGCCTGAATGCATCTTCTCTGCTCTCCCGAGACGTGAAGGGAGAGGGCATGAAGAGGCCCACGACATTCCCCTTTCCCAACGCATCCACCGCGATTGCTGCGACGACGCTCGAGTCAACGCCGCCGCTTAACCCGATGACGACCGCTTGAAACCTGTTCTTGCTGACATAGTCCGAGGTTCCGAGGACGAGGGCCTTATAGACCTCTTCGATCGGATCCAGGCTTGGTATGGTACTCCTGGTATACGGTGTCCTCTTCTTCAGTTGCTTCTCCCTCGATATGACAACCCTCTCGACCGCCGGTCCTTCGGAACTCACAATCTCATGCCTTCTCCTGGGGTCATGGAGTCTCTGCATGAAGACGGAATCGAGGTCCAGATCGACAACAATGAGGTCTTCCTCAAACTGCTTCCCCCCGCAGACAACTTCGCCGCGTTCATCCAGGACAAGGCTCTGTCCGTCAAAGACCAGTTCGTCCTGTCCGCCAACGGCGTTCAGATAGGCGATGATGACGGAGTTGTCCGAAGCCCTCGTGGAGAGCATCCTTTCTCTGAAGGCTGACTTGCCCATATGGTAGGGCGAGGCATTGATATTGATAATAAACTCGGCCCCCGCAAGTGACTGGGAACGCGCAGGACCTTCAGGATACCAGATGTCCTCGCAGATATTTACGCCGAATCTTACGTCGCCGAGGAGGTATACCGGGAATCTTGCGCCGGCCTGAAAATAGCGGAATTCATCGAAGACCCCATAATTGGGAAGGTAGACCTTGTGATAAATATCGGTGATGGCCCTGTTATGAATGATTGCGGCAGCGTTGTAAATATCGTCCTTTCTGTCTACAAAGCCGATGACCACGGTCGTGTCCCATACTTCTTCCTTGATCTTCTGCAGGGCCTCGAGGTTGTCCTTTATGAACTGCGGTTTGAGCAGGAGGTCTTCCGGAGGATACCCTGTGACAGCGAGTTCGGGGAAGGCAATGATGTCAGGGGAATGCCCACCTGCCGTTCTGATGGCGTCTATGATCTTTTCGGTATTGCCCTCCAAATCCCCGACCGTAGAGTTAATCTGGACGAGGGCAAGTCTCACCGTCTTCATGCATAAATGATATAGAAAGGGACTCGATTTGTAAAGACAATCGCGGAGCATCGTCTGGTCAACGAGGGACAGCGGTGCATCAAGAAGGGCGTGACCATGAGATGCGGTCCTGGGTCCAGGGTGACGGCAATTCCCCCGGCCCAAACCGGTCAATTTATATTATAATGATGGACAAAGAATTTCCCAGGGAGACCTGCCACACCTTTGCGGATGCTTCCAAAACTTTTTAGTGAGTTTAAAGAGGTATAGGTTCTCTTGATCAGCGTAAGTGAGAATGCGGGGTTGAACGAGCAGATTCCCCTGAAGGAGGCATGAGATGTCCGAACTGAAAAAGATGTATAGGACCATTATGGACGACAATTTCCCTGATGAGATGACGATTACCTTTGGGGGACAGACACTGTTTTACCGGAAGAGGGCCTGGAAGATCCCTGACGAAAAGACCGGTGAGCTCGTAGAGAAGGGCCTCCGCTACGGGGAAAATCCTGACCAGCAAGCAGCGCTCTATGAGCTTGTGAACGGCAATCTTGTCCTCGGTGATTGCGCATTCATCGCACCGGGTAACGGCCTCGTAAGCAGCATTACCGAGGCTGATATGCTTCAGGCCGGGAAGCATCCCGGCAAGACAAATCTGACGGACCTCGATAACGCACTGAACATCCTGAAATTCCTTTCCGACAGGCCCGCGGCCGCAATCATGAAGCATAACAACCCGTGCGGAGTCGCCTATGGCAGGACCGTTGCCGAGGCCTATGGCAGGGCCAACATGGCCGACAGGATCGCTGCCTTCGGGGGCTGCCTCGTTGTGAACAGGCCCATCAATAGAGAGACTGCCGAGATGGTGAGGGACAATTACCTCGAGGTTGTCGGCGCCCCTGATTTCGAGGAAAGGACCGTTGAGATCCTGGCAGCGCGGAAAAATCTCAGGATAGTCCGTATCGGGAAGATCAGTGATCTCGAAAGATACCGCTCTCTCCGTTTTGTCGACTTCAAGTCATTGATCGATGGCGGACTCATCGTCCAGCAGTCCTCCGTTAACAGGATAAGGAGCAAGGACGATTTTCTGCCGGCCAAGGCCGTATCAAAGGCAAAGGAATATCAGATCGAACGGCAGCCTTCGGAAAAGGAGTATGACGATATGCTCTTCGGTTGGAATGTGGAGCAGGGAATTACGTCAAATTCCGTGATCTATGTCAAGGACGGTGTTACCGTCGGTATCGGCACCGGCGAACAGGACCGTGTCGGCGTCGCTGAGATAGCGGTCTTTAAGGCATATACCAAGTTTGCTGATGCCCTCTGTTTCAGAAGGCATGGCATTCCCTATAAAACCTTTGAGCTTGAGGCATCTCAGGGCAAACGAGACATTGCAGCACTCCGTGAAATCGACGAAGAGACGAAGAAGAACAAGGGGGGACTCATAGGTTCGACCATGGTTTCCGATGCCTTCTTCCCCTTCAGAGACGGCGTCGATGTGGGGATCAAAGAAGGCATAACCGCTATTGTCCAGCCCGGAGGTTCTGACAGGGATTTCGAGTCTATCGAGGCCTGCAACCAGGCCGACCCGAGGGTCACGATGGTCTTCACAGGCCAGCGGGCCTTCAAACACTGATCCCGGCATTTCATGGTGCTCAAATCCCTAGGGCAGACTGGATCCATGCCTCCATCTCCTGCCTCGGCAGGGCCCCGTGAAGCTCGTTGATCTTCACTCCGTTTTGATAAACTATAAAAACCGGTGTCGATCTGATCTCAAAGCGGTTCGCAAGGAACCCCTCTCTCTCGACGTTGACCAATGCGACCTTCAGGATCCCCGCCTTACGGCCTGCCAGCTCCCGGATAAAGGGCATGATCGCCCTGCATATACTGCACTGCTCCGCCCAGAATTCTAGGAGCACGATCCCGGGCCATCTAAGGACCTCTTCTTCAAAATTTGACGCAGTCACTTCTACAGGCGTCCTCGGGAACTGGAGATAGGCCCTGCATTTGCCGCAACGCGGACGGTCGGCCAATTTATCAGCAGGCAGACGGTTTACCGTATTACACGCCTTGCATCGCAGAAATACCGGTCTTTCCGTCACAGGCAAAATTCCCTTTCATTAATCAGTGGCCACGGAACAGTCTTGATCATCAGTCGCTATCTCCATAAGACCTTTTCAAACAATGAGGACTAATGCTCGGCATTTGCTTTAACAGCAAAGAAGAGATACCCCATCGTAATGGCGAAGCTGATGAGCCACCACAGAGGTACCTTCACCTCAACATAATTGTAAAAGGTATCGAGGATGATCGCCGGCGTCATTGATACCATGGCGAGGCTGATCACGGCAGGATAAGACAGAGGCACCCTCAGATTCTTCGCAAAGACCATTCCCATCACCCCAAAGATAAGGGCCTGGAGGATCCTGAAGAGAAAAGAGAAGAGAAGGGCAAAGGGGTAGAGCACGAAAGCAAAATTCTCGGTAAAGAGATCTACCCAGTCATAGATCTTTGCCTGGTCGATGCGAAGATTATCGATTTCCGAGAGGTCCAGCGTCCTTGTCTCGGCAGGGCCCTTTCTGATGATCAGCTTTGTGGACGTCATGAGCACCATGGCCTCAGAACCGCTCAAAGAAGTGACCTGTCCGGTCGTATCAATGATGATGAGGGGGGCATTGGTTTCAGGGTCCTTTATGACGTATGGCATGGGCTCATCAATGGAGACCTTGCCCTTGGTAATCGCAATGACAGGGACCTGCCGGATGATCCCGGGGGCCTCCCGTTTAAGATAATCTGAGACCTGGGATTGAATCTTAAACATCCCCGGTATTGAACAGACGGCCAGGAGGAGGAAGAGGTAGAGGAAAGAGGTCTTCTTCCAGTTCATCGCCACGTCCTGATAGAGGGACCTTGAATAGAAGGACATAAAGAGCGGATGTATGGTCGTGTATCGCTTCATAGATGCCCCAGTGATTTTACACGATTTGGAATAAATCCTCAAAGTGTCCCGATGAGGTCCGTCTCTCTTCCTGCGAACGATTGGGTTCCCTGATGAGGGAGGTGCGCGACGTTGCCGATATAGGGGTGCCATGCTGGCCAAGTATCCCTATGACTGAACAATGTTCTCGAGCGGCATGATCCATTGATCTCATTCTCCCAGGGCCGATAGGAATGTGCTTTTTCAGCATAGCGAAACTTTAGCACGGAGGGGCTGAACTCGGATATGTCTCTGGATATTTGGACTTCAGGGAATCATAAAAGTATAGCCCCCGCCAACAGAAATATTGAACTCTTCACCAACGGAGACCGGGATTGCGAAGCCTCCAAATCTCAAATCAGGCAGGTCGAAGCTGACGGCAACACCGCCACCTATCTCGATCACGCCTTGCAACGTTACGGCAATAAACGGCCCGCGATAATCCTCCGGAGATGAGGTATACAATCCAAGCGCCAAATTGCCGGATGCTCCGACAGAAGCTCCGAACGACAACCCCACCGAGCCATAACGCCTTACATTGGCGATTTTCTGCAACTCAGCAACAAACCCGAGCGCCCCATTCACACTCTCCACCGCAGCAACATTGCCCCCAAACTCGACGGCGAAAGATCTTATCGACTTGCCGGCCGCGTCGCTCAGCGGCTCACGAAGTTCCGGTGATGCAGCGATTCGTCTCATCGCTTTGACGACCTTTGGGCTCATGCCCCTTTGTGAGGCCTCATGGCGAAGCACGTCGACGTCACTGCCAAGGATCGAGAGAACTTGAGGCCACGCCTTCACCAGCGACTTGATGATGCCTGCATACCCCTGAATCTTTCTCGCTGCCAAGGACTTGAGCGCTATCTCTTGACCTGAACTAATGACACTTTGAATTTCTTGCCCGGCGGCATCGAGCTCCTTTTCAGCATCCTTGACGGCGTAATGGAACACGTCGGACACAAAATGGCCGCCCGATTGCGCAACACCGGAACCGACATGGAGCATGGTTGTGGCAGCACCGGTCACACTCGACGCGACCGTCTTTCCAGCCTTTTTCACAGCATCGCTAACGCTCCTGAACGGATCAAATGCCATAATTCTTCTTTCTCTGAACTGTGCCGCGCCTCAGGACATGCTTTATGAGCCGACTGATGTGGCCGGCAGAAGAATCATTCTTCTGCAAGCCTGCAGTCGTGACATCCGCCGGGATCTGAGACGGCTTGATGGGTAAGATCCCCTGAAACATCTGTTGTCGCATGTGTTGGATCCTCATCCTTTCTCACCCGCGGCCTCCCTGGCCTCGGGAATGATGCCGCCAACGCCGCGCATTCTCCCATAATCATCGGCTCTCAGCGAGCTGATGATCGTTTCGGTATCATCCGGTCCGACGCCAAGCTCACCCAGGACCGACTTCCCGAAGCTCAACGTGCCTTCGGGCGTGAGGGCGACCACCTGCGTCGCTCCCA
>Ga0335070_10001106_pt1 | contig 30716 bp, 22 predicted proteins | sample Lox_Sample_13_FD_206722 | JGI IMG/M metagenome (GOLD analysis project Ga0335070, IMG submission 206722) | Soil microbial communities from Loxahatchee National Wildlife Refuge, Florida, United States - Lox_Sample_1.3 | ecosystem: Environmental > Terrestrial > Soil > Wetlands | place: USA...
GCCGTGGCAGTCTTTCCGCTGTATGTGGCGGTAATGGTGTGGGAACCGGCAATGGTCGCGGTGCAGACAGCTCCTGTGCATGAGCCGTCCGGTGCAATCGAGAAGGCCGTTGAAGCGGTGACATCACCGAGGCTGTTGTTCGATGCATCAAAGGCCTGAACCGTATAGCTCTGGTTTCCTCCTGCAGTGATCGTTGCCGATGAAGGACTGATTGTGATATGGTCAACGGCTCTGCCATTTACCGTGAGTGTTGCCGTAGCCGTCCTTTCACTGTTAGTCACTGTCACCAGGTGTGACCCTGCAACAGTCGCCGTGCAGGTACCCTTCGTGCAGAACCCATCTGGTGCAATCGAGAAGGCCGTTGATCCGGTGACATCACCGAGGCTGTTGTTCGATGCATCTAAGGCCTGAACCGTGTAGCTCTGGTTTCCTCCTGCGGTGATTATTGCCGATGAAGGACTGATCGTGATATGGTCAACGGCTCCAGAGTTTACTGCGAATACAATGTCCACCCAGTAGTTGTTAGAGTTAACGGTTTGGTTTGGAAAACCGCCGGGACCGTATTGATACAGACCGTCTGGCCCGTCCAGTCCGTCTCTTAGTGATTGGAGGGGATTTCCAGCGGTGGCGTGGTAGAAAGAGAAATACCAGGGGTTAACTGCATAATGTCCTGCGTTCGTATGGTACGACGCAATATACGTGGTATATGCAGTGATGGGAACAGGGTTAGGCAAAGCTACCGTCTGCCAGCCTGGGTCCACAGTTTCATTGGTAAAGGTCACGGTGGCAAGAAGTTCACCCGTGCCCGTCCAGAGATTGCCGATATGGGTACCAGTGTTATCCGTTCCCTTGTAGAAACGTAATCCCGTTATGTAGCCGTTCACATCACTGCGGAATTTAACACCCAGTTCTATAGGATTTGGGTCGTTAGCCGATTCGATGAACGGGTTCGCTGTATCATTCCAGATGCTGTATGACTGCATCGGAATCACTCCCCAACCGCTCAGTGGCACATTCAGCGTCGGAATATCTGATGGGATGCTGAGATTCGCAGTCTTTGCACCTCCTGATTCAGGTGAAAAGACTACCTGAACAGTACAGGACGATGAAAGATTTGGGGAAGAAAGATAGTCCTTTAAGGTTTTGCCTGAACAAGAATCGTACAGAATGACAAATTCAGAGGCATTCGTACCTGCAATTTCAATCGTACCAAGAGAAAGGTCCGCTGCCCCTCCGTTTGAGACAATGAATGTCTGTGCCGCAGATGAGGTCGCCGCTGTCACATTCCCAAAGTCATTCTTTGACGGAAAGACCGAGATGTTTAAATCTCCTGCAAGACCACCCGGTGCAGCGCTTAAGTATACTACAGCATCTCCGGTGAATGGCGGAGTGAAGTCATGGTTGTCGCTGCTCACTGTTATTCTGCCCGTAGAAGGAATGCTGCCGGAACTGGGATCAAACCATTCATAATTATAGGTTCCAGCAGAAACATTTACGGAGAATATTGTACCAGCGGTCGGTTGATAAACGAGATATTCATTACCGGGGTTGGCGAGACAATGGGCAGTTGATGACAGGTCACTCCGAGGAATCATGGCAACCAGATTTATTTTGTTGGCATAGACAAGGGTTTGCCCCATAGCTACTCGGGTCCGGTCTTTTTGCAGATAGCCGGAAAGGAGATTGTCCATGTAAAGTGGATTATACCCTCTCAAAAAACTCTTCCATACCCAAGCTTGGCTGCCAACCTCGGCGGCTAAGTGGTCTGTGTCGAGCAAAACGACCTTCGTGCCGTCCGCTGCCGGAGGATCGCTATCAACAGGAGCTGGGAAAGTAGGAGAAACCCATTCCGCCGTACTGTTAAATAAGGCACTATTACTCTCTTGGCCCATCACCGTTATGCCCACCGGATGCCGCTTTGGCTTTGTCCTTTCATAATCATGGATGAAGTCGACCATATGATACTGCCAATCCACTGAGTCAGAAGCGCTCTGATTAGATATTTCGTAGAGGATGTTGTCGAAATGATTCACGGTATCGATCACTTTCTTGACATAATTCTCTTGAATAGCGAGGAAGTCAGAATTTTGGAGGGTCTGAATTTCATTCCCAATACCGTCACCGTTCAGATCGCCATTGATCCCGTTTATATTGTTTTCGCTATTGAAAGGATGTCCTCGCCAGGTCTCCGGGGTGTCTAAGCCGAATCCCTGGAAGAGCATAATGCTCACATAAATTCCCTTGTCATTCGCTGCAGCGACTCGCGAGAGCAAACGGTCGAAATAGGCTTGATTCAGCTGGCTCAGATCAAACTTCGGCTTGTCATCCAATGCATTGTCGATTCCCGTGCGAGCATATGGGAGTGGTTCATAATAATCTGCAGCCGCCCATCCCTGCGCGTAGACCCATCCTTCGAAGATCCACATCCGAATGAAGTTATGATTCTGTGTCTGCACTATATCCAATAGTGTATTCCATGCATTGTCAGACAAAACCTCCAAAGGGCCGACCGACGCAGACCCCGACGAGACGTCAACTGCCCCGGAATCGAGTAGGCTGTTCCAATTATGAGATCCGGTTAGATAGATCGCTTTTCCACTGCCGTCTGTAAAATAACGGCCATTGGAAGAAACGCTCAACGGGGTTCCATAGGCTCCGCCCACAAAAAAAGATGGAAATACAAATAGACAAATAATGAGAAGTACTGATTTCAGGAACTTTGGAGTGTGCATACCGTCCCTTCTCGGCTTTTGATAAATTTGTACCTCCAAGAAGGGCTTTTGTCAAGAGATGTTTGAAGCTTGCCAGCCGCCAGGTTTAGACAGGATAGGCACCGGAGTTAGAGGAAAAGATTTGAAATGCTTACTCCTATTAAGGTAAAGTCATGTATGCCCAGGAAGCAGAACAGGAACTATTGGAAAGGAGAGTTCAGATCCCCAAAGAGAAACTGAACTATCGCCACTGCAGAAATCGCAGCAGTTTCTGAACGGAGGATGCGTTTTCCGAGAGATGCCGTCAGAAACTCCCTCGACTCAGCAACCCTGACTTCTTCCCCTGTAAAGCCTCCTTCAGGACCAACGGCAATCATGAAAGACCGAGAATCTCCCTTCATCTTCAGTGCATCCGCCAGCCTCATTCCTCCCTTTTCCCAGAAGATGATGCCGTGATGGGAGGCGGCAGTCGAGCCGGAAAAAGAAGCGAGAAGATCGCCGAAGAGAACCGATTCATGGATCACAGGGACCATCGACCTCCCGCATTGCCTTGCCGCATCTTCTGCAATCTTCCTCCATCTTTCGACCTTCCTTGTATCCTTTACCTGGCTTCGTTCGGTCACTGCAGGGATGATCTCACTGACTCCGAGTTCCGTCGTCTTCTGGATAACGAGATCCATCTTCTCTCCCTTCAGCAGACCCTGGATCAGCGTAATCTGAATCGGAGACTCGGCATCATAGGAAGTGATATCAATTATCTCGGCCACAATATCTTTTTTCGAGATCCCCTTAATTATGGTCCTGTAAGAGAGGCCCTTGCCGTCGAAGACCGTCACTTCCTCCCCTACGGAGCATCTCAGGACAGTCGTCAGATATCGTGCCTTTTCTCCACTGATCCGTATTTCATGAGTCGGCTTTAAAAGGGGAAGGAATATACGCGGCATAGAGGATGACGGAAGTGATCTATTTTTCGGCGCCCGTAAAGATATCTTTCAACTTATCTTTAAAAGTTTTTGCCGCCTTGTCATGACTGATCTGCGCGAATTCCTCGAGCAGCTCGCGCTGACGCGGAGTAATGTGCTTTGGGACCTCAATGTTCACAACGACGATTTCGTCACCCTTGCCGTGTCCGCCGAGTTTCGGAATGCCTTTTCCTTTGATGTGGAATGCCTTTCCAGGATGGGTACCGGGAGGTACTTTCAGGCTGGTGGCACCGTCAAGGGTAGGGACTTCCACCTCGGCTCCAAGGACAGCCTGGGGGAATGTTATGTGCATCTCATAATAGACATCATTACCTTTCCTCACAAAGGTAGGATGGTCCCTGATATCGATCATGATATAAAGATCACCGGGAGGCCCGCCCCGCGTGCCGGGCTCCCCTTCTCCCGACATTCGTAATCTCGATCCGGAATCTACACCCGGCGGTATCCTTACCGAAATCGTTCGGACTTTTCTGACCTTTCCCTCCCCTTTGCAGGATGTGCACGGGTCGGTAATGATCTTGCCCGTCCCCTGGCAGGAGCCGCATGTCTTCGAAACGCTAAAGAATCCCTGCTGGAACCTGACATGTCCGCTCCCTTTGCAGTTTGGGCAGGTGACCGGCGGTTTCTCAGGTCTAGAACCGGTTCCGCTACAGGCCGAACAAGTCTCCCATCGTGGAATCTCGATGTTCTTCTCTGTTCCGAAAGCCGATTCCTCAAGTGTTATGTCAAGGTCGTATCGGAGGTCGCTGCCCCGCGAGGGTCTCTGCCGGCGCTGGCCTGAAAAGGTTCCGAAGAAATCCCCAAAGATGTCTTCAAAAATATCCCCGAAGCCTGCACCGCCAAAGCCTCCGTAGCCGGCCCCCGGAGCCTCAGCGGTCCCACCATATCTGTCATAATGGGTGCGCTTCTCGGGATCGCTGAGGACCGAATAGGCCTCGTTGATCTCCTTGAACTTCTCCTCTGACTCCTTGTTACCGGGGTTTCTGTCAGGATGATATTTGAGAGCGAGCCCCCTGAATGCCTTTTTAAGTTCGGCTTCCGTCGCATTCTTTGAGACGCCGAGGAGAGTATAATAGTCCTTCATTTCTCTTTCTTATCGACTTCTTCGAATTCAGCCTCAACGACCTCTTCTTCAGGGGCCTTTCCCTGCTGAGCCTCGGCAGAAGGTCCGGCACCGGCGCCAGCCTGGGCACCTGCCGCCTTATAGACATGTTCGGCTATCTTGTGGGACGCCTTTGTGAGATTTTCGGTCGCAGCTTTGATTTCTGACGGATCCGTGCTCGTGTCCTTGATCTTCCTGCATTTCTCAAGGGCCTCTTCAATCTCTCTCTTCTCAGCATCCGTCAGTTTATCGCCATATTCCTTCAGTGACTTGTCGACACTATAGACGAGTGTATCGATCTCATTCCGCGCTTCTGCGAGCTGCCTTTTCTTCCGGTCATCTTCAGCGTGAGACTCCGCGTCACGCATCATTTTCTTGATCTCTTCTTCGTTCAGGCCGCTCGATGCCGTTATTCGTATCGATTGTTCTTTTCCTGTTCCGAGGTCCTTCGCCGAGACATGGAGGATACCATTGGCATCAATATCAAAGGAGACCTCAATCTGGGGGATACCCCTAGGGGCCGGCGGGATACCGACAAGCTCAAATACGCCGAGAAGTTTATTATCTCCCGCCATCTCCCTCTCTCCTTGATGGATCTTGATCGTGACAGCGGGTTGGCTGTCACTGGCAGTTGAGAATATCTGACTCTTTTTCGTCGGTATCGTCGTATTCCGCTCGATGATCTTCGTGAAGATGCCGCCGAGGGTCTCGATACCGAGGGAAAGCGGTGTTACGTCGAGAAGAAGAACCTCTTTCACTTCGCCCTTCAGCACGGCCGCCTGGATCGCGGCGCCCACTGCCACGACCTCATCGGGGTTTACCGACCTGTTCGGCTCTTTGCCATAGAACGACTGTACAACCTGCTGGACCTTCGGCGTACGGGTCTGGCCGCCGACGAGAAGGACCTCGTCAATATCCTTCGGGGAAAGATTTGCGTCAGAAAGGGCCAACTTGCAGGGTTCGATCGTCTTATCGATGAGATCCCCGGTAAGCTGCTCAAGTTTCGCCCTTGTAAGCTTCATGAGGAGATGTTTCGGCCCCGTCGCGTCAGCCGTAACAAAGGGGAGGTTGATCTCAGTCTCGCTGGCAGTCGAAAGTTCTATTTTGGCCCTTTCCGCAGCCTCTTTCAGCCTCTGAAGGGCCATTCTGTCCTGCTTCAGGTCTATGCCCTGCTCCTTCTTAAACTCTTCGACCATCCAGTCGATGATCCTCAGGTCAAAGTCATCACCGCCAAGATACGTATCTCCATTCGTTGACTTCACCTCTATGACCCCTTCTCCTATCTCGAGCACCGAGATATCGAAGGTGCCGCCGCCGAGATCATAGACGGAGATCTTCTCCTCCTTCTTCTTGTCCATCCCATAGGCGAGGGACGCGGCCGTAGGCTCATTAATGATCCTCAGGACGTTGAGTCCGGCTATCTTTCCGGCATCCTTTGTCGCCTGTCTCTGACTGTCGTCAAAATAGGCCGGCACGGTTATGACCGCCTCTGTCACGGTCTCCCCAAGGTAATCCTCGGCCGCCTGTTTCAGTTTCTGCAGTATCATTGCCGATATCTCAGGCGGCGAGTATCTCTTTCCCCGTATCTCCACATGGGCGTCTCCGTTCGGTGCCTCAACGATCTTGTAGGGTAATCTCTTTCTTGCGTGGTCAACCTGGGGTGAATTGTACTTTCTTCCCATCAGTCTTTTTATTGAAAATATGGTATTTTCAGGGTTTGTGATCGCCTGTCTCTTCGCTATCTGGCCGACGAGCCGCTCGCCCTTTTCCGTGATCGCCACAACAGAAGGCGTCGTCCGTGTACCTTCCTGGTTCGGTATGACTACGCTCTCGCCGCCCTGTACAACAGCAACAACAGAGTTTGTAGTGCCCAAGTCTATTCCTATTGCCTTTCCCATTTCTATTCCTCCTCTGATTTCTTGCTATTCTGCACGCTCGCCTCAGTTTCTGCTCCGACCGACACTCTTTTTGAGACTGACACTAAAGAGGGTCTCAAGACCTTGTCTGCAAGCAAATAGCCCTTCCTGAATTCTTCCACCACGGTCTTGTCCTCAAGATCGGATCTGTCGACCTGGCACATGGCGTGATGTACTGAAGGGTCAAAGGGCCTCCCCACCGCAGGTATCGCCGTGAGACCGAACTTCTCCGTAACTCGTTGGAATTCCCTGAGGGTTATCTCGACACCTTTCACAAGACCTTCGTTGACCGAATTCCCAGAATGCCGCAAGGCCATCTCGAGATTGTCGATGACAGGGAGCATCTCATACAAGAGCGCTTCGTTACCATACTTGACGAGCTCTTCCTTGTCCTTCTGCACCCGCTTCTTGTAGTTCTCAAACTCAGCATAGAGCCTAAGATACCTATCTCTTAATTCGGCCAGGTCGTTGTCAGCTGAAGGTTTCTTTTCACCCGTATCTTCCGCTGGTTTCGCTTCCATTGTCTCTTCTTTTTCCTCTTTGACGACGTCTTCGTCCACACTAACCTCCTCGGTATCCATAAAACGTGATGACGTGAATCCTATCGTTCCGTCAGGACCCGCGTCAGGAATTTTGCCGTTGTATCAACGATCTCTATCGCCTTGAGATAGTCCATTCTCGTCGGTCCAATAATCCCTATGGTCCCGATATGCCTGTCACCCTCCTTGTACGAGGAGACCACCATACTCATCTTCTTCAACTCTGTTGCGGAGTGTTCGGAACCGATGACCACGTTCACCCCTTCAGACTCCGAGAGTCTATCGAGGACTTTTATGATGAGATGTTTGTCTTCAATCGTCCTTGAGATCTCCTTGATCCTGTCAAGGTCTGAAAAATCAGGAAGTCCCAGCACCTCTGAGAACCCCGAGATGAAGAGATCATCCGAGTCGAAATGGAGCGCCTCCTCACATATCCGTATGGCACGCGAAATCAGGGAATCGCAGAGGATCTTGTCACGCTCCATCTCCTTTACAACCCTTGATCGAATTTCGTCGATCGTATAACCAGTAAACTCGGCATTGAGATATTCTGAGATCCTCATAAGGTCACGCTGCGTCATGTCGCAATCGCATCGGAGGACCTTGTTCTCAACGACGCCTTCGTCAGTAAGGAGCGTTACCGCCAAATACCCTTTTTTGTACCGGAAAAAGTTTATCCTCCTCAATGTCGTCTTCTCTCGCTTCGGCGGGAGGGCCACGCCGAGATAGTGGGAGCGGAGTGAAAGCATCCTCGCGATTTCGCCGAGAAGACCATTGATATCAGTCCTGATATTTTCGAGTCTTTCCGAGAGCTCATGTGCTAGGGCAGCCTCATTCGAAACCTCACGCCTATGGAGGTGGTCAACATAGAACCGATACCCCTTGTCCGTCGGGATTCGTCCGGCCGAGGTGTGAGGCTGCCTCAGAAAGCCCAGTTCCTCGAGATCGGCCATGATGTTCCGTATTGTTGCCGGTGAAAGGTTGAAGGCGTACTTCTTTGTTACGAATCGCGACCCCACGGGATCGGGGTTCGTGATATAACTCTCAACCACTGCCCACAGTACCCTTTCCAGTCTTTCGTCAATCATGCCTTTCACCTCGCGTTAGCACTCTAACAGAGAGAGTGCTAATAATGTAACAATTAAGCTTTCGGTGTGTCAAGACGAAGGAGAGCATCTTCTCAGAAGAAGTCATCACCCCACGATCTTCATGCTGATATCGGCAGCGGGCGCGGAATGGGTGAGAAGACCCACAGATATAAGATCGACGCCTGTTTCAGCAACGGCACGCACCCTCCCAATGCTCATGTTGCCCGACGCCTCAAGAAGGACCTTCCCCTTTGCGACCTTCACGGCCTGACTCATGTCTTCAAGAGACATGTTATCGAGCATAATGACATCGGCACCCGCGCGAATTGCCTCCCGGAGGTCTTCAAGATTCTCCACCTCAACTTCTATCTTCATGAGGCGATGTGCCTCCCTCGCTGCGCTGACAGCCTTTCTCACGCTCCCTGCAGCCTCGATATGGTTATCCTTGATCAGGATGCCGTCATACAATCCAAACCGGTGATTGTGGCCCCCGCCCATCCTCACCGCATATTTCTCCATGAACCGCAGTCCCGGAGAGGTCTTTCTGGTATCCATGATCTTCACATGAGTACCCCTGACCCTCTTGACGAACGCGCCGGTAAGTGTGGCGATGCCTGAAAGTCTCTGGAGGACATTGAGGCCCACACGTTCACTGGTGAGCAGCGCCCTTGTGCTTCCGGATATCTCTGCGATGACATCTCCCCGCTTCACCACCGAGCCCTCGCGAGAAAAGATCTTCCAATCCGTCTTCCCGTCAACGGCGTTGAATGCTTCCATGGCAAAGGGGATACCTGCGACGATAAAACCAGCCTTTGCGACAATCGCTGCCCTTGACTTCTGATCTTCAGGAACGATGAGCGTCGTTGTGATATCACCGTTCCCTATGTCCTCTTCAAGGGCAAAACGGATGCTCCTCCTGACGTGGTAGGGTATATACATGGCGCTAAGGACCGGGAAGGGAGAGCAGGCTCACATTACCTCTTACCCTTCCCACCGTTCATCTCCTCTGTCTATCTCTTCCTGAAAAGCGAGAAGAACCCGAGGATCCCTCCGAAAACGGCGCCGAGGGCCAGCGCAGAGCGCCAGTCAAGGAGCGTCGTCATCTCTCCTTCGACTCTGTTTGCTATGGTGAGAATCGATGCAGAGTTTTCAGCGGTAATTGTTCTCGCGCCCATAATGCCGACGGCGCTCCTGCTCACCGTGGTACTATCCCTCGACAGCGATATCTGCGAGAAGGAGTAATTTAGACTAACAGCATTGCCCGCTGTAACGACGCTTATCCCCTGATTAAGAGTGATATCTCCACCACGGACAATCGTCGAGGCGCTCTGGGTCATCTCAACCCGTTCACCGTCCAGACTCAGAGCCCCGACCTGCTGAAGTTCTACGTGTCCTCCTTCAACGGATCTTACCGTACTCTGCCTGATCGTGAGAAATTCTGCTTCTACGAATTCCAGGTCTGCACCTGCGAGCTCTTTCACTTCCGGATCAGCCATTCTTGACCTCCACTTCCTTCAGCCTTTGAATACCCAGCTCAAGCCTCTCGTCCCTCTGCATGAGTTCCTGATGCTTTGCCTTTTCCTTTTCGACAATATCCCTTGGCGCCCTTTTCAAGAAGTCATCATTCATCATCTTCCTCTCCAGAAGGCCCAGTGACTCTTCCACTTTTTTCTTCTCCTTCATGAGCCTGTCAATCTCAGCAGTAATATTGAGAAGCCCTTCAAGGGGTACATAGATCTCAAAGGAGTCTTTAACCGCCGTGGCAGCTCCCTTTGGCCGTTCTATCCCCCTTCCTATCGTCATCTCCGTAACCCTCGCGAGCCTCTTGATGAAGGAGCTGTTCTCCATCAGTACCTCAGAGGCCCTGTCGGTAAAGGTCCTCACAAAGGCCCTCACCTCGAGGCCGGGAGAGATGTTCATCTCTCCCCTGACATTCCGTATACCGACAACGGCCTCCATGAGATAAAACATCTCCTCTTCAGCGTCATGATCCCTCGGTAGGTCAGTGGGATAGGGTGATATGACTATGCTTTCCCCGGACTTCTCTCCCGCCTTCCCTATGCTCTGCCAAACCTCCTCAGTAACAAATGGCATAAAGGGATGGAGCAGGCGCAGTGAACTATCAAGCACGGAGAGCAGGCAGGAGATCGTTTCAGCCTTGTCGCCGGCATCACTGTAAAGGGCATCTTTCGACATCTCTATATACCAGTCGCAGAACTCGTGCCAGATGAACTGATAGATGCTGCTCGCAGCATCATTAAACCGGTAGTCCCCAAGGGCCTTGTTGACTTCCTCTGTTGTGGCGGCAAGTCTGGACAAGACCCATCTTCCGGCCAGGTCTTTAACCGCACGCAGACCACTCTGACGCACATCCGCCGCAACACCCGCAGCTTCTGCATTCATCATAACGAAGCGCGCCGCATTCCAGAGCTTGTTCACAAAATATCGGTAGCCTTCAACACGCTCTTCGGAGAAACGTATGTCTCTCCCCTGCGCAGCAAAGGCCGCAAGGGAAAATCTGAAGGCATCGGCTCCGTACTTCTCTATCATGATAAGGGGGTCCACAACATTGCCCTTTGACTTCGACATTTTTTGTCCCTTTGAGTCCCTCACAAGGGCATGGATGTAAACGTCCCTGAAAGGAACGGCCTCCATGAACTTTATTCCCATCATGCTCATCCTTGCCACCCAGAAAAAGAGGATGTCAAAGCCGGTAACGAGCACGCTTGTGGGATAGAAGGTCCTCAGGTCGGCTGTTTCATCAGGCCATCCCAGGGTAGAAAAGGGCCAGAGGGACGATGAAAACCACGTATCGAGGACATCTTCGTCCTGGACCAATTTCAGCGAACCGCAATAAGGACATTCCCTGGGTGTCTCACGGAGAACGACGACCCCCTTCCGCCTCCTGCAGTCTTCATTTTCCATCTCCTGACAGTACCATACCGGTATCCTGTGCCCCCACCATATCTGCCGTGATATGCACCAGTCCTTGATATTCTCCATCCATGAAAAATACGTGTTCTCCCAGGTGCCGGGGACTATCCTGATCCTACCGTCTTTGACCGCTGTCATAGCCTCGCCGGCAAGGGGCTTCACACTTACATACCACTGGAGGGTCGAGAGGGGTTCAATAATCGTCTTACACCGGTAGCAATGCCCCACGGAATAGCGATATTTTTCCTCCTTCTCGAGGAGACCGGCTTCCTTTAAATCTTTGACAACCCTTCTCCTGCATTCATATCTGTCCATTCCGGCATAGACCCTTCCGGCGTCTTCGGTCATCCTTCCCCTATCGTCAATGACGGTGACAAAGTCCAAGGGGGGGCTTTGACGTTTTGCCATCGCCTCGTCGTTGAAATCATGGGCCGGCGTCACCTTAACAGCGCCGGTGCCGAAGGAAGGATCGACGGCGCTGTCGGATATTACCGGAATGGCTCTGCCCGTGAGCGGGAGTTGAAGGGTCTTACCGATGATGTCCCGGTAACGTTCATCTCCAGGATTGACAGCCACCGCCGTATCTCCAAGCATGGTCTCGGGCCGTGTCGTTGCAACGATGACATATCCTCCGCCATCAGAGAGGGGGTACCGAAGGTACGTAAGAAGGCCATCGAGTTCTTCGTGTTCGACCTCAAGATCAGAGAGAGCCGTGTGGCATCGCGGACACCAGTTGATGAGTCTGTTATCACGATAGATAAGCCCTTCTTCATAGAGCCTGACAAAGACTTCCCTTACTGCCCTCGAGAGTCCTTCGTCGAGAGTAAACCGCTCTCGTGACCAGTCACAGGATGCCCCTATCCTCTTCAGCTGGTGGATGATCCTGCCGCCATATTCGGCCTTCCATTTCCATATCCTCTCAATGAAGGCCTCTCTCCCGAGGGTGTTTCTGTCAAGCCCTTCCTTTGCGAGCTCCCGCTCCACCACATTCTGTGTAGCGATCCCGGCATGGTCAGTGCCAGGGACCCAGAGGCACCGATAGCCCAGCATCCGCTTCCACCGTATGAGGATATCCTGGAGCGCTGCGTTCAGGGCATGGCCCATATGGAGAGAGCCGGTGACATTCGGCGGAGGGATAACGATGGAGTATGGTTTTCCCCCGGAAGCCTCGGGACTGAAATAGCCTCTTTCAGACCAGAGGGTGTACCACTTCCCCTCGATTCCCTTGGGGTTATAGCTCTTTTCCAATTCTTTCATCGTAACGTTATTCAAAGGAACTCTGTGAGGGAGCGTGAAACAAGGCTTGATAATGCGTGATGAAGGCAGGAGATGAACACGGGTCTTAGAATGATAATTCCTTCTCTCTCCTCAGCCCTTCATATATTCATCCTTCTTGATTATATACGTTCTTTACATGTTTCCTACATCTCGGCCTTAATCTTTTCTATTTCCTTCGAAATCATCGTCTCAGCAAGCTGGGGTACGGTCTCCCAGATAACCTTCTCGATCTCTTTACTCAGAGACGCCATGACATCCTGCAGTTTCTCGCTGAGGATCCTCTCGATGATTTTCGGGGCGATCTCTGACATGACCGTTTCTGCAGACTCCCTGATTGCAGGGGCAGTCGCAGCGAGCAGGGAATCTTTGACGTCGATCGCTGAGACTGCAGGAACAATCCTTTGCTCGATGGCTCCTTTCAGGGAGTGCCTTATATCCTCAGCGGATACGAGGGACGCGACCTTTTCATCAACGGCCTTCCTGAATATCTCAACTACCTCGTCCCGTGATGGAACTTCAATCTGAGGCTGCAGAAAAGCCGGCGGCTGTGCCTCGGGAGCAGGCACGGTCTCCGGTTGTGCTACAAACTCCTCAATAATGCTCTCCTCAACGGAAAGCGGCTGAAATTCCTGTTCATCTATCTCTGCCTTGATCTCTTCGATCGGCTCAAAGGCTTCCCCAAGGCCTGCCACTTCCCCCAAAAGGGTCTCAGGGGTTACCGCTTCTTCACTGGCCGCTTCAGCCCCAATCTCTTCCATCGTCCAGAGGTCTTCTTCTGCAACGACCGCTTCGACAGCCTCGGCCTCTGGCCTTTCTCCGGAGACGCCCTCCCCTGCTTCGCGGGCAATAACGGCATTCACTTTGCTGATGAGATCCTGAGATTCAAAGGGCTTAACAATATAGTCATCTGCCCCAACCTTGCGTGCAAGGGCTTCGTCAATGGGTTCAAAGGCCCCAGCGAGTAATATAACCGGTATGTTCCTTGTCTCGGGGTTAGACTTGATCTTCTCACAGAGCTGATAACCGTTCATAACGGGCATCGCGATGTCGGCCAGGATGACATCCGGATTAAACGAAGGTCGTGCGGATAAGGCCTCGTCCCCGTTATTGGTAGCCTTAATATCAAAGCCCTCCCCGGCGAGGACGAGCTCGACGACTTTCTGGATCGTTATGCTGTCATCAGCAAGGAGAAGTTTATGTCCCATGGTTCCTTCCCTCTGAGGTACCGAGCCCTCAAGACTTTTTGATATGAACGAAGAAGGGCAATGCCCCTTATGGTATCAGCAAAATTGTATTGTTTGGAAGAGGAAAAAGTCAAGGTTTTTTTGTAACTTATGCGGGCGGGCGCAAAGAGCAACCCCTTTATGATCCTCGATCGCTGAAGGCCTCCATCGCCCGGGCGACCCCGCACCGGGAGTGACAAAAACTCTCAGGTGATACCCCGTCGACGAGTTCAAGGCGACTCCTGAGGCCTGCCCTATTGGCAATCTGGATTCCAAGCCCGAGTCTGGCGTTCGAAGCTTAAGCGAAGGGAAGTAAGATCAATCTCTTATCGTCAGGTACCCTGAAAAGAGTATCAGCGCCCCTCCGATTACGGTCTTATAAGTTATGACCTCGCCAAGGAATATCGCACCGAAGATGATGGCACAGACAGGTTCAAGATAGCCGAGAATGGCCGCCCTGTTTGCCGTTACAACCCTCATCCCCCTGAAATAGAGAAGAGGCGCTATCGTGGAATGGACAATGCCCATGACTCCAAAGGCCCAGGGAGCGGAAGAATAACCCCGCTCCATCCCGACGAAGGGCACGAGGAGGGCTGCAACAACGAGGTTCTGAAAAAAGGTCATAATCATGGGATGGTAGTTTTGTGCGAATATCCGGATGAGGATTACGAGCATTCCGTAGGCAAAGCCTGAAAAAAGCCCTGCAAGAATACCGCCGGTATCCCTGTTGCCCGTGACCGCCATGGAGACAAAGCCGCTGACTGAGACATCGAGGAGTGTCCACAGACCGGCCGTGGCGATAGTGACCGAAAGAACGATCTTCCCTGTCAGTCGCTCACGCAAAAATATGGGCGCAAGAAAGGCAACAAAGATAGGTGCGGTATAGTGAGTCAGGACGCTGTTTGCGATCGTTGTGTTCTTGTACGCATAGAAGAAAGAGAAGGTGTTGAGCAGGCTCAGGGGACCAAGGATGATGAATGAGAGAAAACCCCTGCCCCGCGGGATAAGCCGCCGGTATTTCTCTCTCATGAATACCGGACCGATGATCACGGTCGAGATAAGACAGGAAAAAAATATCAGGATATGAACCGGAATGTCCGAAAGCCTAATCACGATCCCCAGTGAACTCCATAAAAAGATTGCAGAGAGGATAAAGAACATAAGGCTGCCTATTTGAAAGGGGCAACATAGAGGACGTGACTGCCCATGGTCATTCCCATAGCTAGAGCGTCTCTCCCAATGCCTCCGTCTGCTTCAACACGAATTCCCTGATCTCTTTATGAGACGGCATATCTGTGAGATATTTGCCGTTGTCAAGGACGGGGACGAGGATGTCGACAAAGAGCTCGCCGCAGTTGCAGATGTGCCGCTCCTTATTGTTCGGCACTATGAGCCGCTCTGAGCAGGAAGGACATCTCAGCACCCTCTTGGAGCCTGACCACTTGCCTCTCTTGGCAATGGGCTTGCCCTCACATTCCATGATGTCCATCGCGTAATCCACCACAGGGGCATTACTGATCGAAGTGCCGATGCCGTATCCATCGACGACAGGATTAAGACCAGCCAGGTCATCCTCCTTGATTCCGCCGCTTACATAGAACTTAATATCCCTGTAACCCCTGAGATGCAACTCCCACCTGCATTCCTCAAGAATCCGGTAGAAGTTCCCTCTCCTAGATCCCGGTGTGTCGAACCTGACAGCAAAGAGCCTCTCGCCCATGGCTTCAGCAACGTTCAAAACTTCGAATTTCTCGTCAAGAAAGGTATCGATGAGCGCAACGCGCTTTATCTTCGGCTCCAGGACCTCGTCGAAGGCCTTTATCGCCTCCACCGTTGAACCCGTGCAGATGATCAATGCATGGGGCATGGTTCCCATCGGGTCTTCTCCGATGATCTCACCGGATTTGACCACCGCGACACCGTCACAGCCGCCGATGTAGGCATTTCTCTCAATCATAGGAGCAAGGACGGGATGCATCCTCCTTGCGCCAAAGCTGATCACCGGCCTCTCCCCTGCGAGTTTCTTGAACCGTGCAGCCTTTGTGGCAACGCCGGAGGCCTGGCATATGAGGCCGAGAAGGGCGGTCTCGTAAACGCAGAAGTCCTGGTACCTTCCCTCGATCTCCATCACAGGCTCGTAAGGATAGAAGACCGTCCCTTCCCGCATCGCTCTAACCTTAATCGGAAGATCCTTCATGAGGCTCAGCGCCTCCTCGATGCCTGCGAACAATGCCCACGGCCAGTTATCGGGGAGGGTCTTTGCGATGAATTCGGCCTTGACAACAGGATTGATACCCTTTGCCTTCAGTATCGTGAGAGTCCTCTCAAAATAGACATCTGTTATCCTGCCTTCCATGATGTCCTTCGGGTCCGCCGTATGGAACATGATGCCACCCTCCTCTTCGTTAAGGACTTCTTTTTAGCATCATTTTACCATAGACCATCCTCACCGTCTTATCAGGAATGTATCCGGCCTGAGGTCTCCTGCCGCTTGCTAAAGTCTTTCTCGAAATTGTCCGAAAAAGATGGCATGGGCAGCCTTTGGAAGTACGAACATCCCAAGGAATCTTCTTTCGTAGGGACATCTCCTTCTGTGGTCAACGGCAAAGTCTGAAGACTTTCTCAGAGTATGGGACGGCCTCAAACAAAAAGAAACGACTGGAACTTGCGTCTCCAGCCGTCAGTAAATAACGGGATTTCGTGTCAGTATTCTCAAAGATCGGAAATTAGCCGCCCGGATACCCTCCGGGTATTGACTCCGTTGTCCCGAGGACAGAAGCAGACGGTTCGAACTCGGCAGCATATCCTTTCCAGTCAGAGGGACAGACCTTCAGAAACAGGTCGAGTTTCCAGCCGATTTTGTCAGATAGTTCGACGAGATGCGGTATATGCGACCTGAGTAGGTCAGCTTCCGGTCCCTTCATAAGCTTAATCTCTTTTACGATATCGTCAAGACGTGACTTCATACCCGTTAATTCAGTATAAACGGTGTCACAGTAGTCCCTGACGCCTTTTTTGGATGTTGAAAATGCCATGACTTTCTCCTTTCTTTAACCCGTTTTTGGTACTTTCTCCCAACTTCCGGGCTTCTCTTCTCTTTCCCGTTCTCCCGCAGTGTCTGGCTTCATGCGGTCATCTCGATCTCTCCACCTCTCTCTATGTAAATAGGATAGCATTTGTCCTCTTTAAAGTCAAGAAAAAAATCTCATAGCCAGCCCCAACGAAGATCACGCCGACAGACGACGATTCAGGATGTTCATTACGGACAGTTTGACTTGCCCTCCATTCTCTGGTATGTATAAATCATGTGGGAGTACACGAAAAAGGTAAAAGATTTCTTCCTTCATCCGAAGAACGTCGGCGAGATCGAGAACCCCGACGGCATCGGAGAGGTCGGGAGCATACTCTGCGGGGATGCACTGAAACTGACGATTAAGGTCGATAAAGAGACGGGGAGGATCGTTGATGCGAAATTTCAGACCTTCGGCTGCGCCTCTGCCATCGCAAGCTCCTCAGTCCTCACGGAACTCATCAAAGGCAAGACCGTCGATGAGGCCCTCACGATCTCCAATCAGGACATTGCAGATTACCTAGGCGGCCTGCCTGCTGAGAAGATGCACTGCTCGGTCATGGGCAGAGAGGCCCTGGAGGCCGCAGTTGCCAATTACCGGGGCGAAGAGAAAGCACCTGAGGTTGCGGAGAAGATCATCTGCAAGTGTTTTGAGGTCTCAGAAGAGAAGATACGGCGCGTTGCCATCGAAAACCGCCTTACGACGGTTGAAGAGATTACGAACTACACAAAGGCAGGCGGCGGCTGCGGCGCCTGTATCCCGGCCGTCGAGGCGATCCTGAAGGAGCTCTGGATCACCACCCCCCCTTCTGAAAAACCTCATACGCAGAAAAAAATGACGAACCTCCAGAAGATAGCCCTCGTCGAGGACGTCCTCGAAAAAGAGATACGCCCGGCCCTGCAGGCAGATGGCGGAGATCTTAAGCTTATTGACATAGACGGCAACAGGGTCATCATAGCCCTGAGGGCAATGTGTGTCTCCTGTCCCATGGGCGGCGTCACCATAAAGGGTATTGAGGAAAAACTGAGGGAACTTGTCAGCAAAGATCTTATCGTGGAGGAGGCGTGAAGCCAATTTATCTCGACAATAATGCGACCACGGCAGTAGCCCCGGAAGTCCTCGATGAGATGCTCCCCTATCTAAGAGACTTCTATGGCAACCCCTCAAGCATGCATACCTTCGGCGGACAGCTCCACAGGACCCTGGAAGAAGCGCGGGCAAAAGTCGCCGCGCTTATCAATGCAGAACCGGAAGAGGTCATCTTCACGAGTTGCGGCACCGAAAGCGACAACACCGCGATCATGAGCGCCATAGAGTCCTATCCCCGCAAGAGGCATATCATCACATCGAAGGTCGAGCATCCCGCCGTCTTCAACTTTTCGAAACACTTCGCGAGGAGGGGATTCCGCGTCACCTTCGTTCCTGTTGACAGCCTCGGGAGGCTCGATAGGGAATTCTTCTCGAGAGCGATCGATGATGATACCGCAATAGTTTCGATCATGTATGCGAACAACGAGACAGGCGTGATATTCCCGGTAGCTGAAATGGGAGAGGTCCTGAGAGAGCGGGGGATCCTCTTTCACACTGATGCCGTTCAGGTGGCAGGCAAGATCCCGATTGATGTAAAGAGACTGACGGTTGATATGCTCTCCCTGTCAGGCCACAAGCTCCACGCTCCCAAAGGTGTCGGTGTGCTCTATGTGAGGAAAGGCACACGCTTCTATCCCTATATCATCGGCGGCCATCAGGAGCGCGGAAGGAGGGCAGGGACAGAGAATATCGCATCCGCCATCGCCCTCGGAAGGGCCTGTGAGCTTGCGAGGCAAAGGATCAATGAAGAACGTCTCTTCGTCGGCTCCCTGAGGGACAGGCTCGAAAGTGCACTCCTCGCGAGATGCCCCGACGCAAGGGTCAATGGCGACAGGGAGCACCGGCTTCCGAACACCACGAACATCAGTTTCGAGTACGTTGAGGGAGAGGCCATCCTCCTGAGGCTTGACGAATTCGGCATATGCGCATCATCGGGATCGGCATGCACAACGGGTTCCCTTGAACCAAGCCATGTGCTCAGGGCGATGGGAATCCCCTTCACCGCCATCCACGGCTCGATCAGGTTCTCCCTCAGCCGCTACAATACCGAGGCAGAGATCGACAGGGTTGTTGAAGTTTTGCCGCCCATAATCAGGGAATTGCGCCGGCTTTCGCCTTACGGCAGGGAAAGGCTCGCAGCCTGTGCTCCTGACAGGAATTTTAGTACTGAATAAAGAGCCTTCCCGGGGAGCTCCTTTCTCGGCGAAGGGCTGGCCGCCTAATGATCGCCAGCCTTCTTGCACAATACGCGGGCATCAACGACCGCACATCCCTTGCCTTTGTCAAAGACGATGAGCGGATTTATCTCGACCTCGGCGATCTCTGTAAAGTCTTCGATGAGCGCAGAGAACCGGAGAAGGACGTCTTTGAGCACATCGATGTCCTTTGGCGGACTCCCCCGCCAGCCCTGCAGTAAAGGCAGGCTCTTCAGCTGGCTGAGCATATAGTCAGGGTCCCCGTCGCGTAACGGGTGAAGGGAAAAAGCGACGTCCTTGATGAGTTCGACGTGGATGCCGCCAAGGCCAACCATCATGAGCGGGCCGAACACAGGGTCCTGAGACATGCCGACGATCACCTCCTGGCCTCCCTCGATCATCGGCTGCAGTATAACGCCTTCCATTTCAGCCCCCCTTCCCATCGCCTTCAGGCGGGTCCTTATCTCGTCAAAGGCCTGCCTCACCTCCTCATCATCCTTGAGGCCGAGGATAATTCCGCCCACATCGGTCTTGTGGGTGATGGTCTTCGAGCGGAGTTTCATCACCACGGGGAAACCGATTTTCTCAGCACAATCAGCCGCTTCCTCAGCAGAGAAAGCAGCCCTCGTATCGATAGCGGGTATGCCGTACTCCTTAAAGAGCCCCGTCGCAACCTCAGGCGGCAGCCAGCAGCCTTCGTCAGTGAGAACACCTGCTGCTTCAAGATACTTCCTGGCCCTTTCCTCGCTGATATCAGCGAATACCGGGATATGCCCCTCTTCACGACTTCTGTGCTGGCCATAAGGATAGGCATGGGAGAGTGCCAGTATGGCGTCTTCGGGAAAAGCGTAAAGCGGGACCTGTTTCTGACCGTCATACCGAAGGTCAATCGAATGGGCCTCGGACATTAAGAAAGAGGCTATCACGGTCTTGTCGCCCTCATATCCTGTCATTGCCCTCCGAATACCCGCTGCAATTTCTTCAGAAGGCCGTATCGCGACATTCATAACGAGGATCGCGTCGATATCAAGGTCATCGAGGAGCACCTTCAGTCCCCGCTCAAAGTGCTCTCCAGGAGCAGAGGCGATCATATCCACAGGGTTCGCGAAGGCAGCCTCCCTGGGCAGGAAATCCTTCAGTCTTCTCTGGGTCTCTTCCGACAGCGTCGGTACGCTGAGACCCAGGCCGATGGCCGCATCGGCAGCCAGAACACCGGGGCCGCCCGCATTCGTGAGGATAGCGACCCTCGGCCCCTTTGGTATGGGCTGGTCAACGAGGCTCTTTGCCACATTGAACATCTCCTCTATCGTGTTGACCCTTATCACGCCGGCCTGGCGGAAAAGGGCATCAACGGCGATGTCCGAGGCCGCGAGGGCCCCGGTATGAGAGCTCGCCGCCCTTCTGCCCACGTCACTCCTCCCGGCCTTGAGGGCAATTATCGGTTTTGTCCGTGAGACGCGGCGTGCAATGCGGCTGAATTTACGAGGATTCCCAAAGCTCTCGAGATAGAGGAGAATGACCTTTGTGTACTCGTCGTCCTCCCAGAATTCCATGAGATCATTTGAGGAGATATCAACGCGGTTGCCGATACTTGCGAAGTGAGCGATTCCGAGGTCATTACCCTTTGCGTAATCAAGGAGCGCCAGACCGAGGGCACCGCTGTGGGAACTTATGCTCAGGCCACCCCTCCTTGGCTTGATGCGGCAGAAGGTTGCGTTCAGATTGACCGCCGGATCAGTATTGATGACACCGAGACAGTTTGGGCCGACGCACCGCATTCCATAGGAGAGGATTTTCTCCCTCAGCTGCCTCTGCCGCTCTTTACCCTCGGGACCGCTCTCAGCGAAGCCTGCAGATATGATGATCAACCCGGCAACACCCTTTTTCCCGCATTCATCGACGATGTCGAGAACCTTGGCGGCGGGGATAACGACTACGGCAAGATCGACATCAGCAGGAACGTCGTCCACCGACGCATAGCAGAGAACACCTCCCACGGAGAAGGACTTAGGATTCACCGGGAAGATCGGGCCGGAGAAGATCTCATGAAGCAGGTTGCGAAAGACCTTGCCGCCCACACTGTCAGTGTCCCGTGATGCGCCGATGACCGCGACGCTCCCGGGACAGAGGATCTTCCGCACACCCGCCGACCTCGCGATGTGCTCGCGGTGGGCTTGCCTCTTATCATATTCCTCCTGCTCCTCGAGGTCGAAGGTGATCTCGTAAGCATCCTCATGCACCTTCTTGCCGATTTTGAAACCGGACTCTTCAAAGACCTCCATCATTCGGGTGTTCTCCAGCAATATCCTTGCCACAAAAGCCTTTATCTTGTACCTGAGGGCTGCCTCGACAAGCTGCTCGAGAAGCGCCGTTCCGACCCCCCTGACCTGTATCTTGTCCTCGACGACAAAGGATATCTCTGCAGTTCTTCGGTCGGGATTGAGAAACCACCTTCCGACGGCAACGATCTTCTCATCCTCTCCCTCTCCTGTGAGGGCGACGTATGCATACACATCGGGAGGGTCGACTTCAGCGAAGTAGGTCAATTCCTCCTCGCTGATATAGGTCTTCATGTAGCCGAACCGGAAATAACGGGTCTGGGGGCTCAACCGGTAGAAGAGATCTCTCAGCTTCTCCCTGTCCTGCGGACTGATGGGCCTCACCTTGAGGCTCCGTCCGTCACGGAGTATCACCCTGATCGTCGAAGAATCTACCGCTTCTCTTTTCAGCATAAAGGACCCCTTTCAATAATGGCATTGAGGATTTTTTCAGATTGGAGATCATTATTATTCTACCATACCCCTTGCCCCGGTCTCGCGCTTCCCTTGATCTGGACAGAACAGCCGTAAAAGCGTTAGAGTTCAGTATGGATCTCTTTCATGACGAAAACCTTCATGAACCCCTTGCCTATCGCATGTGTCCGAGGAACCTCGACGAGTATGCCGGACAAGGGCATATTCTCGGCGAAGGCAAGCTCCTTAGACGGGCGATAGAGGCGGACAGGATCACCTCGATAATCCTTTACGGACCTCCCGGCACGGGTAAGACCGCCCTTGCCAGGGTAATCGCAGCAAAGACGAATGCCCGATTCGAGTGGCTCAATGCAGCGACAGCCGGTCTCGATGACCTCAGGAAAGTCATACAGAACGCCCGGGCGCACCTGGGAAGGGGCACGAGAACCATCCTCTTCCTCGACGAAATACATCGCTTCAACAAGCTCCAGCAGGACGCTCTCCTTCCCGATGTTGAGGAGGGTAACATCACCCTCATAGCGGCCACGGTAGAAAACCCCTTCTTTTATGTTAACAGCGCCCTCCTCTCGCGGAGCCAGGTATTCGAACTGAAGCCTCTCTCTCAAGAAGATCTCCTCGGGATCCTCGACAGGGCCCTCCGTGACAATGAGAGGGGTCTCGGGAAACTCAGGATCGAGGCTGACGAAGAGGCGCTACGGCATATCTCGAAGATGTCCGACGGCGACGGGAGAAAGGCCCTTTCATCGCTTGAGATAGCTGCTCTCACGACCGCACCCGATGAAAGGGGAATTATCAGAATAAGCCTGCCGATAGCCGAGGAATCGATCCAGAAAAAGGCCGTTCTCTATGACAAGAAAGGTGACCAGCACTACGACACGATCTCTGCCTTTATCAAGAGCATGCGGGGATCGGACCCCGATGCGGCAGTCTATTATCTCGCAAAGATGCTTTACGCCGGAGAAGACCCGAGATTCATTGCGCGACGGATCGTTATATGTGCGTCAGAGGACGTGGGGAATGCAGACCCCATGGCACTCGTAGTTGCCACCTCAGCACTGAGGGCGGTTGAGTTCATCGGAATGCCTGAGGCCCGTATCCCCCTTGCCCAGGCGACCCTCTACGTCTGCACTGCGCCGAAGAGCAACGCGTCTTACAGGGCGATAGAGGCGGCGACTGAGGACGTCAAGAACGAAGAGACCCTCGAGGTGCCCGATCATCTCAAAGACAGCCACTATCGGGGCGCAGAAAAGCTCGGCCACGGAAAGGGTTATAAATATCCCCACGACTATGGCGGTTTTGTTGAGCAGGAATATCTCCCGAAAAAGAAGAGATACTACAATCCATGAAGAAATGGATACTCTTCATAAACCCATAGGAGACCCTTGACTTCTTCTGTCGTAGAGAACCCGACACGACCGTCACTCCCTGGTCGTCACCGCCCGAAGCTTGACTGTACCCGAGGAAACGCTACAATGTAATTGAACATCAGAAATGTCCAGCAGTGTATCATTGAGAGAGGGCCGCAGCATGAGAACCGATCGAGCCTGGCAGAGATGGTTGATATCTTTGATATCTGCAGTCGCGCTCTCCTTCTGCCTTCTTCTTTCACCGACCTGCGCTGCCTCAGGCTCTGTCCTGAGGGTGAGCGACGGACGCGTGATCAGCTTCGGACAGATGATCAGGGAGATTAGGGGCGCAAATTTTGTCTTTGTAGGGGAATCTCACGACAGTATGAGGGACCACGCAATACAGCTGGAGATCATACAGGCGCTCCATGAAGCAGACATTCCGCTTGCCATCGGCCTTGAGATGTTTATGACAGGGAGCCAGAAGATTCTTGACCGATGGACATCGGGCAGACTGGGCCTAGATCGCTTCCTCGATGCCTATTACGACAACTGGAGGCTCCCTTGGCCGCTTTACCGTGACATCTTTCTTTATGCCCGAGAGCATACCATACCCATGGCCGCACTGAATGTCCCCGATGAGATCATACGGAAGGTCTCTCAAAGGGGCTTCGCCTCCCTCACTCCCGCGGAGAAGAGTCAACTGCCCCAGGGCATAAGCTGCAACGTCGATCCTGCATATATGGATTTCATCAGAAAAGCATACAGGAGACATGCTCAGGACAGTTCATTTCTCTATTTCTGCGAGGCACAGATGGTCTGGGATAGATCTATGGCCTTCCATCTCGAGGACTACCTCAACAAGAATGCCGATCGCACCGTAGTGGTGCTGGCAGGAATTGGCCACGCCTGGAAAAGAGGAATTCCGGAGCATCTGAAAAAAGGCTCTGCGGGGAGAAGCAGGGTGATACTCCCGGAAGTCCCGGGACATGTGGATAAGGATATCGTTTCGATTGCAGATGCGGATTACATAGTGCTTGCAGAACCCTAATCCGTGCTGAAGGATATCAACGGCCTGAAGGAGAGCAGAATCCTCATCACCTGCGCAAAGGGTGTGACCCCTTATCTCAGGGAAGAGATGCGGGCACTGGCTTTCCTGTGATCTCAGAGAGCGTTGCAGGAGTCGAGACAGAAGGCGCACTTCATACACCCGAATCTTTTTCTCTGGACGGCACACCGCGTGCTTTTCCTCCTCGATGCCTTCAGCGCTAGAAATGCGACTGATCTCTGCGCCCGTCTTTCCCTCATCATTCTTTGATATAATCTCCTTAGATATATCTCAGTTCTTTTCGCAAGGAGCCAAGTCATGAGGAACGCTATTCTCGTTACTTTGTTTTTTGTGCTTTTTTCGGGATGCGCCGGGCTTAATATATCCCTTCTGCCCAAGACAGAACCCCTTGAGGAAAAGGTTCTCGAAGGTGAAGGCAGGCCCAAGGTGCTCCTTATCGATCTGGATGGGGTGATCTCTTTCAAGGATGAAAGGGAGAGCCTGATTTCCAGGAAGGGACCCTCGAAGGTCGCCTTTTTCAGAGAGGCGCTTCTGAAGGCAGAGGCTGATCCTGAAATAGCCGGCCTAATCGTAAGGATTAATTCTCCCGGCGGCACCGTAGCCGCAAGCGATACCATCTACCACGAGATCATGAGCTTCAAGGATAAAAGGAAGATACCCGTTTACGCCTACATCATGGAACTCGGCGCCTCAGGGGGATATTACGTTGCCTCGGCAGCAGACCGCATCATTGCGAGTCCCACCGCCATTACCGGCAGTATAGGCGTCATCGCCGTAAAATTGAACATGGAGGGTCTCTTTTCCAAGATCGGGATTTCCGACGAGACGTACAAGTCAGGTCCGAAAAAGGACGCCTGGACACCGTTCCGTCCGAGCAGCGCCGAGGAGAAAAAGATGCTTCAGGAGATCGTTGACAGACTTTACGCCCGCTTCCTCGGAGTGGTTTACCTGGGCCGACAGAAAGTCCTCACCGAAGAGGAAGTAAGATCTCTTGCTGACGGTCGCATAGTAACGGCGGATGACGCCCTCAAGGCCAGACTCATAGACGAGACGGCCTATCTCGATGAGACGATTCACGCGATGAAGAAGGCGCTCCATACCGAAAATGCCAGGGTAGTTACCTACGTCCGTCCCAAGACCTTCACATCGAATATCTATTCAGAATACCCCGAAACGCCTGTGCAGGGTCGGCAGGTGATCAATCTTATCTCGATGAATGGAGAAGATCTCACGCTCTTTTCCGGCGTACAGTTCATGTATCTCTGGAATCCTTAGGGCGCCATTTGGAAGAAATACGGTGATTGCCTGTGGATACCGCGTAAGGCGCACGATTCTTGTGGGATTATTTATCCTGGGAAACCTTGGGAAATGGTTCGACATGGACAACAACATCGACAACATTTGAAATATTATTCTTCAGTGCATACTCGACCGAACTTGCGATTACATGCCCCTTCTCGACGGAGAGGGATGGATCGACAAGCACGTGGAGATCAATAAAGATGTGGTTTTGGTTACCCCTCGCCCTAATCTTATGGCAATCCCTAACACCGTCTACAGTGCAGACGACATTCCTTATAGTGATCGTATCGGTCGCCTTTCTATCAACGAGTGTTTCTATGGATTCTCTGATAACGCTGATACCTGCTTTCGCAACAAGGAGACCAACAATAATTCCCGCTAGCGGGTCGGCCAGTGGGAACCCCAGCTCTGTCAAAATAAGGCTGGCTATCACCCCACACGTTGAATAAATATCGTTCCTGGTATGCCGGGCGTCAGCGATGAGAAACTCACTGCTCAATTGTTTCCCTTTCCGGCCCTCATACCACGAGACAAAAATATTTACACACATCGTCGCGATCATGACGATGAAGCTCGCCGTGGTTACCCGGACTTCGGAGCTCCCGGACAACGACCTGTACGCCCCTTTCAGTATCTCCGTGCAGGTCAGAATCATCATGAGCCCGACAAATATAGTAAATACCGTCTCATATTTCCGGTGACCGTAGGGATGTTCTTCATCTGGTGGACTGGCTGCGATACGTATTCCGATCAGGCCTGCGATATTGGAGATTCCATCAAACAGGGAATGAAAGCCGTCGGATATTATCGCGATGGAGTGGGTCCAATAGCCGTAAGTGACCTTGGCTGATGAGACAAGGATGTTCAAGCACAAGGTGATCAGCAATACTGATTTGATATCTGCCGCTCGGTCCGTTCTACTCACAGTTCCCATTTTATGTCATCCTACATGCAACCACGATACCATATAGAATATACCTAAGGACGCCGAGCAGGAGTGCCACAAAGTTGTACAAGCGATGCTGGTGAGCGACGATGTGCGGGCGATATTTGAGTGGACGGGATACATAAAAATATTTACCGCTCTTGTTACGATAGTAAATCCTAACGTTGCAAACGATGGCAAGGCAGGCATGGATCGAAGCCCTGTACAGGCGACGCTATTCCGACAATGAGGCACTTCGATGACTTCAGCGTAAGTGACCTCCCGCATTGAGCATACAGCGGCAGTCGGCAGCCATCAAAGGTATCGCGATACAAGGCTTCTCACCATACCTGCCTTCCCGAACAAGATCGTTTTATGCAACTGGAAGGTAAATCCTCTTGGAGCGGTTCCGGGTTTCCCCGATCCTTTTCAATCCCTTCTTCGGAAGAGGAGTGACAAAATTTTTTTCTTGATCGTTTCATCTCCGGGCTCTGGCTTGCGATCTGGCTATATCACCCCCAATTCATTCTTCAACCGTTCCAAAGGGCATGCCAAACTCAAATGCCCGACTATTGTTCCACGCTACATCCGTCCCCAGCTGTATCAATTACAGAAATGGCTTTTTTCAGATATCTTTAAAACATGGCATTCCTCTGGGTCGCGGAAGCGTCTTTTACAAACTTTTTCCTTTTGGCCCGAAGGTTGAGGTATTCTCTGGCTTCTCTGTATAAGCGAATGCGCTCGTTTCTGTCAAACACGGCCCTGCGAATAATCCTCAGAATGATCCTGGGCCTGAAGTAGTAGCGCCCATAAAAGCGTTCGACTGCATCAACGATTTCGTGCCGCGTCAGGCCTGGATACCGGATGTTGGCCAGTTGGTGCCCCAATTCATCGAACATGTCGTCGTCCGTCAGATAGCCATGGTTACGCATGTAATCATGTACTGCGGTGCCGGGAAAAGCATGAGCAATAGAGACCTGGATTGTTTCGCAGTCGAGTTCCTGAGCAAATCTCATGGTCTCTTCGATGGTCTCCCGGGTTTCCCCCGGAAGGCCTATGATGAAATCCCCATGAACGAGGATTCCGAGCTTCTTGCAGTTCTTCATGAACACCTTTGCCTGTTCGGGGGACGCTCCTTTGCAGACATTCTGAAGAATCGTTGGATCGCCTGACTCGAACCCGACTATTAGGAGCCGGCAGCCCGCTTCGCGCATAGCCTTTAGCGTTTCATAGTCAGTATGGACGCGTGAAGTGCAGGACCAGGTAAAATTTATCGGCTTCAGTTTCTCGCATAAATCGAGCACACGCCGCTTACCCCAGGAAAACGTGTCATCGTCAAAAAATATTTCCTTTACATCAGGAAAAAGTTCGCGTGCGCGGCGAACCTCCTCTGCCACGTTATCGCTGCTGCGCGTGCGCCAGCGATGCCCGCTGAACGTTTGAGGCCACAAACAAAAACTGCATTTCGCTGGGCAGCCGCGGGACGAATAAAAGGCAATATAAGGATACAATAAGAACGGAACATTATATTTTGTTATGTCAAGATCGCGCTTGTAAACCTCAACGGCAAACGGGAGTGAATCCAGGTCAGTCAGCGGTTCGCGGTCCGGATTGTGTATGAATTGCCCCTCTTTTCGAAAGCTGACCCCTTTGATGTCGTCTAGGCCCTTGCCGCTGGCGAACTCCACTACAGAGTATTCGAATTCTCTCCTCGCCACAAAATCTATCGCCGACGACGCTTTGAGGCTCTCCTCGGGCAGCACGCTCACGTGTGGCCCGACAAACGCTATTTTCATGCCGGGCTTGACAGCCTTGATCCGTTCAGCCAGAACTACGTCGTTCTTAAAACCCGGTGTGCTTGTAAATACAACAACAAAATCATAAGCCGCAGACATTTCTACGGTCTCCTCGGGGGTAACACCATGTGAAGGTGCATCGAGCAACTTGCTTCCTTTGAGCATACCGGCCGGATAAGATAACCAGACCGGGTACCAGAATGAGGTAATTTCACGTCTCGCCGGCCAACGCGAGCCCGCGCCCCCATCGAAGTTTTCGAAGGAAGGAGGATTCAATAGCAATGTTTTCATTACACTCTCATTGTTTAACAAATTTCCACCAATATCCTGCCATGAATTCTAAAATAATAACATAAGTTTAACAGGTTTCACGCGCGTTTTCAAAATCACTGCAAGGGCCTCCTTACAAAGAGGGAGGGGACGAGAAAGCCCAGCGGTGCCGTGGTGTGATTCTGGATGAAGTTCGAAAAATACATGTCGTCGAATAGTGAAGAGCAAAATGGGCCGGAGCGGCATCGGACAGATTGCTTCGCAACTCAGGGGGCGATATAATGACACTAGAGGTTGAGAAGGTTTGCCATGAGCATGTTAGCGGAATCGTTGCGCTTCAAAGGCCCATGGAGGTACCTCAAAGGAGAAGAGCATGGATCTCAAGCTTACCGATAAACTTGCCCTTGTCTCCGGCAGCACTGCCGGGATTGGGTACGCCATAGCAGAATCATTGGCCCGTGAAGGAGCTTCTGTCATCGTCAACGGTCGTTCGACAGCTTCCGTAGAGACGGCGCTCGCGAAGCTCCGTGAGACTTTCACCACGAAACTGTACGGCTTCGCCGGCGATCTCAGTACCGCCGAAAAGGCTCAGGATGTCGCCCGGGAGTACCCAGAGGTGGAAATCCTGGTCAATAACCTGGGCGTTTATGAGCCGAAGTCCTTTGAGGATATCTCGGATGACGACTGGCGACGTTTATTCGAGGTCAATGTGTTAAGCGGGGTGCGGCTCTCCCGACTCTTTCTTCCGGGCATGAAACAACGGAACTGGGGCCGGATTATCTTCATTTCCAGTGAGAGCGGTATTCAGATCCCCGCCGAAATGATCCATTATGGCGTAACGAAGACAGCGCTCCTCGGGGTAGCGCGCGGATTGGCCGAGGCAGTGGCAGGTACGGGCATCACCGTGAATAGTATTCTTCCGGGGCCTACGAAGTCCCGCGGGGTAAATGATTTTATCGATGCCTTTTCGAAAAAGAAAGGTAAGTCTTTTGACGGGTTTGAAAAAGAATTTTTCGAGAAGATCCGGCCCACATCGCTCATCAAACGCTTTGCCTTGCCCGAAGAGGTTGCGACCCTTGTAACGTATATCGCCAGCCCTCTCTCCTCCGCTACTACGGGCGCCCCCTTACGCGTCGACGGAGGAGTGGTGAAGAGCGCCTTCTAGTCTTACACAGAAGATTGACCTACAAGATATCATTATGGATATCGAAGTCATTGAGATCTACAAACTCCTCCCAAGGATCGACTGTGGACAGTGTTCTGCTAAGATCTGTATGGCTTTTGCCAAGGCCGTATCGGAGGACTGCGGAATGATTTCAGAGTGTGTGCGTCTCACCGAATATGGCCGCATGATGATTGAGGCCTTGCTCTCTCGCGGCCAGTGACGGGTTATGCTTCTTTTTCTGTAAGGCGGGCTGTCCACTGGATTTCTCGTGAGAGACCTGAGCACAATCAAGCATTTATGAACAAGTACGTAGGTAAAACAGCATTGAATGTAAAATCTCCCCTAACCCCTCTTTGCCAAGGAGGGGTATATGAGGCTTAGTTCTTCATGCGTCATTCATCAACTCTTGCAGAAAAATGACGCGGGGTAAAATCAAAAAGTGTGTAAATAGATAGCAGGCGGTGTATCCTTTTAAGTTGACCTGGAAATCAACGAAAGGAAGGAGACACCACCATGAGAAAGGGTATCACCGAGACGGCAAGGCCGTCAAGCGCGACGTACGAGGTATTAGAGGAGATGGTTCGAGGAAAGATGCAGGAATACATCCAGAGCATTTTAGAAGATGAAGTCGAGTCATTTCTCGGGAGGCGGAAGTCTGAAAGACTCAGGATGGTTGATGGCACGTTGGGGTATAGGAACGGCCACGGCAAGCCTAAAAGGTTCGCTCTTATGAGCGGGACGATCACCGTGCGGCGTCCTCGTGTAAGGGGGACCGAGGAACGGTTCGAGAGTAAGATAATTCCTTTCTTCAAGCGTCGGTCGAAAGAAGTGGGGCTGCTGCCGGAGTTGTATTTACACGGTCTGGCCAAGGGGGACTTTGATATGGCGCTTCGGGGCTTGTTGGGAGATGGGGCGCCGCTGTCGGCCTCTGCGATAGACCGGCTGAAGGCGAAGTGGCAG
>Ga0335070_10001107_pt1 | contig 30708 bp, 25 predicted proteins | sample Lox_Sample_13_FD_206722 | JGI IMG/M metagenome (GOLD analysis project Ga0335070, IMG submission 206722) | Soil microbial communities from Loxahatchee National Wildlife Refuge, Florida, United States - Lox_Sample_1.3 | ecosystem: Environmental > Terrestrial > Soil > Wetlands | place: USA...
AGCTACCGGCGGGCGTGGCTGCTGCTCGAGGACCTCAACACCTCGTTCCAGCAGAGCGTCGCGCGGATGAGCGTGGGCGGTCGCGGTGGTGGTGGCGCCTCTCTGACGCAGTTCGGCACGGAGCTGATCCACTCATACCGCGCGCTTGAAGCGCACATCCGCAAGCGCGCACAGAGTGCGTTTCCCGCGGATGCCGCGGCTGTGGACGGGCCCCCTCGCCCGCATCGCTCGCTTGCGAAGCGCCGTCCGCGCCGCCAGAAGGAGTCGCGCCGGCACGCCCGCTAGCGTTCCAGGCCCCCGCCATCGCGGGCGGCCTGGAACACCGGTACCTGGGGCTTTAGCCCTTGGCCTTGTCCTGGGCGGCCTTGCAGTCCTTCTTGCTCAACTCGAGAAAGCCCTGCCCCTTGCAGGAGTTCTGTCCCTTGCAGGCGTTGTTGGCGCCCTTGCAGGCCGACTGGCCCTTGCAGGCATTCACGCCCGTACAGTGAATCGTCGCGGAATCCCCGGCGACGGCGGTTCCGGTGAGCGCCGTGCCGAACAGCAGTGCGGCAGCGGTGGCGACGGCAAGACCCGGATTGTTCTTCATGCGCATGACAATGTCCTCTGGTTTGGAAACGCGTGTGAACGCTGCGCGATGCGCAGGTTCACCCGCTAATGGACCGGGGTGGGCGTCTGTTTATTGCAGCGTTCTGGCGCGCGGCCGGTACAGCAGCCGATCGAGCGACAGGGAACCCGCCCCAGCGATGGCCAGCCACAGGAACAGCGCCAGGTATTCGGTCTCATCGAACCCCAGCAGGGTCTCGAGCGAATCCACATCCCCCCACTTGGCGGAGCGGATGGCCACGATCATCGTGACACCGAGAGCCCCGGCGGAGATGCGTGTGAACAGGCCCAGCAGCAGGAACAGGCCGCCGAAGAACTCGATGCCGGAGGTCAGGGGCGCGAAGAAGTGCGGCCAGAGAATGCCCCAGCCGATGAAATTCTCCGTTACCTGCGGCAGGTTCTGCAGTTTGCCCCAGCCGCTCCACAGGAACACCCAGCCCACCACGAGCCGCGCAAACAGCGGTCCCAGCCACGTGAGATGCGCCGCGACGCGCTCCGGCCAGCCAATCAGCCCATCGATCAACCGTCCCATACGCGTGCTCCTGTTGTGTTGCTGGCCGCGCTCCGGGCGGTGCCCGGTGCGCGCAATGCTCGCCCCCGCGGCCCGCCCGCTCCCGTGCGGCGAATGGGCCAGTAGACCGGTCCCTACGCCCCGATATTGCAGGGATGCCGTCGGCCACTGCAATGACCTGGCCGGCCGGCCGGTCTCCTGCAGAGTGAACGCGCACAGTGCTAAAGTCCGGGCCGAACACAGCGTGCCGTACCGGCCGCGCGCAGTCGGGCCAATACATGACCGAATCAGGGGGTGGGGATCCTGCCGAGGCTCTGGCGCGCCAGCTCGAGTCGTTCAGGCCCGATCTGCTGCGGTTCGCCTTCTGGCTCGCGCGCGACCGCTCCATCGCCGAGGATCTCGTGCAGGAGACCATGCTGCGGGCCTGGCGCTCACGCACCGAGTTGCGCGATGCAGCGGCCGCCCGTCCATGGCTGTTCACCATCGTGCGGCGCGAGCATGCGCGCCTGCACGAACGCAAACGCCTGCCACTGGTCGATCTGGATGACATGGTCGCCCGACAGGAACCCGAGCTCACCAGCGGCGAGGAGGACCCGCAGATCCTCGATCTGCGGCGCGCCATCCTCACCTTGCCGGATGAGTACCGCGAGCCGCTGGTTCTGCAGGTGTTGGGTGGGTTCTCCACGGCCGAGATCGCTGCCGAGCTGGGTCTGTCCGTGTCCGCAGTGCTGACCCGGCTGTTTCGGGCCCGCAACCGGCTGCGCGATCTGTACGGCCAGGTCCCCACCGGCACGGCAGCGGAGGATGCGCCATGAACTGCGAGACGGCGCGCGAACTGATCGGTGCCGATCCGGACAACCGCTCGCCGGAGCTGCTCGAGCATCTGCGCTCGTGCCCCGAATGTCAGGTCTTTCGCGAACAGATGCTGGCGCTCAATGCGCAGATCCGGCGTGCGCTCGATCTGAAGCTGCAGCCGCGGAGTCGTGGAACCGGACAGGCCTCCGGTGGCGGACCGGTGGGCGCCACGGGCCCGGTCCCGGGTGATGCAGGTGGCGCGGGGCCTTCAGCCGCTCCGCCGTCAAACGTAACACCGCTGCGGCGCAAACCGGCACCGGGCGGCGGCTTGCTGCGTTCTCGCTGGATGGCCCTTGCCGCGAGTGTCGCGGGAGCACTGTTCGTCGGCGTGACGTTGTGGCTTGGACGGCCAAGCGAGTCACTCGCGCACGATGTTGTAGTACACGTGGAAGGCGAGCCGGATAGCTGGAGTCGGACGCAACCGGTCGCTTCCGAAGACGTGGCGGCCGTTCTGCGCAAGAGTGGCGTGAAGTTGGGGGCGGGGATGGATCCGGTCGTTTACGCCAGCAGCTGCATGTTCCGCGGTCACTATGTCCCGCACTTCGTCGTCATGACGAAGGCGGGTCCAGTGACGGTCATGATCCTGGCGAACGAGCGTATCGGCAGCACCAAGCAGTTCCACAGCGACGGCTACTCGGGCCTGCTGGTTCCGGTCAAAGCCGGGAGTGTGGCCGTGTTGAGCCGCAGTCCCATGCAGCTCGACCAGCCGGCCCGCGACGTCGTGCAGGCCCTGCAGTCAGGCAGCTGAACGCGGCGGCCCGCATGCCGTCCCGCGTGCCGGCGTGCACGCCCGATCGCGCGCCGGAACGCGGCTGTGTCCGCGCACGGACCGAAGCGTCAGGGCTAGGGAGCTGATTCGGTCGCGCGCCCGTCGCGCTTGTAAACCACGCCTTCCTTCATGACGAAGCTGATCTGCTTGAGCAGGCCGACATCGTCCACAGGATTGCCGGACACGGCCACCAGATCCGCGAACTTGCCCTCGCTCAGGCTGCCGAAATCCTTGTCGTGCTTGAGGAGTTGCGCCGCGTTGACGGTGGCCGCCTGGATCGCATACATCGGCGGGATCCCCGACTGCACCATGAGCTCGAACTCATGAGCATTCTCGCCGTGCGGATAGACGCCGGCGTCGGTACCGAACGCGATCTTGACTCCGGCCTTGTACGCACGACCCGCAGTGCCCACGATAAGCGGTCCGATCGCAGCGGCCTTCGCGGCAACCTGCGGCGTGAAGTAGCCCGGCACGCTGGCCTTTCGCGCCACGAAATCCCCCGCGATGATGGTCGGTACGTACCAGGTGCCGTGCTCCTTCATCAGCTTCATGTCGGCATCGTCCATGTACGTGCCGTGTTCGATCGAGTCCACGCCGCCGATGACGGCACGCCGGATCGCTTCCGCCCCGTGAGCGTGCGCCGCGACCGTGAATCCGTAGTCATGCGCCGTCGCCACCACGGCCTTGATCTCTTCGAGAGTCATCTGCGCGTTGTCACCGCTGGAGCTCTGATCGAGGACGCCGCCCGAGGGCATGATCTTGATGAGATCATCGCCCTTCTTGTAGTGGAGGCGCACGGCCTTGATGGCATCGTCCACGCTGTTGATGATTCCCTCACTCACGCCGGGATCGCCGGCCAGATCGTCGCGATAGCCATCGGTGGGATCCGCATGACCCCCGGTGGAACCGATCGCCTTGCCCGCCGTGAAGATGCGCGGCCCGACCACGATGCCGGCGTTGATCGCATTGCGCAACGCCGCGGTCTCATTCACGCCATCGCCCACATTGCGCACCGTGGTGAATCCCGCCAGCAGCGTGCGGCGCGCGTAAACCGTCGCGCGGATCACGATGTCCGCCGTGTTCCAGCGGAATCCGTCCAGGTACATCGTCGGGCTGGTCTCGTGACTCAGATGCGTATGGCTGTCGATGAGACCGGGCAGGCAGGTCATGGAGCCCAGTTCGATCGGCGTGGCGCCCGCTGGCGCGGCGGAGCCGGACTTGACTTCACGGATGCGCTTGCCCTCGATGATCACCGTGCTCTCGCCGAGCACCTTGCCGGCCAGCACGTCGATCAGATGTCCGCAATGGATCGCGGTCACCGCGCCTGCCGGGGCTGCCTCGGCGGCTGCCGCGGTCGAGCTCATCCAGGCGGCGCTGCAGGCGAGTGTGGCGGAAACGAATGAGGCGGATCGGATCACGGTGCGACGCTCCTTCTGGTGATGATTGGATTGGGCGCGGCGAAGTCCCTTGGCCCACACCCAAGGGGTCCGATAAGGTATACGACTGCGTCGCACGTGGGAACTCATATGAATCGACTTCGGACCGCCCTCGCATGGACTCCCCGCACGGCGCGGGTCATGGTCGCCATCACGATGCTCGCCGCACTGACGGGCGCCCACGCGGCCGCACAGAGCGCAACTCGCGAAGTCACTTCCGGATCCGACGCCAATGCAGTCCGGCGCGCCACTCTCGACAACGGCCTGCGCGTCATTATCGTGCGCAACACGCTGGCTCCCGTGGTCGCCACCTCCGTGAACTATCTCGCCGGCTCGAACGAAGCACCGCCGGGTTTTCCGGGCACCGCGCACGCCCAGGAGCACATGATGTTCCGCGGCAGCCCGGGACTCACCGCCGATCAGCTGGCCGATATCGGCAGCGTGATGGGCGGCAATTTCAACGCGAACACGCGCGAGAACCTCACGCAATACCTGTTCACCGTGCCTGCCGAGGACCTCGATGTGGCGCTGCGCATCGAGGCCATCAGGATGCGCGACGTGCTGGATTCGGCGGCGGACTGGGCGCAGGAGCGCGGCGCCATCGAGCAGGAGGTGGCGCAGGATCTGTCCAATCCCGGCTACGTGCTCTACGCGAAAGTGCGCAGCGCCCTCTTCGCCGGTACGCCGTATGCGAACGACGCGCTGGGCACGCGGCCGTCCTTCCAGAAGACAACCTCAAGGATGCTCAAGAAGTTTCACGATGACTGGTACGCGCCGAACAACGCGCTGCTGGTCGTCGTGGGCGATGTGGATCCGGCCTCCACGCTGGCGCAGATCAGGCAGCTGTTCGGGCCCATCCCCTCGCGCAAACTCCCGGCACGCCCGGTCGTCAACCTGCAGCCCCCCAAGGCCGCCTCCTTCACCGTGGATACCGACCGCCCGGATGGCACTCAGTTGCTGGCCGTGCGGGTTCCCGGTCTGAACAGTCCGGACTTTCCGGCGCTCGAGGTGCTGGCGGACGTTCTGAGCAGCCGCCGCTTCGACCTGTACGGTCTGGTACCGCAGGGCAAGGCCGTGGATGCTGAATTTGCGCTCGACCCTCTGCCGGAAGCGGGACTCGCTTACGCGAGCGTGACGTTCCTGGCAGGCAATGATCCCAAGGCGACCGAAGCCGCCGTGCGCGCGATCCTCGCCAAGGTCGCCCGCGACGGCGTGCCACCCGAACTGGTCGAGGCGGCCAAGCTCCAGGAGCGCAGCGCCGCTCAATTCCAGAAGAATTCCATCTCCGAGCTGGCCTCGATCTGGTCCGATGCCGTCGCTCTCTACGGACTGCACTCGCCTGATGAGGATCTGGAGCGGATCGAGCGGGTCACGGTGGACGACGTCAACCGCGTCGCGCGCCAGTACCTGGATCTCGATCACGCGGTGTCGGCGGTCACGATGCCGCGGGGTTCGGGAAAGCCTGTCGCCACGGGGGCCGGCTTTGGGGGGCGGGAGACGATCTCCTTGGGGGAACCGCATGCGACCAAGCTGCCGGCATGGGCGGAAGCCGCCCTGCGTCGGGTCACCGTTCCTCCTTCCACTTTGCATCCGCTCGTCAGCAAGCTGCCGAATGGACTGACGCTCATCGTTCAATCGGTGGATGTCAGCGACACGATCAGCGTGTTTGGACACATCCGCAACCGTCCCGAGACCGAAGAACCGCTCGGGCGCGAAGGCGTCAACTCGGTGCTCGAGGAACTGTTGCCCTACGGCAGTCAGACGCTTGATCGTGTCGCGTTTGAACAGGCGCTCGATGCCGTCGGCGCGCGCGAGCGTGCGGGTACGGATTTCGGCGTGCAGACGCTCGCTGAACACTTCGAGCGCGGCGTGGAGCTGCTCGCCGACAATCAGCTGCGCCCCGCGCTTCCGGAAGGTGCAATGAAGATCGTGCAGGGACAGCTGGCTCAGGGCGTGGAGGCGCGCAATCACAGCCCGGGTTACCTCGCGCAGCACTCATTGCGCCAGGCCCTGTTCCCCTCCAACGATCCCAGCCTGCGCACGCCGACGGCCCAGTCGGTCAGCTCGCTCACGCTGCCGCAGGTCAGAGAGTATTACGACCTCGTCTTCCGGCCTGACCTGACCACAATCGTGGTGATCGGCAATGTGACGCCCGCGCGCGCAAGGGCCGCTATCGAGCGTTACTTCGGCGCCTGGAAAGCCTCGGGGCCACCGCCGACCACCGAACTTCCACCGGCACCTCCAAACCGGGGTAGTGTCATCACCGTACCCGATGACAGTCGCGTGCAGGATCTCGTGGTCCTGGCGCAGAACCTGGACCTGTCACGCACCCATCCGGACTATTACGCGCTCGAGCTGGGCAACGCCCTGCTGGGCGGCGGATTCTATTCAACTCGGCTGAGCATCGATCTGCGCAAGAATTCGGGACTGGTCTACTCGGTGGGCTCCAGGCTCCAGGCGGGGCGCACGCGCAGCGCCTACCTGATCGAATTCGCGAGCGATCCGGCCAACGTCTCCAAGGCAGCGAACATCGCCACGCGCGAGATCAAGTCCATGCAGACGGCGCCGGCCACCGCTGACGAACTCCAGCGAATCAAGGCCATGCTGATCAGGCAGATTCCGCTCGGGGAATCGAGTGTCGATGAGATTGCGCACGGGCTCCTGGATCGGGCCGATATGGGCCTGCCGATGGATGAGCCGACCATCGCCGCCCACCGCTATGTCGAGCTGGGCGCGCAGGACGTGCAGGCGGCGTTCGCGAAGTGGCTGCGGCCCGACGACCTGGTGCGTGTTTCGCGCGGGCCGCCGCCGCAGTAAGGACTGCTTCGCCGCTCGCCGCCGTGCAGCACCGCCGCGGTGGACCGACCTGTTGAGCTCCAACACGGCAACGCCACAGAGGCGTATTACTTGACAACCAAACCAATGCGCCCGATGGACCTGGGGCGCCTACATGTGGACTTCTACGTCAAAGAGCGCCTTCGACAGACACCCCTCTCTTCACTGACCGGGATGCCGGCGCCTCTCGCTGTGAGTTCTCCTGAAGCAACCGTGCTCGACCTGATTGCATTCAGCGATCGAACAGTTGCCCCCCTTCAAACCCAGGCGCAAGTCGCTCAACGGACAAACGGTGCACGTCAGCCGTGGATGGTGCTCGACAACGTGGGACTTGCGAACGAGCGCAGATGACACCTTTGACCCTCCAGGATGTCCTGGCTCATCAGGCTTCGGTTCCGTGGCCCGAGCTCTACCAGGTTGAGCAAGACTTGTTACTGAGTCTCGCGATGCGGGCCATTTTCGACGACTCCTTCCTGTCGGCCCAGGTGGCAATGCGCGGCGGATGCAATCAGCGAGGAGCAATATCGGCGAGCGCTCAATGAGCCCATCGTCGTGGCCGGCGGCAGGCCGGCCCGATGAGTGCGCGGGGAGTCTGCACCCCCCTCTCGCTACTGGTACAGATGACCGTGGTAGCGGATCCAGCCGTCGCGATGCCTGCCCTGCGGGTCGTGGTGGGTCCAGTGCACCACTCCCCCCTGACGGGTCCATTCATACTCGCCGGCGAACTCGATGGGCTCGCCGGCGCTGATGCCGTCGATCCTGGTGGCGATGTCGATGTTGTAGGCGATGAGGAGCGTCTGGCCATCGGCCATGCGCACGATGAATTTCTGGTGGCGCGAGCCTTCCAGGTCATCGCGCAGGACGCGATCCACGACTGCCCGGCCGCACACTTCGACGTTGCGCTGGTGATTGCGCCAGGCGGCGGCGATGTCGGCGCCGTCGCAGGCGGATTCGGCGCCGATCGCCACCGAGCTCCAACCCGGTGCCGGCAGCAGGCCGTGCAGCACCGCGAGTGCGTACAGCACACCCAGCAGACAGACGAAGGCGAACAGCTTTCTCATTTCGCGATCCGCTCGAAGTCGATGAAGCCCCGCACGAAGTCGGTATGCACCAGCCGCACGGCGAGGTGATCGCCTACCTCCAATCCTTCGTAACCGCGCACGATACGCCCTTCAGCCGCCGGCTGCGTGACCCGCACCCAGGTTCCCTTGTCGCTCACGCCGGTGACGATGCCTTCGAACCGCTGGCCCAGCCGGGGAGCCAGCAGTACCGCGGCAGCGGACTTGCGTACCTGTCGTTCCACCTTCGCGGCGTTGCCTTCCTGCTGCGTGCAATGCGCCGCCAGGGCGCGCAGTTGATCCGGAGAATACGGCGCCGGCGAGTTGGCCAACGCGGCCTTCAACAGCCGCTGCGCAATCAGGTCGGGATAGCGACGGTTGGGTGCGGTCGAGTGCGTGTAGTCGCGGACGGCCAGCCCAAAGTGTCCCGTTGCGGTGTCCCCGGGCATTTCGAGCACGTACTCGCCCGACCCGAGGAGCTTGACAATGGTCAGGGACAGGTCGGCAAAACGGTCGGGAGCGGCGACGCGCCGGCGCTGCAGGAAGTCATCGAGCGCCACTCCGTCGGGCTCCGCGGGTAAGCGGTCGCCCAGCCCGGCCGCCAGGGCGACGATGCGCTCCCAGTGCTGCGGCGTGCGCAATATCCTGCGAATGGCGGGCCGCCCGCGAGCCTGCAGGAACCGGGCCACGACGCCATTGGCCGCGACCATGAAATCCTCGATGAGATCCTTCGCGCGGTTCGCCTGATCCGGGCGCAGGTCGCGCAGCTCTCCATTCTCGAACACGGCACGGGCTTCGATGGTCTCGAGACGCAGTGCGCCGCGACCGAGCCGCGCCTTGCGCAGGACCTGGGCCACGCGGTCCTGCAGGCGCAACTGGGCATCCATCCCGGGCACGGCCGCCACGCGCTGTGGCGCGGGTTCCGTACCATCCAGCCAGGCGGCGACGCTGTCATAGGCAAGCTTGGCGCGGTTGATCACCCGCGCCGCGTAGACATCCGATTGCGTTATCGAGCCGTCTGCCTCGATCGTCATTTCAACCACGATACTGGGGCGTTCCTGGCCTTCCACCAGTGAGGTCAGATCCGTCGAGAGCGCTTCCGGCAGCATCGGAAATATACCGGCGGCCGTGTAGACGGAAGTTGTGTTGGTTCGAGCGTGATCGTCGATCGCGGACCCCGCCGTCACCGCAGCGTCCACGTCCGCGATGGCCACCAGGACCCTGACACGACCGCCGTCAAGAGGCTGCGCGACCGACAGCTGATCCAGGTCGCGCGAATCATCGTTGTCGATCGAGCACCACAACGGCGCGCGCAGGTCCCGTACCCCGGAGTTCGCGGTGGAGTTCGCACCAGCATTTGGGGCGGCGCTCGGAACCGCGCCTGGGGCGGCGCTCGAGACCGCGCCCGGGGCGGCGTTCGCGCCAGCGCCCGCGCGTCGCAATGACTCGGCCTGCGCGAGCGCGGCGGCCGAGAAATCGGGCAACAGACCGCGGTCCAGCATCGCCCGTCGGGCGACCCGCTTCAGATCGTCGAGCGTGATCTTTTCAGTGTGGTTCATTGCGCCGGAGGCGGTGGCGCCTCGCTGAAGGCGTATACCAGATTCAGCGTCGTCACGGTGTCGGTCGTCTTCAGACCCGCCGGCGGCTTGGTGTTATGCCGGACCCCGAAGCCAGCCGCCAGCGACAGCTTCTTCGACATCTGCACCTGCAGGGCCAGGTCGTTGTTGATCGACGTGTTGCTCGAGCCGCTCTCGATGCGCAGCTTGTCGAGGATCTTGGTGCTGGAGTTGAAGGCGTGATCGAAATCGACACCCGCCGTGCCCACCGCCTCGGTATCCGTCTCGCCGGGGATACGCTGCGTGACCGCGCCACTGTCGTCCTTGATCAGTTGCTCGGGACGCAGGCTGCGATAGCCGGCGCCGAGCTGCGCGGCCAGCCTGGTCGTGTCCGAATCGATGAACTTGTAACCCATGCCGCCGGAAACGGTGGCCTGGTACTGGAAGCCGCTGAAGCGGTCGTCCTGGTAGTTGAGGGCGCCGAAGGCGTACAGGCGCTCCGTTACCTTGTAGTCGGACTGCAGGTTGGCATCCCAGCGCTGGGCCGAGGTGATCCCGGCACTACGACCGTAGAGACCATCGAGCGACAGCCAGTGCTTCCAGTCGTCGCGGACCAGAAACAGATCCAGCTTGGCGTTGGCGGAATCGGAGTCGCTGTTGCCCCGGGACATGACATACCCGAGCTGTCCCTTGCCGCTCCAACCGGGAGGAGGATCGTCGGCGCGCGCGACGCGTGGTGACAGAGCCCCACAGGCCAACACACCCGCACCCATCAGGACTGTCCATCGACGCACCTGGATCGCAACGCTCATGCTCACTTCCCGAATCTCCTTGTTCCATGCATCCGCCCCCGCACGCGGCGTCTGCTCCAACACCGGCGGGGGCCCCGAAAACGAGCGCGGAAGGATAATGAAACACTGCGGGCATTGCCATCGGAATCAGCGGTTTGTGCCGGAAACCTGCGGTGGGGTACCGCCACCGGGCTCACCCCGTCGCATCCCCCGGCACCATGTGATAATCCCCACAGCCGAAGCGGTAGTGAATGCCAGGGGCGACGCGATGAGACTGCTGCGGGAAATCGACAGTGCACCCGTGCCATGGAAGAACGGCGGTGGCCTCACGCGCGAGATCCTGCGTGAACCGACCGGAGAGGGTGTCTTCGACTGGCGACTGAGCGTGGCGACCATCGACACCGCCGGGCCCTTCTCCTCCTTCGATGGCTACGATCGAACGCTCGTGCTCGTCCGCGGAGCGGGAGTCGAACTGACGTTCGCCGGGCATGGGAGTTCGCGACTGACTGCTCCCGGCCAGCAAGTCGCGTTCGATGGCGGCTGGAGCACCCAGTGCGCCCTGCTGGGCGGACCCAGCTCGGACCTCAATCTCATGAGCGCGCGCGAGCGGGTGATCTGCGAGACTCGCTGCGTCGCTCTCGCGGGTGTGGAGCGCGTTCTCACGGCAGGATGGTCGGAAACACTGGTGTGCTGTGTGTCCGGTGCCATCAACCTCACCAACAATGCTGGCGAGGCACTACGGCTGGAAGTCGTGGACACGGCGCGCTGTTCGGCGGCGGACGGCGAGCTGGTCTGCCGCAACCTGGGTAACCGGCCGGCCTGCCTGTTCGTCGCCCGACTCACGCGCCGGGAGCGGGAGGGCTGAGTCAGGTCTGCCGCTCAGAGCCCCTGAATACCCGCCAGGGTTCGTTCGAGCACGGCGAACTCGACGGGTTTCACGAGGTGCGCATCGAAGCCCGCTTCGCGTGCCCGCAATCGATCTTCCGACTGGCCGTAACCGGTCACGGCGATCAGGCGGATATCCTGCAACCCCGGCATCTCGCGCAGCTGTTGCGCTACTTCGTAACCGTCCATCCCGGGAAGTCCGATGTCGAGCAGCACCACCTGGGGCATGAATGTCGCAGCCTGCGACAAGGCCTCATCGGCCGAGTAGACCGAGACGGTTTCGTGGCCGCCCAGTTTGAGAAGCATCGCCAGCGAATTCGCTGCGTCCTCGTTGTCGTCGACGATCAGCACACGCCGAGGTGTTGGGGACGAATTCATGAGGAGATGGTAGTCCGTGCATTCGCGCGTGGCCAGACCACGCGCGACGCACGGCGCCGCTGCGATCACGACAAGGCTGCGGTCAACCGGGAGCTTCGCCGAGGCTCCCGGTTCCGTTCAGGGCCGCGCCTCGAGCACGATGTTGAACGGAGTCTCCGTCGCGCGGCGGAATCGTGAAAAACCGGCCTGCTCCACCACGACCGCGCGCAGCCGCTTCTCACCGGCCTGCGCCCCCAGCGCAGGTCCCTTCCTGGCCAGCGACACCGGTACGCAGATCAGCGATGACGCGCCGTAATACACGCGTCCGACAGGGTTGAGGTTATCCTCCACCTTATCGCCCGCAAAGGGTTCGACGATCATGCAGGTGCCGTCAGGCTTCAATGCCTGCCGTGCGTGACGAGCCGCGCCCGCCGGATCCGCCATGTCATGCAGACAATCGAAGAAGGCGATGAGATCGAAGTCGCGGCCCGCATAGCTGGTGGCATCCGCAACCTCAAAGCGTGCGTTGTGCGCACCGGCCTCGGCGGCCCGCTTGCGTGCCGTCTCGATGGATGCCGCGTGATAGTCGATGCCCACGAACTCGGACTTGGGGAAGGCCTTGGCCATGAGTACCGTGCTGGCCCCATGACCGCAGCCCACATCGGCGGCACGCGCCCCGGCGTTCAGCTTCGCGACGACACCCTCGAGCCTGGGCAACCACTCCGCCAGCAGGTGCGCGTTGTAGCCGGCGCGGAAGAAGCGCTCGGTGCCGTGGAACAGGCAGGGATGGTGCTCACCCCATTCCATGCCCTTGCCGGTGCGGAAATTCTCCAGTGCCCGCTCCCTGACATGAAACAGGTCCTGCACGATGGAGTACGCGCCGGGCAGGTCCACCGGCCCGTTGGGATTGGCCAGACACAGTGCCTGCTCGTCGTTCAGGAAGTATTTGCCCGCGGCGCTGTCGTATTCGACGTAGCCACCGGCTGCCTGGTTGGCGAGCCACTCGCGGACGTAACGCTCGGTCGTGCCGGTGCGAGCCGCGAGTTCCGTGGAGGTCAGTGGTCCATCGGCGAGGGCGCGGTACAGCCCAAGCTCATCTCCCAGAGACATGAGTACGGCGCTGACAGCGGCGCCCAGGTCGCCGACCGCCCTGCCGAGGAATGCGTTGAGACGTGCTTCGTCGATGGCCATGATGTTCTCCCGGTGAGGAATCGTTATGGAGTGTGGAACAGGGGATTGGCCCTCAGCCGCCCCGTAAACCACAGCCGCAAAGATATGTCAATGTCTGTTTGCGTAACCGTACAGCAACGGCTCGGGTCCAGTTGGTGGGGCCGACCTTGAATCGGGGGCCGGGCGGTGCAATCAATTGCCGGCGCAGCCGGTCTGTCTCAGCAACACGGAAAATCGTGGACATCCAGGACAAGGTGAATCCGATGCGCAGGCGTCCCGACTCGAAACAGACCGATCCCGGCCGCCGCGCCCTGCTGATCGGCGCCCTGGCGGGTGCCGCCGGAGTGCTCGTGCGGCGCGTTCCCGCCGCGACCGGCGGCCCGCCGGATCAGCCGTCGAAGGATCAACCCGCGCAGCTCGTGGCCATCGAACAGTTCGACGCCAGTGGCAAAAGCCAGGGCACCACGCGTGTTCCCAAGGTTGTGAAGAGCGACGCCGAATGGCGCGCGCAGCTCTCGCCAGCCGCCTACCAGGTCGCGCGCCAGGCGGGCACCGAGATTCCCTTCTCCGGCGAGTACGATCACAACAAGGCCGACGGCCTGTACCGCTGCATCTGCTGCGACACCGCGCTGTACGACTCGCGCACCAAGTTCGATTCGGGCACCGGCTGGCCCAGCTTCTGGCAGGTCATCTCCCGCAGCAACGTCGTACAGGGCCTGGACCGCAGCCTCGGCATGGAACGCTTCGCCGTGAGCTGCAGGCGCTGCGATGCGCATCTCGGCCATGTGTTCGACGACGGCCCGCGGCCCACCGGACTGCGCTATTGCATGAATTCCGTGGCGCTGCATTTCGTGCCCCGCGCCTGAACCGCAGCCCCGAGCGGGTCAACCCGAGCGGGCCACCAGGAGGAATACGACCCATGAAAAGCCCCAGGACCCGCATCCAGGTATCCGGTTGGGTGTTGAGTGCGACGCTTCTGAGCTGGCAGCTGACGGCTTGCGCGGCCGAAGCGCCAGTCAGCATCCCGCCGCCAGTTGTGGATGCGTCGTCGCCGGGTGGCAGCCTGCAGACGGCCGTGCTGTCCGGCGGATGCTTCTGGGGTGTGCAAGGCGTGTACGAGCACGTGCGCGGCGTTCGGAAGGTGATCGCCGGCTACTCGGGTGGCGAACGTTCAACGGCGCGCTACGACGAAGTCAGCATGGGCAATACCGGGCACGCCGAGTCGGTGCAGATCACCTTCGATCCCGCCGTGGTCTCTTACGGCGAGCTCCTCCATATCTTCTTCTCCGTGGTCCATGACCCCACCCAGCTCAACCACCAGGGCGCCGACATCGGCCCGCAATACCGCTCGGTGATCCGCTACGCCGATGACGAACAGAAGCGCATCGCGCTCGCCTATATCGCGCAACTGAACCAGTCCGGCGCGTTCCACAAGCCCATCGCCACGACCGTGGATCCGTTGAAGGGCTTTTACGCCGCCGAGGCGTATCACCAGGACTTCCTCATCCACAATCCCACCAACTCGTACATTGCCTACAACGATCTGCCCAAGATCGACAGCTTGAAGCGGCTGTTTCCCGACCGTTATAGTGATCATCCGGTCATGGTGGCCAACGCACGGTGAAGTCAGGGTGTCGGTCGAGGAAGCGCTTCTGGGGGCCCAGCGGCAGGCCGAGAAGCTGTTCGATGAGGTCGTCAGCAGCGGGATGATCCGCGCGGGCGTGCTCGAGAGCGAGCTCAGCGACGAGATCAACGAACTCGCGCGCCGCCGCTACGGCGTGCGACGTCACTGGCACAAGCGCGTCGTGCGCTGCGGGCCCAACACCGTGCACACTTATTATTCCGACCCTCCGGACCGCCGTCTCGAGGCCGACGACATCGTCTATCTGGACTTCGGGCCCCTGTTCGAGCAGTGGGAGGCGGATTACGGCCGCAGTTACGTGCTGGGCGATGACCCGCGCAAGCACCGGCTGGTGGCCGATATCGGCGCCGCCTTCCGCACCGGCAAGCAGCGCTTCATGAACGACCCGAATCTCACCGCCGGCGACCTCTACGACTACGTGTGCGGACTGGCGCAGCAGGCGGGATGGGAATTCGCGGCGGCCACGGCCGGGCACCTGGTGGGGCACTTTCCGCATGAGAGCGCGCCGGGAGACTCCAGGCGTTTCTCGATTCGCCACGGCAACGACATCAACCTGCGCGAGCCCGACGCGAGGGGTGCGCGCCGCCACTGGATCCTCGAGATCCATTTCGTCGACGCGGACCGCACCATGGGCGGGTTCTGCGAAGAGCTTCTGACGATCTGATGGATTGGCAGGATTGTCTGCGACGAATCCCGCGGACATCGGGCTCGACCGCCGGCAAAAGGCGTTTGCCGGCTGCAACTAAGGGCGTGCTTCGGTGGGTTTCTCGGGTGCGAGCACCAGCGCCTCCACGGAATAACCCGAGGCAATCCACGCATCCAGCCCGCCATGCAGCGGCCTGACCCGCTTGAACCCGTTGTTGATGAGCAATTTGGCCACCTGCGCGGCGGAGGCTTCGTTCGGGCAGGTGCAGTACGCCACGATCTCGCGATCGCGCGGCAGCTCCCGCACATGAGTCTCGATGTCATGCAGGGGAATGTGGATCGCACCGGGAATCCGGCGCGGCTCCAGCTTCACGGCAGTGGGTGACCTCACGTCCAGGATCACCGGCGGAGTGCCGGCACCCATCTGATCGTAGAGTTCCGAGACCGACATCCGCGCCATGCGCAACATGGCGTAGAAACGCGCTCGCTCCCACCACTTGTAGAACAGATACAGCGTCAGCAGTCCGGCGATCACGGCCACCGCCGTCGCGCCCAGGCCGGCCAGGCGCGGCAGCAACTGCCCGATCTGTTCGCGGAACAGCGCACCGATGAGCAGCGTCACGGCCACCCAGGCTGCGGAACCCAGCGTGCTGAAGATGAGGAATCGCATCCAGGACATGCGCGTGGCCCCGGCCAGCGGCGGCGCGATAATGGCCAGTCCCGGCACGAACTTCGCGGCGATCAGCGCATTCGACCCCCAGCGTTCGAAGCGCGTCTGGGTCTCGCTCACACAGTAATCAGGCGTCAGCGAGATGCGGCAGAGCACCTTCATCACGCCGCTCCCGTATCTTCTGCCCGCGGCGAACCAGGCAGAGTCGCCAATCACACAGGCCAGCAATGCACCGCCGAACAGCCCTACGGGCGAGATCTGTCCCTGCGCGGCCAGCGCGCCGGCGACGATCAGTGTCGGCACGGCCGGCACGGGCACTCCGAGCTGATCGATCAGTACATTGGCGAAGACGGCGACGATCCTGTAATCCATGGGCGCAGGTCATCCTTCCATGGACCGTTCGGCCTGCAGGCTGCGCAGATCGCGCCCGATGGTGGCCACCGCGAGTGACCGTCCCGCGCGCAGGTAGCGCAGCTCGCAATCGTGAGCCGCCAGCGACCCCTCCAGCTGGATCGAATCCCACTGCTCGGCGTGCCCCACGTAGTTGATCGTCACATCGTAGTGCTGACTCCAGAAGAAGGGCGCGGCCGTGAACTTCTCGCGGGCCCCGAGCATGTTGCGTGCCGCCACCTGCCCCTGCCGCTCGGCAACCACCCAGTGCTCGACGCGGACGCGCTCGCCGGTGTGTGGATCCGGCCAGCGGGCGATGTCCCCCGCCGCGTAGATGCCCGGAGAACTCGTTTCCAGGTATTCGTTCACCGACACGCCCCGGTCGGTCGCGAGACCGGCCGCGGCAGCCAGCGAAATGGACGGCCGCACGCCAACGCCCAGCACCAGGAAGTCCGAATCGACCACGGTCCCGTTGCTGAGTACGGCCTGCCGCCCGTCCACCTTGCTCACGGTGGCCCCGAGATGAAACACAACACCATGCGACTCATGCAGGCCCTGGACGAAGCGCCCGGCCTCCTCCCCCAGAACGCGCAGCATCGGCACGCTCTCAGGTCCGACGACATGCACTTCGATTCCACGCTCGCGAAGCGAGGCGGCCACCTCGAGTCCGATGAAGCTCGCGCCCACCACGATGACACGCCGTGCATCCTTGGCTCTGGCCACCAGCGCCCGGGCATCGGCGAAGGAGCGTAGATAGCCGGTCTGTGCCGCCGTTGCGCCCGGAATCTCCAGGCGCACGGGGTCCGCCCCGGTTGCCAGCAACAGCGCGCCAAACTCGAACTCCCGCCCATCGTCCAGCCGCACCCGTCGTCCTCCCGGATCCAGCGACGATACGCGCGCCTCCAGCAGCAGCTCTATCTGCCGATCGGAGTAGTAGGAATCCGCCCGCAGTGGAATCCACTCATCCGGCGCCGTGCCGGCCAGGTAGTCCTTCGACAGGTTCGGCCGGTCGCAGGGCGGGAAGTCATCGGCGCTGATGAGCTTGACCGGGCCCGGGTAGCCCTCCTTCCTGAGCGTGTCGGCCGCGGCCAGTCCCGCAGCTCCGCCACCGACGATCACCACCGAGGCTGGCAGGCCGCTCGCCGGCCTCGAAGGCGCGGGCGCTGCGGGCAACCTCTCGCGCACGAACACCTTGTTCCCGAGACGTTCCACCCGCCAGCAATCGATGGGATCCAGGGCCGGGGCGCGCAGCGCCTGCCCGGTCCGCAAGCTGAAACAGGCGTGATGCAGGGGGCAGCGCAAGGTATCACCGACCAGCAACCCCTCCCCGAGCGACCCGTGATAGTGGGTGCAATAGGCGCCGACCGCAAAGACCGCCTCGCCGCGGCGAACCAGGATGACCTCGTCCCCACCCACTGTCCCCGTCAGAAGCGATCCTTCCGGCAGATCGTCTAACGCAACACCATTTCTGAAGTCAGGTCTGGTTGCTGTCATATGGCCCCCGGCGCTCAGCGCTCGTAACGGATGAAGGAGGTGCGCCGCGCGAGCGTGTCATACAGGGCACGCCCGTCGGCATTGAACTCCTGCGTCATCCAGTAGACCGAACCCGCCTTGACCCGATCCGCCGCCGCGTACACGGCGTGTATCAGTGCGCGGCCCACGCCGCCGCCCCGGGCCTGAGGATCGACGAACAGGTCCTCGAGATAACAGATGTCGGTCGTGGACCACGTGGAACCATGGAACAGAAAATGAACGAAGCCGACCAGCCTGCCGTTCTGCTCGGCGACCAGAGCGTGGGGCTGTCGCGTCCCGTCCACCAGCCGCGCAAAGGTGGCATTGGTGATCTCCTCGGGCAGATGCTGGCGGTAAAAGCGCAGGTAGCCGTTCCAGAGGGCATCCCACTGCGCGCGGTCGCCGGGTAGCAAGGCACGGATCTCGGGCATGTCGGTACTCCTGTTCTGCACGGCCGGCGGCACACCCCGCCACATCGTATGCGGCGAGACCGGAGGGTGTCGGCAGGTCGGACGGCGTTGTTCTTGGGTAGCCGCTGGACCGGTACGGCCATTCTGCTACGTGACGGGGGGCGGCACCACCTGCAGGGCTTATTTGCACCGCTGGACGATGCGCTGAGCGGCGGGTCGCGACCGGCCCACCGCACCGTAACCCGATCAATGAGTCGAAGCGGGCGAGGCGGGAGGCGGAGCGCCCACCCCCGGCGCATTCATCAGCGCCCGCAGTACCGGCTGCTGCGCGAGTTTGAGCTGCGGCGGTGCTACGATGCGCGCCGCATCGACTGCGGAGCAGCACGAATGGATCTGGGACTGACGGGTCGTCGCGCGCTGGTGACAGGCGCTTCACGTGGTCTCGGCTACGCGATCGCGCGCTCTCTGGCTGCGGAGGGTGCGAGCGTGACGGCGGTGGCGCGCGGCCCCGAGCGGCTCGCGCAACTCGCGGGAACGCCCGAAACCGCGGGCCGCATTCGCACCCGGACCTGCGACCTCAGTGACGGCACCGCGATCGCGGGTCTCGCCGACGATCTCGCCACGACCGACATCCTGGTCATCAACACCGGCGGGCCGCCCCCCGGTACGGCGGCGGAGACTACGGATGCGACGTGGACAGCGCAGTTCGAGTCAATGTTCCTCAGTGCGATCCGCCTCACGCGCCTCGCACTACCCGGCATGCGCCAGCGCGGTTTCGGAAGGATCATTGCCGTGGTGTCCTCCGGAGTGATCCAGCCGATTCCCAATCTGGGCGTCTCCAATGCCCTGCGCATGGGACTGGTCGGCTGGGCCAAGACCCTGGCCACCGAGGTCGCGGCCGCCGGTATCACGGTGAATTGCCTGGCGCCCGGCCGGATTGCCACCGATCGGGTCGCGGAGATCGATCAGGGACGCGCGCGCCGCGAAGGACTGACGATCGAGGAAGTGGAGCGCCAGTCGCGCGCCACCATTCCCGCGGGCCGGTACGGTGAGCCGAACGACCTGGCGGCCATGGCGGCGTTCCTGGCCAGCAGCCGATCCGCCTATATCACGGGAAGTATCGTGCGCGTGGATGGAGGAATGATTCGCAGCGTGTGATCACACGCCGCGGATCCAACACCCTTCGCCGTCGCAGCACCCGCGTCGGGCGCGCGGCCTGTCGCACGAACCCGCGGCATCAAAGCAGATCGTAAGTGAAGTCGTAGGCGGTGCCCTTGGCATCGCGAGGATGCAGCTTCAACGATCCCCGGGCTCCCGCGTACTTGCCGGTACCGCCAGTGACTGCCATCACCGAATCACCGCCATCGAAGAAGGGCCCTTCGATGGTGATCTGCCCGTCCTTGAGCAGCAGCGTCCAGAAGCACTCCCAGCTCTTTCCGGCCACGACGCGCACGCAGTAGCCCTGATCGGTTCCGACCTTGACCTTGTTGGCCGCGTCGTAGATCGGATTGGCGAAAGTCAGCAGATCCCCGACCGAATCACCCTTCGCGCCCAGATCGAGCGTGGCGTCGGTCTCGGCCCGCTCGACGAGTTGCAGTTTTTCGGCCGACACGGCCGGCAATGAGAACACGACGAGCCCGGCCACGGTGAGAGCGAATCTGATCATGAGACCCCCTGAATGAGTGCAGATGGCGCGCAGGTCATAGCAGAACCGGCGGGATCGCTCAAGGGTTCGGGGATCGCTCAAGGGTTCGGGCATCGCGCGGGCAACCGTCCCTCAGGCACCCAACGCGGCTCGGATCGGCGGGGGCGGCCGGGGCGCGCCAGGTGAAAATTGGCTTCGCGCAGCCGCGTGTGGAACACTTTCCTTACGGGGAAGTGATCGGTCGCGGTCCTGTGCTGGCGGGACTCGCGGCGGCCGCTGCGACGGACAATACCGATGAGCTACAACAATACAACTCAAACGACGACGGCTGCCGCGGGCGCTGCCACTCTGGATGCGGATGCCGCGCAGCTGCAGGCGCTGGGCTACACGTCCCGTTTCGACCGCACGATGACCGAGCTGGAGAACTTCTCGCTCGGCTTCACGTACCTGTCGCCAGTGGTCGGCGTCTACAGCCTGTTCGCCTTCGCGCTGGCGGCGGGCGGTCCACCCATGTTCTGGTGGTATCTGCTGGTCGGCATCGGCCAGATGTTCGTTTGCCTGGTGTTCTGCGAGGTGGTGTCCCAATTCCCGATTTCCGGCGGCCTGTATCCCTGGGCGCGCCGCCTGATCGGCCGACGCTGGGCATGGATGGCGGGCTGGGTTTATGGCTGGGCGCTGCTGGTCTCCATCGCAGCCGTCGCCACGGGCGGTGCGCCTTTCGTCGCGCAGCTGGTGGGATTTCCGCCAACTCCCGTAAACACCACCTGCATCGCGCTGGGCCTCATCGGTATCGCGACGCTCTGCAACGTCAGTGGCACGCGGCTGCTGGCACGAGTTGCCATGTTCGGCTTCATCTGCGAACTGATCGGTGCCCTGGCCGTGGGCGGTTATCTGCTGCTGTTCGCACGCCATCACTCCTTCAGCATCCTGTTCGACACACTGGGGATCCGCAGCAGCGGAGGCCACTACCTGCCGCAGTTCCTCGCCTCCGCGCTCGCGGCGATGTTCTGCTACTACGGCTTCGAGGCCTGCGGCGACGTCGCCGAGGAAACCCCCAACGCGAGCCGGATGATCCCACGAGCCATGCGCATGACGATCTACGTGGGAGGCGCCGCCGCCATGTTCGTGTGCGTGGCATTGATCCTGGCGGTACCCGACATGGGGCCGATCATTGCGGGCAAGGACACCGACCCCGTGGCCACGATCCTGCGAGCAGCCCTCGGTGAGGTTGGATTCCGCGCCGTGCTGGCAGTGGTGCTCGTTTCCTTCGTCTCGTGCGTTCTGAGCCTGCAGGCCGCGGCGAGCCGGCTCGTCTTCGCCTACGCACGCGACGAAATGATCGTGGGCAGCACGCTCCTCAGCCGCATCTCACCGCGCACGCACGTACCCGTCTCCGCACTGCTGCTCGCGGGTCTGGTGCCCGCGCTGATTGCGCTGTGTGGCCTGTGGCTCCAGAACGCCGTGGCCACGATCGTCAGCTTCGCCTCCGTGGGCATCTACCTGGCCTTTCAGATGCTGGTGCTGGCGGCACTGATGGCGCGAGCCAAAGGTTGGGTGCCAGGCGGGCCGTTCCGGCTCGGTCCGTGGGGTTGGCCGGTCAACGTGTTGGCACTGGCCTACGGTGTTGGAGCGATCATCGACATGGCGTGGCCACGCAGCCCGAATGATCCCTGGTACAGCAACTACGCCATGATCGTGACCACCGCCGGCGTCCTGGTCCTCGGCCTCATTTATATGGTCGCGGGACGACCCTACGACCGGGGCAATGCCCCGGCCGGCGATGCGCATCTGCTGGGTTCAGCCGGTTGAAAGCCGGTTGCGCCGGATCCAGGCCTCGAAGGCGGTCAGGAACTTCGCACAGAATTCACGCGTCGAGGGATTCACGAAGGCACCAGCCGCATCGAACAGCTTGTCGCTCCCCGACAGGTAGACCTCCGGCTGCTGCAGCGTCGGCATGTTGAGAAACACCAGGCACTGACGCAGATGGTGATTGGCCCCGAAGGCGCCCATGGCTCCCGGTGATGCGCTGATCACGGCGCAAGGTTTCCCCGACCAGACACCCTGCCCGTACGGGCGCGAACCCACGTCGAGGGCATTTTTCAGGCAGCCCGGAACCGAGCGGTTGTATTCCGGAGTGGCCCACAGCACGGCGTGGGCGCGCCGCACCCGGTCACGGAACTGCACCCAGGGAGCCGGTGCTGCAGGCTCTTCGTCCGGGTTGTAGAGAGGCAGCGCGCCGATCGGCACGATTTCGATCCGCAGCGAGGGCGCCGCCAAGCCCGTCAACGCCTCGACCAGCCGACGCGTGTAGGATTCGCGGCGCAGGCTGCCGACGATCGCGACCACATCGATAGCGTCACTCACCGGCAAACCCCCGTATCGGCGGACCTTCGCCCCGAGACCTGTGCACAGTCATGCGGGGCCGTACGAAAACGGGCGCGCCGTTCACGGTCAAGCGCGCCGCGCCCCTCGTCGCAGCGCCCTCGTCGGAGCGCGCGCGTACTGACCGTGAGTTCTCAGCCGCCGCCCTTGCGGCTGGCCTCGAACAGGAACCAGGTACGCCGCTCCGTCTCATCGATCCAGTTCTCGATGAGGCTGGCCGTGGCGATGTCGCGCACTTCGTCCACGATGTCGTGCACTTCGCGCAGACGGGCCGCCAGGGACTGATTGTCCTCGCGAAGCTCCGCGAGCATGTCCAGCGGGTCCACGTAGTCGGCGTCGTTGTCCTTGATCCGCTGCAGGCGGGCGATGTGCCCGATGGAGCGCAGCGTCGAGCCACCCACCTTGCGGATGCGCTCGGCGATCGGATCGGTCATGGCATAGATCTGGTCGGCCTGCTCATCGAGCAGCAGGTGGTAGTCGCGGAAATGCGGTCCACTCATGTGCCAGTGGAAATTCTTCGTCTTCAGGTACAGGGCGAACACGTCGGCCAGGATCGCGTTCATGCCACCGGCGATCTCCGCGGAAGCCTTGGCGCCCAGGTCGGTTGGCGTGACCAGCGGCGCCGCCCGGCGCGCCTTCAGTTCTTTCTTCTTCGCTTCGTTCATGGCCATGACAATTCCTCAACAGCTTGGGTCGGGGGGGGTATTGGACTCGGTCTCGAAGTGCCTATTGTGGCACCGATTGATTCCCCAGCACCAACCCTGCCGCAACCTGCGCAGCGGCGGCGCGCGGCCCCGCCTCCTGGCTCAGGAACCGGCTCTCGACCTCATGGGCCCCGATGGGCCGGGACAGGAGGAATCCCTGCGCCTCGTGACAGCCCCGCTCCCGCAGCCATTGCAGCTGGCCGGGGCGTTCGATGCCCTCCGCCGTGACGATCAGGTTCAGGCTGGCCCCCAGCGACAGGATCGCGTTCGCGATCGCGGCATCGCTGGGCGAGCGGTCCACGTTCTGCACGAAGGCCTTGTCGATCTTGATGCGGTCCGGCGGAAAGCGCGTGATGTAGGCTAGGGAGGAATAGCCCGTGCCGAAGTCATCCAGGGCGATCCTGCAGCCCAGCTGGCGCAGGCGCTCCAGCGCGCTGCGCACGCGGGTCGAGTCCTTGACCAGCAGCGACTCGGTGATCTCGATCTCGATGAGGGAGGTCGGCACGCCAGCCGCTGCCGCTTCCGCCTCCACCACGCGGGCCGGGTCGCCGTGCAGGAGCTCCTTGCCTGACACATTGATGGCGATCGGCACGCGCAAGCCGCGATTCAGCCAGCGGCGCAACTGGCGGCACGCCGCGCGCACCACCCACGAGCCCATGTCGATGATCAGCCCGCTGTCCTCGGCGATCTCCACGAACCGGTTGGGCGAGATCTCGCCATATTCGGCGTCGCACCAGCGCAGCAGCGCCTCGACACCCGCGACGCGGTCGTCGCTGAGGCGGAACTTCGGCTGGAACTGCAGATGCAGAAGATCTTCCTGCACTGCGCGGCGCAGGCGCGCCTCCAGCTCCAGCCAGTCCCGCAACCGGCTGCTCATGGCGGCGGCATAGACCGCCACGGGTGCGGCCTGCCCGGTTTTGGCCTGATACATGGCCGTATCGGCGTGCTTGAGTACAGTGGCCACGTCCTCCCCATCGTCGGGATACACGGCCAGACCGATACTCGGCGCCGAATAGAACTCCAGCCCCTCGTAAGCGATGGGCTGGCGGAAAGCCGCGCAGCAGCTTTCCGCGATCTGGATGGCTCGGTCGCGTGCCTGCGGGTGGCGCAGCAGGATGACGAACTCGTCGCCACCGAATCGCGCAACGGTCACGTGCTCCGTGGATGCTCTGTATGCGTCCAGGGCGCGCGTCAGATTGTCGGCAACCGTCTTCAGCACGGCATCTCCCACCGCATGGCCGAACGTGTCATTGACCCGCTTGAAGCTGTTCAGATCCAGATAGATCACGGCCACTGACTCACTCGCCTCGCGTGCCTCGGAGAACATCCGTTCTGCAGTCTCGATGCAGCGCTGCCGGTTGGGCAGGCCGGTGAGGGAATCGTAGTAGGCGAGCCGCTCGATGCGTTCGGCAGCGGCCGCATTGCGCAGGATGTATTCCAGGCGACGCGGCAGCAGCGCCCAGTTCACTGGCTTGGGGATGAAGTCCGTGGCACCAGCTTCGAACGCCAGCGTGATGGCCTTGGAGTCCTCGTGACCAGTGACCATGACGATGGGCACGGTCGCCAGGCGTGGTTCCGCACGCAGTCGCCGGCAGACCGAAAAACCGTCCATCCCCGGCATATCCACGTCAAGCAGCACGATAGCAACGTCCTGCTCGAGCGCCGCCTCGAACGCGGCCGAGCCGTTGTCGAACGACAACGGTTCGAGGCCGGTCGCCGCAGCGGATTCGGACAGGAGCAGACGCCCCAGGTCCTCGTCATCGGCGATGATGGCAATGGGTCGAGACTGCTCCTGACCGCTCATGCTGTAGCCCTCATGCGCAGTGATTGCAGCTCTTGGATCAACGCCGGATGCGCGGTCGCCAGGCGCGTGAACAGAGCGCCCGCCCTGGCGGCATCTCGCGCTACGCACACCTGTTCAAGCTCGCGGGTAGTCTTGCCGAACGCGACGGCGCCCACGTTGGAGGCGCTCGATGCCAACTTATGGGACAACGCCGCAGCGGAAGCCAGATCCCCCGCCTCGAGCGCGGTGCGCAGCGCTGACAGATTCTCCACAGATCCCGTCTCGAACAATTCGACCAGTCTCGAATACAGATCCGAGCGGCCTCCGCCGCGCAGATCGCGTAAGCGTGCCACCGTGACATCGTCCACGCGGGCGAGATCATCGGGTGATGGGCTCGGAGTCTGGTGCGGCGCTGGTGTGTCAGCGTCTGCGGTCCGCTGCAGAATGGCGTCGGCTGCGTGGTCACTCACCGCATCGGGCAACCAACGGCGCAACACTTCCGCGCATTCCTCGAGGGTACAGGGTTTGCTGAGGATGTCGTCCATGCCTGCTTGCAGGCACAAATCGCGATGGCTGGTCGTGTTATGGGCCGTGAGAGCGACTATCGGCACCCGCCGTCCCCGGTCCGCACGCTCACGGATCAGGCGAGTCGTTGCAAATCCGTCCATCGTCGGCATGCTCAGATCCATCAGGATCAGATCGAACCGCTCGGCATTCCCAGACGCCGCTTGATCGGTAGCCGCACGCGCCTCGGTAGCCGCACGCGCCTCGACAGGCGCACCCGCCGCGGCCACCGCACGCGTCACGGCTTCAGCGCCATCCTTCACCCACACCGACGTACAGCCGAGCGCTTCGAGATAGCCCTGCGCCACGGCGGCGTTCACCGGTTCGTCCTCCACCAGCAGCACATGGCCCTTCAGCAAAGTATCCGTCTTTGTCGCCTGCGCAGGAGTGGCTGACGGGAGCAGTGACGTCGCGTTCGCCGCGGCCGACGCGTCGGCGCCATCCAGTGCGCCGGAGGCAATCGAGCCGATCTTGAGGGGAAGTGTCAGCACGAAGGTGGAACCGACGTTGAGCTGACTTTCGACGCTGATGCTGCCGCCCATGAGCTCGGCGAGTTCACGGCAGATCGCAAGACCCAGCCCCGTGCCACCGAAGCGACGCGTGGTGGACTCATCAGCCTGGGTGAAGGGATTGAAGATGCGGGCGATCGTCGCGGCGTTCATGCCTATGCCCGTGTCCGCGACCGCCACGCGTAGTATTGCCCGATCGGCCGACTGCACCTGTACGTCCGCGGTGACGACGATCCGGCCACGCTGGGTGAACTTCACCGCGTTGCCGACGAGATTCATGAGGATCTGCCGGATGCGCAAAGGGTCGCCGCAGACGCCGGGCGCGCCGCGCGGCGGACACACGACCAGTTCCAGGTTCCGGGACTCCACGGCGCCGGCAAAGAGTCCGGTGCACTCCTCCAGGATGGTGTGCAGATCCAGCGGCAGCTCCTCGAGTTCCACCTTGCCCGCGTTGATCTTGGAGAGATCCAGCAAGTCGTTGACGATCTGCAGCAACAGGCGCGCCGAGGAGCGGATGGTCTGGGTCAGCCGCGCCTGCGTGGCCGAGAGCCCGGTGCGCTCGAGCAGCTCGGTCATGCCCACGACACCGTTCATGGGTGTGCGCAACTCATGACTCATGCGGTCGAGGAAGTTGCTCTTGGCCTGCGCTGCCTCCTCCAGCTGACGGTTCGTGTCGACCAGCTCGCGCGTGCGCAAGGCCACCTCGGCCTCGAGTTGCTCGCGCTGGCGCACGACGCGCTCGAAGCGGATCTTCTGCAATCGCAGCCGGTAACCGATCAGCGCCAGCGCAGCCAGGGCGTACAGTGTGTAGGCCCATGGAGATCGCCAGGGCGCGGGGTCGCGGTGGATGCGCAGCCGCAGCGGCGCGCTCCACACTGAATCGGCGTTCGCGGCGCGAACCTCGAGCAGGTGCTCGCCCGGATCGAGATTGGTGAGGGTGATGCGGTGCTGGTTGCCCAGGTCGATCCAGCGGTCCGTCAGGCCGCCCATCCGGTAGGCCAGCCGGTTGCGGCGCGGCGAGTTGAAATCCAGTGCCCCGAATTCCAGCGAGACGATGTTGGCTCGATAGTCCACGGCGATGCGGCCCAGGAGCCAGGCGGGCGTCGCACCAGAGACGGGCACGCCCATGATCTCAACGTGCGTGAGCGCGAGTCGTGGCGCCTGCCGACTGGCGCTCAGTCGAGCCGGATCGAAGATGTTGAACCCGCCGGGACCGCCGAAAGCCAGTCGTCCGTCGCGCAGGCGGAAGTACGCACCGTAGTTGTACTCCTCACCCTGCAGACCGTGCTGGCGGTGCCAGGTTTTCACTGCGCCGCTCGCGGGATCGTATCGCGCCAGACCGCTGTCGGAACTCAGCCAGATATGATCGCTCGCATCCGTGAGCAGTCCGTACACCGTGTCGCTGGCGAGACCCTCCTCCAGCGAGACGGTACGGAAGTGGATATTGTCGGGATTGAGTGGAAAGCCTTCCGCAAGCGCCAGACCCCCGCCATCGGTGGCCGCCCACAGCCGATTCTGCGCGTCCACGGCCAGCGCGTACACGGTGTTGGCCGGCAGCGAGCCGGGATCGCGCGGGTCGTGCCGGAATACCTTGATGACCGTGCCGTCGGCGCGTGCCAGGTCCAGACCCCCGCCGTCGGTGCCGATCCAGAGGTTGCCATTGCGGTCCTCGGCGATGGCACTCACATTGGGGGCGCTCACCTCGCCCGCGCCGGAGCCGAAGGGCAGTTGCCGCACCAGCCCGGTGGCCGGATCGATGACATTGGCGCCGCCACCGTGCGTACCGATCCACATCTGGCCATCGGCAGCCTCGTAGATCGTCATGATTCCGTTGGCGCTCAGACTGTGGGTCTCACCGGGCTTCGCTGCGATGGTTTCCAGGCGCCAGTGCGAATCCAGCTTGCGCAGTCCACCGGCCATGGTGCCGATCCACAGCGTGCCGTGCCGGTCCTGACGCAACGACATGACACGCGCATCGCCGATGGCATTGTGCCGGCCGGTGATGGTGTCGATGCCGGTGGCACGCCCGGTAGCCTCATCGAACAACACCAGGCCACCGCCGCGCGAAGCAATCCAGACCGCATTGTCGGGTCCGTCGGCGAACGCGGTGACGAGTTTGTCGCCCAGCCAGTCGGGACGGTGACCACCGAGCTCCCAGCTGCGCGGATTCCAGCGGCTGACACCGCCGGCACGCGTCCCGATCCAGACCAGGCCGGAAGGATCCTCGTACAGCGACATGATGAAGGAGTCGCGCAGGGATTCCGCGTCGCTGGCATCACGTCGGTAGTGGGTGAACTGACCCGTAGCACGATCGAGGAGGTCGAGCCCGTCCGCGGTACCGATCCACAGATGGCCGGCGTGGTCCTCGAGCACCGCCCGGACATCATCGTTGGCCAGAGAGGCGGGTTTCTGCGGATCGTGGCGATAGACCTCGACGACCCGCCCCTCGCGATCCAGACGATTGAGGCCGCCATCGAGCGTGCCGACCCAGATCGCCCCATGCGCGTCCTCGTGCAGATGCGAGACCTGATCACCGCTGAGCGACTGAGGTTTACCCGGTTCGTGACGCAGGTGGACGAAACCACCGCTGTCGGGCTGCCAGCGATCCAGTCCTGCCTCGGTTCCCACCCATACGGCGCCACCATGGGCCGGAGTGAGCGAGAAGATGCGGTCGTCTCCCAGGGAGCGCGGATTGGACGCATCGTGCCGCAGATGAGTCACGCGGCCCGAGGCAGGCTCGAGAACATCGAGACCTGAGTCGCTGCTGCCGATCCAGATGCGTCCGTCGCTGGCGACGAGCAGCGCGTGCACGGCATCGCTGGAAATCGAGTTGGGATCCTGGGGATCGTGGCGGTAAACGGTGAAGCTGTCGGTGGCCCGGTTCCAGCGCGCCACGCCCGCATCCTTCACGGCAATCCACAGATCGCCGTGTGCGTCCTCGACGAGTGTCTGGATGTAGTTGCCCGGGAGTCCACTGCGCGCGCCACGCGAGTGCGCGTAGCGGAACAGCTCGTGCCCGTCATACCGGACCAGGCCGTCCTCGGTGCCGAGCCAGATGAAGCCCTGGGAATCCTGCAAGGTGACGAAGACCGTGCCCTGCGGCAGGCCGTCAGCCGTCGTCAGGTGCTCGAGGATCAGCGGCGGGGAATCTACCGCCCGGGCGGCTCCCTCGAGGCCCAGCCACAGCAGGGTCAGGGCCAGCGTTGAGCGCCAGACTCGTGCGATGGCGTGGATATTCACTGGTCTACGATGCCCGAGTGGGGCCCACCAGTTCCTTGACCGGGTTCAGGGGCTGCCGCCAGCCCGCCGGAGCGGGCGCGACCTGCTTCACATTACGGCTATTCGTTGGGTACCCAGGGAACGATCGGGGCCGGAGTGCTCGCCGGAGCATTCGAGGAAGAGTTGGCCCACCACGACACCGACTTGCTCCAGGTGTAGCCCTTGCTCCACGTATAGCCCTTGGACCAGGTGTAACCCTTGGACCAGGTATACCCTTTCGACCAGGTGTAGCCCTGGCTCCACGTATAACCCTGGCTCCAGGTGTAACCCTGGGACCAGGTGTAACCGCTCGACCAGGTGTAGCCGTCACCCGGCTGCGGCGCGCCCCAGGCCGAGCCGCCCAGATTCATGATGTAGTAATTGCCGTTGGCGTCCTGGTTGGCCGGACCGCCGAAGTGCGCCGTGCCGGCCAGATCCGCATCGATGTCCAGCCCCTGGTTGGCGCAGTGGGTGGCCGAACTGTTGACGGCGTCCACCGCGTTGATCAGGCCGGCGCCCTGCTGGAACACGCTGTACGCCAGCGTGTTGCTCGAGGTGATGGCCGGCCGGGCCGAGCTCAACAGACGGCATTTCACCGTGTCGGGCGTGAGAGTCGGATCGGACTGCAGCATCAGTGCAACCACACCGGTCGTGACGGCAGCGGCCTGCGACGTCCCTGACATGGTGAACAGCTGCTGCCCCTGGGACATCGAACCCGGATCGATGTTGGCCAGGTAGCTGTTCGAGGACATGGAGGCGACCATGTGTCCGCCGGGAGCCACCATCTCCGGCTTGACGAAGCCTTCGAAGGTCGGCCCGGTCGAGGAGAAGGAGGCGAGCCGGTCGTCGGTGGGATCGTACGGCGTGTAATTGTCGGTCAGCGCACCGACGGTGATGACGTAGGGCAGATTGCCCGGAACATCGATGGTCATCGGATCCGGGCCTTCGTTGCCCGCCGCGGCGACCACCACGATGCCGGCGCGCCAGGCGGCCATCACGGCCTGATTGACCGGATCATCCCAGTAGTACGACTCGGGAGTCGCACCGAACGACAGGTTGAGCACCCGGATGTTGTATTTCTTCTGGTTCGCCACGATCCAGTTCAGTCCGGCGATGACATCCACGTAGCGGCCCGCGCCCGTGCCATCGAACGCGCGCACCAGGACGAGCTTGGCCTGCGGTGCGATCCCCAGGTATCCCATCGATACGTTCTGGGCGCCGCCGGCGGCGATCGATGTGACGTGCGTGCCGTGTCCGTAGGGATCGCCCGTCACGCGGCCTGAGCCCCCGTTGAGTACATCCATGGTGGCCAGGATGCGCGACCCGAAGTTCTGCGCCGGATCCTGCCACAGACCCGAGTCGAGCACCGCGATCGTGACACCACGGCCCGTGACGCCGGCCTGCTGCAGCTTGTCCGCCGAGACCAGCATCGGATAGTTGGTGCCGTAGAGCAGCGTGGAGGAGGACACACCGGTGCCGTCCCGCAGAGAGTTACTGGCGCTCAGGCTGGTAACCGCGGGAGCCAGCAGCGGATTGACGACCGGCGATGCCACAGGAGACACGGCGGGAAGCAGTGGCGCAACGACGCCTGCGCCGAGAGCACCAACCGGCGTAGTGACAGGTGCCAGAGTGTTGACCGTCGGAGCAAGCTGCGTCACGACGGATGAAACCGTCGGTGACGTCACAGTGCCAACGCTGCTCGTGACCGAGCCGACGAGCGACAGGAGCCCGCTGGATTTGAGCGTCCTGTCGGCATACAGCCGCACGT
>Ga0335070_10001108_pt1 | contig 30704 bp, 26 predicted proteins | sample Lox_Sample_13_FD_206722 | JGI IMG/M metagenome (GOLD analysis project Ga0335070, IMG submission 206722) | Soil microbial communities from Loxahatchee National Wildlife Refuge, Florida, United States - Lox_Sample_1.3 | ecosystem: Environmental > Terrestrial > Soil > Wetlands | place: USA...
TCATCCGCTCGCGTTGTCGGCCGTCACCGTCGACCTCACGCCGAACCGCAAGCGGCATAGCATCGACATTACCGCGACCGTGAAAATCACCGGTAAGACCGGCGTCGAGATGGAAGCGCTGACCGCCGTATCCGTCGCTGCACTCACCATCTATGACATGTGCAAGGCGATTGATCGCGGCATGACGATCTCCGAGGTCCGCCTGCAGCACAAGAGCGGCGGCAAGTCAGGAACGTACGACGCGCCATGATTTCCGTGGAAGAGGCCAAACGCCGGATCCTGTCGGCATTCACGCGCCTGCCGCCGGTGCTCGTTCCGCTCGGCGAGGGGCTGGGTCGCGTCCTGGCCGAGGATGTCATCGCCCGGGTCACACAGCCGCCCGTGGCCATGTCGGCGATGGACGGCTACGCGGTCCGCGCCGCGGATGTGGCAACTGTGCCGGTGACATTGCGCCAGATCGGCAGCGCGCCGGCCGGCGGATCATTCGACGGCGCCGTCGGCGCCGGCGAATGCGTACGCATCTTCACCGGCGGACCGATGCCGCGCGGTGCCGACGCTGTGGTCATCCAGGAAGATACTGCCGCCGATGGCGCTGCCATCACGGTGAAGGAAGCCGCGCCGCCCGGACGCTATGTCCGCCCCGCCGGCCTCGACTTCAAAGCCGGCGAGGTCGGTCTTGCCGCCGGACGCCTCCTCGATGCCCGCGATATCGGTTTCGCTGCGGCGATGAATCATGCGTGGCTGAAGGTCGTCCGCAAGCCGCGGGTCGCGATCATCTCCACCGGCGACGAAGTCGTCCTGCCCGGCGACCCGCGCGGCCCGAACCAGATCGTGTCGTCGAACGGGCCGGCACTGGCCGCCTTCGTGGCGGCTTCGGGCGGCGAGCCGGTCAGCCTCGGAATCGCGCCGGATTCTGCGCACGCGCTGCAGGCCATGGTGGACGGCGCCCGCGGCGCCGATCTCGTGGTCACGACGGGCGGCGCGTCGGTCGGCGATCACGACCTCGTCCGCTCGGCGTTGGGCGAACGCGGCCTCGTCCTCGATTTCTGGCAGATCGCGATGCGCCCGGGCAAGCCGCTGATCTTCGGACGGATCGGCGAGACGCCGCTGCTCGGGCTGCCGGGCAACCCGGTCTCAACCCTCGTGTGCGCGCTCGTCTATCTGCGCCCGGCGATCCATCGGATGCTCGGCCTCTCGGACGCGCCGGGCGCGCAACGCGTGACCGCGCGGCTGGGGCGCGATCTCGAAGCCAACGACCGGCGCGAGGACTACCTGCGGGCGACCTTGACCGTCGACCGCGACGGCGGCTTGGTGGCGACGCCGTTCCCGAAGCAGGACAGCTCGATGCTGTCGCTGATGGCAAAGGCGGACTGCCTTGTGATCCGCAAGCCGCACGCGCCGGCCGCCAAGCAGGGCGATCTCGTCCAGGTCATCCGCCTGAACGCGTGATCGCCGCGGCGCCGCGGTACATGCAGATCGCGACAGAATTTTCACACGCGCCGAACGGTGCTGTCGGACGTTGCCGCTGTGGTGACATGTCACCGCTGGAGGCATTGCGTGATGGTGTCCGGCTTGCGCATATTCATCGCCCTGATGGTCGTGGCGGCTCTCCTCGCCGGCTGCTCCGGTGACATCGAGATGCAGCAGTTGTCTGCCGAACAGCTGCACGACACCCAGCACCGCATCCACGGCGTGATCGTCTACCAGCCGGCGCTGTTCGTGGAGATGTCGGCGAAGACGACGCTGGTGGTGGACGGCAAGGCCCGCGGCAACTCCGCCGACAATCCGCCGGCCTGCACACCCGTACGGGCGGAGAAGGTCGTCGCGCTCGCCGACCTCAACAATCCTTACCGCGTGACCTACAAGCCGGGCCTGTTCGACTCAAATACATTCGGCGTGACCCTTCGCGACGGCTTGCTGGCAGCCGTGAACTCGAATCCCGCCGCACCTGGCGGCGGCGTCGGCTCGAGCGTCACCAGCTCGCTGGCCGCCCTGCCGCCGGTTCCCACGCCGCTTGGGGTGCCGTTATCCGCCCCCGACGCGCCGTTCGGGCCCGGGTTTTCCACCCCCATGATCGAGCAGATCCAGGCCCGCTCGACCCTGCCAGCCTGCAACGAGGGGCCGGTCATTATCGGCTATCGGCGCCTGCCCCTGCCCTAGGCCCTAGATCCCCGGCCGGTACCAGGGTCTGACTTATCCACAAATTCCTTGACCTGCGGCGGGAACCAAACTAGAACATGCGCCCGAGTTGCATCTTTGTTCCCAGCTGTTGTGGGGGGCCTGACGACTGGCAGGCCGACAGCGGGGGTGGGAAGGACTTGCATGCTGACGAAGAAACAATACGAGTTGCTCCTGTTCATCAATAAACGGCTCAATGAACAGGGGGTCTCGCCGTCCTTTGACGAGATGAAAGAAGCGCTTGGGCTGCGTTCCAAGTCCGGAATTCATCGGCTGATCACGGGTCTTGAAGAGCGCGGCTTCATCCGCCGTCTCCCCCACCGGGCGCGTGCCCTGGAAATCGCCCGCCTGCCGGAAAATCTGAGCACGGTCGCGCCGTCGGCGCCGGCACGGGCGCCCGTCCCGGCACCCCAGCCGGCCGCCGCATCCGCGCCCGGCTTCCGCCCGAACGTCATCCAGGGCGATTTTCGGCCCGGTCTTGCCGGCGTCGCGGCGGCCTCGGCGCCCACCGAAGCCATCTCGCTGCCGTTGTACGGTCGGATCGCCGCCGGCCAGCCGATCGAAGCCCTGCGTGATACCAGCAACACCGTCGAGGTTCCGGCCTCGCTGCTCGGCCGCGGCGAGCATTTCGCCCTCGAAGTTGCCGGCGATTCAATGATGGACGCGGGTATCTTCGACGGCGACACCGTCCTCGTGCGTCGCGACGAGGCGCCGGAGAACGGCGCCGTCGTCGTCGCCCTGATCGACGACAACGAGGTGACCCTCAAACGGCTGCGCCGCAACAAGGGCTCGATCGCGCTCGAACCGGCGAACAAGGCCTACGAAACGCGCATCTTCGGACCCGATCGGGTGCGCGTGCAGGGCCGCGTGGTCGGACTCATTCGCCGCTTCTAATCGTCCGCCGCGCGCCTGCGCGGCGACGGCACCGCCGCGACCCACGGCCGATCGCCGCGCGCTTCGCGCACGCTCGTCACCCTGACACCGGACGGATCGAGCCAGAGGGCGTGGCCCCCGTCACGCCAGACGGAGAACCGGTCGATCACCACCTGCGCCGACGGACACGCGCGACGCACGGGCACCGTCGCGACCACGACCGTCGCCGCGAGACAATCCTCCGCCAGCGCCGCCGGCTCGCGCACCAGCGCGACCGTCTGTCCGCGCGCCTTGTAGATGCAGCCGAGAGGGTCGCACGTCAGCCGGCCGTCGGCGTCGGTGCCGGCCGTCGGCCAGCGCTCGGCCTGATCCTGGCCGGCGCGCCGCAGCCAGGTTTCGCGGGTCAGCTTGGCGGCGCGCTGTGCCGAGAGCTCCAGCAGCCCGTCGGCGCCGCGCACGCCGACCAGTTTGGCGTCGCCCGCGATCAGGACATCGGGGATGCGCTCGACGCCGATCGAGGCAAGGCCCAGCAGCACGAGCGGAATGCCGGCGACCCGCCACCGCGTCTGCCAGAGGCACAGCCAGAGACCGCCGAGGGTCGCGGTCACCAGTCCCCACACCGGCATCGCAGGGAACAGGGCGACGGCGCCATCCCAGCCGGCGACCGTCTGTCCGATCACCAGAAGCCAGTCGCAACCCCAACCGAGCGGCACCAAGGCGAGCCGTTCCAGGCCGAGCGGGAATAGCAGGAACGCGAGCACGGCCCACGGCATGATCCAGAAGCTGGTCAGCGGTATCGCGACCAGGTTGGCGGCCAGGCCGTACAGGGTGAAGCGGTTGAAGTGATAGAGGGCATAAGGAGCCGAGGCGAAGCCGGCGACCAGCGTCGTCAGGCATACGGCGCCGAGTTCGAGAAAAATGCGGCGGACGAAGCCGGCCCCGGTCCGCCAGGCGATGAAGCGGCCGCGCAGGCTTTCCCACGCGGCGATCAGCGCCACGACCGCTGCGAACGACATTTGAAAACTCGGGCCGAGAATGCTTTCGGGGAACAGCAGCAAAACGACGAATGCGGCCCAGGCGATCAGGCGCATCGAGATCGCCGTGCGGTCGATCAGGATGGCGAGCAGCACAACGCTCGTCATCAGCCAGGCGCGCTGCGTCGGCACGCCGGGGCTCGCGAACAACATGTAGAACGTGATGGCAAAGAACGCCGCGACCGCCGCCCACTTCTTGATCGGATAGCGAAGCGCCACGAACGAAATCAACGCAAGGCCCCGGCGTAGCGTGAAAAAGACGATGCCGGCGACGAGGCTGATGTGCAGCCCAGAAATCGAAAGGATATGCGCAAGGCCGGAATCGCGCATCGATGCCATGGCCTCGGGCGGAATGGCGCCCTGCTCGCCGGTGAGCAGTGCCGCGGCGACCGCGCCGGCGGCGCCCGGGACGACCTGCAATGTCCGCTCGACCACGGCCTGGCGCGCCGCGTTGAGGCGCAAGGTCCAGCTGTCCTCTGCCGGATCGGCCCGGCCGTGCCGCTGGATCTCGCCCGTGGTGAAGCCGACGCCGCCGAGCCGTGCGAACCACGCGTCGCGCTGGAAATCATACGCGCCCGGTGCCGCGGGTGCCGGGGGCGGCAGCAGAACCGCCCGCATCGCGACCAGCTCGCCGGGAAGCAGATGGTCCGGCGGACGGCGGACGACGAGACGAACCTGCGCCGGCGTGCGGTCGGGGCCGAGCCCGGCAATGTGCAGACGGTCGACGAGGATGCGCCGTCCTTCCGGCCGCACCTCGACCCCGGCGATCCGCCCCTCGACTTCGACCGGGCCGATGCGCTTTTCGATCACCGGTGCGGCGACCCACCGGGTGCGTTCCTGGGCGATGGTCAGCCCGAGCGCCGTGGCGCACAGCGCAACGCCGAACAGGAGCACGGCCGCAGAGCGCCGGCCGACGATCGCGACGAGAGCCGCCGCGGCAGCGCCGGCCGGGCCTATCCAGAACGGTGGCTCGGCCGCGAGACCGAAATAGACGCCGATGCCGGCACCGAACGCGACCGGGAGCCACAAGGCCAGGCGCTCGCGCTCGGCCTCGAGTTTCTCGGCAAACGCGGCGCCGAGCCGGCCAGCGATCCCGAACCGGCCGACACTCCCGAGGCCAGCCGTGGCGTCGCTCACGATCTCGTCCCGCTGACAGCCATGCCGGATATGTTATACCGAATTCATGGCGTCACGGTGGCGCCGCATCCGCCCTCGCACAACCCGCAGTTCGTCTATGTCCGTCGTCTGCCGCTTTGCGCCTTCACCCACGGGTTTCCTGCACATTGGCGGGGCCCGCACGGCCCTGTTCAACTGGCTGTTTGCCCGCCATCACGGCGGCAAGTTCCGGCTGCGCATTGAAGACACCGATCGTGCCCGCTCGACGCCGGAGGCAACGGCGGCGATCCTCAAAGGCCTCGAATGGCTCGGGCTCAATTGGGACGGCGATGTCGTCTATCAGTTTTCGCGCGCCGCGCGGCACGCCGAAGTCGCACGCAAGCTTCTGACCGAAGGCAAGGCCTATCACTGCTACGCGACACCGGAAGAGCTCGACGAGATGCGCGCCAAGGCGAAAGCCGAAGGCCGTTCCATGCGCTATGACGGCCGCTGGCGCGACCGTGACCCGAAAGAGGCGCCGGCCGGCGTCAAGCCGGTCATCCGCCTCAAGGCCCGCCAGACCGGTCAGACGGTGATCAAGGACAGGGTTCAAGGCGACGTCGTCATCTCGAACGAGCAGCTCGACGACATGGTTCTGCTGCGCGCGGACGGCACGCCGGTCTACATGCTGTCGGTCGTCGTCGACGACTACGACATGGGGGTGACACACGTCATACGCGGCGACGACCATCTGAACAACGCCGCCCGGCAGATGCAGCTGATCGAGGCGCTCGGCTGGCCGGTGCCGGTCTATGCCCATATCCCGCTCATCCATGGAGCCGACGGCGCGAAGCTCTCGAAACGGCACGGGGCGCTCGGCGTCGACGAGTACGAAAAAATGGGCTACCTGCCAGAGGCGCTGCGCAACTATCTCGTGCGCCTCGGCTGGAGCCATGGCGACGACGAGATCATTTCCACCGAGCAGCAGATCGAATGGTTCGACCTCGACGCGGTCGGCCGCTCGGCGGCGCGGTTCGATTTCACCAAGCTCAACAATCTCAACGGTCATTACATCCGGCAGAGCGATGATGGCGAACTCGCCAAGCGGGCAGTTGCGTTCATCCGGCAGATCGAGCCTGCCCTCGCTGACATCGATGACGCGCGGTTTCAGCGTTTGGTCCGCGGCATGCCCGGCCTCAAGTCCCGGGCCAAGACGCTGGTCGAGCTGGCGCAGATCTCGCTTTTCTACGTCCGGGTGCGCCCGCTCCCCCTCGACCCGGCCGCGCAAAAGCTTCTGTCCGGCGAAGCCAGAGAGCGGCTGGGCCGGCTCACCCCCTCGTTGCAGACTGTGGCGGATTGGCGCAGTGCCGCGCTCGAGGCGGCGGTCCGCCAGACCGCGACCGATCACGGGGCCAAGCTCGGTGACTTCGCCCAGCCGCTGCGCGCCGCACTGACCGGCCAGGGCACTTCCCCGCCGATTTTCGAGGTGATGGAGGTGCTCGGGCGCGAGGAGTCCCTGGGGCGCATCGGCGACGCGTTAAATGCCCGTTAGGCCTTCCCCCCTAGGGTCTTATGCCGCAATGCAGCGAATTGCCTTAGGTCTTGTAAAGGCATATTGTTTCGGCACCCTTCCCGCCGTTCACGGCCGGACCAGCAAGGAATGATCCCATGGCGCAAGTCAGACCTACACCGAATGAGTCCGTGACGCTCGTCGACACCCCGACGGGCAAGAAGTACGAGTTGCCACTGATCCCGGGAACGGTCGGGCCGAAGGTGATCGACGTCCGAAAGCTCTACAACGAGACCGGGCATTTCACCTACGACCCGGGCTACACCTCGACCGGCAGCTGCCAGTCGAAGATCACCTACATCGACGGCGAGGTCGGGGTGCTCATGCATCGCGGCTACACCATCGAAGAACTCGCCAAGAACAGCGATTTCATGGAGGTCTGCTACCTCCTGCTCAAAGGCGAGCTGCCGACCGCGGAGCAGAAAAAGAAGTTCACGCGCGACATCACCTTGCACACGATGGTCCACGAGCAGATTCCGCGGTTTCTCTCCGGCTTCCGCCGCGACGCGCACCCGATGGCGGTGATGTGCGGCGTCGTCGGTGCCTTGTCAGCGTTCTATCACGACAGCACCGACATCAACGACGCGCATCAGCGCATGGTCGCATCATACCGGTTGGTCGCGAAGATGCCGACGATCGCCGCGATGGCGTACAAATATTCGATCGGTCAGCCGTTCGTCTATCCGCGCAACGACCTCGGTTACGCCGCGAACTTCCTGCACATGATGTTCGCCGTACCGTGCGAGGAGTACAAGGTGAACCCGGTCCTCGCCAAGGCGATGGACCGCATTCTCATCCTGCACGCCGACCACGAGCAGAACGCGTCGACCTCCACCGTCCGCATGGCCGGCTCGTCGGGCGCCAATCCCTTCGCCTGCATCGCGGCCGGAATCGCGTCGCTGTGGGGGCCGGCGCACGGCGGCGCCAATGAGGCCGTGCTGAAGATGCTGACGCAGGTCGGCCGCAAGGAGAACATCAAGGAGTATCTCGCGCGCGCCAAGGACCCGAACGACAACTTCCGCCTGATGGGCTTCGGCCACCGCGTCTACAAGAACTACGACCCGCGCGCCGCGGTCATGCGCGAGAGCTGCCACGAGGTGCTTGACGAGCTCGGCATCCGCGACGAGCCGCTGCTCGATCTCGCGATGGAGCTCGAGAAGATCGCCCTTAACGACGACTATTTCGTATCGCGCAAGCTGTTCCCGAACGTCGACTTCTATTCCGGCATCATCCTCAAGGCGATGAACATCCCCGTGTCGATGTTCACCGTCTTGTTCGCCGTCGCGCGCACCGTCGGCTGGGTGGCGCAGTGGAACGAGATGATCGAGGATCCGGAGCAGAAGATCGGCCGGCCGCGGCAGCTCTATACCGGCTACGCCAAGCGGCCCTACGTCCCGCTGAACAAGCGTGGTTGAAGCTAAACAGAGGACTTCCGGCTCAGCGGCGGGGTCGAATCCGCCCCCGCCGTCCGCGCCGGCGCCGATTTCGCGGCGGCGACTGATCACCAATCCCGCCAATGACAACGCGCCGACGCCGCTCAGCCGCATCGCGCGGGCGGCGGTCTTCGTCGCCGTCGGCGGCGCGATCGCCTGGGCGCTGCACCTCGTTTTCGGTTGAACCGCGCGGGCTCAGCCGCGCTGGATCAGCTCGATTTTGTAGCCGTCGGGATCCTCGATGAATGCGATCACCGACCCGCCATGCTTCATCGGGCCGGGCGGACGAGGAATCTTCACTCCCTCCGCTTTCAGGTACTCGCAGGCGGCGTAGATGTCCGCCACGGCGATCGCCATGTGGCCATAAGCACTGCCGAGCTGATACGGCTCCTTCTGCGGCCAGTTGTGAGTGAGCTCGATCACGGTCGAACCTTCCTCGTCGCCGTAACCGACGAACGCCAGGGTGAATTCGCCCGTCGGGAAGTCCTTCCTTCGCAGCAGCTTCATCCCGAGAAGCCGCGTGTAGAAATCCAGCGATTTCTCGAGGTCGAACACCCGGATCATGGTGTGCAGCAGGCGGGAACGGGAGAATTGCCCACCGGTCGCGGATTTCGCCTGGGTCGGTACGTCGTTCATGGCGCCTCCTGGGGTGATGACCGGAGCATATCGAAGCCGGCGCCGCGATCCAAATCCCATCCGGTGTTCGAGGGCCGGCTGCCTCCCCTGTTCGCCTTCCGCGGCAGTCGGTAAAGTGCCGCCACCATGCCCGACCGGATTCGCACGGCTGTCATCGGCCTTGGCCATTTCGGCCGTTTCCACGCGGAAAAATATGCGCGACTGCCGCGGTCACAGCTGATCGGCGTCGCCGACGCCGACCCGGAGCGCAGCGCCGATGTGGCGAAGAAGCTGCGGGTGGCCGGTTTTAGGGACTATCGCGAGCTCTTCGGCAAGGTGGACGCGGTCAGCGTCGTCGTGCCGACACACATGCATCACGAGGTGGCGCTCGCCTGCCTCAAGGCCGGCATCCACGTGCTGGTGGAGAAGCCGATCACCGAGACGCTCGAGCAGGCGGACGAGCTGATCGCGGCCGCGGCCGGCGCCAAGCGTGTCCTGCAGGTCGGCCACCTGCAGCGATTCCTGCTGCAGCGGCTCGGCGCCGACACCGTCATCCAGGATCCCCTCTACATCGAATCCGTCCGCATCGCGCCCTACAAGCCGCGCGGCACCGATGTCGGTGTCACCCTGGACCTGATGATCCACGACATCGATCTCGTCCTCGCCCTTGTGCGATCGCCGGTGGTGGCCGTGGACGCCGTCGGCGCGCCCGTCGTTTCGCCGACCGAGGATATCGCCAATACGCGGCTGCGCTTCGCCAACGGTTGCGTTGCGAACATCACCGCGAGCCGCGTCAGCCTCAAGACCGAGCGCAAGATGCGGATCTTCCAGCGCGACGCCTATGTGTCGATCGACCTGCATAACCGCAAGTACGTCGTCTTGCGCAAGGGCAGCGGCAAAGCATGGTTTCCAGGCCTGCCGCCGATCGACCGCGATGAGCGCAGCTTCGCTGAAGGCGACGACCTCGAAGCGGAGATTGCCTCCTTCCTGGACGCCGTCGCGACGGGCACGCCACCGCTCGTCTCCGGTGAGGACGGGAGGCGCGCGCTCGAGACGGCGATGCGGATTACCGCGGGCCTCAACGAGAGCCTGGCGCGCGTCTCCGGGACCTCGACCTAGGCGGGCGCTAGCGCACCTGGCGTCCGGTCCCGCCCGGCATGCGCCGTGCCTTGATCGCGTCAAGGATGACGGCTGCGGCACGATCGCTCGGCCTCGGACCGCCAGCGCGCATCTCGTCGAGCCCGAGTTGCCGGCAAATCTCGGCAAGGTCGCGGCGCTGTGCGGCCGCCGGCGCGCCGCCGAGCAGCTTCGCGAGTTCGTCGGCGAGGCGCTCCGGGCTGCAGTCCGCCTGCAGCAATTCCGGCACGGCCGCGCGGCCGAGGATGAGATTGGGCATCGCCACGTAGGGCACCTCGATCATGCGCCGGGCGAGAAACTCCGTGATCCGGCCGACCCGATAGGCGACCACCATCGGCACGCCGGCGACCGCGAGTTCCATCGTTGCCGTGCCGGACACGGTCAACGCCGCATTGGCGGCGGCAAAGGCGCTGTGCTTGTCATCGACGGCGGCGACGATCACCCGCGGCACCCGCCAGCCGGCCGTCGCCGCACGGATCATCTCGTCGGTGCCTGACACCGTCGGCAAGATGGCATGCAGACGGGGATGGCGCGCCGCCAGACGATCAACCGTCGCGGCGAAAATCGGCAGCATGCGTTGCGCAAGCCCCATCCGGCTGCCGGGCATCACGAGGATGGCGGGCGCATCCGCCGGAATTCCATGACGGCCGCGGAATTCGGCGCCCGAAGGCGAAACCAGCGCATCCTCGATGACGGGATGACCGACATACGTGCAGGCCAGGCCCAGTTTACCGAAAAACTCCGGCTCGAATGGCAGCAGCGCCAGGAGGTGATCGACGCGGCGCGCGAGGTGACGCGCACGCCCCGGCCGCCACGCCCAGAGCTGCGGCGCCACATAATGGATCAGGGGGATGCCCGATTTCCGTACACGGTCCGCCACCCGCAATCCGAAGCTCGGCGCATCGATCGTGACCACCGCCGCGGGCTCGGCATCCCAGATCGCGTTCGCTGTCTGGCGGATGCGCTGCAGCAGCACCGGCAGCCGCGGCAGGACCTCCGTCAGGCCCATGACGGCGATATCGGTCAGCGGGAAGAGGCTCCGCAGGCCTTCGGCCGCCATCCGCTCGCCGCCCACGCCGACGAAACGGAAGCTGTCTCCCCCGGCGCGCTTCAGGGCGGCGATCAGCTTGGCGCCCAGCGCATCGCCGGACGGTTCGCCGGCAATGAGGAAAATACTGTCGCCCTGCCGCCACGCCGACTGGTTCACAGCACATTCTCCGCCGACGCCGCGACCCCGACGACGAAGAGGCCCGCCTCGTCAGCCGCCCGTACGACCTCGTCGTAGTCGATCACCAGGGAGCCACCGGCTTCAAGCGCAATCCCGCCGAGCCCGGCCGCAGCGGCCTGCCGGACCGTGTCGACGCCGACACTTGGCAGGTCTACGCGCCGCTCCTGTCCGGGCTTCGTGATTTTCACCAGCACGCCGGCGCGCGCTTCGCGCAAACGGACGGTGCCGTCCAACAGGGCCGCCGTGCCGCCCGCCGTCTCGCGCCCGAGCACCCGGCCGTTGGCGACGATCACCGCCTGTCCGCGGTCGCGGCGCCCCAGATCCCGGGCGGCGGCGACACCGAGGGCGATGTCGGCGCCCTGCCGGTCGTCGGGACGATGACGACCGAGCGGCCCGGGCCGCACGAGCAGCTCCGGTGCTACCGCCTCGGCACCGACGACACGGAAGCCGTCCGCTTCGAGCTCCTTCACCACCTGCGACAGGACGTGATTGTCGCCATGCCAGCGCCGGAGCATCTTCGCGAGCAGGCAGATCGCCCGCCAGTCGGGGCGCAGCGACGACCATTTCGTCGGCCGACGGACCGGCCCCGCCAGAACCACCTCGCGCGCACCCTCCTGATGCAGCCGGCGCAACGTGGCGCCCACTTTTTCAAGTTTGATCCAGGCGTGCGGCGAACCCGACACCGTGGCCGGATCGGTGAAGCCCTCGAACGCGATGACGAAATACGGTCGTGCCTGGCGCCGGCAGGCGGCGATGATGCAGGCCGGCAGGCGGCCGCCGCCGGCCAGCACGCCGAGCTTATCCGACAATTTCAATCACCTTGGGCTCGGTCACCCTGGACGCAGCCACTTGGGGCTCAGTCGCCCTGGCCCGGCTTCGGCTGGCAGATGGCCCGTGCCGAATCCGAGCGGATGAACTCGACCAGGTCCATCACCGGTCCGCTCTTGCCATAGAGACTGGCAACGTCATCGATGCGCTCGGCCATCGTTCCCTCCTGGGCGAACAGGAGGCGATAGGCCGTGCGCAGATTGTGGATGTCATCACGCGAAAAGCCCCGCCGCTTGAGCCCGATGATGTTCAGGCCGGAAAGCCGGGCACGGTCGCCCATCACCGATCCGTACGGAATGACGTCGTTCTCGACACCGGACATGCCGCCGATCATCGCGTACCGGCCGATGCGGACGAACTGGTGAATCGCGCAAAGCCCGCCGAGCACCGCGTAGTCGCCGACATGGACGTGGCCGCCGAGAGTCGCGCTATTGGCCATCACCACGTAATCGCCGACCTTGCAGTCGTGGGCGACATGAATGCCGACCATGAAAAGGCCGTTGCTGCCGACCTGGGTCAAGGCACCGCCGCCCGCGGTGCCGGGGTTCATGGTCACGTGCTCGCGGATCACGTTGTTGGAGCCGACGACCAGGCGCGTCGGCTCGCCCTTGTACTTGAGGTCCTGCGGCGGATGACCGAGCGAGGTGAACGGATAGATCTTGGTCTTTTCGCCGATCGTCGTGTGACCCGCCACGACCACATGCGAAATGAGCTCGACGTCGTCGCCGAGCACGACATTCGGCCCAACGACACAATATGGCCCGATCCGGACGCGTTCGCCGAGGCGGGCGCCCCTCTCGACGAGGGCGGTCGCGTGGATGTCCGCCATCAGCCGTCCACGATCATCGCGGAATACGTGGCTTCGGCAACGAGCGTCCCGTCGACCTTCGCTTCGCCGTTGAACTTCCAGACGTTGCCGCGGCTCCGTTCCTTCACGACGTGCAGCAGAAGCTGGTCGCCGGGAACTACGGGGCGACGGAAACGGGCGCCTTCGATCGTCATGAAATAGACCAGCTTGCCTTCCGCCTCTTGTCCCATCGAATGCATGACCAGTGCGCCTGCGGTCTGTGCCATCGCTTCGATGATCAGCACACCAGGCATGACCGGGCGCTGCGGGAAGTGGCCCTGGAAATGCGGCTCGTTGATCGTCACGTTCTTGATCCCGGTCGCGCTCGTCGAAGGAACGACGTCGACGATCCGGTCGATGAGCAGAAAAGGGTAGCGATGGGGGATCAGCCGCAAGATGCGGTGGATGTCGAGGGTCAACGCCGCATTGCCGGTCTGATTTTCGATAGCCTTGGTATCCATCCTAGCCACCTTTTTTTCGCGCGAGCTGCTTCAGCATCGCAACCTGCCGCCGCCATTCGCCGACGGGGAGTGCCGGATAGCCGCCGACGACCTGCCCGGCGGCGATATCTCGATGCACCCCGCTCTGCGCAGCGATCTTCGCGCCCGCGCCGACATGCAGATGGCCGGCGAAGCCGGCCTGCCCGCCAACCACAACGTAGTCATCGAGATGGGTCGAACCGGAAATACCAACCTGCGCGACAATCACGCAGCCACGCCCGAGGCGGACGTTGTGCCCGATCTGGACCAAATTATCAATCATGCAGCCCGGGCCGATGACCGTGTCGCCGGTGCTGCCGCGATCGATGCAGGTATTCGCCCCGATCTCCGTGTCGTCGCCCACCAGCACGCGCCCGAGCTGCGGAACCTTGATGTGGCGCCCGGCGTCGGTCGCAAAGCCGAAGCCGTCCTGGCCGATACGCACGCCCGGATAAATCACCACGCGGGCCCCGAGAATACAGTGGCCCAGCGACGCCCCGGGCCCGATCACGCAGTCCGCCCCCAGCACCACGCCGGGGCCAACGACTGCGTTGGCGCCGACGCGCGACCCAGTGCCGATCTCCGCGCCGGCGCCGATGACGGCGCCGGCTTCGATTCGAACGTCGTGGCCGAGGCGCGCGGTCGGATCTACCCGCGCCGCCGGATCGACCCCGGGGGGCGCCTTGGGCTCCGGATGGAACGCGCGCGCCACCAGCGCAAAGGCCTTGTACGGCGTCGGCGTCACCAACAGCGCCATGTGCGCCGGTGCCCGCGCTGCCAGATCGGGATGCACGATGCAGGCCCCGGCGCGGCTGGCGGAAAACGACGACACATAAAGCCGATTGTCGAGGAAGCTGACCTCTTCCGGCCCGGCCGCCTCGAGCGACGCGACATCGCGATACGTCGTGCCCGCGGAAGCCGCACCGGCGATCTCCGCGCCGGCGATTTCGGCGAGCCGGGCGAGCGTAAAGGGACCGGCGAAAGCGAAAAACCGCGGGTCCGCCACGATGTCCCTATTTGGGATTGGCAACCGCGACGGTCGGCATCTTCTTGTTGAGCCGGCTGATGATTTCCGGACTGATGTCGAGCGCGTTCTGCGACGCGATCAGCTGCGGACGCGACATCACGATCTTGTAGTCGTTCTCGGCCATCACCTCGGCGACGATGTCGAGCATCTGCCGGACGACCTTGTTGTAGGCGTCGCCCGCCACCTGCTCGATGTCGCGGCGCTTGTTCTGCACCTGCTGCTGGGCGTCGGCATAGCGCTTGTCCAGATCGCGGCGCTTCTGCGTATACGCCTCGGGCGAGAGGATCGAGCGCTGCTTGTTGAGATCCTCGTCGGTGGTGCGGAGGTCTTTCTCCATCTTCGATATATCGGCCTGCTGACCCTGGAGCAGCTTGTCATGCTGTGTCCGGACCGCCTGGAACGCGCTCGCGTGTTGTTCGATCGTCGGCGGATCGATCACGACGATCATCGAGCCTTTGGGTGGCAGTTGGAAGGGCGCCGCAGGTGCCGCAGGTGCGGCAGGTGCCGCGGCCGGCTTTTGCGCGGGTGCCGCGGGGCGCTGCTGCGCCTGCACCGGAGGCGCGCCAAGCGTTGCGATGAGGGCAAGGGCGCCGATCCAAACCGGCAGATATGACTGTCTCATCATGACAATGTCCAAGTTAGAAACGGGAACCGAAGCTGAACCGGAAGGTCTCCGTCCGGTCAAAGTCTTCCTTCCGGATGGCTTTGGCGAGGCTCACTTTGACCGGTCCGAACGGCGAACGCCAGAGGGCACCGACACCGGCGGACACCCGCACCAGGTTCGTATCGAACACGGGCCCGAGCGCCGGGTTATCCCCGTTGTCGGTGAGCACGCCGAAATCCGAGAAAAATGCGCCGCGAATGCCGATCTCCTTCGGCAGGCCGGTCGGGAACGTCAGCTCGGCCGAGCCCGAGGCAAGTTTCTTGCCGCCAAGCGAAGCGCCGCCGGCAACATCGCGGGGGCCGACACCACCGGTCTGGAAACCGCGCAGCGAATCGCCGCCGAGGAAGAAACGGTTTGAGATGCGGGTGAAATTGTCGAATGAGGCAATGTAGCCGACATCGCCGGTGAGACTTGCGACCCATTCCTCGACGATCGAGTAGTACTCTCCGACCTGCAGCCGGTTTCTGAGAAAGGTCTGATCTCCGCCGAGGCCGGCAAAATCATTCGACATACGGATGAAATAGCCGCTGGTCGGATCGAAGCGGTCGTCCCGGCGGTCATAGGTGAGATCCTGACCGAAGAGAGACGTGACCGACTCGCCCGCCTGCGCGGAAATGAACGGCGATACGCCACCGACCAGGTTGGTCAGTTCGTCGCGCCGGATCGTGTAGCGGACATTCTGGCGCAGCCCTTCGAAGACCTCGTAGCCTGCGCGCAGGCTGCCGCCGATCGTCTTCTCGTCGTAGCCGCTGATCCGCTGCAGGTTCCGCGTCCAGTCGAACAGATCGAAGCCGGCCGCGACGTTCCGGTCGAGGAAATACGGCTCGGTGAAGCTCAGGTCAATCTGCTGCCGGCGCTGCGAGAGCAGGAAGCCCAAGCGGAGATCCTGACCCCGGCCGAGGAGGTTACGTTCGCGAAGGCCGATGTCGCCGAGCGCGCCGTCCGCGGTCGAATAACCAACGCCGAACGATATTTCGCCCGTCGACCTCTCCTTCACATCGACGTTGATCATCGTCTGGTCGGGAGCGGAACCGGGGACGTTGTTGACGTCGACCTTCTCGAAGAATCCGAGGTTCTGAATGCGCTGGCGGGAACGGCGCATCTTGGCGGTGTTGAACGCATCGCCTTCGACCAGCAGGAACTCGCGCCGGATCACCTTGTCCAGCGTCCGCACGTTGCCGGTGATGTTGATGCGCTCGATGTAGACCTTGGGCCCTTCCTGGATGTCGTAGGTGATGCCGACGGTCTTGGCCTCGCGGTCGCGGTTCACGCGCGGGCGCACCTCGACGAAGGCGTAGCCCAGGCTGCCGACCGCGGTGGTCAGCGCGTTGATCGACTTCTCGACTTGGTCGGCGTCGTACCAGTCGCCCTTCTCGGTGGTGACCCGGTTTCGCAACGTGTCTGCGTCGAGATTCTTGATGTGCGAGACCAGCTCGATGTCGCCGAAATGGTAGCGTTCGCCCTCTTCCAGGGTGAACGTGATGTAGAACCCGTCGCGATCGGGAGTCAGCTCGGCGATGGCGGAGACGACGCGAAAATCCGCGTAGCCATGCGCGAGATAATACTTGCGCAGCAGCTCGCGGTCGAACGCGACGCGGTCGGGGTCGTAGTTGTCGTCGGTAGCAAGAATTCGCCACCACCGGCTCTCGGTGGTGCGGATGACCTCGCGCAACGTGCTGTCGCTGAAGCGCTTGTTGCCGATGAACGCGATGTGCTTCACGCCGGTGACCTGGCCCTCGCTGATCTCGAAGATGAGGTCGACACGGTTTTGCGGCAGCTGCACGACCTTCGGATCGACGGTGGCGGCAAATCGGCCGCTGCGGCGGTAAAGATCGAGAATGCGTTTGACGTCGTTCTGGACCTTCGTGCGGGTGTAGACGACGCGCGGCCGCAGCTGTACCTCGGAATTCAACGTCTTGTCGTCGAGCTTGCGATTGCCCTCGAACGCGATGCGGTTGATGATCGGGTTCTCGACCACCCGCACGTTCAGGTGGTCGCCCTCCATCCGCAGCGAGACGTCGGCGAACAGGCCGGTCGCGAACAGGGCCTTCAGGGACTTGTCGAGTTGTTCGGGCGTGGCGCGATCACCCGGCTTGAGCAGGACATACGAGCGGACGGTATCGGGATCGATACGCTGGGTGCCCTCGACATCGATCTGGGCGACCGCCGGGCCGGTGGCGGAAGGGGATTCGCCCGGAGGCACGGCCTCGCGGGTGGGAACGTCGTTCGCCGGGGGCAGCGGCTGCAGCGGCTGTTGGGCAAACGCAAACAGCGGCGTTAGCGCCAAGAAGGCCAACGCCGTGAACGACCCAAGGCGCCGAGCCCATGGCCAGCCAACTCCCCGCACTCTTACCGTCCCCTAAGTCCGCCCCTTGGCCGGAGTATTATGACGAAACTAAGCCCACCAGGAACTGGACCACCCGCAGATGCACCAGATCGTTCCAGGTCGCGAGAATCATTAGACTAAATACCAAAATCATGCCAACCCGGAAACCGTATTCCTGCGCCCGCGGACCAAGGGGGCGCCCGCGCGTCCACTCGAACAAGTAGAACAAAAGGTGGCCGCCATCGAGAACGGGCACCGGAAACAGGTTAATGAGGCCGAGATTCACCGACAGGAAGGCCATAAAGCCCACCAGATTGGCGAAACCGCCCTTCGCCACCTCGCCCGACATCTGGGCGATGCGGAGAGGCCCGCCGAGCTCGTCGCTGCCGCGATGGCCGGTGATCATCTGGCCAAGCGCCTTCAGGGTGCCTGAGGTCTGGTTGTAGGTATCGACCACTGCCAGCCATAGAGCCGCGCCCGGGCCCTGATGGACGTATTCGACGCCGCTGCGTTGGATCCCGAGACGCGGCACTTTGAACTCGTTGCCAAGCCGGTCTTTCTCGACCACGACCGTCGGCGTCACCGTCAGGCTGAGATCGCCGCCGTCGCGGCGCACCACCACAGCGAGCGGCTGATCGAGGTTGAGCTGCACGATCCGCTGGATGTCCTGGAAGCTGTCGATGCGTTCATCGTTGATGCGGACGATGCGGTCTCCGGGCCGGAGGCCCGCCTTTTCCGCAGCGCTGCCCGGCATCACGGCGCCGATCTCGGGCGGTGTGAACGGCTGACCGACCAGCACGAACAAGGCCGCGGAGACGACGATCGCAAAGACGAAGTTGGCGATCGGCCCGGCGGCGACGATGGCCGCGCGCTGACCCAGCCGCTTGTGATGGAAGGAAACCGCGCGCTCCTCGGGAGTCATCTCGGGCAGCTCGGCGCCCGGCGCGCTCATCGCGTCGGCGTCGCCGAAGAACTTCACATAACCCCCGAGCGGGATGGCACTGAGCTTCCAGCGCGTGCCGGCGCGATCGTGCCAGCCGAAGATCTCGGGCCCGAAGCCGATCGAGAATACATCGATGCGCACGCCGTTCCGCCGCGCCACCCAGTAATGGCCGAGCTCGTGCACGAACACGAGGACCGTGAGCACGATCAAAAACGGAAGGACGTAATTCCAAAGACCGGCCAGCAATTCCATGCGAGAGCCTTAATGATGTTAGTCGTGATGGGCGTCTGTGAGTCCTGTCACACGCGCGCCGCAATACCTTTCACAATTTCCGCGGTGACGCGGCGCGTTTCCGCGTCGAGCCGGCGCACATCGTCAAGGGTACCAGGGGGTGTATGCGGCAACACCCGCAGCGCCTCCTCGACGCTACGCACAATGTCGAGGAAGCCGATTTCGCCCTGCAAGAAGCCGCTGACCGCGACCTCATTCGCAGCGTTGAGGATAGTAGGGGCACCGCCACCAAGTCGCAAGGCTTCGCGCGCCAGCGCCAAGGCCGGGAAACGCACGTCGTCGGGCGTTTCGAACGTCAGCCGGCCGAGCCGCGCCAGGTCGAGCTTCGGGCTCGGCGCGGCCATACGGCGGGGCCAGCCCAACGCGTAGGCGATCGGCGTCCGCATGTCGGGGCTGCCGAGCTGCGCCAGCACCGAGCCGTCGACATACACCACCATGCTGTGAATGACCGACTGCGGATGGACCAGCACCTCGATGCGCTCCGACGGCATGCGGAACAGATGGTGCGCCTCGATCACTTCGAGGCCCTTGTTCATCATCGTGGCGGAATCGACGGAGATTTTGGCGCCCATCGACCAGTTCGGATGCGCCACCGCCTGGGCCGGCGTCACCCGCGCCATCGCCTCGCGCTGGAATTCACGGAACGGCCCGCCCGAAGCCGTCAGCACGATCTTCTCGATGCAGTCCGGCTGCGCAAAGTCGAAGACCTGGAAAATCGCGTTGTGCTCGGAATCGACCGGCAGCAGCGTGGCGCCGTGCCGCTCCACTTCGTGCATCAGCAGGTCGCCGGCGCAGACCAGGCATTCCTTGCTGGCGAAGGCGACCACCGCGCCGCGCCGGATCGCGGCGAGCGTCGGCGGCAATCCGGCCGCCCCGACGATCGCCGACATCACCCACTCCGCCGGCGCTTCCGCCGCCGCGACGACCGCATCGGCGCCGGCGGCGATCTCGATGCCGGAGCCCGACAGCGCCGCCTTGAGATCACCGTAACGGCGCTCGTCGGCGACCACCGCGCGACGCGCGTTCAGGGCCCGTGCCTGCTCGGCCAGCTTCTCGACGTTCGAAGACGCCGTCAGCGCCTCGACCACGAACGCGGCAGGGTTGCGGCTGATCAGGTCGACGGTGTTGCTGCCGACCGATCCCGTCGAACCCAGGATCGTCACTCGCCGCGGCCCGTCGGAAACGCGCACGTTGTTCATGTCTTCATCCGCCGCCAAGTGACGAGCCGCATGATCCCCTCACTTCCAGGCCAGCAACGCGCCGCCGGTGGCCCACTGCCATACCGCGAGCACGAGCGCCGCCGACATCACCCCGTCGACCCGGTCCAGCAACCCGCCGTGGCCGGGAATCAGCCGACTAGCATCTTTAACGCCAAACCGCCGTTTGACCACCGATTTCGCGAGGTCGCCGCCCTGCGCAATGACCGCCATGACGGCGCTGCCGACGGCGAGAGTGGCCGCCGGCGGCGCCCGGTGGTCGATCGCCGCGAAAACCGCGCCGACGATCGCGGCACATGTCACGCCGCCCGCCAGCCCCGCCCAGGTCTTCTTGGGCGAGATCCGCGGCGCGAGCCGCGGTCCCCCGACCGCACGGCCGACGAAATACGCGCCGGTGTCGGTCGCCCATACGGTCAGGAACAGCCACCAGATGATGCCCTGACGGTCGGCCTCGGTGCCGCGCAACCAGACCAGTGCGATGCACGGCAGGCCGATATAGGCGATTCCGGCGGCGATCCAGCGCGGATGAACCCGATGGCTGATCCGCGCCGCGACATAGTCGCCAAGACACCCGGCGACGATCAGGCCGACCGCCCCCGCGGGCGAGATCAGCCACGCCGCCGTCACCACGGCGACGACGGCGACCGCCTGCACGAAGCCGGTCCAGCCGAACCGGCCGCCGCCGCACAGCCGCGTCCATTCCCACGCCAGCACGGCGGCGCCGAGTGCCACGACCGCGTCGAACGCAATCGCGCCGCCTTCCAGGGCGACGACCGCGACCGCGATCAGCACCAACGCCGAGAGGACGCGCGGGCGCAGGCCCTCGGTCCAATCAGCCACTGGCGGCGCCGTACCGTCGCTCGCGTCGCTGATATTCATCGATTGCCGCAATCAGCTCGTCCTTGCCGAAATCCGGCCACAGCGTGTCGGTGAAGACGAATTCGGCGTACGCCGCCTGCCACAGCAGAAAGTTGCTGATCCGCTTCTCGCCGCTGGAGCGGATGATGAGGTCGGGGTCGGGAATGCCCGAGGTCCACAAGGCACCCGCGACGGTCTCTTCGTCGATCGCGGACGGCGCCAGCTCGCCCGCGGCGACGCGCGCCGCCAGCGCCCGCACGGCGGCCGTGATTTCCGCGCGGCTGCCGTAGCTCAGCGCAACCACCAGATTGAGGCCGGCATTTCCCGCGGTCGTCGCTTCGGCGTTCTCGATCAAAGCCACGATGTCCGGTGCCAGGCGCGAGCGGTCACCGATCACGCGCAGGCGGACGCCGTTGCGGTGAAGCTCGGCGATCTCGCCGCGCAGATAATGCCGCAGCAGGCCCATGAGATCGTCGACCTCGGCCGGCGGCCGCTTCCAGTTCTCGGACGAGAACCCGAACAGCGTCAGATATCCAATCCCGAGCTCCGCCGCGGCGATGATCGTGCGGCGGACCGCCTCGGCGCCGCGCTTGTGGCCGGCCACCCGCGGCAGGCCCCGCGACGTCGCCCAGCGGCCGTTGCCGTCCATGATGATCGCGACGTGCAGCGGGCGACGGCTCCCGATCCCGGGATCCGGGCGGGATTTCGGAATATCAGACATGCAGGATGTCTTTTTCCTTCGCCGCCAGGGTCTCGTCGACCTTCTTCACCATCTCGTCGGTGAGCTTCTGAATCTCGCCGCTGCGCTGGCGATGCTCGTCCTCGTTGATCTTGTGACCTTTCTCGAGGTCCTTGAGCGCCTCCATGCCGTCACGCCGCACGTTGCGCACCGCGACGCGCGCCTGTTCGGCGAACTTGTGGGCGAGCTTGACCATCTCCTTGCGGCGGTCTTCGGTGAGCGGCGGCATCGGCACGCGGATCAGCTGCCCCTCGACCATCGGATTGACGCCGATGTTCGCCTCGCGGATCGCCTTCTCGACCGCCTTCACCATGCTCTTGTCCCAGACCTGCACCGTCAGCATGCGCGGCTCCGGCGCGTTGACCGTCCCGAGCTGCGACAGCGGCATGTTGCTGCCGTAGGCCTCGACGTGGATCGGCTCGAGCAGGCTGACCGACGCGCGGCCGGTGCGCAGGCCGCTCAACTCCTTCTTGAACACCTCGAACGCGCCGGTCATGCGGCGCCGCAGTTCGTTCGGATCCGCCGTGGACATGGCCTCACCCCTTTTCGGTTATGATTGTCGAGCGGCCCTTGCCGGACAACACCCGGGCGAAGCCGCCGGCTTCGTGAATCGAGAAGACGAGGATCGGGATCCGGTTCTCGCGCGCCAGCGAGATCGCCGACGCGTCCATGACCTTGAGGTCGCGCGACAGCACCTCCAGATAGTCGAGCCGCTCGTAGCGCGTGGCGTTCTTGTCGCGCGTCGGGTCGGCACTATAGACGCCGTCGACCTTGGTGCCCTTGAGCAGCGCGTTGCAGCCCATCTCCGAGGCCCGCAGCGCCGCGGCGGTGTCGGTCGTGAAGAACGGATTGCCGGTGCCCGCGGCGAAGATCACCACCCGGCCCTTTTCCATGTGGCGGATGGCGCGGCGCCGGATGTAGGGCTCGCAGACGGTCGACATCGGGATCGCCGAAAGGACGCGGGTGTGGACGCCGACGCGCTCGAGCGCATTCTGCAGGGCCAACGCGTTGATGACCGTCGCCAACATGCCCATGTAATCGGCGCTGGCGCGCTCGATCCCGGCGGCAGCCCCCGACAGGCCGCGGAAGATGTTGCCGCCGCCGATCACGAGGCAGACCTGCACCCCGAGGTCGCGGACTTCCTTAACGTCGTTGGCGATCCGGGCGACCGTCTCCGAGTCGAGGCCGAACTCCATGGCGCCCATCAGGACTTCGCCGGAGATCTTCAGCAGCACGCGCCGATATTTGACCGCGTCCTCGGGCTCCGGTTTGTCGCCACGCCTGATCGTTACCGCCATGAGACTCGTTCCTCGGCCCGCACAACCCCGGCCCTGAGATTACACGAAACGCGAATTAGCGTCCCAGTTGGGCCGCGACCTCCGCCGCAAAGTCCTCGGCTTTCTTCTCGATGCCCTCGCCCAAAGTATACTTTTTGAAACCTGCGACCTTGACCGGCGCGCCGATGTCCTTCGCGGCCTTCTCGAGCACCGCGGAGATCCGGCTCTCGCCGTCGACGACGAACACCTGCTCGAGCAGGACGACGTCCTCGTAGAACTTCCGCAGCCGGCCTTCGACCATCTTGGCGATCACGTTGTCGGACTTGCCCGAAGCCTTAGCCTGCTCCGAGAGCACGCTGCGCTCGCGCTCGACCGCCGCCTTGTCGAGGTCGGCGACGCTGACCGACATCGGATTGGCGGCCGCGACGTGCATCGCGAGCTGCTTGCCGAGGGCGGCGAGCTTGTCGGCCGGGCCGGTCGATTCCAGCGCCACCAGCACGCCGATCTTGCCGATGCCGGGGGCCGCGGCGTTGTGCACGTAGCTGGCGACCACGCCGTTCCCGACGCTGACGCCGATGGCGCGGCGGATGCTCATGTTCTCGCCGATTGTCGCCACCAAGGTTGTCAGTTTTTCGGCAACGGTGCCGCCGCCGGGATACGCCGCCGCCTTGATCTTCTCGACGTCGCCGTCGTTGGCGATCGCGATGTCCGTGACCTTGCGCACGAAGTCCTGGAAGGAATCGTTGCGGGCGACGAAGTCGGTCTCGGCGTTCACCTCGACCAGGGCACCTTTGTTGCCGGTGGCGGCCACGCCGACCAGGCCTTCGGCGGCGACACGGCCCGCCTTCTTGGCGGCGGCGGCAAGGCCTTTCTTGCGCAGCCAGTCGACGGCGGCTTCGAGATCGCCCTGGGTCTCGGTCAGCGCCTTCTTGCAGTCCATCATGCCGGCGCCGGTCTTTTCGCGCAGGTCTTTCACCAGGGCGGCCGTGATCTCGGCCATGTTGCACCTCATCGTTTGGGCGGGCCGGGATGCCCGAGCCCGATATTGAAACGGCGGCGGCCGCGGAACGTTTCCGAAGTCGCCGCCGTCGTCTCGCTCCGCGTCCGCTCCCGGAAGAGCTGAACGCGGCCGTACTATTCCGCGGCGGTCGCCTTTTCCTTGGCCTTGCGGCTGGCGGGCTTGCGCGCACCCTTCTTGGCCTTGTCTTCTGGAGCGGCGTCCTTGTTCTGGACTTCGCCTTCGCCGCCGGCTTCCGCCGTCTCGCCGCCTTCGGCCGGCATCTCTTCTGCCGCGGGCTGAGCGGCCGCGCCGACGTCCACGCCCGCGGCCTTCATTTCGGCCTGCAGGCCGTCGAGCACGGCGCCCGAGAACAGCTCGCAGTAGGTCTGGATGGCGCGCAGCGCGTCATCGTTGCCCGGCACCGGAAACTTGATGTTGGCCGGGTCGCTGTTGCTGTCGACGATCGCGATCACCGGAATATTGAGGCGACGCGCCTCGTCCACGGCGATCGCCTCTTTGTTCGTGTCGATCACGATCAAGGCGTCGGGAAGGCCGCCCATCTCCTTGATGCCGCCGAGCGCCCGCTCGAGCTTGTCGCGTTCGCGCGTCAGGTTGAGGAGCTCTTTCTTCGTCAGACCGGAGGTCTGCTCCTTCACCTGCTCGTCGAGCTCGCGCAGGCGCCGGATCGAATTCGAGATCGTCTTCCAGTTGGTCAGCATGCCGCCGAGCCAGCGGTGGTTGACGTAATACTGGCCGCAGCGCTTCGCACCGTCGGCGATCGCTTCCGCCGCCTGCCGTTTTGTTCCGACGAACAGCACGCGGCCGTTGGCGGCGACCACGTCGCGGACCGCCTGCAGCGCCTTCTCGAGCATCGGCACGGTCTGCTGCAGGTCGATGATGTGGACGTTGTTGCGGACCCCGAAAAGATAGGGGGCCATCTTCGGGTTCCAGCGCCGGGTGTGGTGTCCGAAATGGACGCCAGCCTCGAGCAGCTGACGCATGGTAAAGCTGGGAAGCGCCATCGCGCGTGTCCTTTCTCCGGTTGAGCCACCGCGGAATGTTGCGCCCGGTCAGGCCTCAAGGCCCGATCCGGACACCGGATCGACCCCTGCCCTATGACGGCAGGAACCGTAATTCCGCGTGAGGATTTATGCCCCGGGACCATCCCGCGGCACGGGCGGGTAGATATAGGCAAACCCGCGGTTTTTCAAGCATTAGTCGGCAAAGACCGGAAGGCCGCCATGAATGTAATCTGATTTTAATGGCGCCGCCGCGGCCGGCGCCGGGCGAGGACAGGAGCTAGGAATTATTCTCGCATTTAAAAACGCGAAACTAACGCGGGGACCGGCGGCCATAGGATTATAGTCTTGGCCTATATCTCCTGCACGCTGGTGACCCCCGGCAGCGACTGCATCGCCATGCGGGTGGCGGCGGTGATGTTGAAGGTGCCGGGCAGCGCGATCTCGACCTCGCGGTCCTCGCCCAGGTCGACGACGATGCCGATGCGGCCGCGGCCCCTCTTCTCTTTCTCGATCGCCGTTTTGAGTCCGGGCACAGCGGTCAGGTCATTGATCGTCACCTTGAGCCCGGCCGCGGCTTGCGCCACCGCCTCGGGCAGGAGCTGCACGGTCTGGGCGGTGATGCGCAGCACGTCGTCCTTGAAGCCGACTTCCGCCGAGACCAGGAGCGGCTGCCCAGATTCCAACAGCGGGCGGGCGGTCCCGAGGATCTCCGAGAAGAAGGTCACTTCCATGGTGCCGCCGGCATCCGACATCTGCACGAAGGCTAGACGGTTGCCATTGCGGGCGGTGATCTCCTTCTTGCCGATGACCGTGCCGGCGAGGCGCACGCGCGCCGAGCCGCCGGCGGCAAGGCGGCCGAGCAGCTCGCTCGACCTGACGACGCCGAGGCGCTGCAGCCCCTTGGCATAGGCGTCGAGCGGATGGGCCGACATGTAGAAACCGATGGATTCGAATTCGTTGCCGAGCCGCTCGTGCAGCGGCCAGTCCGCAATGTTGGGCAGGCGCAGCGCCGGCGTGCTGGCGGCGCCGCCGAACAAGCCGCCCTGCGTCCCCTCGCGGTCGGCGGTCTCGGCCGAGGCCATCTTCAGCACGCTTTCCATCGCCGCGAAGACACGCGCCCGGTTGGGCTCGAGGGAATCAAATGCGCCGGCCTTGGCGAGGAACTCGAGCGACCGCTTGTTGACCTGCTTGGGATCGAGCCGCCGCGCGAGGTCGCTCAAATCCTTGAACGGGCCGTTCTTAGTGCGCTCGGCGACCAGCGCCTCCATCGCCGCCAGGCCGACGTTGCGCACGGCGGCGAGCGCGTAACGGACCGCGCCTTTGCCGGCCTCGTCGTACTCGACCGAGAAGACGGGTGCCGACTTGTTGATGTCGACCGGCAGGACCTTGCTGCCGAGGCGGTCGATTTCCTGGCGGAAGACATTCAACTTGTCCGTGTTGGACATCGCCAACGTCATCGACGCCGCGACGAACTCGACCGGGAAGTTCGCCTTCAGGTACGCCGTCTGATAGGCCACCAGCGCGTACGCCGCGGCGTGCGATTTGTTGAAGCCATACCCGGCGAAGCGGTCGACCTGGTCGAAGATCTGGCTCGCTTTCGCCTCGTCGACGCCACGCTCGCCGGCGCCCTTGATGAAGGTGGCGCGCTGGTTGGCCATCTCGACCTTGTCTTTTTTGCCCATGGCGCGGCGCAGGATGTCGGCGCCGCCGAGGCTGTAGCCGGACAGCACCTGGGCGATCTGCATCACCTGTTCCTGGTAGATGATGACGCCGAAGGTCTCCTTCAGGATGCCTTCGAGCGACGGATGCAGATAGTCCGGGTGCTCGGTGCCGTGCTTGCAGGCGATGTACTTGGGGATGTTCTCCATCGGACCCGGCCGATAGAGCGCCACCAGCGCGATGATGTCCTCGAAGCGGTCGGGGCGCATCTTGCGCATGGCGTCGCGCATGCCCGAGCTTTCCAGCTGGAACACGCCGACGGTGTCGGCCTTGGTCAGCAGGTCGTAGGTGGGCGCATCGTCGAGCGGCAAGTTGGAGACGTCGAGATCGATCCCGCGCGCCTTGATGAGGTCGACCGCGCGCTGCAGGATCGTCAGCGTCGTCAGGCCGAGAAAGTCGAATTTCACCAGGCCGGCGGATTCGACGTATTTCATGTTGAACTGCGTGACCGGCATATCCGAGCGCGGATCGCGATAGAGCGGCACCAGCTCTTCGAGCGGCCGGTCGCCGATGACGACGCCCGCGGCGTGCGTCGAGGCGTGCCGGTACAGCCCTTCGAGCTTCATCGCGATGTCCATCAGACGCGCCACCGCCTCGTCAGTGCGGCGCATCTCCTGCAACGCCGGCTCGCCGTCGATCGCCTGCTGCAACGTCACCGGATTTGCCGGATTGTTCGGCACCAGCTTGCAGATCTTATCGACATGCCCGTAGGCCATTCCGAGCACGCGCCCGACGTCACGCAGGACCGCGCGCGCCTGCAGCTTTCCGAAGGTGATGATCTGGGCGACGCGGTCGCGGCCGTATTCGTTCTGAACGTAAGAGATCACCTCGTCGCGGCGGTCCTGGCAGAAGTCGATGTCGAAATCCGGCATCGAGATGCGCTCGGGATTGAGGAAGCGCTCGAACAGCAGGCCGAAGCGCAGCGGATCGAGGTCGGTGATCGTGAGCGCCCAGGCGACGACGGAGCCGGCACCCGAGCCGCGGCCCGGCCCCACCGGAATGCCGTGCGCCTTCGCCCACTGGATGAAGTCGGCGACGATCAGGAAGTAGCCGGCGAACCCCATCTTCACGATCATGTCGAGTTCATAGGCGAGCCGCTCGCGGTACGGTTTGACGGCGTCGCCCGTGAAGCCGAACTGCGCCATGCGCTTGTCGAAGCCTTCCGCGGCAAGCCGCCGCAGCGCCGCCTCGGGACCTTCCTTCGCCGCGCTGGGCGGCGTCGGCAGGATGGGCTTGCGCTTCTCCAGGATGAAGGCGCAGCGTTTCGCGATCACCAGCGTGTTGTCGATCGCCTCCGGCAGGTCGGCGAACAGCACGCGCATCTCCGCGGCCGACTTGAACCGATGCTCGGGCGTGACGCGCCGGCGCTTCGGGTCGGCGACGTGCTTGCCCTCGGCGACGCACAACAGCACGTCGTGCGCCTCGTAGCTCCCCTGGTCGATGAAATAGACGTCATTGGTGGCGACGAGCGGCAATCCGAACTTGTCCGCGAGCGCGATCGTCGTCTCCTCGATGCGGTGTTCGGCATCGAGGCCGTGGCGCATCAACTCGACATAGAGCCGACCGGGGAACGCTGCCGCGAGGCGCTGCAGCATCGCTTCCGCCGCCGCAGCCTGACCGTCGACCAGCAAGCGGCCGACCGGCCCGCCCGGCCCGCCGGTCAGGCAGATCAGCCCGCCGGCATGGCTTTCGAGCACGGCGATATCGACCTGCGGGACCTCGGCGGAATCGGTCTCGAGGTAGGCCTTGCTCGACAGTTTCATCAGGTTGCGATAGCCGGCCTCATTCTGGGCCAGAAGCACCAGACGATCGGGCGCCGTGACGCGGCCGCCGCGAACGCCCCCTTCGCCCCGGCGGATCGCCAGGTCGCAGCCGATGATCGGCTGCACGCCCGCGTCGGCGCACGCCGTCGAGAATTGCAGCGCGCCGAACAAATTGCCCGTGTCGGTGATCGCGACGGCGGGCATGCGCTCGCGGACCGTGTGCGTGATCAGATCGTTCTTGCCGCCGATGCGCACCGCGCCCTCGGCGAGCGAATACGCGGTGTGGACGCGGAGATGGACGAAATCGGCGTGCTCGGCCATGAACCGGAACGGGTTGGAGAACTAACGCCGGGCGGCCGGCAACGGCGAGGATTCGATCGGGCCGCTGCCGGCGCTCCCGCGCGACGTCCCGCCAGAGGAGCCGCCGAAGCTGCCCGACGGGGCAAATGCGGACGCCCCGCCTCCGGAGCGCGGATTCATCCAGAAATCGATGTTCGAGCCAAGCCCGAAACGCCCGCTCCCCACCTGGATCGTCGCGACACGATTGTCCATCTGGTACGTGAGTACGCTCGTCGCCGAGCGCACGCTGGTCAGCTCGGTCCAGCCGAGCTTCGGCATCTCGCGCTTGTAAAAGTCGTAGATCTCGCCCACCGCCATGGACGAGCTGAGCGAAATTCGGCCGATCCAGTCTCGCTCGGAGCCGAAGACCAACGTCCGGTCGAGATCGATCGAGTTCTTGGGCGGAATCGGGATGTCGGTGAACTGGGCGAAGCCGGCCGTCTGGCCGACGGGATTGGTGTTGTTCTTCGGCGTCGTGTCGGTGCAGCCGGCGAGCACACCCGCCGCCGCCGCCACAATCATTGCCGCCCATGAGCGCTTCACGGTCCCGCCCCTTCCTGCGACGCAGCCGCCCCCGAGTCGCGCGCCAGGGTCCAGTGTTCTATCGGCGCCCCAAGCGGTCAAGCCGGCTCTAGCACCCCGTTGCGCAACGTGACCACCCGGTCCATGCGCTGGGCGATGTCCGGGTTGTGCGTCGCGATCAAGGCGGCGAGCCCGGTGGTCCGGACCAGCTTCATCAGCTCGGCGAACACGCCGTCCGCGGTTGCGGGATCGAGATTGCCGGTCGGCTCATCGGCAAGCAGCACGTGCGGCCGGTTGGCAATCGCCCGGACGATGGCCACGCGCTGCTGCTCGCCGCCGGAGAGGCGCGCCGGCCGATGCGTCTCGCGCGGCGCCAGACCGACGGTGCGCAGCAGCTCGCGCGCCCGGCCCCGCGCCTCGGCCCGCGGCGTGCCGGCGATCATCAGCGGGATCATGACGTTTTCGAGCGCCGAGAACTCGGGCAGAAGGTAGTGGAACTGATACACGAAACCGAGGGTCCGGCAGCGCGTCGCGGTCCGCTCGCCATCGCTCATCCGACCGCACGATTGGCCACCGACCAGCACGTCGCCGCCGTCCGGCCGCTCGAGCAGCCCCGCGATGTGCAGCAAGGTCGATTTGCCGGCACCGGAGGGGCCGATCAACGCCACGCACTCGCCGGCGCTGATCGACAGCGAGGCGCCGCGCAGCACGTCGAGCGTGCCGCTCGCCTGCTTGAACCGGCGCTGGATATTGTCGAGTTGAAGCGCGCTGGCCATTAGCCCAACTCACCTCTTCCTGCGGGAGAGGTCGCGAGCGGCACCCAGCGGGTGAGGGGCATACATAGCCACCGGCGCGCCGGTGCGGGGCCCCCCCCCCAACCCGCACCCCCCCACAGAAAGGGGGGGGGGGGGGAATAAATTTTGTTCGCCAGTTAGCGCCGCAAAGCGACTCATTCATATCGGAGCGCTTCCACGGGATCGAGGCGCGCGGCGCGCCAGGACGGATAGATGGTCGCCAGCACCGAGAGCGCCAGCGCCATGATCACGACCTGCGCCACCTCGACCGGATCCATTTTGGCCGGCAGCTGAGAGAGGAAGTACATCGTGGGATCGAACAGCGTCGTGCCGCTGAGCGATTGCAGCCATTGGCGGATCGTTTCGATGTTCGCGCAGAACACGACGCCGAGGACGAAACCGAGAACCGTCCCGATCACGCCGACGCTCGTGCCGGCGAGAAAGAAGATGCGCAGGACCGCGCCGCGCGTCGCCCCCATGGTGCGGAGAATCGCGATGTCCGCCGATTTGTCCTTCACCAGCATGATCATGCTCGAGATGATGTTGAAGGCGGCGACGACGATGATCAGCGTCAGGATCAGGAACATGACGTTGCGCTCGACCATGACGGCGTTGAAGTAGCTCGAGTTCGCCTGCTGCCAGTCGAGAATCCGCACCCCGTTGCCGAGAGCGCGGATGATCTCGAGCCGTTGCGTGAACACGCGGTCGGGATTGTCCACCATCACCTCGACCCCGGTCACCTGCTGGGGCGTGAGCTGAAAGAAGACCTGCGCCGCTTCGAGCGGCAGATAGATGAAGCTGCTGTCGTATTCGTACATGCCGACGTTGAACATCGCGACCACGCGATAGGCGCGCACGCGCGGCATGGTGCCAAAGGCCGTGGCAT
>Ga0335070_10001109_pt1 | contig 30703 bp, 22 predicted proteins | sample Lox_Sample_13_FD_206722 | JGI IMG/M metagenome (GOLD analysis project Ga0335070, IMG submission 206722) | Soil microbial communities from Loxahatchee National Wildlife Refuge, Florida, United States - Lox_Sample_1.3 | ecosystem: Environmental > Terrestrial > Soil > Wetlands | place: USA...
TTCGGAACCAGCCGCACCCGGCGTTTCGTAACCGAGCTGACGCACGATGCCGGCGGCCTGCAGATGGCCCCACCCTTGGTCCCACCGGAACTGACCGGTGAGGTCCGGCAGCTTGTTGTGGCTGGACACGTTGGCGAAGCCGGTCGAGCTGTTGTCCAGCGAAACCCCTGGGCCTTCCAGCGCCACGGCAACCTTCATGCCGTTGGCCTGCCACGGGGTGTAGCGCAGCTGCACGTTGCGGAAGAACACCATGCCGGACGGACCCCAGTAGTCGATCGTGTTAGGGAACACGTCGCCGTCCATGAATAAGCTGTTGGTCTGCCCGGCCAGCACCGGTCCGAGCTCGCCGTAGGCATGACGCAAGCGGATGGTCGTCTGGCCGGCGTCGGCGCCGACCCCGAACAGGTCGAACTCGAACTTGGTCTTCAGCTCACCCCAGTTCGTCGGCAGGAAGCCCAGCACCCCGAGCCGGGACTGTCGGACGCTGAAGATGGACTCGCCGTCCTTGCCGCAGCCCGCATCGCCTGGGCAGTTGACCGGGATGCGCGTGGGCCGCAAGGTGGCGTTCCACTGCGGGTCCACTCGCTTGAAGTCCTGGATTGCGTCCATCTGCGCGAAACCGTAGATCTCGAGGCGCGCCTTGTCCGCGTCCTTGACCCCTTCTTCCGGCTTCATGTTCGGCGCCACCACAATGCCCCCCGCGGCGCTCGGCGCGGGAGCGGCCGCTGGTGCAGCGGCGGTGGGGGCCGGCGGGGCCGGCTTCGCGGTCTCGAGCGTCTGCACCCGTTGCTCGAGCTGCTGGATCATCTTCTTGGCGGCTTCGAGCTGCGCCTTCAGGTCGCCCAGTTCGTCGGCCCACGCTGCCAGGGGAAATGCGGTCGCCAGTGCGGCGGCGAGAGCGAGTCTTCTCATGGTTCTCCTCCAAAGCTGCCCGGCGCCGATCAACGCCCGCTGCCGAACAGGTTCAAGCCAAGCTCGTCGCTGATGTACTCGATCGCCTTCATCGAGCGCACGCTGTTGCCGGCGTCGTTCACGCGCGGCGAGAAGCCCACGATCGCCATCTGGCCCGGTACCACGGCGACGATGCCTCCGCCCACGCCGGTTTTCGCCGGCAGGCCCGCGGTGAAACTCCACAGGCCGGACTCGTTGTAGAAGCCGGCGGTCATCATGATCGCCAGGATCTTGGGCACGTACTTGCTATCGAGCACGCGTGAGCCGGTGATCGGGTTGACGCCGCTGTTGGCCAGGGTCGCGCCCATTACGGCAAGCTGCTTGGCGGTCACCCCGATCGAGCACTGCCTGGTGTAGATGTCCACCGCTTCCATCGGGTCCGAGTAGATGCGATCGTTCACGAACAGGATGTACGCATGGGCGCGGTTACGCTGGTTGGTGGCCGCCTCGGAGTGGTACACGTCCTGGATCACGCTGAGCTTCGCGGCCGACAGGCTCTCGAAGAACTTCATGATCCGGTCGAAACGGTCCTCCGCGTTCTTCGCCTTCACCAGGCTGGTCGACGCGATTGCGCCCGAGTTGACCAGCGGGTTGGCGGACACCTGCGGCAGGATCTGCGTAGCCAGCAGCGAGTTGAACTTCTGCCCGGTCGGCTCGACACCGATCTTCTCGCGGATCACGTCGGCGCTGCCGTAATCCTGCATCACCAGCGCGGCGACGAAGGGCTTGGAGACCGACTGGATGGTGAAGGCGTAATCCACGTCGCCCGCAGTGTAGACGTCGCCGCGTGCAGTGACGATCGCCACACCGAACAGCTCCGGCGGCACCTTGGCCAGCTCGGGGATGTAGTCAGCCGGTGCGCCGTCCTTGACATCCTTGAACTTCGCATGCGCTTCCTGCACCGCGCGCTTGAGCACCTGTGCGCTCGGGATGTTCTGCGCGCCGGCCGCGACCGGCACGACCACCAGCAGCGCCAGCAGCACCATATGCCACATCGACTGCGCAAACGAATTGCGTTTCATCTTCCTCTCCTGGATTCGCTTTTTTTCTCAGCCCTGGCTCTCATGCCGCGCGGCTCAGTATTCGTAGAAGAACTCCTGCAGCTTCTTCGCGTCGCGGGTCTTCGTGAGCCCGAGCATCAGCAGCACCCGCGCCTTTTGCGGATTGAGCTCCATCGAGGCGATGCTGCCCATCTCGTCGTCGTTCAGCTCCACGTTGCGATCGGTGATGCCGCTGTTCGTGCGCGAGGAGCGAACCACCGCCACACCTTTCTTGATCGCGTCCTGCAGTCCGGCCACCGCGGTCTGCGTGGCGTTGCCGTCACCCACCCCAGCCAGCACGATACCCTTGCAGCCGATCGCCACGCAGTGGTCGATGTACTCGCGCCCCACATTGGCATGGGCGTAGAAGATGTCCACCCGCGGCAGCTCCGCGAGCCCGTCTACCGAGAACACGCTCGCGGTGGTGTGCTTGGTGGCGAGCGCGTCGTAGAAGTACACGCGCCCGGCGTTGGTCATCCCCGCCTTGCCGCGGTTGGGCGACTTGAACGTGTCGAGCTGAGTGGTATTGGTCTTGGTGGCCTCGCGCGCATAGTGGATCTCGTCGTTGAGCAGCACCATCACGCCGCGGCCGCTCGCCTTCGGATGCACCGCGACCGACACCGCGTTGTAAATGTTGGCCGGGCCGTCCGCGCTGGTGCCGGTGGCGGGGCGCATCGAGCCGACCATCACCACCGGCTTCTTGCTATGCGTCACGAGGCTCAGGAAATAGCCGGTCTCCTCCATCGTGTCGGTGCCATGGGTGATGACCACGGCGTCGACGTCGCGCTGCGCGAGCACCTCGTTCAGGCGCTTGGCGAGCTTGAGCCAGACCTCGTTGTTCATGTCCTGGCTGCCGATGTTGACGACCTGCTCGCCCGTGATCTCGGCCAGCTCGTCCAGGTGGGGCACCGCCTTGATCAGGTCCTCGACCTTGAAGCTTCCCGACTTGTAGCCGGCGTCCTGGCCTTCCGCCTGCGCGCCGGCAATGGTGCCGCCGGTCGCCAGGATCACGACGCGCGGCTTCGCGGCCCAGCTCGCGCCGGCGATCAGCAGCGAGGCTGCGATCAGCAAGACTTTGATGACGTTTCCGGTTTGCATCTGCTGTCTCCTTCCGAATGATCTGGTGCCGCGTGCCTATGCCGGCCTGCGCACGGCAGGTTTCCTGGCAGGCTTTGCCTGCTTCGCCTGTTCCGCCCGCCACAGCTCGCCCGCGCGGCCCATGATCGCGCGCAGCTCGCGCCCGATCTGCTCGTAGGCGGCGTCGTCCAGGTTGGCCAGCGACACCCGCACCGACCAGTCCGGGGCGGCGAAGCCGCTCCCGTTGAGCAGGACGATGCCGGCGCGCTCGGCCAGCGCGAACAACGGGTCGTACGGATGGAAGCGATCCATGAACTTCACGAACTCGGGGCCGTACTCGTGCAGCGCCCAGTTGCGCAGATCGATCGTGAAGTAGTAGCTGGTGCGATGCGGGTCGTCCCACAGCTTCACGCCCACGCCGTCGGCCAGCTTCTTGAGCCGGCGCTGCGCAATCTGCTGGGTGAGCTTCTTGTACTTGTCCTCCTTGTCCAGCAGCGCGAACAAGGAGAACAGCGCCATCTGCACCTGCTGCGGCAGCGACAGGCCGGCGGTGTGATTCAGCGCCACCTGCCGGCTGTCGGCCACCATGCGGTCGATGAACTTCAGCTTTTCCGGCTCCAGGGTGATCGTCCCGTAGCGCTTGTTGAGCGCCTTACGCGTCGCGGCGGGGAGCGCGGCAAGCTTGTCGTCGAACACGTTCTTCTGGTGGATCGCGATCACGCCCAGCCGCCAGCCGGTACAGCCGAAGTACTTGGAATACGAGTAGACGCCGATGGTATTGTGCGGCAGCTCGGCCATGAGCGAGTGGAAGTGATCGACGAAGGTGCCGTACACGTCGTCGGTGAGGAGCATCAGATCCGGCCGCTTGCTCTTCACCAGCTTCACCAGCCGGCGCATGCTGCTCTCGCGGATCGCCACGGAAGCCGGGTTGCTCGGATTGACAAAGAACGCCGCCTTGATCCGCGGGTTGGCCAGCTTGTCGATCTCGGCGTCCGGGTACTGCCAGGTGTGGTACCCCTCCTTGGCCATCTCGCTGCCCTCGAGCGGGACGACCTTGAACTGATAGCGCTCGAGATGCGGCATCTCGAGATAGGGTGTGAACACCGGAGTCGCGAGCGCGATCGTGTCGCCCTTCTTCAACAGCCCATTGATGATCAGGGAGTCGAAGATGTAGCACATCGCGGCGGTGCCGCCCTCCACCGCGAACAGGTCGTACTTGCCGCGCGGCGGGCTGCGATCGCACATCTCCTGCACCAGGTAGTCGTGCACCACGCGCTCGCAGTGGATCAGCATGCGGTCGGGCACCGGATAGTTGTCGCCGATGATGCTGTCGGTCAGCTCGTGCACGAAGGCATCGGCATCGAAGCCGAGCTTGTCCACGCCATAGTCCAGGCTCGCGCGCAGCAGCCCGACGCCGGGCTCCTTGCTGTTGCGATCCAAGAACGCTCGGAAGCGCTGGCCGATGTCCTTCTTCTGCGGCATTCCGCCCAGGTCCGGGTCGTCCCAGACGCGCTTGGACTCTTCGATCCCGAACCGCCCGAGCGTGAAGAAGGCATCGCGCGGGGTTGTGGCGATCCAGTTCGGGTTGCCGCGGCCCGCGTTGAGCATCGCCCGCGCACCGGCCTTCTGCGTCTCGGCGGCGAGCTGCATCAGCTTGTCCTTCAGCTCGAAGGGGCTGAGCGACTCCAGCTCGCGCATCTTGGACAGATGCAGCTTCTCTTTCTTCGTCAGTTGTGCCATCTTGTCTCCTGCCCCGTCTGTCGGTTCCCCCTCCTCTCGCGAGGAGGGGGCGGCCGAAGGCCGGGGGTGTTGTGGGGCTTCGCTCCCCCGGGCTCCATCACGTCATCATCAACACGATCACCACGCCCCAGATGATCAGCAGCGTGTTGCCCACGGCATAGGTCACGGTGTAGCCCAGCGCCGGCGTCTTGCTCTTCGCGGCCTCCTCGATCGCACCGAGCGCGGCCGTCGTCGTGCGCGCGCCCGCGCAGGCGCCGAGCACGATCGCCGGGTGCATCTTGAACAGGTACTTGCCGACGTAGATCATCACGATGAACGGGACGGTGGTGACCACGATGCCGGCCAGGAACAGCCCGAGGCCGTTCTCCCGCAAGCCGGCAACGAAGCTCGGGCCCGCGGTGATGCCCACCACCGCGATGAAGGTGTTGAGGCCGACGTTGTTGAACACCCACAAAGCCGGGGCCGGAATCCGCCCGAAGGTAGCATTGACCGAGCGCAGCCAGCCGCACACCAGACCTGCAATGAGCGCACCGCCGCTGGTGCTCAGGCTCAACGGCACGCCGCCGACGTGGAGCGTGAGCGCGCCCACCAGCGCGCCGACCACGATGCCGAGCCCCATGATCAGCATGTCGGTCTTCTCGGTGATCCTGTCGGCGTAGCCGATCTGCTTGGCGGCACGGTCGATGGTGGTCTTGGGCCCCGCAAGCTGCAGCACGTCGCCGCGGTCGACCTTGGTTCCGGGCGTGAACGGCATCTCCTGGCCGCCCCGGATCAGCTTGCGCAGATAGATTCCCCGGAACTGCCGCCCCTCTCCAGCCTCGGCAAGCTCGCGCAAGGTCTTCCCGGCAAGCGCCTTGTTGGTGACCACCACGTCGAGAACCTGCGCGGTAATGTCGAGCAGCTCGGGCGCGTCGACCTCGACACCGATCTCCGGCACGGCCTCCAGCACGAACTCACGGCGGCCGACCAGCGCGACAATCATGTCCTTGCTCAGGACCGTGGTCGGCTCGGCATCGAGCGCCTCGCCGCCGCGCTGGACGCGCAGGATATACAGTCGCTTTTCGGCGAAGTGCCGCTCGAACTCCTCCACGGTCTTGCCGATGAACCGGCTGTCGGCGAGCTGGTAGGCGCGCACCAGGAAGCGCTGATAAGTCGAGATCACGCCGGGCTCCGCCTCGGTGGTGCCCATGCTCGCCTCGAGCTTCTTGCACTCGGCCGGCAGATCGACCCGCAGCAGCTTCGGCCCGAGGGTGCCCAGGATCCAGGCCGAGCCGGCGGTGCCGAAGATGTAGGTCACCGCATAGGCCACCGGCATGGCGTCGATCCACGCCTTCTTCTGCTCGGCCGACACGCCGAGCTGGCCGATGGTGTCGCTGGCCACGCCGAGCACCGCCGAGATGGTGCACGCGCCCGACAGCAGCCCGGCCGCGAAGCCGGTGTGGTAGCCCATCGCCTTGGCAACGAAGAACGTGCTGAGCAGGCACAGCACGCACAGCATCACCGCGAACAGCACCTGCGGCAGCCCCTCGCTCTTCAGCCCGCGGAAGAACTGCGGTCCGACCGCGTAGCCCACCGCGAACAGGAACATGAGGAAGAACACCGACTTCACCTGTGGCGAAATGGTGATCCCGAGCTGCCCGATCAGGATGCCCGCCAGCAGGGTGCTGGTGACTACCCCGAGGCTGAACTTGCCGAACCTCATCTGCCCGACCCAGAAGCCGAGCGCGAGCGCGAGAAAGATCGCGATCTCGGGATACTGACGCAGCATGTCGAACAGCCATTTGATCATCGGATCCCCCCTGTCCGGCCGGCATGCGCGTCAGCGTCGCGCGGCGGCTTTCTTCGTTGCGGCCAAGGCCGAAGGCTTGATCAGCTTGAGCCCGAGCGCGGCCTGATAGCCGTGGATCTCCTTTACGTCGAGCTTGCGCATGAACTCGATGATCTCCGGGCTGATGACCTGCCCCGGCACCATGATCGGGAAGCCGGGCGGGTAAGGAATCACGAAGTTGGCCGACACCATCTCGGGGCCGTTCTTCAGCCGCCCGTCCACATCCCTGCTGTTGAGTTTCACGTGCTCGCAGTTGACGGCGTCATAGGCCATGTAGTAGGCCTCGCGCATGTGCCCTTCCGCGGTGGCGCCCTTCGGGTTGTCGCGGAAGGCGTCGTGGAAGCGGGAAAAGTTCGGCAGGTCCGGCACGTCCTCCACCAGCGACTTGACCCGCTCGGCGAACGCGGCGCGCTCGTCGGCCCCGCCTTCCGCCAGCCGCTTGTCGATCGCGCGCGCCATGTCGGCCAGGGCTTTGATGATGTGCGCCAGGTCGCTGCGCGTATTGTTGATGTTGATCTGGACCAGCACGCTGTTGCGCGAGGTCTTGTTGATCTGGATGTCGTGCTCTTCGGCCAGCAGCGCCTTGAACTGGCTGCCGTCGTAACCGGCGTTGCCGCACAACAAGGTGATGCGGGTGGGGTCGAGCATGAACTCGTCCTCCTCCAGCGCGTTCAGCCAGTGTGCCCAGGTTCCCTTGGGCGAGCCGAAATCGTCGAAGCCCGAGCTGCGGTACTGCGCCGGAATCATCTCCGCGGGCGTGGCCACCTTGAAGTACTTCGAGATCAGCGGATGGTTGTTGATCTCGCGACGCAGCGCCAGGGCATGCTGCAGCATGCGGCTGACCAGCTCGTAGCCTTCCAGCTCCATCTGCCTGCGCGCCACGTCCAGAGTGGCGATGATCTGCAGATTGGGAGACGTCGAGGTGTGGGTGAAGTAGGCCTCGTGGAAGGCTTCCTCCACCTCGTGGAAATCCTGGTCCTTCACCACCACGATCGAGCCCTGCCGCAGGCTCGACATCGACTTGTGCACCGAGTCGGTCTCGTACACGCGGATGCGCGCGCGGTCCGGGTCGGGCAGCAGGTGCATGTCCAGCAGCTTCGGGTTGCCGGGATCGAGTTCGCCCACTTGCGCCCTGAACTGAGCGCAGCGCGCGCGGTAGTCGGGGTCCTGGAACTGCCCCTGCAGGACCGCGGCCGCCCCGAGCGCCGTGCGCCTACGCAAGAACGGCGTGAAGCGCGCATAGCCGAACCAGGCCTCGTCCCACAGGAAGATGAGATCCGGCTTGATCGCCAGGCACTCCTCCATGGTGCGCCGGGTATTGGCCATATGGCCGTCGAAGGTGCAGTTGGTGAGCACCAGCATGCGCACCTTATCGAGCTTACCCTCGGCCTTCAGTTTCAGCAGCGCTTCCTTGATCGGGCGGATCGGCACGCTGCCGTACATCGAGTACTGCGTAAGCGGATAGGCGTCGATGTAGTACGGCTGCCCGCCTGCGAGGACCAGACCATAGTGGTGCGATTTGTGGCAGTCGCGATCGATCAGCACGATGTCGCCCGGGCGCACCACCGCCTGGTGGACGATCTTGTTGGAGGTGGAGGTGCCGTTGGTGACGAAGAAGGCGTGGTCGCCCCCGAAGGCGCGCGCCGCCGCCTCCTGCGCAATCCTGATGTTGCCGGTAGGCTCGAGCAGGCTGTCCAGCCCGCCAGTAGTAGCGGAGGACTCGGCCAGGAACAGATTGGCGCCGTAGAATTCGCCCATGTCCCGGATCCAGTTCGACCTGAACACCGACTTCCCGCGCGCGAGGGGCAGCGCGTGAAAAGTGCCGATCGGGCGCTGGGCGTACTTCTTCAGGTTGTCGAAATAGGCGGTGCGGTAGCGTTCGGCCACTCCGTCCAGGATGGCGAGGCTGAGCTCCATCAGTTCTTCGGCCCCGTGGAAGAAGCGCCGGATGTCGCCGCCGTCGGCGCGGCCTGCCATGGACTCGATCTCGCGCTCGGACAAGAGGTACACATCGAGTTCCGGACGCACGCGATGGATGAGCTTGGCGAGCGCCGATCCGTAGTCACGCACCGCGAGCTGGTCCGGATCGAAGCCGAACGCCTGCTTGAGGAACTCCCGCACCTGCGACAGGTCGTGGCGCGAGCGGAACTGGAACCCGTCCAACAGGACCACCGCCTGCAAACTCCCGTTGAACAGCACGGCGAGCAGCGCGTCTTCGAAACTGCCCACCTGCACCAACTCGTAGACGAAGGCATCCTCGGAGCGGCGCAGGTGACGCATGTCCTGGCGCCGGCGCTCCCAGCGCGAGGGATCGGCGGGCGTCACGCTGAGCACCTCGAAGTACGGCCGGTGCTTCTCGCCTGGGGCGAGCGAGGGCGGGAGATAGTCGGCGGCGGTGATCTCCGCTTCGACGCTCGGATCCCATGCGGCTGGGTCATGGCGATAGGCGCCCGACGCCAGCGCCGCGGTGAGCTCGGCCACGAGGCGTGCGAACCCACCCGCATCCCCGCTCGCAAGTTGCTCGCGCAGGAGGTTCATCAACCGCAGTCCGGGGTAGGCCCAGAACTCCTCCAGCGGCTCGATCTCGGCGATGAGTGCGGCCGCCTCGGCGGACAGCGTCTCGATCGGCTGGCCGCGCGCGGTTGCGGCCGCCCACGCACGCCCGACCACGCTCAGCTTGGCCCAGCAGTCGCTGCGCCTTTCCGCTGCCGCGAAAAAATCGGACAGTGTCAGCAAGCGCGAAGAGGCGTCTGAAGGCATATGCAACCCTTTCACTGACATCGTTGTTCTTCCGAAGGCTCGCTCGATCAAGCCGAACCTATCATGTCCATGTGACGCTTACCCGGTTTGATTTGGATCAGACGTCAGCTTTGCGCGGGGCGAATACTACGCGGACGCGTATTGTGCGAGGTTGATAATTCAGGACAATGCGGGCATGAGCCGGAAGTGTTCCCCCAGACACCGCACCCGCGGGCGCACCGGCCGACGTCTCGCGGGGACGGGCGCCGGAGGTTATCTGGCCTCGGCCGGGGCCGGCCGCGACGCGAGCACGAGCGCCGCGGCCTTCACCAGAAAGAACACGACGCCGAATGACGCGAAGTCCATCCGTCGCAGGGCGGCCACCGAGATCAGCGTTGCGATCGACACGTTGCGCGCCGGGAAGCCGAAGAGCAGCGCGCGCCGCGCGGCTCGGTGCGGCGTTGCTACCAGGGGTAGCGAGCCGCCCACGGTGAGCATGATCAGGGTAAACAGCGCCGAAGCCGCGCCCAGCAGCGCCGCCTCCGCGAGAATGGCTTCAAGCTGATCGATCAGCGCGAAGCCCACGATCGCGAGCAGGGGCAGGCCCACGCCCAGTACGAAGCTCACGCTGTGCGCGCCGAACTGTCTCGCGCAGGCGAAGCCCGCCACTTGCCCGGGGTCGTGCCGGTCCAGCGCTTGAACGCGTGCATGAACGCCGCGACGTCGGCATAGCACAGCGTGGCCGATACGTCGCTGATCGGCACGCGGGTCTGCTCGAGCAACTGCCGCGCGACCTCGAGGCGCACTTCGTCCAGCACTTTTTGGAAGGTCGTGCCCTGCGCCCGCAAGCGCCGATTGAGGGTGCGACGGTGCAGGGACAGTGCCTGGGCCAGATCGTCTCCGGAGCTCTTGCCATACAGCAGCAGCAGGCGCAGAGAGCGGCGCAGATGCGCGACCAGCTCGACACTGTCACGCGCCGCCAACCTCTCGGTCAGCTCACGGCAGCGCTGCGCGTCCGCCCCTTCGATCGGCTGCTGGCACCAGCGCACCGGAAAGCGCACCGCCGAAAATTCGCGGTCGAAGCGCACCGGTGCTCGGAAGTGCTGCCGATAAAGTGTCGGGTCGCTGGGCTCACGGCGCGCGAACACGACCTCGGTCGGCGCCCAGCGGGGCCCGCACAGTTCCCGCAGCAAGTTATAGGCGACGGCCATCGCCACATCGTAGGCATGCTCGGCATACGGCACGTTCTCGCGATAGATCGTGTAGCCCAACGAGACCGTACCCTGGTGCTCCAGCAGGAACGCCGCACCCACATCGCTGTTCAGTCGCTGGAATACCGCCAGGCTGCGCAGCGCCTCGCCCACAGTGCGGGAGTTGCGCATCAGCTGCCCCAAGGCCCCGAAGTGCGACAGGGACCACCGCTGACCCGCCAGCAGGCCGAGATGGGCGCAGCCCGTGTGCCGGGCTGCGTGGTATAGCATCTGCATGGCCGCCAAGTACGGGACAGCATTGTCGGCCCGCTCCAACGCATCCGGCTCCAAACCTGCGCTGGCCAGCACCTTGGCGGGATCCGCGCCCAACTCGCGCAGCAGCCCGGGCAGCTCTACGAAGCCGCCGACCCTCTGGATCCAGCCATCGGACTCCCGCCGTACCTGCCCGTCGGCCGCCATCGCTTCCGACGATGGTTGTTCTCTTTCGTCCATCGCCCCGATCTCATTTCCCCTGGTCCGGAAGCTTGCGCTACCGTGTCGAGCAGTGTCAATCGCCGCCGGCCGGCTCAGGACACCAGGGTTTCGGCGCGGAATTGCCGGCGCGCCAGCTCGCCGAGTTCGTCCTTGATCTCCTGGTCCTCCCGCCCGCCGTAGCGCTGGTACAAGTCGGGAGCGATCTCGAGAAACCGGTCGAGCAGCGCACCGTCGAAGTGGGTGTCGCGCCCCTGGCGCAGCAGCTCGACCGCCTCGTCGAAGGACAGCGGCTCCTTGTAAGGTCGCCGCGAGGTGAGCGCATCGAACACATCGACAATAGCGAAGATGCGGGCGGCAATCGGAATTTCCTCCCAGCGCTTGCCGCTGGGATAGCCGCTGCCGTCGACTTTCTCGTGATGTGAGCCGACCACCTGCGCCGCGTCCGCCAGCCAGGGGGAGCGTTGCACCATTTCCAGGCCGTGGTCGACGTGCGTGCACATCACGTCGAACTCCTCCGCGGTAAGCCGGGCCGGTTTGAGCAGCACCGCGTCGCGGATGCCGATCTTGCCCACGTCATGCAGGAACGCGCCCTTGAGCAACGCCTGCATGTCGGCATCCGCCAGGCCGACCGCCTCGCCCAGGTGCAACGAGTACAGGGTCACCCGGTAGTTATGCGCATCGGTGTCGCTGTCGCGCTTGGCGATCGCCGCCCCGAGCAAGGACAGGGTGGACAGGTTCGCGTCGAGCAGCTGCTCGGACAGGTCCGCAAGGCGCGTCAACAGACGCCGGATCACCGGATAGATCAGCAAGGTGGTTGCCGCCACGATTGCCACTGCGATCCCCGTGGTGTTGATCAGCGTGCGCCGGGCTTGCTGCACGATCATGTCCGACGCAGCGTAGACGAGCTCGACCTGCCCCGCGGCACGACCGTCGCGGCCGGCGATCGGCGCGACGATGCGCACGTGCGGTCGGCCACCGAGATACAGGCTGGCGCTCTGCGGCGCCGCAGCGACTGCACCCGGCTTGTCCGGCAGTGCTTCCTTGACCTCGCGCAGGAACGGATAGTCCGACTCGGACATCTCGACCGTCGGCGCCGGCGCCAACGCCGACAGGCGCAGGTGAACGAAGCGGCCCTGCGCGCGCGGCAGGCGCATCTGCAGGCGCTCGTCCAGCGCGATGCGCACTGCACCTACGCCGCCGACGCCGCGCTGCGCGCCGATCTGCGCGGCACGGCCCAGCAGCAGGGCGGGTTCCTGTTGTGCCAGGTCGGACACCCCCCGCTCGAACGCGCGACCGAGGTAAAGGTAGGTGAGCGCTGCCACCGCGACTGCGATCACCAGCGCAAGCGCGCTCAGTCGCGCCGCCAGCATGCGGTGCACCGCGCTGCGCATCGGCGCGATGCCAGCGCCGCGGTCGACCTGCTGGCTCGTCAAGCTCGCGCTTTCGCCCTTAGCTCGCAAACCGATCGGAGCCGTGCCGGCTGGCTCGGGCGCCCTTATGCGGTGACACTTGCCTCCTTTATCACATAGTCGGGCAACACCGCCGGCGCGGGATACACCTGGATGTACTTGATGCTCGAGAACGGGATGGTGAGCAGCGCCCCGTCCGCCTCCAGCATCAGGACCTCCTTCTCAAGCAGCCGCTCGAGCCGCACCGGCACCGACTCGTCGTGCTTGACCTGCTTGGGGAAGCTGACGCTCATCCGGCTGCCATCCATGAAGTGGATGACCATTCCACGCTCCAGGGCCATGACCGCTCTCCTCGCAAATACTGGGCATGATAACCCGGGCCCGCCTGGGCCCGGCTACAACATTCCCTCTATCGGCAGCCAGGAGATGAACCCGATGCCCAGGCGTCGGAACAACCCGGTCTTCGGCTCGCTGTGGTAGAGCACCTCGCCTCGCTCGGTGCGCTCCACCCATTCCAGGTCGCCATGCCCGTCGAGCGTGACTTCGTAGGTCGCGCGTCCCAGGACCCGGTCCAGGCCGCTCGAGATCGCGCCGGCGAGCGGCGCGCTGTCGATCACCAACCCCATCTCGGTGTTGAGGCGCACCGAGCGGGGGTCCAAGTTGAACGATCCGACGAACACGCGGTTGCGATCCACCGAGAAGGTCTTCGCATGCAGGCTGGCGGCCGAACTGCCAAGGCGGCGAGCGCGTCCTCTCGGGGCGACGACCACCACGGCCTGTCTGGCGTCCGGCTTGAGCTCGTAGAGGCTGACGCCGCAGCGCAGGAGCGGCTCGCGGCGCTTTGCATAGCCCGCGTGGACGGCGCCCACGTCCGTCGCGGCCAGCGAATTGGTGACGATCCGCAGCCGGATGCCGCGCCCCGACAGGCCGCAGAGCGCCTCGGTGCCTTCCTTGCCCGGCACGAAATAGGGCGAGATGATGTCGATCTGCCCGTCGACCTTGCCGATCGTATGCTCCAATCGGGGGAACAGCAGCTCGCTGTCCTTGGCCTCACCGAGGGCTTTGCTGGGCGCGTCGTAGACCAGCCGGACCGGCACCCACTCCAGCGTCAGTTCCTGCGCGACCAGGCGCTCCACAAGCTGGGTGCCGCGCACGGCGTCGATATACTTGGCCGCCTCCGGCGATTCGCGCACGGCAGCGAACTTGGCCTTCAGCGCGGCGGCCGCGTCCGGTCCCGCGGCGGCGATCAGCGAATGCGCCGGGTAAGCCGAGGCGCTGTTCCAGTACGCGTCGAATGCGCTGGCGACCTCGCCGGCGATCGGCCCCGCCGCGAGGATATCGAGGTCCGCGAAGACCATCTCCTCGGTGGCGCCGAAGTACTCGTCGCCCACGTTGCGGCCGCCGACGATCGTGGCCTGCGTGTCGGCGGTGAGCGACTTGTTGTGCATGCGATGGTTGAGCCGGCTGAAATCGGTGATGAAGCCGAGCGTCTTGAAGTTGCGACTGGCGAATGGGTTGAACAGCCGCACCTCGATGTTGGGCTGGCTGTCGAGCGCGGCGATGACGGCGTCGAGGCCGGCGATGCCATTGTCGTCGAGCAGAAGGCGCACGCGTACACCGCGCTGCGCCGCGTTCCACACTTCCTCCAGCAGTAGGAAGCCGGTGGTGTCGCCGTGCCAGATGTAGTACTGCACGTCCAGCGAGCGTTCCGCCGCCCGCACCAACAGCACGCGCGCCGCGAAAGCATCCTGCGGGATCTCCAGCGGATAGATGCCGCTCCTGCCGGGATGCTGCGCGGCCGCCGCCTGCACGCCCCGGCCCAGCCGCGTGTCCGCGGTGTCGGTCAGAGCGGCGGAAGCCACTCGCCCCTCGAGCTTGGGCAAGCCGGCGCATCCCCCGAGCAGCCCCAGGACCGAGCAGATCAGCGCCCCCGCAAGGGACGCCCGACCGAGTATCGTCAATTGGCTCACCAGACGCGAACGGGTTGACCCGCGAATGTACCCCATTCGGAACCCATCTCCGACGGCCTCATGGCGAGCGTCAGGCCTCGAGCCGGCGCGTCGGCGGGCGGCGCTGACGCCCAGGGTCCCGGCCTAGGCATGCGCCGCGGGTAAGTGCACAACGCCTCGACTGCGACAATCTGTCGCATTGACCGGCGCCAAGCGGTATGTGAACGTGTTTTTGTGCGTCGGCGGATGAACCGTGGCGGCGCAGGCAACCCGAACCGACGCAAGCAGTGGGATGAAACCGACAATCGGCCAGCTCCTGGCGGGGCCCGGCATCGCGCTGGCGCTCGGCGCACCGGCGCTGGCGCATATCGAGTATTACGATCTCAACCAGGGGCGGCAGATCCGCGACCTGACCGCGGCGGGCAAGGCGCTGGTCGGGAACGACCTGCCGATCAGCAACCCCGCGTACTGGACTGCGACCTACCAGACGCCGATGTCCTCCGGCGAGACGTGGAGGAATCCGGTCGGATCGTACGCGTCGGGCACCTGGGGCTACACGGTGCACGTGATCACCCTGGACAGCTCCTCCTGGACCGATGGCCTGCGCCGCAACGCGCAAGGCGGGGCCAATCTGCTGGGCGATACGCACAAGCTCGCGTTCGCCAACTTCCATCTCGCCCAGGCCTCCAGGGTGAGCATCACGCTCACCGACGACCAGGTCGGGACCGGGTACGGCATCAACCCGTCGTTCTCCCTGTATAGCGGGCTCGCCGTGTACCAGGGTCACGACGGGGTGAGCGTGGACCCGCTCAACCCGCGCGCGGCGACTGCACCTTTCGCCAAGCTGCAGGACCCCAAGGACACGGGTGCCGTGGTCGACTCGCAGGGCATCACCTCGCCCTACCGGAACACCGTCACCAACAGCGGCGACTACTTCGGTCAGTTCGATGCCTTGGGTGGGTGGAGCGTCGGCAACGCCGCGGGCAACTGGAGCGCCGTGAAGTACGTCACCTCGGTAACCGGCCGCTTCAACCCGTCGGGGGACTGGAGCGGCACTGCGAACTCGAACAGCCTGCTCAACTATCTGCTCCCGCCAGGAGACTACGTCATCGCCTTCGGCGGCAATGCGCAGAACCCCAGCTATGCAACCGGCCGTTCCGCTGACGCCACATCGCCATACGGAGCGGTCACCAACCTCGGCGGCACGCTTACCTTCAAAGCGGTCGCGGTTCCAGCGCCCGAGCCGAGCACCTTTGCACTCGCGGCGGTCGGGCTGGTGCTGACCGCTGCGGCCGCGCGCCGCCGCAACGCCCGCGCCGCTTGAGTGAGCGATCCGGTGTCTGAGCACTGCCACCGCAGCGCCGAGTCGGCGCATGCCACGAACGGCGCGACGCCAAGCCGCCAGATCTGCGCCGCCGCGCTGTGCGCGCTGCTGTGCGTCGCCGGTGGCAGCGCCTTAGGGGCGGCCACGGTGGGTCAGCCGGTGCCCGCCTGCGAGTTGCATCCGCTGCAAGGCTCGCAGCGCGTGGCGCTCGACGAATTCCGTGGCAGCGTGCTGTATGTCGACTTCTGGGCGTCGTGGTGCCGGCCGTGCGCAAAATCGTTTCCGTTCCTGAACGCCATCGACGAGGAGTTCCGGGACCGGGGTCTGCGCGTGCTGGGCGTCAACCTGGATGAGCAGGTGCCGCAGGCCGAGCAATTCCTCGCGAAGTTCCCGGCGCGGTTCGCGCTGGCCGCCGACCCGAGCGGGCGCTGCCCGCGGGCGTTTGGCGTCGCGGCGATGCCGTCGTCGTACTTGATCGATCGCAAAGGCATCGTGCGGCATGTGCATCGAGGCTTCCGCTCTGACGACGCGGCGGAGCTTCGCGAGATGGTGCAGGGCCTGCTCTCGGAGCAGCTCGACGCCCGGTGACGCAGCGCCGGCCCCGGCGAGCGATCCGCGCATGAGGATTTCTAACCCGATTCGCGTAGTGCTGATGTTCGCCGCGTGCAGCGCACTTAGCGGCTGCGCCCCAGTGGCCCCCTGGGAGCGGGGCAACCTGGCCCGACCGCAGATGGATGAGGATCCGCATCCAGCGCAGCGCGAGGCGGCGGAGCATGTCTACAGGAGCCGTGAAGCGTCCGCCGGCGGCATGCATGCCAAAGGCGGCGGCTGTGGCTGCTACTGACCGCAGGCTCGGACCGGCGCGGGCCAATCTGATTGCACGCGCGTACCGCTGGGTTGTGCGTTGCGTGCGGCGAGGCTTGCCGCCGCTTCGTGCAGTCTGCAACGCGCCCGTCGACCCCGAGCGGCCCTGCGAGGCGCGAGGCACGCGACGCGCGCTCACGCTGGCCGCTCTGGCGCTGCCGGGAATCGCGCATGCAGTGGAGGTGGAGGACGCAGGCCTGCTCTCGAGCCACTACGAAGAGGGCGGCAGGTCGGTGTGGAGAGGCCCCACTGGCACGGTGAAGGAGCTCGCGCCGATCCGCGTCGACAGCCTGCAGGCCGGCACGGGGATCCGCCTGACCGACCGGTTGAAGCTCGCGTTCACTTACCTGCAGGACACCTGGTCGGGCGCCACGCCGATCCTCACGTCCCCCGAGGCGTTCCTCACGGTGTCCGGGGCCTCCGCGTTCCCGCTGTCGAGTGGGCGCACCAGCCGCGATCTCGTGCCCTACGGGCTCAACGCGTCGGGCCAGCGCGTGCCGCAGCCGGCGCTGGTGCACATGATGACCTCGGCATCCGCCGAGACCCGGCGTCAGGCCGTAGCGACGCTCACGCGCGAGTGGAACGAAGCGGCGCTGGATGTGGGCGTCGGGCTGTCCGAGGAGCCCGATTTCAGCTCCCGCTTCGGGCAGGTCAACGCGCGCTGGGACTTCAACCAGAAGCTCACCTCGCTTACCGCAGGTGCGAGCTATACACAGAGCAATATCGACGCGAACCTGGGGCCGCCGACCACCTGGACCGACTACGGCCTGTACAAGGATGCGCCCAGCGGTCCCCGGGTAACCAGCGTGACGGTGGACGGGGTCACGGTGCAGAAGTTCAGCGGTGAGCGCAGCGATTGGTCCGCCAGCCTGGGCCTGAAACAGGTGCTCGACCGCAACACGACCTTGTCGATGGGCTTGACCCACATTTCGGAGAGCGGCTTTCTTGCCAACCCGTACAAGCTGGTCATGCTGGGGTTCGCGGATCCAAGCACGCCGCCGGTGCTGTTCAACGGCTTGCTGGTGACGCGGGTGTTCAACGTCGCGGAGAGCCGGCCGAGCCGACGCAACGAGTGGGCGCTGAACGCGGCGCTGGCCCGTTACTTCGCCGCGCCCGATGCCGCGCTGCGCATGAGCTACCGCTATGCTCAGGACGACTGGGGCATCCGCTCGCACACCCTGGAAGGCGCCTGGAGCCAGGCGTTGCGCCGCGGCTGGCTGGTCACGCCACGCGTGCGCTACTACTCGCAGACCGCGGCCGACTTCTACCAGCCTTACTTCCTGCTGCTACAGCGGGCGCCAGTCAATGCGCAGGGCACCCTGGACTTCGGTCGCGTCCCGCTCCAGTACTACTCCAGCGATCATCGGCTCTCCGGGTATGGCGCGGTAAGCGGGGGCCTGATGGTGAGCAAGCGGTTCGCCTCGGGGCTGCGCCTGGAGGCCGGGCTGGAGCATTACGTCCATGCCGGCGGACTCAAGCTCGGCGGCGGAGAAGACAGCTATGCGGACTTCAAATACTGGGTGTTCAACCTCGGTCTGGCGCTCGACCTGACGGCCGCGTCCGCCGTTCAGGCCGGCGAGCGCCAACGCTATGCGGCACTCGGAGATCACGCGCACCACTCGGACGACGCGAGCGAGCCGCACCACGCGGATCACCTTGGCGGCCTGCTGCCCGCCGGCGTGATGGGCGGCGACTTCATGGACCAGGCAGGGGCGTTCATGCTCGGCTACCGGTTCTCGCTGTCGCGCCAGGCGGGCCGCGTCCTGCGTGGCACACAGCCTGCAAGCGACGCCGACATCGCCGCCAACGCATGCGGGGCAGTCGGATGCACCGTCGCTCCGAAGCAAATGAGCATGCGCATGCACATGCTCGATCTCATGTACGCGCCGGCCGACTGGTTCAACTTGATGGCCATGTTCCAGTTCATGGACATGGACATGACGATGCGGCCGCTGGAGGGCACCGTCGCCAGCGGCGGAGGCGAACACGCGCATGCCGGACACGATCACCATGCTTCGGGCGGTCCGGGCGACACTTCGATCGGCGCTCTGTTCAGGCTGTGGAGCACGGGCTCGCAGTCGCTGCACTTTGGACTGGGGATCAGCATTCCGACAGGTGCGGTCAACAAGAAGACGGGCGCCGGCGAGTATCTCGATTACGGCATGCAGCTGGGCAGCGGCACCTGGGACCTGCAGCCCAGCCTCACCTACAACGGTCGCAGCGGCCGATGGTTCTGGGGTACCCAGCTCAGCGGCACGAAGCGGCTGCAAAGCGCCAACCGGTCCGGATACGCCCTCGGAGACCTGTTTCAAGCGACCGCCTGGACCGGCCGCAGCTTGACCGACTGGCTGGCGGTGACGGTGCGCGGCCTGCGCACGATCCAGGATGCGATCGACGGGCAGTTCAATGGGCCGCAGATGCTGATGGGGCCGCCCGACTTCCCGGGGAACTACGGCGGTCGTTTCTCGGACTTGGGCCTGGGCCTGAGCTTCGCGGTGCCGGGACGGGCCGCTCACGGAGACCGCATCAACCTCGAATGGCTCCAGCCGATCGGGGACTCGGTGAACGGCTACCAGCTCGAGCGCAGCGGGAGCCTGTCGCTGAACTGGCGCATGATGTTCTGAGCGAGCGCGGCCCTCGCGCCGCCGCGCCCTGCGGCGATCCGAAAGAGCATGGCCAAAACCACCCGACTGAAGCTGTTCGGGCATACCTTCACCGCCATGGGGTCGCCCTGCGAGCTGCAACTGTATGCGGCGACGCGGGTCGAGGCGAAGCGGGCGATGGAGCTGGTCGTCTCCGACGTGCTGCGTCTGGAACGGCGCTACTCACGCTATCGCGAGGACAGCTTCCTGTCGGAGATCAACCGCGCCGCCGCGGCCGGTGCTGCCATCGAGGTGGATCCGGAAACCGCCGCGCTGATCGACTACGCCGACACCTGCTTTCGCGAGAGCGGGGGGCTGTTCGACATCACTTCGGGAATCCTGCGGCGTGCCTGGCGCTTCGATCGGCGCGCGCTGCCCGACGCGAAGAGCATCGAGGCGCTATTGGACAAGATCGGCTGGGACAAGGTGCGCTGGGAACGGCCGCGCCTGACATTCGCGCCCGGGATGGAAATCGATCTGGGCGGAGTAGTCAAGGAGTACGCGGCCGACCGCGTGGCGGGGTTGTGCCGCGACGCGGGCATCCGGCATGGCGTTGCCAACCTGGGGGGTGATATCCGCATCGTCGGGATGCAACCCGACGGCAGCCCCTGGCGGATCGGCATCCGGCACCCGCGGCGCGCCGATGCCGCGATCGCAACGCTGGTCCTGCGTCAGGGCGGCGTGGCCAGCAGCGGGGACTATGAGCGTTGCATAGTGGTGGACGGAGTGCGCTACGGCCATGTGCTCAATCCGAAGTCGGGGTGGCCGGTGCGGCGGCTGGCATCGGTCACGGTGGTGGGCGAGCTGTGCGTCGTGGCTGGCAGCGCGTCCACCATCGCCATGCTCAAGGAGGACGACGGCCCGCAGTGGTTGGAGAGCGTCGGGCTGCCCCACTTCTGGGTCGACGTGGACGGCAACTGCGGCGGCTCGCTGCTGCGCGAGCCGGACCTGCTGTCACGGTAACCCGAAGACGCAGCAGCCGCGGCGCCCCGCGCTGCGCGCCTGCGACAATTGGCCGCATGGACCCACGTCACCATGCGGGTGATACTGGAGCTCACAGCACGGGCGCCTGAGGCTGCCCGGGCCCGCACCGTCTCGGCCTCGATCTGCATATAGGTCCAAACGTGAGAATCGAACTCGCTCGGTCGCTCGCAGCCTGCGTCGTGCTGCTCGGGCTGGTGCTGCCCGCTCGCGCCCATGTCAACTACATCGACCTGAGCGATCCCGCGCTGTCCCCTGGCGGGGTGAACGGCTCGACCTTCTCGAACTTCGGCTGGTACCTCGGCACCACCGGCACGCTGGGAGACTCGCACAAACTGGCCGGTGGAGATTTCTTCAAGTTCAGCCTGGCGCAGCCCTCGCTGGTCAGCATCGCCTTCAGCGATAACGGGATGGCGGGCCTGCTCAATCCGGCGTTCAGCCTCTACCGCGGCCTGCTCCCGGACGATGCGCACGACGATACCCTGGTCGATCCACAAAACCCCAAGGCGGGCCTGCCACCGGTGAAAGTTGCGTCCCCGGTCGACAACGGCACGACCGCGGACGCATATGGCCGAGTCTCACCGTTCCGGGACACCGCGCACATCGAGTTCGCCGGCCAGTTCGACGCGCTCCACAGCTGGAGCATGGGCAACGAGATGGGCGACTGGAGCGTGATCGAGTATCTCGCCCACGCCGGGCCCGCCGGCGGGAACATGGTCTCACTGCTGAACTACTACCTGCTGCCCGGCGACTACACGATTGCAGCGGCGGGCGGCATGCGCTGCGACGGGCAATCGTGCCTCGACGCGGGCGTGGTGTCGCTGACCGGGTTGCCGGGCACCGTCAGCTTGACGGTGCTGGCTGTGCCCGAGCCGCGGGCGGCGTGGCTGTTGGCGGGCGGGTTGGTCGCCATGGCAATCCTGTCGCGTAGGCGTCTGCGCGCAGCCGGGTGAGGGCACACCAAAGGCAGTGGCGCGCACCCGGGAGCCTGCGGACCATGGCCGCGGGCCTGAGCCTCCAGCCCTGAACAGATCGACAAGGGAGCAGACATGAGCCATTCGCTGATTCGCGTGATCGTAGCGGTTGCAGGCGGGCTGTCGCTCGTTTCCCCGTCGTTCGCTCATGTGGGCTATGGCAATGCGCTGTTCATCCAGGCAGGCGGCGTCGATCCCATCGGCACCGCGTTGACCGCCGGGAACGTATTCACGACGGATACCTACGGCGCGGCATCGAACTTCAGCCAGACGGTATCGAGCAACGCCGGTTACATCACCGGTCTCGATCCGGTCAGTTACGGCAACACCCACGACATCCGCTTCCGCTACTTCGTGCTCACGCAGCCATCGCAGGTCGCGTTCACGATCACCGGGCTGCCCAACTCGCCGGTGAGCGGCAACGCCAACCCCGCGCTGAACGGCATTACCCCCAGCACCTTGAATCCAGCCTTCTCGCTCTATCGCGGCATCGTCCCGCCGTCGTCGCATGACGGCGTCGGCGAAAATCCCGCCTTTGCCTCCGATCCCGAGATCAAGGCGCTGCTGCAGTCCGAGGGAGGCTTTGCCTCTTGGTCGCCCTTCGTCGCAACCAATGCGGCGATCGATGGGGCGAAGGGGTTGCCCGCCGGGACGACCTCGGCGAGCGCCGACGCCACTCATTGGGGCGCGTTCCGGACCAACGCGGACTTCGCCGCAGGCAACGACGGGGTCTCTCCGGGCGGGGCCACCTACAGCTACCAGTACGCCAACGGCGACAACACCCCCACCGCGGGCTCGATCCAGTACACCGGGATCTCGTTTGCGGATGCGCTGGCGGGCGCGACGTACGTCGACTCGCAAGGCGTGGTGCACGCGCTCCTCGGCGCGGACGGCGCGCTGGACAACGCAGTGCATTGGGTGGGCGTGCTCGGCCCCGGCATCTACACGCTCGCGATCGGTGGCGCAGGTCTGGGCGACTACGCCAGCCTGTACGCCGACGTGCGCAGCTCGAACGCGGGCACGAGCGCGGACGCGGGCGCGAACACCGCCTATGCCGCGGACCGCCTGGCGCGCAAGCTCGCGATTACCGATTTCACGGTCACCCCCGTGCCCGAGCCCGCGTCGCTGTGCTTATTGAGCGGCGGCCTGGGCGTGCTCGGAGTCTATGCGATGCGTCGCCGCAGAGGTCTGCGCTAGTTATCCGCCGAGCAAGGCCAAGGCCGCATCCAGCCTCAGAAGCGAGCGGCGAGGCCGACCACGAACGAGTAGGCCGTGGAGAGCTAGACGCCGTTGAGATACTGGTAGATCGGCTGCTGGTAGAAGCCAAAGACTTGCAGCTTGCGAGTGATGGTCACGCTCACGCCGGGCGAGAGCGCCACCAGCGTGCTGCCCGTGTTCTCCACCTCGACCCGTACTCCGCTGTCGTGATCCGCCCACAAGGTGTTCACCTGGGCCAGCAGCGCGACGCGCCGGTTCAGCTGATAGCGCAAACCCAGGTCCAGGCGCAGCTTGTCCCCCGGCCTGAAACCGTCTTGCCACGCCAGCGCGGTTTGCCAGAACGCCTGGCCGAACCAGGCGAAGCGACCGCCCGGCTGCGTCAGGCGGAAGTAGCCGCCGAGCCCCAGGTCGGTGCTGCCGGTCCCCGGCTGCAGCCCAGGCTCCGCGCGCTCGCCGCTCGGGAAGGTCAGGTCGTCGGCGCCGGTGGGCAGCTTTACTCCGAAATTGACGCCCGCGGTGCGCATGCCGCGATCGATGTCGGCATCGGCGTAGAACTGATAGCGCCCGACGACGCGGGCGTCTCCGGTGCGGTCGAACGCCAGCGTTTCCTGGAAATCGCCGCCCGGGTCGCGCACCAGCTGGTCGTGCGTGCGCCGCACGACCGGCAGCGTCGCCGCGACCCCCCAACGCTGGTCGATCTGCCAATCCAGGCTGGCGACGAAGTTGCGGTCCGTCGTCTGGAGGGGTACGAATTCGTCGGTCACCGCATCGGGCCCGACCTTCTTAGTGCCGGCGCGCAGCTCGTCTTGCTTGATCTGCTCGTAGCGCAACTCGAAGCGCAGACCGGTCTCGGTCCACACCCCCTGGACGTCCCAGTTGGTGTTGAAAAGGCACACGGCCGAGCCGCAGTTGGCCAGCGCCGGCGCCGGACCGCCGAGCGCGAGGGCCGTCAGCAGTCCCGCGACAGTCGTCCGCTTCCTGCACGAGCCTGGCATCATGTTCTTCCCCACTTCTTCCCCACGCTGGGCACGGGGGCACGGCCCGGGGCGGCCACCCGCAGACGGCAGCTCCAGCCCGAGGCTGGCCAAAGGGTCGCCGCGCAAAAGCAGTCGATGCTAACCGGCACCGCACCGGACCGGAATGCGACAATTTGTCGCACCCCCCCTCGCCAGCCCCTCCCGTGGCGCTAGAATCACCCGCATGTCCCAAGCTCGTCACTTCGACGAGGCCGGCCGGAGCGAAGATCCCGGCCGCCAACACCTCCTGCGCATCTTCGCGCTGCGCTGCATAGCGATCGGGGCCCAGCTGCTGACGATCTCGATCGCGATATGGCAGTTCGAAGCGCAACTCCCGCTGCCGCCGCTGATCGGCATCGTTGCCACCCTCGGCTTGTTCAATCTCCTGACCTGGTGGCGGGTGCGACGCGCGACGTCGATCGGGAACCTCGAGCTGTTCGGCCAGCTCCTGGTGGACGCCGCCGTGCTCACCGCGCTGCTCTACTTGACCGGCGGCTGGGCCAATCCCTTCGTCTCCCTGTTCCTGCTGCCGCTGATGATCGCGGCCACGGTGCTGCCGGCGCGTTTCGCCTGGGCGATGGCCGGCGTCACCGTCGGTTGCTACTCGATGCTCGGCTGGCTGCACGTGCCGCTGCCGCACGTACACCACGGCGGCAGCCCCGACTTCGACGCCCATGTGCTCGGCATGTGGGTGAGCTTCGTGCTGTCCGCCGGCGTTGTCGCCGGCATCGTGGTGAAGATGGCGCACTCGCTGCGCGCGCGCGATCGCGCCCTGGCCGCCGCGCGCGAGAAGGCGCTGCGCGACGATCAGCTGCTCGCGCTGGGTACGCTGGCCGCCGGCGCGGCGCACCGGCTGGGTACGCCGCTGTCGACCATGGCGCTGCTCGCGGGCGAGTTGAAGGAGGCGGCACGCAACGACGCCGCGGCCACCCGCGATATCGACACGCTGCGCAAGCAGATCGAACACTGCAAGCAGATCATCGCCGATCTCGCGGCGTCCGCCGGCCAGGCTCGCGCGGAAGCCGGTGCAGCGCTGCCGGTGGACGAGTTCGTGCGCAATACTCTGGAGAGCTGGCGAGCGCTTCGCCCGGCCGTCGATGTGCGCTGCGAGATGGCTGGCGAGGGCCCGGCGCCGCGCATCGTGTCCGAGCAGAGCCTGGCGAACACGCTGGTCTCGTTGCTCGACAATGCCGCCGACGCCTCGCCGGAAGGTATCGAGCTGGACACGAGCTGGACCCGCGAGCAGGTCGTGGTGGAGATCCGCGACCGCGGCAGCGGACTGCCGCCCGCGGCGCAGGGCGCGCTCGGCCGGCGCGTGTTCAGCGCCAAGCCCGGCGGCCACGGCATCGGGCTGCTGCTGGCCAGCGCCGCGATCGAGCGCTTCGGCGGGCGCGTCACCCTGGCCAACCGCTCGAGCGGCGGCACACGCACGCGGGTGGAGCTGCCTTTGGCGGCGCTGGCCACCGGGTGAAGCCATGGGCCCGCGGCGGCTGCTGATCGTCGACGACGACGACACCTTTCGCGAGGTTTTGGCGCGGGCCATGAGCCGCCGCGGCTACGCGGTGCGCACAGCCGGCGATGCCGACTCTGCGCTGCGGGCGGCATGCGAGGTCGAACCGTCCCACGCGCTGGTGGATTTGCGCATGCCCGGCGCATCCGGTCTGAACCTGATTCCGGCGCTGAGGGAGCTCGCGCCGGACATGCGCATCGTTGTGCTCACCGGCTACGCCAGCATCGCTACCGCAGTGGAGGCGATCAAGCGCGGCGCGATCCAGTATCTCGCCAAGCCGGTGGACGCGGCGCAGATCGACAATGCCTTCAGCGATGCCGCGCGCGTGCGAGACGTGGAACCGGAACCCGTGCCGCTATCGGTGAAGCGGCTGGAATGGGAGCACATCCACAAGGTGCTCGCGGAGCACGCCGGCAATGTGTCCGCGACTGCCAGGGCGCTCGGCATGCATCGGCGCACGCTGCAGCGCAAGCTCGGCAAGCGGCCGCGCGCGCGCTAGACCCGCCGAGCCTTCCGGTCCCGCCGTTCAAGCGTGCGGCGGCTGCGCCGGCGCAGCGAACCATTGCCCTTTCGGCACCACGTGCGGATGCGCAGGATCGCCAAGGTAGTGCGGCGACATGATCTGCACGCCATACTCGTTGAACACGTCCTGGATGTTCGCGTGCAGATCGTTCATCAACTGGGCGCGCGGCTGCGGTCCCGACGGCGTCGCCCAGGCCACCAGCCGGTACTCGACGTAGAAGTCCGACAGTGCCGTCTGGATGACGTACGGCGCCGGCTCCGGAAGCACGCCCGATGTCCTGCGCGCGGCCTCCAGCAGCATCGCGTGCACCTGCCGCCAAGGCGTGCTGTAGCCGATGGTCACGCCGGCCTGGAGAACGAACCCACGCCCTTGCGCGAGCCGCGAGAAGTTGCGCACGGACGAGGCGACGATGCTCGCGTTGGGCACGCTGACCTCCTCGCCCTGGCCGGTCTGCACGATCGTGCGCATGAAGCCGAGGGATACCACCGTGCCCTCCACGTCACCGATGCGCACATACTCCCCCGGCCGCAGCGCCCGCTGATACATCAAGCTCAATCCTGCTAGCGCCTGCCCGACCACGCTGGCGCCGCCCAGCGAGATCATCAAGCCGGCCAGAACCGACAACCCCCTGAACGCTTCCGTCTTCGAGCCCGGGAGGTACGGATAGGCCATCGACAACGCAAACAGCCACAGCAGGATGATCGCGATACGTTCGGTCGGCGCAACGGTATCCGCCTCGAGCCAGCGCAGCTTGAGCTGGCCGGATTCGACGCGCCGGAAGAACAGGTGCAGCACTTGCGTCGAGAAGCGCGCCGCCACGTAGATGAAGGCCACCAGCAGAAGTCCGGGCGCGGCGCCGACCACCGCCATGCCGACAGTCTCGAGCAGTTGAAGCAGATAGTCGCCCAGCCGCTCGCCCCACGGCCGGGTGTAGGGGAACCGGTGCAGCACGAACGCCAGCCACAGGTAGGTCAGCAGCAGCGCCGCCGTCCAGGACACCAATGTAACGACGCGCGAAACGGCACCACCGAGCACCTCTGGATGCAGGAATGGGATACCCAACACTGTCAGCCGCTGCATGCGCCGGCTCACCGCTGCGGACACGCGCCCGACCAAACGCCTGCGCAAGGCAAACAGGATGCGCAGCGCGACCACGTACGCGACGGTCGCCCCCGCCGCGATCGCGATCGCTTTCACCAGGGAGTGGAGCGAGCGCTGCTCGCGCGCTTGCTTGATCGCCGCCTCGAGCGAAGCGGCGGCCGATGTCGCGGCGGCCTCCAGCGTCTGTCCCTCCAGCGGGTCGACGTCGCCAGGGGCCGCGTAGAACGCCAGTGCACCGTCCAGCAGCACCAGCTTCCCCTCCGCGACGTCCTTCACGCTCGTGCTGCCGGGGCCCGTCCGGTCCAGCAAGACTTCGATACGTTGGCGCGCTACGCTGGCGCGCTCTGCCGGCGAGTAGCCGAAAAGCGCAACGCGGAACGTGAAGATCGGACGGTTGAACACGGTCAGCACCGCGGGCGGTTGGAGCGGTCCGGGGGTCGGCTGGGCTTCGCCGTCCGCCCCCACGGCAGACGAAGCGACAGCGACCAGAAAGGCGAACAGCAGCGCGGCCAACCGCCCGCCGCGGCTTGTTAACGCCACTGCCAGCCCCATAAGGGACCCGACGTATTGCCGTAGCCGTAGTAAACGTCGGCCTTCGAGGCGTCGCTGGCCGCCACGCCGGTGGCCCCCAAGTTGGCCTGGACGCCGGCCGGGTCCGAGTTGTATCCGTAGTAGACCTTGTCGGTGGACGTGGCGTACACGCGGGAGTTCACCGCGTGGTAGATCGGCGAGGAAGGCGGGATGGCGTAGATCTCGGCGGGTACGTCGTCCGCCAGCACCCAGCCCCCGATCAGATATTGCGAGGTGAACCATACCCCGTTCTGCACGCCGTAGTAGCGGTTGGGCGCGACCCGGATGATGGGAGCGGAGGCGTTGGCCACGTAGCTCAACTGCGTGCCCTCGATGGGCTTGAAGCGCGGCTCGCCATCGACGGTGACGTTGAACTTCGCCTCCTTGCGCGATACCTCCTTGACGGTCGGCGTCTCGGCGAGCGCCTCCAGACCCGGCTCCTGCGCGTCCTGCAGGTAGGCGCGCACGCCCGCCTTGGGATGCCCCGAGGGGATGCGCCCGAAGTCCGCCGGGAGCTTGGTGGCAGGCACGAACTCCATGGTGGCCGCACCGGTGGAGGTGCCCTGGAACCAACGGCCCCGCGCCAGCACGTACACGCGCCTGGCGGCTGCGTCGCGGAAGACGTTAGCCTTGGTGTTGGTGACGTATTCCAGCTTGGTGCCAGGAATCGCGGCCCACTTCGCTTGCCCGTTCACGCCGATCACTACCGTGAGCTGCGTGGTCACCACCACGTTGGGCAACTGCCGCGCCAGCGAGGGAAGGGCGCCGGTCTTGGGGTCTGGCGCGCCGCGCAGCCAGTCGACTCTGTCGCTTGTTCGCGCAATGTCTTGCGCGACGTCCGAGCCGGCTGGCGCGTTGGCCAGCGTCCACGGGCCGCGCAACGTCGGCGCACTCATCCAGCCGTCGTACACCCGCAGGTAGTACTTGCCCTCGGCATCCTTGAGCAGCAGCACACGGGTGTTGATCACGCCCTGCAGCTTGGTGCCCGAGATGTTCACCAGCCGAGGCTCGCCGTCTATGTTCACCACCGCCACAGGGTTGCGCGCGAGCACGATGCGCGGGTTGCCGGGCAGCGCGGTTCCGCGGGTGCTCTCGCGCGCTCGCATGAGTGCCGCGCCTTTCTCGAGCCGGTCCAGCGACACGCGCGTGAAATGCCGCGGCGCGGCTGTGCGCAACAGTTCCACCCACGACGCCTGTTGGGCCGGCGTAGCCTGGAAACGCGCCTGGATGATCTGGATGTCCTCGAGGGCCACTTGCCCGGCTGCGCGGTCTACCTTCGTGCGCGCACTGACGCGCACCGCCCCCACCGCGTGCTGGGCGCTGCCGGCGGGCTGCGCCGTGACCACCGCGTCCGCAACCAGGGCGCTCCCATCCCAGCTCTGCAATTGCGGCTCGTACACCTCGAAGGCCACGCCGCCCGCGGTGATCGCGCGCGGCCACGGGCCGCCCGCGCCAGGGGCAGCAGGCGCAGCGCTCGGAATCGCTGTCGCAGCTGACGTGCTTGGGGCCGCGGCCGCAACCGCCGCACTCGGGGCCACCGCAGCTTCCGCATTCGGAGCCACGGCCGGAGGTGCCGCCGTCGGGGCCGCCGCTGCAACCGCCGCAGCCGGGGCCGCTGCTGCAGCCGTCGGAGCCGGGGCCGCCGCGCTCGACGCCGCAGGTGCTGCGCTTGAAGCCGCGACGCTCGAAGCGGCCGTTGCGGGCGCCGCCGGCGCCTCTGCATTGGGCGCGTCCAACTTCGGTGGCGAAAAAGTGAGCGCCTCTCCGGTCTGACCGGCGGCCGGCGCCTGCGCCCCCGCGGCCGCCGCCGCTTCGGCCGTGGCCCCACCCGTGTCGGGCGCTGGCTTGCCTTCGGCCGCCTGCGGCGCCGGCTCCAGCGGCGGGAAGAGATCGCGCAGCTTCGGGTTGTGCATGCGCTCCTCGATTTCCCTCGACGCGCAACCGCTCAGTGCCGCGAGCAGCGCGCAAAGCGTCCCGGCCAGGAAGTAAAGCAAAATACGTCTAGTCATGTCGTCAATATCGGTCTGCCACTCGCCCGTACGCGTTGCCCGCGACAGGCCAACCCCTAAGCATAGCCGTCCGGACGCCCTTTGGGCAACGGACGGGAGTGCCGCTGACAGGCGACCGCGGCTACGCTGCGCTAAATCATGCAGCGCTGAGGCTCCCGATTAGGTAGCGGCCGCGCGTCCGAGTTCCTTGCTGCGATCACCCGTAAAGCCGGTGCGAACCAACTACGCTGTCGTCTGCCTGGCCGTGGCGCTGGCGGCACCTGCCCTTCAGGCACAGCAGCTCGAGCCCCGCGCCTATTCCAACATCCCGGTCGGCATGAACTTCGCGCTGCTCGGCTACACGCACTCCCGGGGCGATGTCCTGCCCGACCCGTCCCTCCCGGCCAGGGATGTCTCTGCGCAAGTCGACACGCTGGTCATGGCCTACGCGCGCGGGCTGGATCTGTGGGGGAAGTCCGGCCAGATCAGCCTGGTCGCGCCCTATTCGTGGGGAACCGTGTCCGGGCTGCTCGAGGGACAGCCCACCAGCGTGAAGCGTTCCGGCTTCGGCGATCCGGTCCTGCGGCTGTCGGTGAACTTCCTGGGCGCGCCTGCGCTATCGCTCAAGGACTTCGCGAGCTACCGCCAGCAAACGGTGCTCGGCGCGAGCTTGAGCGTGAGCGCGCCGCTCGGCCAGTACGATCCGACGAAAGTCGTCAATATCGGCACCAACCGCTGGGCGTTCAAGCCGGAGCTCGGCGTCTCCCATGCACTTGGCAATTGGGTGCTGGAGGGGGCGCTAGCGGTCTGGTTGTTCACCGACAACGACCAGTACTTCGGCGGCCGCATCCGCTCGCAGGCGCCGCTGTACGCCGCCCAAGCGCACGCCGTGTACAACTTCCGCCCGGGATTGTGGGCGGCCCTGGACTACACCCACTACACCGGAGGCCGCACGACAGTGGACGGCGTGGAGCGCGGCGACGCGCAGCAGAACGCCCGCTGGGGCGCCACACTGGCCCTTCCGGTGGACCGCCACAACTCGATAAAGCTCTACGCCAGCACGGGGCTGCTCGCTCGCAGCGGGACCAATTTCGACGTCCTCGGCGTGGCCTGGCAGTATCGCTGGGGCGCAGGGCTGTAGCAGCCGCCGCTCGCTCAGAGCACCTTTGCGTCCCGCATCGCCTTGATCATGATCCTGGCGTAAGCGGCGATCTCCTTGCGCAGGTCGCTGCCGGGCGCGGAAGTCTGCGCGGTGCCCGACCAAACTACTTTGCCACCGGACTGGTCGTACAGGCTCGTTTCCGAGGTATACACGTCGTACTGGTACAGCATCGGCGGCTCGTACACGCCCATCCACGCCGAGGAGTACCAGCCGTAGAAGCCGACTGTCGGTACCGGCTGGTAATAGCCCGGCGTGATCTGTGTCTTCTGCTCGGCCTTCACCAGCCGCGCGGTGATCACGCCGTCGGCGCCCACCGTCTCCACGGCCTTGACCAGCTTCGCCTCCTCCACCTGGCCGTCCTCCGGCAGCACCGTGTAGCTCTGCACCGCGTCAACCTCGGCCGCCTTGAGCT